>CAJDUO010000010.1_pt1 | contig 82757 bp, 80 predicted proteins | sample 7391151 | NCBI WGS metagenome assembly CAJDUO01 (sample SAMEA7055682, study PRJEB34461) | soil metagenome | biome: terrestrial ecosystem; feature: Peninsula; material: soil | place: Antarctica | collected 2016
TCATCCACAAGCACTCACACCTATCGATTGTTCAAGTTTTTAAAGAGCAGGTATTTCTTGTCTCGCCGCGTTAGCAACGAGAGGGGCGCATTATACAGACCGTGTTTATTTGGTCAAGGGGAAAAACTAAACTTCTTTTACTCCCCTGCGCGCTCCGTTGTTGAAGCGAGGGGCGCATTTTACAGACCCCAGCGCAGCGGTCAAGAGGGATTCATAGTTATTTTTCATATTTATGAAAACCCCCTACGTTTATCACTAGGCTATAGTGATGCGCGCGAATTTTCGCTTGCCCACTTGAGCCACTACAGTGAGCTCTCGGGCAAGCTCCAGCGCCTTGTCAGAAACTTTTGCGCCATCCAGCTTGACCCCGCCCTGCTCGATCATACGCAAGGCTTCAGAAGTGCTGGCCACCAATCCGGCCTGTTTTAATAGCTGTGCAATGGTGATCGTGGCTTGCGTTAGCTGCACTGTTACTTCAGGCACAACATCCGGAATACCCCCTTTAGAACGTAGCTCAAAATCCACCAGCGCTTGTTCAGCAGCAGTGGCAGAATGGAAGCGCGTTACAATTTCCTGTGCGAAGCGCACTTTTACATCACGCGGATTCGCGCCGCTATCAACATCTGCTTTCCATTGTCCAATGGTCTGGATAGATTCAAAAGACAACAATTCAATGTAGCGCCACATCAACTCATCAGATATAGACATAAGTTTGCCGAAGATTTCCGTGGCGGGTTCAGTGATGCCTATATAGTTACCAAGCGACTTTGACATCTTATTGACACCGTCCAGCCCTTCCAACAAAGGCATAGTCAGCACACATTGCTGGCTTTGGCCGAAGTGTTTTTGAAGTTCGCGGCCCATTAATAGGTTGAATTTCTGATCGGTGCCACCTAATTCAACGTCAGCCTTAAGCTCAACGGAGTCATAGCCTTGTAATAACGGGTAAAGAAATTCGTGGATCGCAATCGGTTGATTGGTTTTATAACGCTTGCTGAAATCATCGCGCTCCAACATGCGGGCTACAGTGTGTGTAGCAGCCAGCTTTAGTATGCCGGCAGCGCCCAGTTTGTTAATCCAGCTTGAGTTGAATACCACTTCAGTCTGCTCGGGCTTTAATATCTTAAACACTTGCTCGGCGTAAGACTTAGCGTTTTCCTGCACCTGTTCAGCCGTTAATGGCGGACGCGTCACACTTTTGCCAGTGGGGTCGCCAATCATTCCAGTGAAGTCGCCAATCAGGAAAAGCACTTGATGGCCCAACTCCTGGAACTGCCGTAGCTTATTGAGAAGAACCGTATGCCCCAGATGTAAATCCGGTGCAGTTGGATCAAAACCAGCCTTTACTCGTAATGGCTGATTTTTTTTTAGTTTCTCGAGCAACTCCTGCTCGATTAGCAACTCGTCGCTACCACGTTTAATGATGGCCAATGTCTCTTTTAAATGCGTCATCGCTTGTTTTTACCTATTGTTTTTTGCCCATTCGCTTTTACCCTTGGAGGGTTTTCTGTTAGCATTCACCCTCGAATTCAAGTATTTGAGGAACGCCAGTGCAGCAGAGCAAGCCAAGTTATAAACAAAGTATTTTAGCGCAAAACACCATCTCTAAAGAACGAAAGCTCAGTCTGCGCTGGCTGCTTGCTATTTCCAGCATCCCGCTATTCGGCATTTATGCAGCTTTTGGTATTGCGCCTCAAACCGTCACCCAGAATATACCTGTATCTACAGTTATCGAAGAAATTGCTTTACCAGTGGTTGATGCGCGAGCAGTTCAAACCTTATCCGCTAATGAAAATTTTTGGCAGGCAGACCAGGTACGTCGCGACGACACGCTTGCCAGCTTGATGGCGCGTTTAAATATCCGTAATTCGGATGCGATCGATTTTTTACGCCGCAATCCTGCCGCCAGCGGCTTAGCCTCAGGCCTGCGCCCGAGCAATTCCATTCAGGCACAAACCAACCAAGATGGTGAGTTGCTAAAACTACAATACCAACTTGGTTCGAATTCCACTTTAAATATCGAGCGTACCGAATCCGGATATCAGGCACAGACCATAGAACCGGTACTCGAGACCCACAGCGTACTTAAATCCGCTGAAATCAGGAGCTCCTTATTTGAAGCAACAGATGATGCCGATATCCCCGATCAGATAGCACTGCAGCTTGTCGATATTTTCTCCAGCGAGATTGATTTTCATACCGACCTGCGCCGCGGCGACCACTTCATAGTGGTTTATGAAGCCAATTACAATAATGGTGAACTAATCAAAACTGGTCAGATACTTGCTGCTGAATTTATAAATAAAGGTAACATCTACCGCGCCGTGCTATATCGCAACCCTGAAGGCCAATCTAGCTATTACACTCCAGAAGGAAAAAGCCTGCACAAGTCCTTCCTGCGTTCACCTCTGGAGTTCTCGCGCATCAGTTCAGGCTTCAGCCTGGGGCGCTTCCACCCTATACTGCAAAAAATCCGTGCTCATAAAGGCGTAGATTATGCTGCGCCTATCGGCACACGTATTAAAGCATCAGCCGATGGCGCAGTAGCTTTTGTTGGCGTCAAAGGCGGCTATGGCAACGTTATTGTGTTGCAGCATCAAAACGGCATTAGCACAGTTTACGGACATTTATCCCACTTTGCTGCCGGGCTACGCAAGGGTATGAAAGTAGCCCAAGGTGAAATTATCGGCTTTGTCGGCATGTCAGGCTTGGCTACCGGACCACACCTGCATTATGAGTTCCTGCTTAATGGCCAACAGCGTGATCCGTTAAAGGTGGCCTTGCCCACAGCCACGCCTATCCCTGCCCGTTACCAGGCAGCTTTTGCAGCCAACAGCGCAGCACTAACAGCGCAGCTCAATTTGCTAAGTGCGAGCAAGCTTGCTTCGCTGGAATAGTGGCTAGCGAGTACTTTATAGGGCTAATGTCCGGGACTAGCCTGGATGGTGTAGATGCTGTACTGACGAAATTTAATGGCCTGTGCTGCCATGTCACCCATAGCCATTTTGTAGCTTATTCTCCTTCCTTGCGTGCAGATTTATTGGCACTGCATGTAAGCGGTGAAAATGAGTTGGAACGCACAGCTATACTAGGTAATCAATTAGCGCAGTTATATGCTGCATCTGTCAATCAACTGCTGGCCATCGCCAATACAGATAAAGCAAAAATCGAAGCTATAGGTTGTCATGGGCAAACTATACGGCATCGCCCCGAATTGGGATACACGCTGCAAATTGGCAATCCTGCTTTGCTGGCCGAACTGACCGGCATTAGTGTCGTTGCTGATTTCCGTAGTCGGGATATTGCAGCGGGCGGCCAGGGCGCACCCCTGGTACCTGCGTTTCATCATGCATTATTCGCCGATAGACAAATCCACCGTATCATTCTCAATATTGGCGGCATTGCCAATCTAACCAACTTGCCTATTGATGACACGGTTAGCGGATTTGATTCTGGACCGGGCAATATGCTCATGGATGCATGGGCAGAGCAGCATTTAGGCAAAGCCTATGATGAATCTGGCAATTGGGCCGCCAGCGGTCGAATAATTGACGGGTTGCTCTATGCATTGTTAGCCCATCCATTCTTTAAGCAAATGCCGCCCAAGAGCACTGGGCGCGATATGTTTAATCTGCTGTGGCTAACGCATTATCTTCGAGCCGATTATGCGGCGGCTGACGTGCAACGCACGCTACTAGAGCTGACAGCGCAAACTATCGTTATGTCGGTTAAGGAATATTGCGGTGCAGCGGCGGAGATTTATCTTTGCGGTGGCGGCGCCCACAATCAATTGTTGGTACAACGCTTGCAGCAACTGCTTCATCCGGTGAAAATCGGCATGAGCGATACCCTGGGTATAAATACCGATTGGGTTGAGGCAGCAGCCTTTGCCTGGCTGGCCAGACAGGCCATGCACCACTCGCCTGGTAATTTGCCTGCAGTAACCGGGGCAAAAGGTGAGCGAATATTAGGTGCAATATACGTGAACTAATGACGCAAGCTCACGCTAACTAAACCATTGAAATAATTAATATGAAGCCAACCAAAGTTACACTGACTTTTAATAACGGCGCTACGCCGATTGAATTACCTGTGCTCTCTGGCAATTTGGGAGCGGATGTCATTGACATACGCAATTTGGGCAAAAGTGGGTACTTTACCTATGACCCCGGCTTTCTATCGACTGCCTCCTGCAGTTCCGGTATTACTTTCATCAATGGCGATGAGGGATTACTGTATTACCGCGGCTATCCGATTGAGCAACTGGTTGAGCATTGCGACTTTATGGAGGTTTCATACCTGCTGATTAATGGAGAGCTACCAAATAATCAGCAAAAACAGACATTTACTAACACTATTAGCAGCCATACCATGCTGCACGACCAGCTCGCGCATACATTCCGCGGATTCAGGCGTGACTCACACCCGATGGCGGTAATGGTCGGAGTGCTGGGCTCGATGTCAGCGTTCTATCATGATTCCCTGGATATTCGTGATCCGCAGTATCGTGAAATCTCGGCTTTTCGCTTGCTAGCCAAGGTGCCGACGATTGCAGCATTTTGCTACAAATACAATCTTGGGCAGCCATTCATGTACCCGCAAAATCGCTACAATTATGCGCAGAATTTTATGCACATGATGTTTGCTACCCCTTGCGAAGCATATGAACCCAACCCCATACTCGCCAAGGCGTTCGAGCGCATATTGATCTTACATGCCGATCACGAACAAAATGCTTCCACTTCTACGGTAAGACTTGTAGGCTCCAGCGGCGCTAACCCGTTTGCATGTATCTCAGCCGGCATTGCTTCGCTATGGGGTCCTGCACATGGTGGTGCTAATGAGGCTACGCTTAAAATGTTGGAAGAAATTGGTGATGTAAGCAGAATAGGCGAATACATCAAGCGCGCCAAAGATAAAGCTGACTCTTTCCGCTTAATGGGCTTCGGTCATCGTGTTTACAGAAACATGGATCCTCGCGCGGCGATAATGTGTCAGACTTGCCACCAGGTTCTAGACGAGCTGGGTCTGCATAATGACCCTATGTTTAAGCTAGCGCTTAAGTTGGAACGAATTGCGCTGGAAGATGAATATTTCGTTAGCAAACAGCTTTATCCGAACGTAGATTTCTACTCGGGCATCGTCATGCGTGCCATGGGGATTCCAAACTCCATGTTTACCGCCATCTTTGCATTGGCCCGTACCGCTGGCTGGATAGCGCAATGGAACGAAATGGTCTCTGACCCAGAAGCCAAAATCGGACGACCTCGCCAGCTTTATACAGGTGCCGTACGCCGTGATTTTGTGCCCATCGAAAAACGATAAAACTGCATTCAATCAATAAAAAATGGGCTAAATGCCCCTTTTTTATTGATACCTATTTACTAAACTTAAATTTAATTATGCCGAGAAAGAAGACCCGCAACCGCAAGTGCTAGCTGCATTAGGATTGCGAATCACGAATTGTGAGCCTTGCAGGCTATCCTGATAATCAATTTCAGCACCCATCAGATATTGTAGGCTCATCGGATCAATCAGCAAGCTGACGCCATCACGCTCAACTTGAGTATCGTCATCATTCACTGTGTCTTCAAATGTGAAGCCATACTGAAAACCGGAACAGCCGCCACCGCTAACAAACACGCGCAATTTGAGATCAGACGAACCTTCTTCGTCAATTAGCTCTTTCACTTTTTTTGCCGCATTGTCGGTAAAAACTAATGGGCTAGGCATTTCAGTAACAGCATTCATCATTAACTCCTTAAATCCTCAATTAAAGTTATTATCCTGCGTGCGAGCTGGCTGGTCAATCCATATCGATCAGCAAAAAATCAATGGCTTTTTCGATCGGGGTTTCACCCAGATAAATCAGCTTGCCATCAATCACTGCACTGGTTGCATTTCCAAAGTGGAAGATATCGTTAGTGACCCTAGAATTTGTCTAGAGTTCACCATATTGGTTTGCGTGCACTGGGCCAAGTATCTTACCGTTACGCTACAAGACCACGTGCGTAGAGAGCCCACCAAAACATGCTTGGCACTGACATCGAATGACGCTGCAGCCGTCACGTGACTTGCTTCATTGTACACGGCTCATGGCATCCAACTCAGGGTGGGGCTCATGGTAAAAGTGGTACAATCTCCAGCCCCGTATTCTCGGCGAATCCAAACATAATGTTCATATTCTGCACGGCTTGACCGGCAGCACCCTTCATCAGGTTGTCAATCACCGACAATACCACTACAGTGTCAGCCCCTTGGGGTTGGTGCACCGCTATCCGGCACTGGTTGGAGCCGCGCACTGAACGCGTTTCAGGATGTGTACCCTGGGGTAGCACATCTACGAAACGTTCCTGCGCATAGCGACTCTCGAACAGCTGCTGTAAATCAACATCTTTAGTCAGTTTAGCGTAGAGCGTGGCATGGATGCCGCGTATTAATGGTATTAGGTGCGGCACAAAAGTCAGTCCAACTTTTTTGTTAGCCATTTCGCTTAACCCTTGGCTGATTTCCGGCAAATGCCGATGCCCGGCTACGCCATAGGCCTTGAAATTATCACCAGCTTCTGCAAACAGAATATGCGTCTCGGCCTTGCGTCCTGCGCCGCTGACCCCTGACTTGACGTCAGCAATCAAATAGCTTTCATCGACGACCCCAGCTTCAAGCAAGGGCATAAAACCCAGCTGTACCGCTGTCGGATAACAACCAGGATTGGCTACCAGCTGTGCTGTACGGATTTTCTCCCGGTTTAGCTCAGGCAGGCCGTATACCGCTTCTGTCAGCAAGTCTGGGCAGGCATGGGCCATGCCATACCATTTCTCCCAAACGGCAACGTCACGAATACGGAAATCGGCAGCCAGATCAATTATGCGCACACCTTGGGCTAGCAAATCGCGTGTTTGCTGCATGGCAATGCCGTTAGGTGTGGCAAAAAATACCACATCGCAAGCACCCAGATCTGCTTGGGCCGGATCAGTAAAAGCGAGATCGATATAGCCACGCAGACTCGGGAACATATCTGTGACTGGCAGGCCCGTTTCGCCACGCGAAGTGATTACAGCTAATTCAGCACCAGGGTGCACTGCCAGCAAACGCAACAGCTCCACACCGGTGTAGCCAGTACCGCCCACTATGCCTATTTTTAGTTTATTCATATAAATGTCACCAACAAATTAAGGCCAACGACCAACTATCCGCCGCTAGCGAAGTGTTAAATAGTAACAAAAACCCAAGCAGAAATAAAAAATACCGCGCCAAAAACAACAAAGCCGCACAAGGCGGCTTTGTTTGCAACACTCGACGCTTAGCGCTTGGAGAATTGTTTACGGCGACGAGCTTTGCGTAAGCCAACTTTTTTTCGTTCAACTTCACGTGCATCGCGGGTCACAAAGCCTGCTTTGGATAATGCGCTCTTTAGTGCAGCATCGTAATCAATCAGAGCACGCGTAATGCCATGACGCACAGCGCCAGCTTGACCTGATTCACCACCACCATCAACGTTAACCAGAATATCGAAGCTGGCTTCGTTATTGGTCAAAGCCAGTGGTTGACGCAGAATCATGCGTGAGGTTACACGCGAAAAGTACTCGTCCACGGGCTTGTCGTTAACAACAATATTGCCTTTGCCGGACTTCAGAAATACACGAGCCACAGAGCTTTTGCGGCGGCCAGTGCCGTAGTTATATTTACCGATCATAGCTATTTTATCCTTTACCTAGGCCTTAGACTTGACCTTGGATTTTCAGGGGTTGCGGCTGTTGCGCCACATGGTCATGCTTGGCACCAGCATATACCTTCATTTTGCGGAACATGGCGTAACCCAGCGGGCCTTTTGGCAACATGCCCTTAACCGCTTTTTCCAAGGCGCGGCCTGGGAAGCGCTCTTGCATCTTGCCGAAGGTCGTTGTGGAAATACCGCCGGGATAACCAGAGTGACGGTGATACAGCTTATCGCCAGCCTTGTTACCGGTTACTTTAATTTTATCGGCATTAATCACAACAATATAATCGCCCGTATCAACGTGCGGTGTGTAAATGGTTTTATGCTTGCCACGCAGGCGATGTGCAATCTCACTCGCCAAACGTCCTAGCACCAGATCCGTAGCATCTACCACGAACCAGTCGCGCTTTACTTCATGCGCTTTTGCAGAAAAGGTTTTCATCGGACTATCATTAATCGCTGAAAAAATTAAGAGGGCGATTCTATGTCATCGCCTCCGCTCTTGTCAAATGATATGTGGGCTTGCCCACACCTTTTGCAGGCATCATTGCAGCCAGCCATTGGCAAAAATACCTAAAAATATCACGGCTCCCAGCCAGTTATTGTGCAGAAAGGCTTTAGAGCAGGCTGCACGCTCGCGGCTGCGAATCAAAAAATAATGATAGCAAGCAATACCGCCAGCCACTAGCAAACCCACGTAATAGGGCCATTTCAGACCAAGCGAAACCCCTACGCCAGACAGTAATAACAACATCGCCAGGTAGCAGATCATGACTGCAATAATATCAAAACGCCCGAAAAATATGGCCGAAGAGCGTATGCCTATCTTCAGGTCATCTTCCCGGTCGACCATGGCATATTCGGTGTCATAAGCCACCGCCCAAAACACATTGGCCGCCAGTATAAGCCACGCGACGCATGGAATATGTCCGGCAAGTGCCGCAAACGCCATGGGAATGCCGAAACCAAAAGCAATGCCTAAATAAGCTTGCGGAATAGCGAAGAAACGCTTGGTTAATGGATAGGTGGCCGCCAGGAATAACGCGGCGAATGACAACAGAATAGTCAGCCTGTTTAGAAATGACACAAGGCCAAAAGCCAGGAGGCTTAGTACTGCCGCAAGCATAAGCGATTCTTTTACACTGACTTCACCCGTGGCCAGAGGCCGGTGTTGCGTGCGTTGTACCAGCCCATCAAAATTACGATCCGCCACATCATTCATCACACAGCCCGCGGAGCGCATGAGTACGGTACCAAGCACAAATATCCACACCACTATCCCATTGGGATGGCCGTGACCTGCCAGCCACAAAGCCCATAGCGTAGGCCATAGCAACAATAGGATGCCGATGGGCTTATCCAGCCGCATCAGGCGCTCATAAGCATCCAGTTTTTTTAGCCATGCCGTATATTTATTATTCATAGCGCTAATACCTGCGGTAAAAAAACTTCCGTCACCAGGATGGCTGCACGGTGCATGGTAAATACCGAACGCCTTGCCCACAACTCAGGAGGCTGACTATCCAGACGGGCAACCACACGGCGGTATAAAGCATGATGCTTCGATAGCTTTTTGAATTCCAGCGGCGTGCGTACTACTCTAGGGTCTGAAAACAGTGCACCACCTAACGGCCGGGTGCCCAAACGCCCCAAGCCATTCCAATCGCCCCGCAGGCTCTTATGCGGGAGAATGCTATGGGCAAAAACCACCGGCTTGCCCGCGCACCTCAAATGCACTTCTCGTAATAGTGCTTTTTGACGCGGCATCAAACCCAGCAAGGCGGCCTCATCAATTTGCGGCTTGGCATCATGGACCCTGATTGGGTACACGGCAAAACTCTGGCAGCGCAATTGCAGACGGCGTGTCAGTGAACCGCCGTCAATCAGCCAATGCCGGTAAATGCCGCTGTTCATGGGCTTTCTGAGCCAGCGCGCACGCGGGGAAGATACTCGGGCAAAAATTTTCACGGCAGGATTATCGCAGGAGCCATCAAACTTTTACCAGTTCTTCCGCATGTCCCAGCCATCTTTGCAGATGCTGCTCAACTGCCTGCGCGTTATCTCGCAATAGTTGGTCAGCCATGTTTTGCGCTAACTGCAACAAATCGGCATCGCGCTCCAGGTCAGCAATTTTTAACATAGGCACGCCGCTTTGACGCACTCCCATAAACTCTCCGGGGCCGCGCAGAGCAAGGTCGGCCTGCGCAATTTCAAAACCATCGTTACTTGCATAAATGACTTTCAGTCGCGCTCTTGCTGTTTCGGACAGCGGCTTCTGGTAAAGCAGAATGCAGGCGCTTTTCGCCGCACCGCGCCCGACACGACCACGCAACTGGTGTAACTGCGAAAGCCCCATGCGCTCGGCATGTTCAATCACCATCAGACTTGCATTCGACACATCAACACCCACTTCTATGACGGTAGTGGCGACCAACAACTGCAGCTCACCTGCACTAAAGGCGTCCATCACGGCCTGCTTTTCAGCCGGCTTCATGCGGCCATGTACAAGCCCCACGCGCAGATCAGGGAAGGATTGCTGCAATAATTCGTAGGTTTCCAGCACTGTTTTTAATTGTAAAGTCTCTGACTCTTCGATCAGCGGACATACCCAATAGGCCTGGCCGCCTCCCATGCAGGCTTCACGCACTCTAGCCAGCACTTCTTCGCGGCGCTCATCCGATACCAGCTTGGTGGCAATGGGGGTGCGGCCCGGCGGTAATTCATCAATGACCGAGACATCGAGATCAGCGTAATAACTCATGGATAAAGTACGTGGAATCGGTGTTGCGCTCATCATTAGCTGGTGTGCTTGTGTGCCTTTTTGCCTGAGCGACAGGCGCTGCTGCACCCCAAAGCGATGCTGCTCATCGACAATAGCCAAACCCAGGCTGGCAAATTGTACCTGCTCCTGGAACAGGGCATGGGTGCCTACGATCAAGTGCGCGGCACCACTAGCAACATCCTCCCTAGAGGCTGTGCGATCCTTCTTACTTTGGCTGCCTGAAAGCCAGGCGACGGCTATGTTCAATGGCGCCAGCCAACCCTGCATCTTGCGGAAATGCTGCTCGGCCAGAATCTCGGTAGGCGCCATGATGGCCGCCTGCAAGCCATTTTCTACAGCCTGCAATGCCGCCATGGCAGCGACTATGGTTTTGCCGCTGCCGACATCACCTTGCAGCAGCCGCTGCATGGGATGCGTCTGCGCCAGATCATGACTGATTTCCAGTGCGACCTTTTGTTGGGCGGCGGTGAGAGGAAAAGGCAGGCTCTTCAATAATGCGCTGACTAAATATTTTGAGGGTTTGAGCGCAGGTGCACCCAGGCTGCGCCGGCGCGCATAATGGCGGCGCATGGATAGCTGCTGTGCCAGCAGCTCATCGAAAGCCAGCCGTCGCCAGGCTGGAGTAGCACGGTCTTCCAAACACTGGAGATTAGCGTCCGGTGAGGGGTGATGCAAAGCATGCAGGCTATCGGCAAAACCGGGTAAGCCCAGCTTGCTGTAAATATGGGCTGGTAAAGTTTCAGGCAAGGGGTCATTCGCAAGCGCCCAGCTTATGCATTTACGCAAGACTGCTTGCGTAAGGCCGGCGGTGGTTGGGTAAATCGGCGTCAAGGTTTCCAGTAGTGGCTCTTCCGCACGTACTGACCGGTATTGTGGATGTACCATCTCCCAGCCGAAAAAACCACCGCGCACTTCGCCGAACACCCTTAACTTGGTACCCACCTTGAGTGCGGCAACCTGACTCGGGTAAAAATGCAGGAAGCGCAGGCTTAGCTGCCCGCTGTGGTCTTGCAACCGGCAAATCAGCGCCTTGCGCGGGCGATATTGCACTTCAGCATGGACGACCTCTCCTTCCACCTGCACCTGATCGCCGCTACGCAAATCACGAATTGCCGTAATGCGGGTTTCATCGACATAGCGTAGCGGCAAATGCAACAGCAGACCTTGTATATCAAAGATGCCTAACTTCTGCAGGCGTGCAAGAACCGGCTTGGTACAACCTTTAATTTCTGCCAGTTTGGTCAGAGCTGACTAACCTTCAATGTGCATGACACCATCAGCCTCTACCAGCGCGTCCCTGGGCAGTGAAGCCACGCCTACGGCGGCGCGAGCGGGATAAGGTGTGGTGAAGTATTCCGCCATAATGGTATTCACCAGCGCGAAATTCGATAAATCGGTGAGAAAAATATTAAGTTTAACCACGTCAGTCAATGAGCCGCCAGCGGCCACGGCCACGGCCTCCAGGTTTTTGAATACGCGATGCACTTGCTTTTCAATCCCCTCCACCATTTGCATGGTGCCGGGGTCCAGCCCAATCTGGCCAGACAGGTAAACGGCACCATGAACCTTGACTGCTTGTGAGTATGTGCCGATAGCTTGTGGTGCGCCGTCGGTATGGATGATTTGCTTTGCCATCTTCAATTTTCCTGAACTAAACATATTATTGGATTTTCTATCGTTACTGGCTGCTTTGCTCCGCCCCTGCCCCCTTGACACGGTTAATCCTGACCACATCGGGGATCTTGCGCAGACGCCGCATAAGGCCTGCAAGATGCACGCGATCCTGCACTTGCACGGTGAAATGCATATTGGTGTAAGCGCTGTCGTCCTGTTCTTCCATGCTGACATTATCGATATTTGAGCCTGCGTCGGCGATAGCTGCAGCAATTTTGGCCAGCATGCCGCGCTGGTTGGCCACGGTCAGCTTCAAATTGACCTTGAACAAGCGCTTGGTGTCTGGATCCCATTCCACATCGAGCCATTTATCCGGATCGACACGGAATTTACGGATAGCCGGGCAATCGTGCGTGTGGATCACCAGACCCTTATCCTTGTTGATAAAGCCCAGAATCGGATCACCCGGAATAGGTCTGCAACATTGCGCAAATTGTACTGCCATGCCTTCCGAACCACGGATGGTAATGGTGCCCAAGGGCTTGTTGGCTTGCTTGCCGTTACGCTCGCCATGATCGTCACCCATGGCTAATAACTGGTGAGCCACCATCACATTTAGCCGTTTGCCGAGGCCAATGTCAGTCAAAATTTCTTCTTTGCTCTTGGCGCCATAATCACGCATCAGCTTTTGCCAGTGCGCTTCTTCAATATGCGTCTGGTCAGCCTGCAATGCGCGCAGAGCCTGGCTCAGCATGCGTTCACCCAGATGCGCAGATTCTGTCGATTGCATGGATTTGAGGAAATGGCGGATGTGCGCACGCGCCTTGCCCGACACGACATAATTGAGCCATGCGGGGTTGGGATGAGCATGGGAGGCAGTAATAATCTCCACATGATCGCCGTTGTGCAGCTCGGTGCGTAGCGGCGCCAACTCCTGATTAATCTTGACTGCTACGCAGCGGTTACCGATATCGGTGTGCACCGCATAGGCAAAATCCACGGCTGTCGCACCCCTGGGTAGGGCCATGATTGTGCCTTTGGGCGTGAATACATAGACTTCATCGGGGAACAAATCAACCTTGAAATGCTCGAGGAATTCCAGTGAATCTGCACTCTCGCTCTGTATATCCAGCAAGCGCTGCAACCATTGATGGGTCTGCTGCTGCAGCGCGGTCAGATGGGCATCGGTAGCTTTATAGAGCCAATGTGCAGCGACGCCAGCCTCAGCAATATTATGCATTTCCTCACTACGTATCTGCACCTCGATTGGCGTACCGAAGGGGCCAAACAGCGTTGTATGCAGGGACTGATAGCCATTGGCCTTGGGAATGGCGATGTAATCCTTGAATTTCCCCGGAATCGGCTTGTATAGCGCATGCAGCACGCCCAGCGCCAGATAGCACGTGGACGTATCCTTGACGATGATGCGAAAGCCGTAGATATCGTAGATTTGCGAAAAGGTAATGGTTTTACCCGCCATCTTTTTATAGATACTGTATAGATGCTTTTCGCGTCCGGTAACATCCGCTTCAATCTGCATTTCATGCAGGCACTGCTTGATGGCTTCCTGTATTTTGCCTACGACTTCCTTGCGATTGCCGCGCGCCGCCTTGATCGCTTTGGAGATCACGCTATAACGCATGGGGTAAAGATGCTCGAAGCTTAAATCTTCCAGCTGTTGATAAATCGAGTTCAGGCCCAGCCGATTGGCGATAGGGGCGTAGATTTCCAGTGTTTCACGGGCAATGCGGCGGCGCTTGTCCGAACTCATCACATCCAGCGTACTCATGTTATGCAGGCGGTCTGCCAGCTTGACCAGAATAACGCGTACATCCTGCGACATGGCCAACAGCATTTTGCGGAAGTTTTCTGCCTGTGCCTGGGTAGCACTCTGGAATTCGATCTTGTCGAGCTTGGAAACCCCATCCACCAGTTCGGCCACCTGCTTGCCGAACTGATCACCGACGTCCTGCTTGGTTACACCCGTGTCCTCTACTACATCATGCAGTAGCGCTGCGATAAGAGTGGGTACATCCAGGTGCAATGCGGCCAGAATGCCGGCTACCGCAACTGGATGGGAAATGTAGGGCTCGCCGCTTTTGCGCATCTGACCTTCATGAGCAGCAGCACTGAAACGATAAGCCTCCCACACTTGGGCGATATCTTCTGGCTTGAGGTATTCTTTAAGACGCAGCGTGAGTTGTGAGTCTTCGCTGTCGGCGGGCAGCAAAAGGGGGGTATGTGGCTTTACAGATTCCGCTGCACGTTTTGCGCCCGCTTTGGACATAACATCTTATCTCTGCTTATTTTCAAGTTGCATGCACACAAATATTTTTTATTCCGAATATTGCCATATTAGCCACACTGTTTGCTGCTGCCAGTATATTCGCATGAATGCAATTTGAAATCATCAAGCGTTAAGCATGCCCGCGGTTAAGCACTTCCAGCCCGACCTTGCCAGCAGCGATTTCGCGCAATGCAAGTACGGTGGGCTTATCTTTTTGACCGTGCGTGCTCACCAAAGGCTCGGAGCCGTTAGCCAGCTGGCGTGAGCGGTAAGCCGCTACCAGGGTGAGCTGGAAACGGTTAGGGATTTTTTCCAGACAATCATCAACAGTAATACGTGCCATAGGGTTACCTCCAGATTACATTTGCTAAATTACTTAGGGGCTTTTAATAAGTTCTGCAGCAATGCTTCATGTCGCCACAATTGCTTATCTCGTTTAAGGCGCTGCGTGCGGACAATGGCGTGCAAATCTTCCAGCGCCACCGCAAATTTGTCGTTAATTGTAACATAGTCGAACTCGCCGACGTGGCTCATCTCCTCACGTGCTGCGGCAAAGCGCCGTGCAATCACTTCGTCGCTGTCTTGTCCGCGATGCGTGAGACGTTGCTGCAACGCTCCCATAGAGGGCGGCAATATAAAAATGCTGACGGCTTGCGGATGCAGGTTGCGTACTTGTGCGGCGCCTTGCCAATCAATCTCCAGCACTACATCATCACCCGCCTGCAAGGCAGTATCGACGCGTATTTGCGAGGTGCCATAATGTGCACCATGGACTTCTGCACTCTCCAGAAAGTCACCTGCTCCAAGCATATGCAAGAATTGTGCTTCATCCACAAAATGATAGTCCACGCCATCCACCTCGCCTGGTCTGGGTTTGCGGGTGGTGTAGGAAATGGACAGCCGGATCTGGCTATCAGCCTCCAGCAAGGCGCGCACCAGGCTGGTTTTGCCGGCCCCGGAAGGCGCAGTAATAATGAAAAGGGTACCGAGCATACGCATGATTTATTTCAAATTATCCTGGTTTTTATTGATCTATCGCTATTGCCACATGTCGAGTGCAACAACTTGTTTTACTCAATATTCTGAATCTGTTCCCTCATCTGCTCAATTAGCACCTTGAGCGCCATGGCGGCTTGCGTCACCTCGGTGGATACCGATTTTGAGCCCAGCGTATTCGCCTCGCGATTGAGTTCCTGCATCAGAAAATCCAGGCGCTTGCCTGCTGCGCCATTCGTATCCAGAATGCGCTTAACCTCGCCCATATGCGCGGTAAGACGCGTCAACTCCTCGTCAACATCGATACGCTGCGCAAACAGAATCAGCTCCTGCCCCATGCGCTCCGTGTCGACATTGGTCATGGCCTCCCGGAATTTTACCGTGAGCCGTTCCTGGTAAGCCTTGATCTGCAATGGCAATAATGGTTTGACTTGTGCTATTTGCCGCTCCATTTCCGCCAGACGTTCAAGAATCAAGGCCTTGAGCTTGGCGCCCTCGCGCGACCGTGAATCGGCCATGTCCTGCAATGCCTGCGTCAGACTGGCCTGGATTTCTCCTGTCAGCGCTTCGTGATTAGCGCTATCGCTCATCAGCACCCCGGGCCAACGCAGAATATCGGCAACGCCTAAAGGCGTACTCTGTGGAAAGTATTGCTGCACGGTTGCCGTCATTTGCACCAGCTGTTGCAAAACGGCGTTATCCAGATGTGCCTGTCTGGCTTGACTGGCCCGCTGCATAAGGCTCATGCGGCATTCCACCTTGCCACGCCCAAGTTTGGCGGCGACCAGTTCACGCACCAGTGGCTCAAAGCTACGCACGTTGTCATCCAGCTTTAGTTGCAACTCCAGGTAGCGGTGGTTAACCGAGCGTAACTCTATAATTAAAATACCACTGGCGGTCTCGCGTTCCACTGCTGCAAAGCCGGTCATGCTAAAAATCATGGGGGAGAATTCCTTGTTAAAGGTAGAGCATGGTATCAAATCCGTTAAAATGTATTGCAAATGAAATTCATGAGCCAGGCAATTCATGACAAAATAGCTCGCACTTATAGTCTTTTAATAGCCGCTTACAGCGATTTGGGCGAGGATGCAAGTTACTGACAATCATGCATTACCTGTTGGACATCAGCTACAAGACTATGAAATCAGGAAAGTCTTAAGCGCTGGAGGGTTCAGCTTCGTCTATATCGCCCGGGATAAAGACAATAAAACCGTAGCCATCAAAGAATATTTGCCCACTGCACTCGCGCTGCGCACCAACGGTGTACAGGTGCAAGCCAACTCGGCCGAAGCCACCATCAACTTCCGCCATGGCCTCAAATGTTTTTTTGAGGAAGGCCGGGCACTGGCCAATATCGATCATAAAAATATCGTGCGCGTGCTTAATTTCTTTCGCGCCAACGATACGGTTTACATGGTCATGCAGTACGAGCACGGCAAATCCTTGCTGGAATACATTCTGGGCCAAACCGAGCCTGTCACGGAAAACTTCATACGCCGCGTATTCAGTGAATTGCTCAATGGCCTGCGCGAAGTGCACACGCAGAAACTGCTGCATCTGGATATCAAGCCGGCCAATATTTACATTCGTATGGATGGCTCGCCGGTATTGCTAGATTTCGGCTCGGCTCGGCAAACCCTGGCTGATGCACAGCCCAAGCTGTCGTCCAGCCTCACACCGGGCTTTGCCTCTCCGGAACAACACATAGACCGCAAGTCACTGGGTCCGTGGAGCGATATTTACAGCATAGGCGCCACTATGTATGCCTGCCTGACACGCACCTCGCCCATGGCAGCCGATATGCGCCTGAAAAAAGACCTGCTGGTCCCTGCTGAGAAATTGGGCAAGAACACTTACTCCAAAAATTTATTGCAGATTATTGATAGCTGCATGGCGCTGGATCACCTGCAGCGTCCGCAAAGCGTGTTTTCCTTGCAAAAATCCCTGATGGAAGATGGCCTGCTTGAGGACAAAAAAATCGGGTTTTTGGATAAAATCAAAGACTATCTGCACAAATAACCACGCTTAACCTACAAACCCCGTTATGAAATTCACCATCCATCAGGGCAGCCGCCAGGGACCACGACCTTACAATCAGGACAGGCTGGCTTATTCGTACAGCAAGGATGCGCTGCTATTAGTCATCGCTGACGGCATGGGCGGACACAGACATGGCGAAGTCGCAGCGCAACTGGCAGTGAAAACCATAACCGACGCTTTTCAGCTAATAACGACGCCGGGCTTAGAAGATCCTGCTCAATTTCTCAAAGATCATATCCAGCAAATACACGATGCGATTGACCACCTGACGGCCGCCCAGCGCCTGCTTGAAGCCCCACGCACCACCATTGTCGCGGCAGTATTACAAGATGACGGCCTCTATTGTGCGCATGTCGGTGATTCGCGACTGTACCACTTTCGCAATGGCCGCCTGCTGTTCCGCACTGAGGATCACTCCATCGTACAAATGCTTTACCGCAGAGGCGAGCTTGAGAAGCAGGCCATGCTTGAGCACCCCGACCGCCATAAAATCTACAATTGCCTGGGCGGGGACCATCCACCCAAGATTGATCTGACGCACAAACACAACCTGCGGGATGGCGACACCCTGCTGCTGTGTACTGATGGTTTATGGTCTATCTTCAGCGATGAAGAAATGAGCGCTATTCTGCACGCCGGACCCGTCAACGAGAGCGTACCCCAATTGCTGGATATGGCGGAGTCGCTCTGTAAAACGCAAGGGGACAACATGAGCGCCATCGGGGTGCAATGGGGGGATCGCTACGAGGATAACCAGTTAGCTATTTCCACCATAACCATGCCGCTAGGTACCACTACCACCATCATCAATCCCATGACTCATCAGCCAACCCTGCGCGATGATCATGCACAGGCAATACCGGATTTGACGGATGACGAAATTGAACGGGCCATCGCCGAGATTCAGGCGGCCATACGCAAAACCCAACGTTAGCCAACTTGCATTGCTATCTTACTTGACCTCCGGCTTGGCTTATAATTAGCTTTTTAGCGTTCAGGATTCGCCATGCGTCCAAGCCAACGTACCCAAGATCAGTTGCGCCCCATTGAGATTATCCGCCACTACACCAAACATGCCGAGGGCTCCGTATTGGTGAAATTTGGCGATACGCATGTGCTCTGTACCGCCAGTGTCGAGGAAAAAGTACCGCAGTTCTTACGCGGCAAAAGCCAAGGCTGGGTTACCGCTGAGTATGGCATGTTACCGCGCTCGACCGGGAGCCGCATGCAGCGCGAGGCAGCCCATGGCAAACAATCCGGACGCACGCAGGAAATTCAGCGCCTGATAGGCCGGAGCCTGCGAGCGATTATCGACCTGAAAAAACTTGGCGAACGCAGCATCCATATCGATTGTGACGTCATACAGGCGGATGGCGGCACACGCACCGCTGGCATCACCGGCGCATATGTTGCGCTACATGATGCAGTTAGCCATTTGCTGGCTAAACAGATCATTACCGAATCACCCTTGCATGATTTTGTCGCAGCCATCTCGGTAGGCGTCTACCAGGGCAGGCCTGTGCTTGATCTCGACTATATCGAGGATTCCGACTGTGACACGGATATGAATGTGGTCATGACGGGCAGTGGTGGATTTGTTGAAATTCAGGGCACAGCCGAAGGGACGCCATTCCAGCGCCAAGACATGAATAGCATGCTGGATCTGGCACAGGCAGGCATACGCCAGCTGATTACCATGCAAAAAGCAGCGCTCGGCATTTAGCTGTCATGGACAAACTCGTTATTGCCAGCGGCAACCCTGGAAAATTGCGCGAGATCCGGCAGATGCTGCACCCACTAGGAATCAACGTAGTACCGCAATCTGATTTTGCCGTGCCTGAAGCGGAAGAACCCTTTGTGACCTTCATCGAAAATGCGCTTGCCAAAGCCCGCCATGCCAGTCGGCACACGGGCCTGCCTGCATTGGCCGATGATTCCGGCATTTGTGTTGATGCCCTGCACGGCGCACCGGGCGTACACTCTGCACGGTTTGCCGGAGAACCAAAATCCGATGCGCGCAATAACCTGAAATTGCTGCAGGCACTGAATGGGGTAAAAGACCGCCACGCGCATTACTACTGCGTCATGGTGCTAGTGCGCCATGCGGATGATCCGCAGCCGCTGATCGCGGAAGGTGTATGGCAAGGCGAGATTCTGCAACGGCCGCGTGGTGATGGCGGTTTTGGCTATGATCCACTCTTCCTTGATGCCAAAACCGACAAAACCGGTGCCGAAATGCCTTTGGAAATTAAAAACCGCATCAGCCACCGTGGGCAGGCATTAGCCAAGCTGCTGCACAGGCTGGAAAGGTTTGCAGGGGATAAGGTATGAATAAATGGCCAAAATGGCTGCGCGATGACGGCAGCGTGGTGTCATGCACCGAGAAGGTCAAAGTCATGACAGAAAATTTTGATGAGTTAAAACAAATAGCACAGGACGCGCTGGAAGACGGCTTGTTGATGGAAGTCTCAGAAGCTCAGATGCGCGAGGCTTTGCATCGCCTAGTAGACGAATTGGTGAATCCCTATCAGCACAATCATTCCGATAACGCCGACAAGTAATCTGGCTCCGTCAACCGGGGAAATCACGCTGTCAGGGCTGCAAGCCCCACCGCCGCTGGCGCTTTATATTCATATCCCATGGTGTGTGCGCAAATGCCCGTATTGCGACTTTAATTCGCATGAGTCGCGCGCCGACATCCCTGAGCATCAGTATGTAACCGCCTTGATCGCCGACCTTGAGCAATCGGTACCGCGCATCTGGGGGCGCAAGGTACGCAGCATTTTTTTTGGTGGCGGCACGCCCAGCCTGTTTTCGCCAGAATCCATAGAGCGGATTCTGAGCAGCGTACGCGCGCTGGTACCGCTTGAATATGGCGCTGAAATTACGCTGGAAGCCAACCCAGGCACAGTCGATGTCGCACATTTCAAGGGTTACCGCGAGGCTGGCGTCAATCGCGTATCGCTAGGCATCCAGAGTTTTGACAGCCGCTACCTTGCTGCGCTGGGGCGTATCCATGATGATAAACAGGCCTTCAGTGCAGCCGAGCTGGCGCTCAATACTTTTGATGCCGTCAATCTGGATGTGATGTATGCACTGCCTGAGCAAAGCCTGGAAGATGCGCTGGCTGACGCGCAACGTGCCTGCAGCCTGGGTCCTGCGCATTTGTCTTTTTATCACCTGACGCTGGAACCCAATACACCTTTCCACCACTCGCCGCCCAGCCTGCCGGATGACGATACCAGCGCCGCCATGCAGGAAGCGATCGAAGACTTGCTCGGCGAACATGGCTACGAGCATTACGAGACTTCGGCCTTTGCCAAAAAAGGCCGGCGCTGCCGGCATAACCTGAATTACTGGCAGTTTGGTGATTATCTGGGCATTGGTGCAGGGGCGCACAGCAAATTGAGCTTTCACGACCGCATCGTGCGTGAGAGCCGCTATAAGCACCCCAGCCGTTATCTGGAAAAAGCCAGCTCTGGTGATGCTGTAGAGCGCTGCTGGGTAATCACAGCGGACGAACTCGGATTCGAGTTCATGATGAATACGTTGCGCTTGACCGCAGGCTTTGAAATCAGCCTGTTTCAGCAGCGCACAGGATTAACCCTGGCAAAACTTGAAACGGCTCTCAATATTGCCAACGCACGCGGCTTGATCGAACGCAATGCAGAAATGATTAAACCTACTTTACTTGGACAACGCTTTTTGAACGAGCTGTTGCAACTGTTTTTAACTTAGTGCCACCCCTGTATCGTGGATTTTATCTGGCATTCCATCACGCATGCCAAATATGCTTTGTAGCAGCGTAATTTCCTGCATAACCCCCAGAGTGAAACCAGCGCGTTCGCCATCGCGATTATCGTCCAGTAATTCCTGCAGGTATTGCATGGCCTCGCCTGCCGTCCATGCCACCACAAGGTGGGAAATAATATGCGGGAACTCCTCAAGGCTGGTGGCCACTATCATCGCCACCTTGGTTTCTTCCCACTGTGGCTGCATGACATTAAATGTATGGTGGAAACGCTTGGCCAGTTCTATATATTCATCTTGCTTATTCTGGCTGCGATAGATATCCAGCAGGTAAACCCAGGGCTGTACAGAACCCTTAGGCCGAGCTTCAATATAGCTCAGCAATAGCGTGATAGCTTCATTGGCTCTGTCCATGCTGACAAATATCCTGGCTTCGTCAACGACAGATTCAATTTCTTCGATCGATAATATACCCAAAGGGGCGTTATCCGGGGTGCCTGAGTCCGCTATCACCAGGGGTGGATTATTAATGTGGCTGAACGCCGTTTTACGCATGGCGTCCATTTGCTCATTGGCAGCCTCTCCAAGTATTCTGGCCTTGCGCCTGCGCACCCAGACCCAAGCACCGAGCGCAAGTATCAGGGCGCCCACCGGCATTAAAAATTGGACTATCAAGTTATTCCAAATCGGCAAAGTTGCTGCTTGTTTGACCTGCGTCGGTGGACGTACCGGCACCGCGGTAGCTGTTAGCGCTGTAGCTGTCACAGGTACGCGCTCTGCTGGCGCAGCTTGATGCATAAGCGTTGCCTGTATCTGCTGCAGATTGGCCTGCAGGGTCGCAAACCGCTGATCCAGGCGCTGCTGCTCTTCTTTCAAAGTCACATTACGTTTATTCAAATTCTCATAGGCGACGTTCATTTCCGAAGTGACAGGAAATTTGACGGCATCTTTAAGCTGGTAACCTAGATGCAAATCCAGCGCTAACTTTCCATATGCATGATGATGCGATTTGAACGGCGGCGCCTGCCGTGACAAGTTTTTAAGCTCAGGAATAATGAGTGTGCCCGGCTGATCAAAAATGCTGACAGGATCAAGCGCAGGATTAATCTCGCGGGTCAGCTCCAGCGTCTTGGCGACAAAGCGTCGCTGCATGGGCTTGTTGCCGGGATAAAACAAGGCTGCAAGCTGATTCAGGCTTTCGCCAGGCAACATCGGCCAAGTCATAGCCTCTGGCGGGTTTGCTATTGCCTCATCACCTGCCAACTCTGCCATCCCCAGACTGCTGCACCAGATGGCCGCAACTATCAGCAATAGCGGCAAATAGCGCCTTGGATTGAATTGGATAGGGAAAAGCAGGCTTTGCGTATGTTGTAAACCAGCACCTGGCAATAAGCGCCGATTACTCAACTCAGAAAGCCTCTAGCGCCTGGCGCGCACGGCCAATGGCAAGCTTCACTTGGTTGGGTGCAGTACCGCCTCGGTGATTACGGCTGGCCAGCGAGCCTTCCAGCGTCAGTACGGCATAGATATCATCGTCTATATGCTGGCTGAACTGCCGCAATTCCTGCAATGACAAATCCGCCAGATCGCAACCCTTGCCCACGGCATGGCGTACCGCCAACGCAACTGCTTCGTGCGCATCGCGAAATGGCGTGCCTTTCTTGACCAGGTAGTCGGCAAGATCCGTGGCCGTGGCAAAACCTTCAGCCGCAGCAAGCCGCATGGCGGCTTTATCTACCTTGATGCCGCGCAGCATGTCGGCATAGATTTCCAGCGTCACCAGCAGCGTATCAGCCGTATCGAACAAGGGTTCCTTGTCCTCCTGGTTATCCTTGTTGTAGGCCAGCGGCTGACCTTTCATCAAGGTTAATAATGCAACCAGATGACCGTTCACACGACCGGTCTTGCCACGCACCAGCTCGGGCACATCAGGGTTCTTTTTCTGCGGCATGATGGAAGAGCCCGTGCAAAAGCGATCGGCAATATCGATAAAACCAAAACGCGGGCTGGACCACAGAATTAACTCTTCGGAAAAACGCGAAAGATGCGTCATCACCAGCGCGGCAGCAGCCGTGAATTCAATGGCAAAATCGCGATCAGACACGGCATCCAGCGAGTTCTCGCAGACACCGTCAAAGCCCAGCTCCTTAGCCACACGCTCACGATCTATCGGATAGCTGGTGCCGGCCAGCGCAGCAGCGCCCAGCGGCAAACGATTAATACGCTTGCGTGCATCAGCAAAACGCCCGGCATCGCGTTGCAGCATTTCGAAATATGCTAGCAAATGATGGCCAAATGTTACCGGCTGTGCCACTTGCAAGTGCGTAAAGCCGGGCATGGCAGTATCGGCATGCGCTTCCGCCAAATCAACAATCGATAGCTGAAGCTTGCGTATACCCGTAATGACATCGTCGGTGGTGGCACGCAGCCATAAGCGTATATCGGTTGCGACCTGGTCATTGCGCGAACGCCCGGTATGCAAGCGCTTACCTGCATCGCCAATCTTGTCGGTGAGACGCTTTTCGATATTGAGATGCACATCTTCCAAATCGAGCAACCAGTCAAATGTACCGTTGCGTATTTCTTGCAGAATCTCGTCCAGGCCTAGTTCGATTGCTTGAACATCCGCCACACTGATAATACCCTGGGCACCGAGCATGCGCGCATGCGCCAGAGAGCCTTGAATGTCGAATTCAGCCAGGCGCTGATCAAATCCTACGGAAGCGGTATAGCGCTTGACGAGCTCAGCAACCGGCTCATTAAAGCGTCCTGACCAGGTTTTAGCTGGCTCTTGGTTTAATTTTTCTGACTTCAATTTTTCTGGCTTCGAATTATCTTGTATGATGAAAAATGGTTAAGAATAATACGCTTACATGTTAAGTATAAAGCAAAACTCCAACATTTCCATGCGCCCCACGGAGCGCCTGTCCGGGCGACTCCCAGATTTCCGCAATCCCGGCGTTTGCCTGCGCCTGTTGATCCTGGTCAACCTGATGGCCTGGATCGCAGCACTCCTGCAAACTTCCAGCCTGACAGGAGCCATGAACGGGCTGGCAGAACTCTCAGCATTTATACAACCCATTCTGCTGCTGAGTATATTACTGCTTTATGCAGCCTACCCCATCTTAAACAAACTGCCTTATCAATGGGGGGCCGCCACTATTATCGGCGCAGAACTTGTTTTAACAAGCGCGGCACATTATCTGGCCATCCTGATATTCGGTCCGGATTCCATGCCCTCTTTACTACGTGCATGTCTTCTGACGCTGATTGCCACAGTGATTGTGCTTTACTACTTTGATTTGCGCCAGCGCGCGCTCACCCCCGCCATCGCCGAGGCCAGGCTGCAGGCGCTGCAAGCGCGTATAAGACCGCATTTTTTATTTAACAGCATTAATGCCGTACTCTCATTGGTACGCAGCGACCCCAAACGCGCCGAAACCGCACTTGAGGATATGGCAGATCTGTTCCGCGTGCTGATGGCCGATAACCGTGACCTGGTACCGCTCGCACAGGAGCTGGCACTAAGCCGGCAATACCTCGCGCTGGAAAAGTTAAGGCTGGATGAGCGCCTGACTATCACCTGGCAAATCGACAACATGCCACCGGATGCCATGATACCGCCCCTGGTTTTGCAGCCTTTACTGGAAAATGCCGTTTATCACGGCATAGAACCCATGCCGGAGAATGGCAACATCACGATCAATATTTATACGCACCACGACCAGGTACATGTGGTGCTGAGCAACCCTTACCACAACCAAAATGGCCGTCACAACGGTAATAAAATGGCGCTCACCAATATCCGTGAACGGCTAGCCCTGCATTTCGATGCTGAAGCAGCGCTCACCAGCAAAATTGTTGACGGGCGCTATGAAGTCCATATTGTGCTCCCTTATCTCCGTCATCCATCCGCATGAGCTACCCGACATGAACACGGCACAGTTAAAAATTCTGATCGCTGATGACGAAGCACCGGCACGTAACCGTTTGCGTGAGTTGCTGACCGACATTCCCCGCACCACCGTAGTCGGCGAGGCCAAAAATGGCAAACAAGCACTCGAACTCGCTGCAGAGCTTAAACCTGACGTACTTCTGCTAGATATCCGCATGCCGCAAATGGATGGTATAGAAACTGCCGGACATATGCAGAAGCTGGACCTGCCACCCGCTATCATCTTCGCTACGGCGTTTGACGCGTATGCCATACGGGCTTTTGATATGAGCGCCGTGGATTATCTGCTTAAGCCGATCCGTGTGGAACGGCTGCAAAATGCAATCAACAGGGCACGTGCTTTGCTGCCGTCGCAGCTTAGCGCACTTAAACCGTTACAGGCACAGCGCACCTATTTCAGCGTCGCCGAACGCGGCCGGGTTTTGCTGGTGCCGATAGCGGAGGTCATTTATCTGCGGGCTGAGCTCAAATACACGACCGTGCGCACCAAAGAGCGTGAATATCTGATTGAAGATTCGCTCACCAGCATCGAACTGGAATTCGGCGAACACTTTTTGCGCCTGCATCGCAATTGTCTGGTGGCTCAAGCCAACATACTGGGCTATGAAAAACGCCAAGAGACGGATGGCGAAAGCCACTGGGTGGCTTTACTCAAGGGTGTGCCGGAGGTCATTGCCGTCAGCCGCCGTCAACAACAGGTATTGCGGGGTCTTAGTGGCTAGCGAGTCGGCCGTCTGTGTTAAAATTACGCCATTGTTTATCCTGAATTTTTTCTTCACCACCTAACCTAGCCCGCGCATGCATACCTTATCCAGTAAACTAGTCATTGCCTCACGCGAAAGTGCACTTGCCATGTGGCAGGCGCAACATATCCAGAGCTTGCTACAAGCGTTATATCCGGTCATAACGATAGAGATTCTTGGCATGACGACGACCGGCGACCAGATTCTGGATTCTCCGCTGGCACGCATAGGTGGCAAGGGTTTGTTTGTGAAAGAACTGGAACAAGCTCTGGCTGATGGCCGCGCCGATCTTGCCGTGCATTCGATGAAAGATGTCCCCATGCATTTGCCGGATGGCTTTGTACTGGCGGCGATAGGTGAACGTGAAGACCCGCGCGATGCTTTCGTCTCCAACCACTATGCCAGCCTTGAAGATTTACCGCACGGCAGTGTCGTCGGCACCTCCAGCCTGAGGCGCCAGAGCCAATTACAAGCGCGTCTGCCGCATCTGAAAATAGAATCGCTGCGCGGTAACCTGCAAACGCGGCTACGCAAGCTGGATGAGGATCAATATGCAGCCATTATCCTGGCCGCGGCCGGACTCAAGCGCCTGGGGTTGGAGTCGCGCATTACTCAATTGATTGCCACGGAACACAGCATTCCTGCCGTAGGCCAGGGTGCACTAGGTATCGAGATTAACGCTGCGCGCAAAGACTTATTGCCTATCCTGGCGCCCTTGAACCATGGCGATACCGCCTCTTGTGTAGAAGCCGAACGCGGCATGAGCCGTGCATTGGCAGGCAGTTGCCAGGTACCACTGGGGGCCTATGCCGAACGTCATGGCGCTGAACTCCACATGACGGGTTTTGTTGCCAGCATTGATGGCCGCGAACTATTGCGCGAACAAATCCGTGGCGCGGCCAGCGAGCCGGAAGCGCTGGGACAGGCGTTGGCACAAAAACTTATAGCGCGGGGCGCCGACCGCATTCTGGCTGCGTTAGCCGACAATCAAAATCCTGCGGGCCATGCCTGAAGCAGCATTAACCGGCTACAGCATCGCCATCACGCGCCCCGTCGGCCAAGCTACCAGGCTAAGCGAATTAATAGCCGGGCAAGGCGGCAAGCGCATCCTGTTTCCTTTGATTGCCATTGCCCCGCTGGCTGATTACAGCGTGTTTGAACAAAAGCTGGCGGAACTTGAAAGCTATGATTGGGCAATTTTCATCAGCTCGAACGCGGTACAGAATGCCATGCCGCGCCTGCTGGCAAAACTCGGCATCCTTCCTGAAAACCTACGATTTGCGGCTATCGGCCCTTCCACGGCGGCGGCACTGACAAAATTCGGCGTGACTGCCACTCTGGTTCCTGAAGAGCGTTTTGATAGTGAATCCTTGCTGGCTTTGTCTGAAATGCAGGCCGTCACGCACAAAAATATCATGGTTTTCCGTGGCGTCGGTGGCCGCGAAGTGCTGGCCGATACCCTCAAAGCGCGCGGTGCTTCAGTGGCTTTTGCAGAATGCTACCGGCGCGTTAACCCGCAAAGCAATGCGGATGTTTTATCTTCACTGTGGCAAAATGGGCAGCTAGATGCTGTTGTCGTCACCAGCAGCGAAGCCATGCGCTATTTGCTGGATATTACCGACCATGGAAATGCAAGCTGGCTACGCGCTGTAACCTTGTGCGTAAACCATGTCCGCATTGCCGAGCTGCCCCAGCAACTCGGTTTGAAAACTGTCATTGCTGACGCCCCTGGAGACGAAGCCATGCTGCAATGCTTAATCAAGGCGCTAACCCATACAAAATATGACTGAGCCAGACAATATTTCAGAATCCACTGCGGTGCTGCCAACTGCGGAATTAACACCGACAGCAACCACGCGAAGGAATCCTTCATTTTTTGCAACAACTGCGTTGCTGCTGGCACTTATCGCGCTTTGCATAGCAGTTTGGCAATGGTTTAGCACGCACCACCGTTTCATTGAGCTTCAGCAAACGCTCACTCAGCGTCTCGAGCAATATAGTGCTAATAATCAGCAAAGCCTGACTCTGTCAAAACAGGCTAATGAGTACAGCACTCAAGCCACTGCACGCACAGAATTACTGGAACAGAAGCTAGCTGAATCCCGTGATCAGCAAGAGGCATTGCAAACCCTTTATCTGGAATTGGCTAATATCCGCGAGGAACGCGTGATGGCTGAAGTTGAGCAGTTGATGATTATTGCCAATCAACAACTCCAACTCGCCGGCAACATCAAGCCTGCCCTGCTCGCCCTGCAAACTGCTGATTCGCGCTTACAGCAGCTGGACACCCCACAGGTAATCCAATTACGCAAGGTAATAGCACAGAATATCCAGCAGCTACAAAGCCTGCCGCAAATCGATATTGTAGGAATGGGCCTGAAGCTGGAAAACCTGGCTGAAGTTATCGACAGCCTACCATTAGTCAGTGAGCGCCATCCAGCAGCGGCTGTCACACCCATGCCAGACTGGAACTCCAACCCTTGGCGCAGATTGGCCCAGGAAATCTGGCAGGATCTCAAACACATGATAAGGCTGGAGCGTGTAGATCGTCCAGAACCGCCATTGCTGGCGCCAGACCAGACCTTTTTCTTGCGTGAAAATATCAAGCTGCACCTGCTTACCGCACGTATCGCACTTTTGCAGCACGATGAAGCAACCTATCGCGCTGACCTGCAAGCCGCCGAGCAATGGCTGACTGGCTATTTTGATACCCGTGAAGCTGCCACGCAAAGCGCTCTGGCGACGATCAAGCAGCTTTCCGCCAACAATATCGTCATACAGGTGCCGGACATCAGCGAGAGCCTCGGGCTCATCAGCAAATACAAACTCTCTTTGGAACGGGCCAGCAGCGCTAATCATCGTATCCCCGTGCAGAACGTCCCTGGACAAAACAACCAAGGAAAGAACAAATAGTGCGCTGGCTATTCTGGTTATTGCTGATTCTGGCCTTGGCCATAGGCGTATCCCTGCTGGCCGGCAATAATGAAGGCTACGTGCTGATTGTGCGGCCGCCTTATCGGCTGGAGCTATCACTTAACCTGCTCCTCATCTTGATCGTAGTGGCCTTTGCCTTGCTGCATCTGGCCTTGCGACTAATTAATTACACCCGTCGCCTGCCAGCCAGCGTACGTGCCTACAAGGAAGCCAAACGCCGTAAAGATGGCCACGCAGCCCTGCTGGAAAGCATGCACGCCATGGTAGAAGGCCGTTATGGCATTGCGCAAAAAACAGCCGCGCGTGCACTGGCACTCGGTGAAGACGCCGGTTTGAGCGCGCTGATTGCCGCACGCGCTTCACACAAGCTCAAACACAAAAGCCAGCGCGAATATTATCTGGCAGAAGCAGAACGCCATGCCCCAGAAGCCTCAATCGCACGGCTATTGCTGCAAGCAGAATTATTACTGGACGACAGACAATACAGCCAAGCGCTGCATGTGCTGCAACAGTTGGAGAAATTAGAGCCCAAACACCCGCCAGCATTACGTCTAGAACTAAAAGTACAATTACGCCTGAATAATTGGGAGCAGGTGCTAGTTATTCTGCGGCAATTGGAAAAGCGTGACGCTATCGAATCCTGGCAATTAAAAGAAATGCGCCAGCAAGCACACCAGCAGCTGCTCAAGCGCTATGCCGAAGATTTATCTGCCTTGACCGCCTACTGGGAAAAAATGCCGGAAGAAGACCGACTCAATAGCCGTCTTGCCTATTCTGCCGCGCAAAGTTTTATCCAGATCGGGGCTGGTACCCAGGCCGCAGAAATCCTGGAAAAGAGCCTGACCAAAAATTGGGATAGCGATCTTGCCGGATTACTAGGTGATTGCGTGAGTGATAATCCACAGAAACGGCTGCAACAAGCCGAGCATTGGCTAATGCACCACGAAGCCGATGCCAAGCTACTACTCGCCTTGGGCAATATATGTACACGGCTTAGCCTGTGGGGCAAAGCGCAAAGCTATCTGGAAGCCAGCATCAGCGTAAAGCCCAGCGCTGCAGCCCATCTTGCCCTGGCCAAAATGCTGGAAAGTCGTGGTGAAAGTGCAACTGCCTTAGAACACTACCGGCATAGCGTGCACTTTTGTCAGCAAGGTGAAGGACTGGGCTAAACCTCGTTCACCATACTATTTTTTAGATGGCGGATTAGAAAAAGTAAAGGCATCCGAGAAGAACTCATCTTCGGGCATGCCATACTTCTGGAATGCCTGATGTGCAATTTCCACCATTTGCGGAGCACCGCCGCAATAGACCTGATAGCCGCTTAAATCTGCATGGTCTTCCAGCACAGCCTCATGCACTAGCCCAGTCCTGCCTTGCCAATTATCTTCTGGCTGCGGCTCTGACAATACCGGAATAAAAGTAAAATTAGGATACTCAGCCTGCCACTGTTGTGGCAGTTCGGGCATGTATAGATCTTCGCCAGCACACGCACCCCAATACAGTATTATCTGACGCTGTATTTTGTGATGCATCATATGTTCGATAATGCCCTTGATCGGCGCAAAGCCGGTACCGCCCGCAACAAAAATCACTGGCTTATCGGAATCCTCGCGCAGATAAAAACTGCCGAATGGGCCTTCCAGACGCAAAATAGCTTTTTCGTGCATTTCGTCAAAAACATAGCGGGTGAATTGTCCATCCGGTATCAGGCGCATGTGCATTTCCAGCAACTCATCGCTGTGTGGCGCATTGGCTATCGAGAAGGCACGGCGCTTGCCATCCTTAAGCAGGAAATCAACATACTGGCCGGCCATAAACTGCATGCGCTCATTACTGGGCAACTTGAGAAACAGTACCATCACGTCATGCGATACCTTTTCCATTTTCTGTACGCGCGCCGGCATAATGCGTGGACTTATACCACTACTTGCTGTGACTTCGCGACACTCGATCACCACATCGGTAAGCGGCTTGGCACAACAGAACAAAGCCTGGCCGGCCAGCCTTTCATCCTCGGTCAATGCGCCAGCCTGAAAATCACCATAATCGACCTTGCCTTCAAGCACACTGCCTTTGCAGGCCCCACAGGCCCCATTACGGCAACCATAAGGCAGATTAAAGCCTGCCTCTACCGCGGCATTAAGTATGGTGTCATCGGGCGCTACTGAAAAAATATGACCGCTGGGTTTGATCGTGACTTGGTGGGACATACTAAAATTCCTAGCCTAAACAAAGGGCTGCAATGACTTAAAAAGGCGCTAGTTTATCACAGCAAGCAAGAAGCAGTCTTAAACGCCTCTGGCACTTAATCTTCGCGGCGAAACTCGCCTTCGATCACATCATCGTTAGCGGCTTTAGTTGTCGTTGAACGGGCATGAGGATCTGGTGGCGGGACATGGGGAGATGGTAGCAATAATAAAATGACTGCAAGCGCATCACTCAATACGCCAGGCAATATGAGCAATATGCCGGCAATCAGATTTTTAGCGCTGCCAAACAATACCTTGGCCGGCGTTCCACCCTGGCTTAGGGTGTGCACCATACGTCCGACCAGCAATAATTTTTCATCCTGGATCAGGCGCCATCCCAGCATGGCAACTACCACCAGATATCCTAGCAACCACCAACCGTAGCGGTTGCCAAGTGCTACCAGCAACCATATCTCTAACACCGGGAAAGCGAGTAAAATTACCAACAGGAAAAGCAAACGCATGAAATTCCAACCTTAATCATTACAATGATTGTGCAAAAGCGGCTCGAAGCCAAAAGCAAGCTACTCAAAATTAAATGTCTTAATGAGGCAACCCGAAGTTTACATGCAGTAAATGAGGTTCCAGGATCGCTTTTGCAATACCTTTTTGGAGAATGACGAGTTTTGTCTGCCTTTTCATCATCTCAGTCGACCGGCGCATTGCTGGTGCTGACCAACCTGCCGGATCAAGCCAGCGCCGAAAAGCTGGCGCACTATTTGATATCCCGGAAGCTGGCAGCCTGTGTCAACATATTGGCGCCATGTACTTCAATCTACCACTGGCAGGACAAAACCGAAAGTGCGACTGAAATCCCGCTTTTAATCAAAACCACGGAAGCATGCTACACCGCACTGGAAGAGGCCATACGCCAACAGCATCCCTACGAACTTCCAGAGATCATCCATGTCGCAATAACAGGCGGTTTGCCTGCCTATCTTACATGGCTTAACGGGGAAACCTCTGCTTGAAACCTTATCTGCTTTTATTACGTACGTTTTTATTCGTCTGCTGGATTTTTCCTTTTGCGGTAACTGCGGCGCCACTAAATAATCAAACCGAGAGTGGAAGACTCACGTTTCTGGCACAAGCCGACGACGACAATATTCTGCCTCCAGATCAGGCTTTCAAGCTTACTGTAATGGCCAAAGATGCGCAGACGCTGGACGCCAGTTTCCAAATTGCACCCGGCCATTATCTTTATCGTGATCGCATCAAATTTGAAATCAAATCACCAGGAAGCAGCATCAGTGCAGTAGAACTGCCACAAGGCGAACCCAAGCAAGATCCCAATTTTGGCCAGACCGAGGTCTTTCATCAAAACTTTAACGCCATTGTTAATCTGGTCTTAGCTGGCTCAACCCCGAATAAAATCACATTACTAGCCACTTACCAGGGTTGCAGCGAAAAGGGTTTGTGCTATTCCCCCATACACAAAACGCTGGAAGTCGATTTATCCACAGCTGGTTCTGGCTTGGCCGCCTCAACAAACCCTATGCTATCTGCAGACGCTAAAGAGGATGACCAAGCGGCGTCTTTGTTAAAAAGCGGCAAACTGTGGCTGATTATTGCCGGCTTTTTTGGCTTCGGTTTGCTACTTGCGCTTACGCCTTGCGTGTTGCCTATGATTCCGATTTTGTCAGGCATCATCGTCGGCAGCAAAAAATCTGGCCGATTGCATACCTTCAACCTCTCACTCGCCTACACCATGGGCATGGCGCTGAGCTATACGCTGGCGGGGATTGCAGCCGGGCTTTCTGGCCAGCTGTTGAGCAATGCACTGCAAAACCCCTGGGCCTTGGGTAGTAGTGCTTTCGTATTCATATTGCTCGCACTGTCGATGTTCGGCTTTTATGAGCTGCAATTACCGAGCTCGTTTGAAAGCCGTATGGTTAACGCTACAAACCACATCAAAGGCGGCCACTTTCTCGGTGTATTCGTCATGGGCGCACTTTCTGCGTTGATAGTGAGTCCATGCGTAGCCGCTCCACTGGCCGGTGCTTTACTTTATATCAGCAACACGCACGATGTGGTTCTAGGCGGCACCGCACTATTTGCGCTCGCATTAGGCATGGGCGTGCCATTACTGCTCATAGGCGCATCCGCCGGTACCTTATTGCCCAAAACAGGCCCATGGATGACGACGGTGCGTAACTTCTTTGGCGTTGTCATGCTGGGCATGGCCATCTGGCTCATCTCACCACTGATTCCTACGGGAGTTGGAATGGCATTATGGGCGGCATTACTGATAGTGCCAGCCATATACATGCATGCGCTAGATGGTTTGCCAGCCCACGCTAGTCAATGGATGAAGTTCTGGAAAGGTATTGCTGTTATTGCCTTGCTACTCGGCACTGCCCTGCTCATAGGTGCGGTCTCCGGCGCAAAATCCCCCTTGCAGCCACTTGCTGGCTTAACAGCGAGTGCTAACACCGAATCCAGGATGTCGTTACCTTTTCAGCGCGTAACAAATTTAGCTGAACTGGAACGCAATTTAAGAGCCTCGTCAGGCAAGCTGGTAATGCTGGATTTTTATGCGGACTGGTGTGTCGCCTGTAAAGAGTTTGAACAATTCACCTTCAGTGATCCGCGCGTGCAGCAATCCTTGGCGAACGTCGTTTTGCTGCAAGCCGATGTGACGCGAGACTCAGCAGGCGACTCGGCATTGTTGAAACGCTTTGGTCTGTTTGGTCCTCCCGGCATCATCTTTTTTGATCATGCCGGCCAGGAAATCACGCAGCTGAAAGTGGTCGGGTATCAGGACGCTGATAAATTTTTAGCCACACTCAACAGATTAAACTCCAATAATTAAATCCTGGATAAATTAAAGCACTAACCCGTGAACAAAAAACTTCTTAAGCTTATCGCCGCTGTCGCCGCTATTCTACTGGCCGTCATTATCATCCGGTATTCCCTGCTAAATTCTTCAACTACGCCCATACCGACGCATGCGCTGTATGCAGCCAGCTTTCCAGATACCAATGGCACTTCGCAAGCCATTAGCCAGTGGCAGGGTAAGATAACGGTGATCAATTTTTGGGCAAGCTGGTGCCCGCCTTGCCGCGAGGAGATGCCAGAATTATCCCGCCTGCAAGATCAATACCGAGATCGTGGTGTAATTGTGCTGGGCATTTCCACCGATGATGTAGATAAAATGCGCGAGTTCGCCAAAACAACAAAAGTAAGCTATCCCTTGCTTGCTGGCGATATGGAGGCAATGGATATAGGCGCCAGCTTGGGTAACGATAAAGGGGTGCTGCCCTACACTGTCATTATTCAAGCTGACGGTAGTATTGCAAATACTTATTTTGGCCGTATTAACCAAGCGCTTTTGGAAAAAACCTTGTTGTCATTAATAAAAACATCTGCAGATGTTCAGGCTGCAAAGTAAGCCGCTGTAAAACTTCCAATTTCTTTAAATTTCGTCAATTCCCTAGACAACATACCCCCATTTGCGGCAAACTTGCTGCCATGAATTATTGCTGCTTGCCTCAAAAAACAACTTTGTATGACTGTTAAATCTTCTAAATCCGTTCTGGTGCTGCATGGCCCCAACCTCAACTTGTTGGGTTTACGTGAGCCTGAGCATTACGGTAAAGACACGCTAGATAGCATCAATCAAAGCCTGGCAGAGCAAGCAAGCAAAGCTGGGGTACAACTTGAAACCTATCAAAGCAACTCTGAAGCCGAGCTAATCGGCAAAGTGCAGTCATTGGCTGGTAAAAGTACCGATTTTATCATTATCAATCCGGCAGCTTTCACACACACTTCTGTCGCCATGCGCGATGCATTGGCCGCAGTCAAAATTCCTTTTATCGAAGTTCATCTATCCAATGTCTATGCTCGCGAACCTTTCCGTCATCATTCCTACTTTACTGATATTGCGGTCGGTGTGATTAGCGGTCTGGGCGCACAGAGCTATACGCTGGCATTGGCGTATGTAATTAATAAGCATTGTCATTAAATCCCATATTATAAAAATCGCTTTGTTCGAGGTTAACCATGGATCTACGTAAACTCAAAAAATTGATTGATCTGGTAGAAGAATCCGGTATTTCTGAACTGGAATTGACCGAAGGCGAGGAGAAAGTTCGCATTAGCCGCACTTTACCGAATTCACAACCTGCCATGCATTATGCTCAGCCCTACATGCACAGCATGGCACCCCAAGTTCCAGAGGCTGCAGCTGAAGCCGTTGTGCCAGTTGTGGAAGGCCACGTGGTGAAATCGCCCATGGTAGGTACTTTTTACCGCTCTTCTTCACCTGATGCCAAGTCCTTCGTTGATATTGGCTCCAATGTGTCCATTGGCGATACGCTTTGCATTATTGAGGCGATGAAATTACTCAACGAAATTGAAGCCGATCATAGTGGTGTTATCAAAGCCATCCTGGTTGAAAACGGCCAACCCGTCGAATACGGCGAACCCTTGTTTATCATCGGCTAAGAGGTTTCTATGTTTGAAAAAGTCCTCATTGCCAACCGTGGCGAAATCGCCCTGCGCATCCAGCGTGCCTGTCGCGAGCTGGGAATCAAGACCGTTGCCGTACACTCGGAAGCTGATCGTGAAGCCAAGTACGTTAAATTAGCTGACGAATCCGTATGTATCGGACCGGCCCCATCAAGCCAGAGTTATCTCAATATTCCGGCAGTAATTAGTGCAGCGGAAGTCACAGATGCCGAAGCCATTCACCCAGGCTATGGTTTCCTTTCGGAAAATGCAGATTTTGCGGAGCGCGTAGAACAAAGCGGCTTTGTCTTCATTGGCCCTCGCGCCGAAACCATCCGCTTGATGGGTGACAAGGTGAGCGCCAAGGACGCCATGAGAAAAGCCGGCGTGCCCTGTGTGCCCGGTTCTGAAGGCGCACTACCCTCCGATGCGGAAACCATCCTGCGCACGGCCAAGGAAATCGGCTATCCGGTCATAATCAAAGCCGCTGGCGGTGGTGGTGGCCGCGGAATGCGTGTTGTGCATACCGAAGCCGCGTTACTTGCTTCAGTCAATATGACCAAAGCCGAGGCCCAGGCTGCCTTTGGCAACCCCGTGGTTTACATGGAAAAATTCCTTGAGCATCCACGCCATATCGAAATTCAGATACTCTCAGATCAGCATGGTAATGCAGTTTATTTGGGCGAACGTGATTGTTCGATGCAACGCCGCCACCAAAAAGTCCTTGAAGAAGCACCCGCACCGGGCTTGAGTAGCAGACTCAGGGACAAAGTCGGCACACGTTGCGCGGATGCTTGTCGCAAAATCAATTACCGCGGCGCGGGCACATTTGAATTCTTATATGAAAACAATGAGTTCTATTTCATTGAAATGAATACGCGGGTGCAAGTGGAGCACCCTGTCACGGAAATGATCACTGGCATTGATATTGTGCAGCAGCAAATCCGTATCGCGGCCAATGAGAAACTGGCTTTCCGTCAAAAGGATATTCAGTTCCGTGGCCATGCAATTGAATGCCGTATTAATGCGGAAGATCCTTATAGCTTCGTACCATCGCCTGGTCGCATCACTACATTCCACATGCCGGGCGGCCCCGGTATCCGCGTAGATACTCACGCCTACCAGAACTACCTGGTACCGCCACATTACGATTCGATGATAGGCAAGCTCATTGCCTACGGCGATACGCGCGAACAGGCGATTGCCCGTATGCGTATTGCTTTATCTGAAATGGTGATTGAGGGCATTAAAACCAATGTGCCCTTGCATAGCGATTTAATGGTGGACGCTGCGTTCCATGCAGGCGGCACCAGCATTCACTACCTGGAACAAAAGCTCGGCATCACGACTAAATGATCGTGTGGCTGGCGCGATAAAGGCTAGGGACTTATTACAATGAGTTGGATATCGCTTAAAATCGAGGCTCGAGATAATACCGCCGATCTCTTAAGTGACATATTGATGGATTTGGGTGCGCTTTCTGCCAGCATTGAAGATGCCAATGCGGAAACCCCGGATGAGCAACCAATTTTTGGCGAGCCTGGCGACCCGCCACCCGGGATTTGGCAACAAAATGTGGTCAGCGCGCTGTTTGATGACCAGGTCAATATCACTGACATCATGCAGGCCTTAAGCCAGACTACTGGCTTAGCTAATTTAAGTTATTCCACGGAATTTATTGCCGAACAGGATTGGGTACGCGCCACTCAATCCCAGTTTGACCCTATTCGCATTCGTGATGATTTGTGGATTGTGCCCACATGGCATAATGCGCCCAATCCGGATGCTCTCAACATTGTGCTCGACCCCGGCCTGGCTTTTGGTACCGGCAGCCATCCCACCACACACCTTTGCCTGGCCTGGCTAGTTGACCATGTAAAAAGCCAGAATACTGTACTCGACTATGGTTGCGGGTCCGGTATTCTGGCAATCGCCGCTAAAAAGCTGGGCGCTTCCAAAGTAATCGGTGTAGATATCGACCCGCAGGCGATACAATCAAGTTGCTACAATGCAGAGCAGAACGCCGTGGATGCCGAGTTTTTCATGGCTAATCAATTGCCTGACGAAAAGTTTGATTTGGTAGTTGCCAATATCTTATCGAGCGCACTGAGCGTACTGGCACCAGCCTTGGCCACAACCTGCAAGCGAAATGGCGAAATTGCGCTCTCCGGTATTTTGCGCGAGCAGGCCGAGCCGGTATCAAATGTTTACGCGGAGTGGTTTGAAATGAACGCACCCGTTTTTATGGATAGCTGGGTACTGCTCACAGGCACTAGAAGATGAGCCTGGTTACCTCCTGCCCAGCGTGTGCGACAAGCTTTCACGTTAAGCCGGAACAGCTCTCGATGCACCGTGGCGATGTGCGCTGCGGTAAGTGCGGTCATGTATTCAATGCCTTGGACAGGTTGGCCGAAGCGCCAGAGGATGTACCCCCCTTACCTGCGCCGGCTGCTCCAATAGAGGATGTGCCCCCCTTACCTGCGCCGGCTGCTCCAATAATTGCGCCTGCAACAAGCACAGCCGAAACTGCCTCCTTAAATATCACAGACTTCAACATGGCTCCAGCAACAGCGGAGACACCAAAATTCTTCGACGATGTTGCTTCCAAAGCCAAATTACAAAGCCCGGTCAGGCACAGATACCACACATGGGCTTTGGCATGTCTTGCCGTGCTACTGTTATTACTGGCAGTGGCGCAAACCAGTTATTACTTACGCGCGCCTATCGCAACGCACTGGCCCGCGCTCAAACCTTATCTAGTGAAAGCTTGTGATCTTGTGAATTGCACAGTTGAGTTACCCAAAAATGCCGACCAGCTGGCAATTGATGACTCCGACCTGCACGAAGATGCGGAACACCAAGGTTTAATCCATCTGTCCGCCACTCTCATTAATCGTGCGCCGTTTGCCCAAGCCTACCCTCTGCTGGAATTAACGCTAACTGATACAGACGACAAACCATTGCTGCGCCGGCATTTCACACCCAGTGAGTATTTACCAACAAGAACAGACGTCAGCAAAGGCATACCTCCGAACGAAGACATTCATATAAAGCTGACATTAACGGCCGGCGAGGTGCCGGCTGCCGGTTACCGGGTGTTTGTTACCTATCCTTAAAGATAGAGCCTAGTTTTAACGCCACATCTAATGAAATTCATTAGGCACATTTAATAGCTATCCCGACTTGGATTAAGAATTACTTACTTTCAGCTATTCAATAGCTAATATCCAGCATTCATTCGCTATAAATACGGGGGCACTGCCTCCATTTTTATTTTGCTTTTCCGTTTTTACACACACGCGACACATACAATCTGAGCTGTTCTGCTGGGTTGCTTCTGCAAGCAGCATTACTGCTTGTTCTATGCTATAACCCCTATGCCACGCCAGTGCGCCATTCTCCTGGTAGGCGCAGCCTGACCTGCCCCTTAGTCGCACATCTATGAGTTGAGCAGTCCGTTGCTGCGAGGCTACGGGGGCAGGGCAACGTTAGCAAAGATAGAAGTGCACCACGCCAACTTTTACAAGGCTATGCTTGCTAAAATTATGGCTTACCGTCGATTTTTTAAATAGGAAGGCACTATGGAGGTTTGGCAATGTATTGTGTGTGGCTTGATTTACAACGAAGCCAAAGGCTGGCCTGAAGACGGCATTGCGCCAGGTACTCTATGGGCAGATGTGCCTGAAGACTGGGCATGCCCTGATTGCGGCGTGTCCAAGTCAGATTTTGAGATGGTCGCTGTATAACAATTACCCTATGCATCCACATGCAACCCATCATCACTATCGGCAGCGGGCTCGCGGGCTGATGACGCGGAAGCTGCATGACAATTGCTGGAAGAAAAGGCGGTTTGAAATTCTGGTTTGTCGATAGTGAGCAAAAGCAACAAGGCTTTGTGCTGATGAAAAGCAAAACTACTCGTACACCGCGTTAGTTTCTCAACCAGGCCCACTTAACCAAGCACTAGATGGGCAAAAACCAATTGGCCATCTAGTGCTTGGGCTTAATTTCGTTCGAGCCTTGCTGTCATTTAAGACGCAGAGACGAAAGTGCAAGCAGGATCAATTATATTTCCAGCTGTTCTCGTTCTGCTGCTGGCCAATCCAGGTGGAAAAAACTGCCTCTGGCTTGATCAGTACGTTCGTAAGTATGGGCACCGAAATAATCCCGCTGCGCTTGCAGCAGGTTGGCCGGCAAGGATGCGCTGCGGTAGCCATCGTAATAGGACAGCGCAGCAGAGAAGGCTTGCACAGGAATGCCGTTGCGCACAGCCAGTGCAACTACGTCACGCCAGCTTGTTTGCCCCTCATGCAGTGCATTAGAAAAGTATGGGTCCAACATCAGGTTTTTAAGGCGGGAATCGAGCGCGTATGCATCGGTAATCTTTTGCAGGAAGCGTGCGCGAATAATGCAGCCACCGCGCCAGATCTGCGCGATTTCACCAAAATTAAGCGTCCAGTTATAAGCCACTTGCGCCTTATCGATTAACTGAAAGCCCTGCGCATAGGCGCAAATCTTGGAGCAGTACAAGGCATTCTTAATGGATTCAATGACGGCTTTGCGGTCAGTCTCCTGCTTGATTGCTGGCCCTTTCAGGATTTTACTAGCTTCTACACGCTCCTCTTTCAGAGTAGACAATGCGCGGGCAAATACAGCAGCAGCGATCGCGTTGGCTGGCGAACCCAGTTCCAGCGCGTTAGCCGCAGTCCATTGACCTGTACCCTTTTGGCCTGCCGCATCCATGATTTTATCGACCAGAAAGCCTTCACTTGCCGGATCTTTTTGTTGCAGGATATCGCCAGTAATTTCGATAAGATAGCTGGATAACTCGCCTTTGTTCCATTCCTTGAACACTGCACCAATCTCGTCCGCACGCATGCCCAACAGGTTTTTCATGAGCCAGTAGGCTTCGCAGATGAGTTGCATATCAATGTACTCAATGCCGTTATGCACCATTTTGACGTAATGGCCGGCACCATCAGGACCAATATATTCAGTGCAAGAGAAGCCGCCCTCAACTGGCTTGCCCGGAGTTGCACTTTCTAGCGGGTTACCGGTTTTAGGGTCAACCTTAGCGGCGATGTCGCGCCAGATAGTCTCAAGTGAAGCCCATGCATTGCGTGTACCACTAGGCATGAGTGATGGGCCAAAGCGCGCGCCGGTTTCGCCACCGGAAACGCCGGAGCCAATAAATTCCAAGCCCTTGGCACGCAGTTCTTTTTCGCGGCGGATAGTATCCGTCCACAAGGCGTTACCGCCATCAATAATGATGTCTCCTTCTTCCAGGAAAGGCACCAGGGCGTTGATCGTTACATCGGTCGCGCTACCGGCTTTAACCAGTAAAACAATCTTGCGCGGACGCTTGATGCTGAGCACAAACGAAGCCAAATCTTCAAAACCAACCACGCGTTCATGCGATGGTTCATTTTTTTGGCATTCGGCAATAAAACTACGCATTTTTTCCGGATTACGGTTGAATACCGCAATGGTATAACCATGGTCGGCAATGTTTAATGCTAAGTTCTGGCCCATAACTGCTAAACCAACCAGGCCAATATCCGCGGTATTTGTGCTCATGATTTCTCAATTCTTTCAGTGTTGTTTATTTGCTCCGGCACAGCATGCCGAAATGGATTGCAGTGATTAATTTGCCAGACGTCACATGCTTCGACTACAACCCTAGACATCTGAAAAATAAAAAGAGTTTTTCAATTTAATTACTAGGACGCATTTTAAGAAAAACATGTAACTTGCAATTATACAAAGCCCGTAAAATCCAATGCAATGAATTTTGCAAGCTTTTTTCCATGCTATTGCAAAATTTGCAAATCAATCAGCAAAACGACGCCCTACACTCACCGCATAAGCTGCCGGACGGGCCAACAGGATAGGGTCATCCGAAGGTTCGATGCCGTTAGTCAGAATTAGCGGATTAAAGGCGAGCTTTTTCTCTTCCTGCTGACTATCCGGCACCACGGCCTTCAGTGATAAAACACCCAGTTCGACTTGGGCTCTATTTTCTGGCCATACAGCGGTAGCGTCATTAATGACATCATCTTTTTCCGCGAGTTGAACCGAAATACGGAATTTCGCTACACCTATTTTCAAACGTGCTGGCAATTCTTCCATCAAGTAGTTGGGTGTAGCCTTGGCAGCCTGATCATCTGTCAAAGCTTGTTGGCCGGCTAATGGCGTGATGCGATAGCGCCCATAATGGCTTTCACCTTTGGCGTTGGTGAACTTGAATGCATTAACCCCATAAAAAGCCTGGGTCGCAAAACTTACTGGTGCCGGCTTGGGTGTAGTCACAAACTTAAGCGCTGCGGGATGTGAGTCCAGGAATTGTTCAACTGGTGAAGGTTTGGCAGCATCCGGCCCGCTAGCGGCTATGGCATTAAGCAAACCCAGGAACTCTTCTGGCGTTGCTACCGGGAAGCCATTGACCGAAAAGCTAATGATGTCGGTATAAGCACCTCCTGGCAATTGAAAACGCATTGCTATGCCATGCGGGCTTGCTTTTGCATTAGCATCCGCTATCGTTGGCATGCCAGTCGCATCAGAAAAACGCACAATGACGGGACTACTGGTTTTTTGCAGGTGAGGGGCTTTGCTTAAGCTTGCGGCACTAGCGGCAGGCGTAAATGTACCAGTGACCAAAATGCCTTTTGCATGATTAGCGCGATAGCCTTTATATGGGCCGCCGGCAATCTTGGTCATGGTATCGACCAATTGCTCTGTCACTGGCTTTACCGCAACAGTCGCTGTTTCTTCTGCCTGGGCGAAACTTGCAGCGTTGAGAAGTAGCGCAACAGTGATAGCCTTGAGCGCAAATGCATTGTTAGATTTTGTGGCAGCTTGCATGCTGTAACTTCTTTCAGTGATGAAGTAGATCGCAGGTTTCATATGAGGCGCTCCATCCTGGCCACTGCCCATTTTGCCTGGATCATTGAAGTCCAGCATGTCTGACAGTTTGTTTGCGATAGCCAGCGGTGCGATGATCTTCTTGTTGATCTGGTCATCAATATCGGGCTCGCCCTTGAGGGCAACCTTGTGTCTGAAGCTAGCGCCTTCGATAATTTTAATGGAGGCGAAAGATTGACCGGCGCATTTGTCACTAACCTAGCTGATGAACAGCAACACGAGCACATAATCTTTGTTCATGGCCTTTATTTAAAACCTCCGCATATTAATTCTCAAAAAGTCTGGAAATTTTGGATAAATCTAGACTCTGGTGAGATCCTACAAAAATATTGACTTTGATGAGATCCTACAAAATCAAATATCCAGGTTATTCACACCCAGAGCATTGTTCTCGATAAACGCACGGCGCGGTTCAACCTGATCACCCATTAAGGTGGTGAAGATTTCATCGGCAGCAATGGCGTCGTCTATCTGTACTCTCAGCAAACGGCGCACCTGTGGATCCATCGTAGTTTCCCACAATTGCTCCGGGTTCATCTCGCCCAAGCCTTTGTAGCGTTGAACATTGAGATTTTGTTTAGCTTCATTGAGCAGCCAATCCAGCGCGGCTTTGAAATTAACAGCAGGCTGTTGTTTTTCTCCGCGCTTGATAACCGCACCCTCGCCCAGCAAGCCTTGCAGCATCACGGATACGCGGCTGATCTGGCGATAATCGCCGCTGGCCATGAAGTCAGGATCGATTACGCAGCATTGCAGGTTGCCATGTACATATTTATTAACTTCCAGGCGGTAGCTGGCGGTTTCTTGGTCAAACCCTACGATCACTTCACTGCCCGTGTGGCCTAGCAATGGCCGCAGCTTTTCGGCAGCAGCATGGGCACCGGTTTCAGTGGTCAAATCCAGCTCGCCCAAATCTTGCAGCGCGCGCAGCACACTTTCGTCATAGAGCGATACTAAACGGCGAATCACGGCTTCGGTCAGTACCATCTGCTTGGCAATTAGGGACAGAGGCTCTCCGCTAATGGTTTCACCGTTTTCTTTAGTGAGGAGCTCTGCGCCTTTGAGTGCCGATTGCAGCAGGTATTCGTCGAGCTCGTGTTCATCTTTCAGATAGCGCTCGTCCCTGCCCTGCTTGACCTTGTACAAAGGCGGCTGCGCGATATAAATGTGGCCGCGCTCAACCAGTTCTGTCATCTGGCGATAGAAGAAAGTGAGCAATAGTGTACGAATGTGGGCGCCGTCAACGTCCGCATCGGTCATGATGATAATGCGGTGATAGCGCAGTTTTTCGGCACTGAAGTCGTCTTTGCCTATGCCAGTACCCAGCGCGGTAATCAATGTGGCAATTTCTTGCGAGGAAAGCAGCTTGTCGAAACGTGCTTTTTCTACGTTCAGGATTTTACCCTTGAGCGGCAGAATCGCTTGATTCTTGCGGTCTCGCCCTTGTTTGGCAGAACCGCCAGCGGAATCACCCTCGACCAGATAAATCTCGCATTTGGCTGGATCGCGTTCCTGGCAATCTGCCAGTTTTCCGGGCAGGCCCATGGTATCCATGGCACCTTTACGACGCGTCATTTCACGTGCTTTGCGTGCGGCATCGCGCGCGCGCGCGGCATCTACGATTTTGCCGCAAATAATCTTGGCGTCAATCGGGTTTTCCAGCAGAAACTCGGTCAATTTGGACGAGACCACCTCTTGCACTATTGGCTGAACTTCACCTGACACCAGTTTATCTTTGGTTTGCGATGAAAACTTGGGTTCCGGCACCTTGACGGAAAGCACACAGGTAAGCCCTTCGCGCATGTCATCACCACTAGTTTCTATTTTTGCTTTTTTGGCCAGGTCATTTTGCTCAATATAGCTATTGAGCGTGCGTGTCATTGCCGTGCGCAAGCCGGTTAAATGAGTGCCGCCATCACGCTGCGGTATGTTATTGGTGAAGCATTGCACGGTTTCACTGTAAGAGTCATTCCATTGCATGGAGACCTCTATGGTCATGCCATCCTTTTCACCCACAGCATAAAAAGACTTGGGATGCAGCACAGTTTTACTGCGATTCATGTACTCCACAAAGCCTCTTACGCCACCAGAATAAGCGAAATTTTCACTTTTACCGTTACGCTGATCTATGAGTTCAATCTTGACGCCGTTATTCAGGAAAGACAGTTCGCGCAGGCGTTTTGCCAGAATATCAAAATGGAATTCGATTAAACCGAAGGTCTCTATGGAGGGGAAGAAATGAACTTCAGTACCTTTACGCTCAGTCGTGCCCGTTTCTGCCAACGGTGAAACCGGCACGCCGCGTTTAAACTCCATTTGATACATTTTGCCATTACGGCATATGCGCAGGCGCAACCAGTCTGATAATGCATTTACCACAGAGACACCAACACCATGCAAACCGCCAGATACCTTGTAAGAGTTCTGGTCGAACTTACCGCCTGCGTGCAGCTCTGTCATGACGATTTCAGCAGCAGATCGTTTAACATCGTTCTTGTCATTCTGCTTGATATCCACGGGAATTCCGCGACCGTTATCTGCAACGCTAATGGAATTATCCGGATGAATAATTATCTTGATGTCATCACAATGACCGGCTAAAGCTTCATCGATTGCGTTATCCACAACTTCAAACACCATATGGTGTAAACCACTGCCATCGGACGTATCTCCAATATACATGCCAGGGCGCTTACGCACTGCGTCCAGGCCTTCTAGTATGGTGATACTAGATGAATCGTAATCGGTATTTTTCTGGGTTGCATTGTCTGTCATGGTATTTATCTTGGTTTAAATTGCTTGTGTCATAAATTGCAGGTCTTAATACTTTGATACCAGACGTTTCACGTGAAACATTAGCCTGCCTTAAATACGCATGGGCATTACGACATATTTGTAATTACTGTCGTTGGGTACGGTAACCAGGCAACTGCTATTGGCGTCGGCGAAAGAAAATATAACAGTTTCGCTATCAACGTTGTTTAAAACGTCAATCATGTATGTGACATTAAAACCTATATCCAACGGGTCACCGGGGTAATTGATTTCAAGCTCTTCTTCCGCTTCTTCCTGCTCACTATTGGTGCTGATGAGACGCAAACTGTCCTTGCCCAGGACCATGCGGATACCACGATATTTCTCATTGGAAAGAATCGATGCGCGCTGCATGGAAAGCAATATCGTCTGGCGATCCACGGTGTAACTGTTCTGATGACCTGTGGGAATGACGCGCGTGTAATCCGGGAATTTTCCGTCGATTACTTTTGAAATCAAACGGATATCGCCAAAAGTAAAATTTACCTGGCCCGTAGCAATTTCTATGCTGACTTCTTCATCGCTTTCATCCAGCAGCTTTATCAGTTCGACGACAGTTTTGCGCGGCAGGATGAGTTCCTGTTTTTCATAATTCTGAGACAGTTCGGTCGAAGTAAAACTCAGACGATGGCCATCGGTGCCGACCACGTTCAAACGATTTGCACTGACTTCAAACAGCAAGCCATTCAGATAGTAACGTATATCCTGCTGCGCCATGGCGAATTCTACTTGCTTGAACAGGCGCTTTAGTGTTTTTTGGCCGATTTTAATTATCGTGCCTGCGTTACCTTCCACTCTGGACATTACCGGGTAATCAGCGGCAGGCAATGTTTGCAGGTTAAACCGGCTTTTACCGGCTTTTACCTGGATGCGGCTTTCCTGAGGTGTCATGTTAATTTCTGCGTTCTCTGGTAAGGAACGGCAGATATCCAATAGCTTCTTGGCTGAAATGGTGGTTGATAACTCGCTACCAACTGTCGTTTCAATGGATAACGAAATTTGCATTTCCAGATCGGTTGCTGTTAACACGACCTTGTCTTGCTTGGCTTCCAATAAGAGATTGGAAAGGATAGGCAAGGTATGACGTCTTTCTACAATGCCACTGACCGAAGACAGTGGTTTAAGCAACGTATCGCGGTTTATTTTGATGTTCATCTTTTTAAAACCTAAATAGTAAATACATTAGTAATAAAGATAATGCTTGTAAAAACTGTTGGTAATCTAGATTAATATTTATAATCAATCAATTACCCTATGTAAAACATTACACACAACTATAGAAACTACTGTGGATAAAATGTTGAGTATTTTACCCGTTTATAAAAATCCCGGCTAAACCATCTATTTCTGCACAGGCTATCCACTGGCTAACAAGTCCATAACAGAGTTTAAACATTTAGCCGTTAATCACGAATTACCTGGACCAGAAATGCAATATCTCGCGCTACATTGGGATCGTTCTGACGTAATTGCTCAACCTCATCGCACGCGTGCATGACCGTGGTGTGATGCCTACTGCCAAAAGCTTCACCAATTTCCGGGAAGCTATGATTAGTAAGTTCACGAGCCAATGCCATTGCGATCTGACGCGGGCGCGCAAAATTGCGTGAGCGCTTCTTGCTATACATTTCAGCGACTTTAATTTTGTAGTAGTCAGCCACGGTTTTCTGGATGTTTTCCATGGTGATCTGACGCCCTCGTACTGCAATCAGGTCTTTCAATGCTTCTTTAGCCAGGCTCACGTCAACAGCATGCCCGGTAAATTTGGCCATAGCGATAATACGATTAAGGGCGCCTTCCAGTTCGCGTACACTGGAACGTACCTGCTTGGCGATAAAAAACGCGACATCTTCATGTAGCTGGAATTTCGCCGCTTCAGCTTTTTTAAGCAAAATAGCTACGCGCATTTCTAGCTCTGGTGGTTCTACTGCAACAGTCAACCCCCAGCTAAAACGTGTACGTAAGCGTTCATCAACATCCGCAATTTCCTTGGGATAGGTGTCGCAGGTAATGATGATCTGCTTTTTGGCTTCTATCAGGGAGTTGAATGCGTAAAAAAACTCTTCCTGGGTACGACTCTTTTTAGCAAAAAACTGAATATCGTCAATCAGCAATAAATCCAGGGAATGGTATTGTCGTTTGAATTCATCAAATGCTTTGTGTTCATAAGCTTTTACTACATCAGAAACATAACGTTCAGCGTGTAGGTAACGTATTTTGGCATCAGGCCGCTGATGCTTTAGGTGATTACCTATGGCCTGCAGCAAATGGGTTTTACCCAAGCCCACACCACCATATATAAACAGAGGATTATAGGCAGTTCCTGGGTTCTCGGCGACTTGCAAAGCAGCGGCGCGCGCTAATTGATTGGCTTTACCAGTGACAAAATTATCAAAGTTGAACGATGGATTAAGCCCGGATGTTTCGCTGCCAATTTTGGGCTTGCTTTTTTTGGGCTGAGCTCTTGACAGATTTTCAATGGATTTTTCATTAACAACGGCAGCATCAAGTGCAGAGGTAGATTTGGGTGCAGGCTGATCAGCTTTGGCAGGGCCATTTTCCAGCAAAGCCAGTTCAATTCTGATAGGTTGTGACAGCACCTCTTCCGCTAATAGCTCGATTCTGCGCAAAAAGCGGTCTTTGACCCATTGCTGGACAAAGCGATTGGGTGCCAGCAGACGCAATGCGTCATTGGTAGCTTCAACTTTTAAAGGTTTGATCCAGGTATTGAACTGCTGGGCGGAGAGCTCTTGCTTGAAGCGACCGAGACAAATAGACCAAAAATTTTCCATCGGTTGCCCGAGACCTCAACTGACAGTAAGCGTGGTGTTTTGCTCGAAGTGTTTTTTTAGATGTATTCGAGCGCCGATGCCGTAGTCTAAAGATTACCCAGACAAGAATAAAACTTTACACTGGATACTTTGCACGGCAATATCCAATCCATTCTAGCCTGTTTAATCGAACTTATCCACAGGCTTATCCTGATTTTCTGGCCAACCTGGCTCGGAAATAAACATTGACAGGGTGGTGGCAAATCAGGTTAAATTACGCCCTTGTTTTGAAACGCAATTAAGAAGTTATCGGAGATTCATTATGAAACGTACTTACCAGCCTTCGAAAGTTCGTCGCGCTCGCACCCATGGATTTCTGGTGCGTATGAAAACCCGGGGTGGCCGCGCCGTTATTGCTGCGCGTCGTGCTAAGGGTCGTGCCCGTCTTGCAGTTTAGTTCTGTGACGGGCTTAGGCTTTGCCAAATTTTAAGGTTGCCGAATTTAGGTTTTGCCAAATTCTAGCTTTCCTAGCCGAGTAAGATTGATTAAAACGGATGATTATTCATCCGTTTTTAATTTCCGCAAACGTATTTCTGGACGTTTTCTTGCTATACATTACCAGCAAAATCAGCATGGCTGGGCCCGTTTGGGTTTGATAGTAGGCAAGAAAACGGCGCGATTAGCGGTTAATCGCAACTACATGAAACGGGTACTGCGCGAGTTATTCAGAAAACAACAAAGTCAATTGCAAAGCGTAGATTTAGTTGTGCGTACGCAAAAGCCTTTTGCTCGAATGGATTACCAATTTGTGGAACAAGAGTTTGCTGAGCTGCTATCTAAACTGCACCGCTCAAATTGAGCAACACGCAAAAATATAGCTGAATATCATGGTACGCATGCTGACCTCGCTGATTAAACTGTATCAAGTCACCCTGAGCCCTTACTTTGGCCAGCAATGTCGGTTTGCTCCGACCTGTTCTCATTACGCTATTGAAGCCATTAATAAACATGGCGCTATGCGGGGCGCTGCGTATGCCATGCGTCGTTTGTCACGATGTCACCCTTGGCATGCCGGTGGCCACGATCCCGTGCCGTAATATTTTCCTGTGCCTTTATATTATTAGATAAGAGATTTATGGATACCAAGCGCCTGATCCTGTTTGTCATTTTTTCATTCTCCATTCTGATGCTATGGGACGCTTGGCAGCGCCAGCATGCGCCACAACCTCAGGTAATTGAAGCACAGCAGGCCAAGGATAGCAGCATTCCGCAAGCCGCTACTGGTAAGACTGCGAATGGGCAAGCTGAGTTGCCCCAAGAGTCAGGTTTCCATCTGCAGCCGGGCCAGCGTATCCATGTAGAAACGGATCTATTTAAAGCCGATATTGACAGTATCGGTGGTGATTTGCGCAGGCTTGAGCTTACAAAGCACAAAGCTAACGACTCAAACAACAAAGATTTTGTGCTGATGGATGACGCGGCACCTACGCTGTATGTCGCCCAAACCGGCTTGATTGGCGCGGATCTTCCGACACATAAAACTACATTCACTAGTGCGGCCACCAGCTACAAGCTGGCAAATGGTAGCGACAAACTGGAAGTTCGACTTACCTGGAATGGTGATAATGGCATTCAGGTAGATAAAATTTACACCTTCCATCGTGGCAACTACGTAATAAATGTCACCTATCAGATTCACAATGGGAGCACAACCGCCATTATGCCTTCGGTGTATTACCAGATTGTGCACGACATCGAGTCCAACCAAGCTTCAAGGATGATGCCTACCTTTACGGGGGGTGCTTATTTCACGGAAGCAGACAAATATAAAAAGATCTCGTTCAAGGACATGGCGAAAGCAGATCTTTCCAAAAATACCAAAGATGGCTGGGTGGGTTTTGTACAGCATTATTTCGTCAGTGCATGGATTCCTAAAGAAGGTCTGCCGCGCGAGTTTTATACCAAGAAGCTGAGTAGCAAGATTTATTCAATAGGTACAGTAAGCAGTTTGGGCAGTATTGCGCCAGGGGCGAGTTTGAATGTGGATGCCAAATTTTATGCAGGTCCACAAACACACAGTGACTTAAAGGCAGCTGCGCCAGGCTTGGAATATACGGTGGATTACGGCTGGCTCACGGTGATAGCCAGCCCCTTGTTCTGGGTGTTGTCAGCTATAGAAAAGCTGGTACACAACTGGGGCGTAGCTATTATTCTGCTTACCGTGTTGATTAAATTGGCATTTTACCCATTATCTGCTGCCAGCTATCGTTCCATGGCGCATATGCGGGAATTGGCTCCGCGCCTGAAGCGTATGAAAGAGCAATATGGCGACGATCGTCAGAAATTGCAGCAGGCCATGATGGAGCTTTATAAAACAGAGAAAATCAACCCAATGGGCGGCTGCTTGCCTATTCTTGTCCAGATTCCGGTGTTTATCTCACTTTATTGGGTATTGCTCGGCAGCGTAGAAATGCGTCACGCGCCATTCATGCTGTGGATACATGATTTATCTGCGGTTGATCCATATTACGTGCTGCCTCTTCTCATGGGCGCTACCATGATTATCCAGACCAGGCTCAACCCGACGCCACCAGACCCGGTCCAGGCAAAAGTCATGATGGTCATGCCGGTTGTGTTCAGTGTGTTCTTCTTTTTCTTCCCTGCTGGCCTTGTGCTTTACTGGCTGGTAAATAACGTACTTTCTATTAGTCAGCAGTGGTACATTAATCGAAGTACTGAGCGCGCAGCAGTGGCCAAGAAAAAAGGAAATACAAGCCGTTAATATCCAACCAGATACCATTGCTGCGATTGCCACAGCACCTGGCTCTGGCGGCATTGGCATCGTTCGGGTATCCGGTCCGGGTTGTCGGGCGATAGCCCAAGGTATTCTTGGGACATGTCCCCCACCGCGCCATGCGGCCTATCTGCCTTTCAGGGAGGGAGACGATGGCCTGATAGATCGCGGTATCGCCATTTATTACACCAGCCCTAATTCTTACACCGGTGAAGATGTCTTAGAGTTGCAAGCGCACGGTGGCCCTGCCCTCATGCAGTTGCTGCTGGCACGTTGCCTGGCGCTAGGTGCACGGCAGGCCGAACCTGGTGAGTTTACGCGTCGCGCATACCTTAACGATAAACTCGATCTTGCACAGGCTGAAGCCGTGGCTGACGTCATTAATGCAGCCACTACAGAAGCGGTACGCAGTGCCATACGCTCCCTTTCAGGCGAGTTTTCCCAGCGCATTCACGCTTTGCTCAGCCGGCTTATTGATTTGCGCATGTATGTTGAAGCATGCCTGGATTTCCCAGAAGAGGAGATCGATTTCATTACGCAAGGCAGGGTCGTAGAAAAATTAGCCGATATCCATTCTGAGCTGCAGTCGGTTTTTATCAGAGCCAAGCAAGGCAATCTATTAAGAGAAGGCATGCAGGTAGTATTGGTGGGGCAGCCTAATGTCGGAAAATCCAGCCTGATGAATCAATTGGCTGGAGAGGAAGTTGCCATTGTTACTCCCATCGCCGGAACCACCCGCGATACGCTTAAAAGCTTAATCCAGATTAATGGTGTTCCGTTGCATGTTATTGACACAGCCGGGTTACGAGAAACGGTTGATGAAGTAGAACTGCAAGGCATAGCACGAACTTGGCGAGCTCTGCAAAGCGCCAATGTCGCATTATTATTGGTAGACGCAGCCCACGGTATTACAGAGGCAGAAAAAGAGATTATAGGGCGGTTGCCGTCTGTTTTACCCAAAATATGGGTTCACAATAAAATAGACTTGAGCGCGGAAGTACCTAGAATCAATACTCGCGATGGCGAAACGCATATTCACCTTTCGGCAAAAACTGGAGCTGGCGTGGAATTGCTGCGCGAACACCTGTTGAAACTTGCTGGTTGGCAACCGACTGGCGAGGGCGTTTTTATGGCCCGTGCTCGGCACTTGGCTGCGCTAGACATTGTGGAGAAACATCTAGGCCACGCATTTGCGTTGCAGGCAGCGCCCGAGTTATTGGCCGAAGAATTACGCTTGGCCCAAGCAGCATTAAATACGATAACGGGAGAATTTACCCCGAACGATTTATTGGGTGAGATTTTTAGCCGCTTTTGTATCGGCAAGTAGATTGGTTCTTTGTGAAATACCAGTCTCGCTCAAGCTTTGGGAGGATGCTCCTCTACAGCTTGCTTTCGCCTTTTCTCGAGGTACGTTTGCAACCGGTGATCATGGCCCTAATCAGGTTGTCGTCGTGCAGTATGCTTTCAGCAATCACGCCGGTAACATGAATGATGACCAGACCTAGCCAGCCCCACGATGCGTAGAAGTGTGTATCTTGTAGAAGCTCTGGCTGATCTATCAGCCAGCCTTCGTTGTATACCAGCCAGCCTGAGCCAACAGTAGTTAGCCCGCAAGCCAACATGACGTAGATGATAAAAGAGCCGGCAGGATTGTGGCCGATAAAACGCTTTGCAGAGCCTTGCAAAATCTGCCAAGCATACTTGGCGGCATTAATCGGGTTGGGAGGGAAGTTATGAAAATTGGCGTAGCCAGTTTTCATAAACCCCCAGCCAATGCGGGCCAGCATTAATGCGCCTGCTACGTAGCCAGCTCTGATATGAATCAAACGCTCCCATTCGGAAGCATGAGTGTAAAAAGCTACGGCAAATGCAACTACCAGTGACCAGTGAAAAATCCTAACAAATAGATCCCACACGTAAATCTGCCGTACGGTTGCGGATACTGCCTTTTCCACTATTGGTTGTTTAATAAGCTGTTTACCTGATTGTTAGTACTTGTTAGCGATTGCAGCCACTACTTGCTCACAGTGAGAAGGTAGGCAATAAAATTGCCTTTTTCTTGAGCTGTGCAATCACGACCAATAATGTCGTTGCAGTGGCTGGTAAAGTTCTTTTCAACCTTATCAACTGAAGTGAAGCGTTTGGCATTAACTAAAGGTGACAGTGGGCGAATTGGCTTGCCCGTCACAATATGCTTGCCAACATTGGCCGGACTGGTGGTGTGGCAGGAAGCACAAGCCACCGGCTTGCCTTTAATGATAATTTCACGGTTAAAAAAGTCTTTACCATCGGTTACTGATAAACCAGTGGATGCAGGGTTAATGTGCCTGGCGATAGCGGCATATTTATGGGCAAGCTTTTGGGCTGTTGTTACGTCTGCTTGTACAGTAAACACAGACATGCCGAGTAACATTGATAAAACCATACTGATCTTTTTCATAGTAAAGGCTCCTGAAGTAATATTAAACATTCGTTTTATGCTTCAAAGATTTAGTAACTACGTGGCTCAAAGCGTTATCTATTCGTTAATATGATATATGCTTTTCGTCTTGTTTAGAAATCCGTGTTAGAAAATCAGGTATGAAGAGGCATTAGTAATGGGAGCGAATTTTGTGCCAAATTTGTGACCATGTAGTGACAATGAGGCAGAGCAAGTATTAAAGATGTGAAGGTTTCACGTGAAACAATATTTGAGTAATGATGCTTCTGGCGCCGTTGGGGAGGATGCGTAAAAGAACTATTGATTCAGCCTTACACTCCCCAGCTTGCCAGACAACCTAAAGCAAGATTGTGGCTGGCGTGATTTCAGGACTAATTTAGTAGCAATTTTACCGGTAACTTCTTGCTTCGTAGAAATATCAATCTCGCCGTGGGCTTGTAATTGACCAGCTTTCAGCGTGAGTTGTCTGAGCTGGTAATGCCGGTTTTTAGTATCCAGTGCCCCAAAAGTTTTCAAAGTGAGTGGAACCGCTAGCCTGATTCTAGCCTGTAACTTGCTGGCACGAACCAGATCCATACCGTCTACACGGCACTTGTAATCTTAAAATTAGCGTTCATTTCAGAGGTGTCAATTAGTTTTGTCAGATTGTGCAATAGCCATCCATTGGCTTGGCCATGGATGGCTATTTACGCATTTAAATATGCAACCATAGGGCTTGACTTCGATGTGGTTAAATTAAGGTTGCTTGAATTCTTTGTATTAGAAGTGACGGCTCGATCAGCAGCTGATTTGTTGGGTATTCAGGCCAGTAGTGCCGTCCTGTTTTATCGTAAGTTGCGTGAGGTGATTACTTATCATCTGGAACAGGAAGCCCATGAAATATTCGATGGTGCAGTTGAGTTGGACGAGAGCTATTTTGGTGGTGCGCGCGAAGGCAAACGTGGGGCTGCGGGCAAGGTCGCTGTGTTTGGGATATTGAAGCGTGGCGGCAAGGTGTTCACCAAGGTAGTGAACGATACCAGGACCGAGACGCTGCTACCGCTCATCGCAAGGAAGATCGCGCCTGACAGCATCGTGTACACGGATTGTTATCGTAGCTATAACGCTCTGGACGTGAGTGATTTTTACCATGAACGTATCAATCACTCAGCACTATTTGCCAACGGCAAGAATCACATCAATGGTATTGAGAACTTCTGGAATCAGGCCAAGCGCGTGTTAAGGAAATACAACGGGATTCCAAAAGCATCGTTTCCGCTATTCCTCAAGGAGTGCGAATTCAGGTTTAATTATGGAACGCCTAAATAACAACTGAAAATACTGAAGGAGTGGGCTGCAATTTAGTGCTTATCTATTACAGCTCCTTATTATTAATGTGAGAATGCGAGAGGTTTCACGTGAAACATCCCTATTTCCACATGACGTAGGCATCGCTTTGCAGTAATATAAGCAGCCTTGAGTCAACAAGCTGTCAAGCGCATGCAATTCCCTGAAAAATTTGATGTTATCGTCGTTGGTGGTGGCCATGCAGGCACCGAAGCTGCGCTGGCCAGCGCGCGCATGGGTCGCAAAACCTTGCTACTAACGCACAACATCGAAACTTTGGGGCAAATGTCTTGCAATCCCTCTATTGGAGGGATTGGCAAGGGACATCTGGTCAAAGAGGTGGATGCTCTGGGTGGCGCTATGGCCGCCGCAACAGATGAGGGTGGCATCCAGTTTCGTATGCTTAATTCCAGTAAGGGCCCGGCCGTGCGTGCTACACGTGCACAGGCGGACCGCGTGTTATACAAGGCAGCGATTCGCCGTCGTCTGGAGAATCAGCCTAACCTATGGTTGTTCCAGCAGGCGGTGGACGACATTGTCTTGGATGGCGAGCGCGTGGCTGGTGTGGTTACGCAGCTTGGCATAAGGTTTGAATCGAAAGCAGTTGTGCTGACCGCAGGCACCTTCCTGGCTGGTTTGGTGCATGTCGGGCTTGCTAATTATCAAGCTGGCCGCGCCGGCGATCCTCCGGCAATCTCGCTTGCTGTACGTTTGCGGGAAATTGGCTTGCCTGCCGGGCGTTTGAAAACTGGCACGCCGCCGCGTATTGATGGCCGCACCATTGATTATTCTGTGATGGAAGAGCAGCCCGCGGATAATCCGGTGCCGGTGTTTTCTTTCCTTGGGCGCGTTGAACAGCACCCTGCTCAGCTGCCGTGCTGGATTACGCATACCAACGAAAAAACCCACGAAATAATTAGAAGCGGTCTGGACCGCTCGCCCATGTATACCGGCGTGATTGAAGGGGTTGGTCCGCGTTACTGTCCGTCCGTGGAGGACAAGATTCATCGTTTTGCAGACAAGGAATCACACCAGATTTTTCTGGAACCAGAAGGCCTGACTACCAACGAAATTTATCCGAATGGTATTTCAACCAGTTTGCCGTTTGATATTCAATATCAATTGGTACGCTCCATCCGTGGCTTGGAAAACGCGCATATCCTGCGCCCCGGCTATGCGATCGAATACGATTATTACGATCCGCGTGGTTTGAAAAACTCGCTGGAAACCAAGGTGGTACAAGGCTTGTTCTTCGCCGGCCAAATCAATGGCACTACCGGTTATGAGGAGGCGGCTGCGCAAGGTTTGCTGGCTGGGGCCAATGCAGCACTCTATGCGTCCGAGGAAGAAAGCTGGTGTCCAGGCCGTGAGCAGGCTTATTTGGGTGTATTGGTGGATGACCTGATAACAAGTGGAGTGACCGAGCCCTACCGTATGTTTACCAGCCGCGCGGAGTATCGTCTGATGCTGCGTGAAGATAATGCTGATATGCGCCTGACTGAAGCAGGCCACAAAATTGGCTTGGTAGATGATGTGCGCTGGGAGGCTTTCTCTCGTAAGCAGGAGGCCATTATGCGCGAACAGGAGCGCCTGAAGCGCACTTTTGTGCAGCCTGCCACCTTGCCGCAAGAACAAGCATTACGTGTGCTGGGCAAGGCTATCGACCATGAATATTCCCTGTTCGAATTATTGCGCCGCCCGGAAGTCAGCTATGAGGCGCTGCTGAGTTTGCCTATTGCGGACCAAGGCGCAGCGGGGGCGGGTGAAATAGACGAGCAGGTACGTCAGCAGCTCGAAATTACGGCTAAATATCAGGGCTATATTGACCGGCAACAAGAAGAAGTTGATCGGCAGCGCGAAAATGAAAACACAAAATTTCCTATGGATATGGATTACCGCGATGTACACGGCCTTTCTATCGAGGCACAACAAAAACTTGGTGCGCAGCGCCCACAAACTATTGGTCAAGCCGGGCGCATTTCGGGCATTACTCCTGCGGCAATTTCTCTGCTGCTGGTATACCTCAAGCGTAAAAGTCGCGCCAAGACTGTAGCTAAGACACCGGAAAAAGCCGCATGAGCTTACAAGTCAAGTTGGAACAGGGCTTGCAACAAGCCGAGCTCAATCTGCCTGAAAATATACGTCAGAAATTACTGGATTATCTGGCATTGCTGCAAAAGTGGAACAAGGTACACAACTTGACTGCGGTGCGCGACCCCGAAGAGATGGTGGCCTTGCATCTGCTGGATAGTCTCTCGGTATTGCCATATATCCAGGCCAGGCGCTTGCTGGACGTGGGCAGTGGCGCAGGTCTGCCGGGCATTCCGCTGGCTGTATGTCTGCCTGATTTGCAAGTGACAGTGATGGATTCCAGCCATAAGAAAGCCAGTTTCATGCGTCAGGCCAAGGCGGAGTTGGATATCCCAAATCTTGAGGTGGTCTGTGGCCGCGTAGAAAAATACCAGCCTGAACAGCTTTTCGATGTTGTGATTTCACGCGCATTTTCTGACTTGGCGGAATTTGTGGCATTGACCAAGCATTTGTGCGCACCAGGCGCCCAATGGTTGGCTATGAAAGGCGTTTATCCTTACGAAGAGCTGACACAACTCAAAATGCAGCCTTCACAAGTCGTACCTTTAAAGGTGCCCGGGTTGTCAGCCCAGCGGCATTTGGTATTTCTGTCATCTAACAAGTTGGATGCGACCTAATTATGCGAATTTTAGCCATTACCAATCAAAAAGGCGGCGTCGGCAAAACCACAACATGCGTTAATTTGGCGGCCAGCCTGGCGGCTAGCGGGCGCCGGGTGTTGCTAGTTGATCTCGACCCTCAAGGTAACGCAACCACAGGCAGCGGCTTGGACAAGGCGCATCTGAAGCACACGGTTTATCATGTGCTGATCGGCGATAAAACGCTAAAAGAAGTAATACGGCCGTCGGAAAAGGGCAAATTCGACATTGCCCCGGCCAATCGCAATCTGGCGGGTGCGGAAGTGGAATTGGTAAACGAAATCGGTCGTGAAACGCGTTTAAAGCTGGCGCTCGCAGAATTAAAAGATGGTTACGATTACGTGCTGCTGGACTGCCCGCCAGCACTTAATCTGGTCACAGTAAACGCGCTGACCGCCGCGCATGCGGTGATGATTCCCATGCAGTGCGAATACTATGCGCTTGAAGGTTTGTCTGACCTCGTCAATACAATAAAGAAAGTGCGTACTCACCTCAATCCCACGCTGGAAATTGAGGGTCTGCTGCGTACTTTATTTGATACCCGCAATATGCTCGCGCAACAAGTTTCCGAGCAGCTGGTCACGCATTTTGGCGATAAGGTTTATCGCACGGTAATTCCACGCAATATTCGGCTGGCAGAAGCACCCAGTTATGGCTTGCCAGCGTTGATCTATGACCGTGCCTCCAAGGGTGCGCAAGCCTATGTGGATCTGGCAGAAGAAATTACCAGCCGCGCCGCTGCTAATCCTGCAGTTGCGAATGTTTAGGAGTTTGAAATGGTAAAGCCAAAAGGTTTAGGTCGCGGTCTGGATGCCTTGCTGGCAGGTGATGTTGGCTCGGTTGAGCCAGATACGCTGCGCATGCTTGAAGTGGGTCAGCTGCAACCGGGCAAATACCAGCCGCGTACGCAGATGGATCAGGAATCGCTGGCGAGTCTTGCCGATTCCATCAAGTCGCAAGGCATCATGCAGCCTATACTCGTGCGTGAAATAGCGGCAGAGCGTTTTGAGATTATTGCTGGCGAGCGTCGCTGGCGAGCGTCGCAGCTGGCTGGCCTGCATGAAGTGCCGGTGCTGGTGCGCGAAATCCCGGATGAATCTGCACTGGCAATGGCGCTTATTGAGAACATCCAGCGTGAAAATCTGAATCCACTGGAAGAAGCCTCAGGCATCAAGCGGCTGGTTGACGAATTTGCCATGACGCATCAAGTGGCGGCAGAAGCTGTGGGCCGTTCGCGTACTGCGGTTACCAATTTACTGCGATTGCTTAACCTGTCGCAGCCAGTGCAGGATATGTTGATGCACGGCCAGATCGATATGGGCCATGCACGAGCTTTACTGGGTCTGGAGGGCGCCAAACAAATATTGGCTGCGCAGCGGATCGTACAAAAAGGGTTGTCGGTGCGGGAGGCTGAGCGTCTGGTCAATCATGAGCTTAATCCGGTCAAGAAAGCCGTGCAGGTAAAGCCAAGCGGGGATTTATTGCGTCTGCAGGAAATGGCTGCTGATCGCGTTGGCGCTAAAGTCAGTATCAAACATAGCGCCAAGGGCGCGGGCAAGTTGGTCATTGAGTATAAAAACCTTGACCAGCTGGATGGCATATTGACTCTCATGGGCGTAGAAGCGCACTGACCTAGCAGAATGCCAGAATACAAGCCATAAAAATGGGCCCCATTGAAGTTTTCATACAATATGCCTAATGATTAACAGCAGATTAATTAAATCTATTGCACATAAACACGGATATTCAATATGTTCAACTATGATTCACTGTAATAAACCCTGTTTGACAATGCGCTATTTCATTGGTAGTATCTCGTGTTGCTTAGCGTAGAGAAAACATCAGCAACACATCAGGTCCTAACCCTGCAAATATTAGGGTTGCAACTAGCACTTATAATAATTAGTGCTGGTGTTGTTTACATCATGGATACTTCTCAATCGGGAATATCCGTGCTTTGGGGTGGTGGCTGTGCCCTGTTGAACGTGTGCTTACTCAAATGGCGTATGCGGCTCGGCGATGATCGGTCTATTAGTGAAAATAGGCATTTAATATTAATGTACCGTTCCGCTTTGGAGCGGTTTTTTGTTGTTCTAGGGCTGTTGGCGTTCGGGATGATGCGATTAGACCTCGCACCGCTCGCCATATTGCTGGGTTTCGTGGTGGGCCAGGCTGGATTAATACTGGTTCCCTTGATGCGTGGAATGCGCGAAATATCTAAATAAAGAAACTGTTAAGTAACTATGTCGAACGAAACCTTAACCTCTTCTGAATACATCAAGCATCACCTGCAGAATTTGACCTGTTCTATTCAGGAGGGGCATTTACATTGTGCACACACCGCACAGGAAGCCAAGGAAATGGGTTTCTGGGCGCTGAATGTGGACACTTTTATAATGTCGTTGCTTCTGGGTGCTGCATTCCTATTTGTGTTTAGCCGTGTTGCCAAACGCGCTACGACGGGTGTGCCTGCAGGTCTGCAAAACTTCGTTGAATGGATTATTGAATTCATTGATACCAGCGTACGTAGTTCGTTTTCTGGTAGAAACGCTGTGGTCGCGCCGCTGGCCCTGACCATTTTCCTTTGGATTTTCTTAATGAATCTGATGGATCTGTTGCCTATCGATTATCTCCCGCTGCTGATGCAAACGTTCGGTCTGAGCCACTTTAAAATAGTACCAACGACAGATCCTAACGCTACGTTCGGCATGTCCATTGCTGTGTTTTTTATCGTGATTTACTACAGTTTCAAAATAAAGGGTGCTCGCGGTTTCGCGGGAGAGTTGTCGTTGATGCCGTTCCGGGTTGAAAATCCAATCGTTCAGGCATTGTTCGTCCCGATCAATCTGTTTCTTGAAGGCGTTAACCTCGTCGCCAAGCCTGTTTCTTTATCCTTGCGGCTATTCGGCAATATGTATGCGGGCGAAATGATCTTCATCCTGATTGCATTGATGGGTGGCGCCTGGGCGGGCTTTTCATTCAGTCATGTAACGCTTTTCGGTTCCCAGGTTTTGCTGTCCTTGGGCTGGGGGATATTCCATATTTTGATTATTACCTTGCAAGCCTTCATCTTCATGACGTTGACCATCGTCTATCTGGATATGGCGCATCAGGAGCATCACTGATCGCAACGATTTTGTTTCAATAGCTTTAACTTTAATATTAATTTAACAGGAGTATAAAAATGGAAATGTCACAAGCGCTGCTCTACGTTGCTGGTGCCCTCATGATGGGCTTGGGTGCATTAGGTGCCGCCCTGGGTATCGGTATGCTTGGCGGTCGTTTTCTTGAAGGTGCTGCACGCCAGCCAGAGTTGGTTCCATTGCTGCGTACACAATTCTTCATTGTCATGGGTCTGGTTGATGCAGTTCCAATGATCGCTGTGGGTGTATCTATGTACATCCTGTTCGCGGTTGCTGGTTAAAAGTCGCTTACGCACGTAAACATGAAAAGTAAACAAGGAAAGGTTTTTGCATGAACATTAATGCAACCCTTCTAGGCCAGGCGATCATGTTCATCATGTTCGTGTGGTTCTGCATGAAGTTTGTGTGGCCGCCCATCATGACGGCTCTTGCCGCGCGCCAAAAGCAGATTGCTGACGGTTTGGCTGCGGCTGATCGTGGCAAGCATGAATTGGAGCTGTCTGCTAAAAAAGCATCGCAAGAGTTGCGCACTGCCAAAGAAAAAGCTTCCGATATCATCGTGCATGCTGAAAAACGTGCCAGTGAGATTGTTGAAGAAGCCAAGGGTAACGCCAAGGCTGAAGGTGACCGTATTATTGCGGGGGCCAAGGCTGAAATCGATCAAGAGATGAATCGTGCCAAAGAAAGTCTGCGTCAGCAGGTTTCTACTTTGGCCATTGCTGGCGCGGAGAAGATTCTGCGTCGTGAGATCGATGCTAAAGCACATGCTGACATGTTAACCACCATCGCCAAAGAGCTCTAAGAAAGATAAGGAGCACATCATGGCTGAAGCGGTAACCATTGCAAGGCCTTACGCCGTAGCGGCATTCCGCTTGGCTAAGGAAAAGAATGCGCTGGCACGTTGGTCTGACATGTTGGGCATGGCCGCAGCCGTTGCTGCAGATGCTCAAATGAAAGTCTTCATCGACGACCCCAAGGTAGTTGCAAGCGATCTTGAGCGTGTATTTCTCTCCATTTGCGGGACCAAGCTGGATGAGACAGGTGTAAACCTGATCAAACTGCTAGTGGAATATAGTCGTCTGGCAATTTTGCCGGATATTGCATCGACTTTTGAAGAACTGAAGGCGTTGGACGAAGGCGTGCTCGAAGCCGAGATTACAGCCGCTGCCAAGCCCGCTGATGCAGAAGTGAAAGCTTTGGTGAAACGGCTGGAAGCCAAGTTCGGTAAAAAGATCGAGGCAAGTGTAAAAGTAGACCCAGAAATTATTGGTGGGATCAAAATTGTTATCGGCGACACGGTCATTGACGCTTCCGTCCGTGGCCAATTGCAACAGTTGGCCTATACGCTTAAAGGTTAGGCCCTAAAAGGTCAGGAGACAGAGTAATGCAGTTATCCACATCAGAAATCAGTGAACTGATTAAAAGCAGGTTAGAGAATTTCTCCACCAGTGCCGAAGCGCGTACCCAAGGTACGGTTATTTCGGTGACTGATGGCATTGTTCGCGTACACGGTCTATCCAATGTGATGGCCGGTGAAATGATTGAATTTCCAGGCAACACGTTCGGTCTTGCGCTCAATCTTGAGCGCGACTCAGTAGGTGCCGTGGTACTGGGCGATTACGAGCACATTACCGAAGGCGATACCTGCAAATGTACCGGTCGCATTCTGGAAGTGCCAGTTGGCCCTGAGCTGATTGGGCGTGTGGTCAATGCATTGGGTCAGCCGATTGACGGCAAGGGCCCGATCAACGCCAAGATGACCGACAAGATCGAAAAGATCGCCCCTGGCGTTATTGCCCGTAAGTCAGTTTCCCAGCCTGTGCAAACCGGCCTGAAGTCAATTGACTCCATGGTGCCGGTTGGTCGTGGTCAGCGCGAACTGATTATTGGTGACCGCCAGACTGGTAAGACCGCAGTTGCAGTCGACGCCATCATCAATCAAAAGGGTCAGCAGATGACCTGTATCTACGTGGCGATTGGTCAAAAGGCCTCTACCATCGCCAACGTAGTGCGCAAGCTGGAAGAGCATGGCGCGATGGAATACACCATCGTTGTAGCGGCTTCTGCTTCTGATTCTGCAGCGTTGCAATTCCTCGCTCCATACGCTGGTTGCACCATGGGTGAATACTTCCGTGACCGTGGCCAGGACGCATTGATTGTTTATGATGATTTGACCAAGCAGGCGATTGCTTACCGTCAGATCTCCCTGTTGCTGCGCCGTCCACCAGGCCGCGAAGCTTACCCAGGTGATGTGTTCTACATTCACTCACGTCTGCTCGAGCGTGCTGCTCGCGTTAACGAGGATTACGTAGAAAAATTCACCAATGGTGAAGTCAAGGGCAAGACCGGGTCTCTGACCGCCCTGCCAGTGATTGAAACCGCCGCTGGTGACGTATCTGCGTTCGTACCGACCAACGTGATTTCGATTACCGATGGTCAGATCTTCCTGGAAACAGACTTGTTCAACGCTGGTATCCGTCCTGCGATCAACGCTGGTATTTCGGTATCTCGCGTTGGTGGCGCGGCACAAACCAAAGTCATCAAAAAACTGGGCGGCGGTGTGCGTCTGGCACTGGCTCAGTATCGCGAATTGGCTGCATTTGCACAGTTTGCATCAGATCTTGACGAAACCACCCGCAAACAATTGGACCGCGGCCGTATGTACACGGAACTCATGAAGCAGGCGCAGTACGCACCATTGAGCGTTTCTGACATGGCCGTGACTTTGTTGGCTGCTAACAAGGGCTATCTGGATGACGTGCCAGTCGCTAAGGCGTTGGCATTTGAATCTGCCCTGCACTCTTTCATCAAGTCCAAATACAAGAGTTTGCTGGATAAGATCGAAGTCAGCAAAGATCTTGGCGGTGACGATGAGAAGGCTATGGAAGCGGCAATTCAGGACTTCAAAGCTACTAATGCTTATTAGCATTAAATAAGACAGGCAGACTAGAAAATGGCCAGTAGCAAGGAAATACGTACCAAGATCAAGAGCGTAGAAAATACGAGCAAGATCACCAAGGCGATGGAAATGGTAGCCGCATCCAAAATGCGCAAAGCGCAAGACCGGATGCGTGCGGCACGTCCTTATGCGGACAAAATCCGCAATGTGGCAGCTCACCTTTCCCAAGCGCACCCTGAGTACAAGCACCCATTCCTGATCAAGCGTGAGAAGGTGGCTAATGTAGGCCTTATCGTCGTCAGCTCGGATAAGGGTCTTTGCGGTGGTCTGAATACCAACGTACTGCGCTTGTCGCTGAACCAGATGAAAGCCTGGGAAGGCAATAACCTGGGTGTTGCGGTGAGCGCGATCGGTAACAAGGGCTTCAGTTTCATGAACCGCGTAGGCGGCAACGTTAAATCGCACATCACCGGTTTGGGCGATGCACCGCACATGGACAAGCTGATAGGCCCCATCAAGGTGATGCTGGATGCCTACATCGCCGGTGAAATTGATCAGCTGTTTATTTGCTTTACTCGTTTTATCAATACCATGAAGCAGGAACCTGTGCTTGAACAGTTGCTTCCTCTGTCTGGAGAGCAACTAGGTAGCGCAACAGGCCATTGGGATTACATCTATGAGCCTGAGGCAAAATCAGTGATTGATTACCTGATGACACGCTATATCGAATCACTGATCTACCATGCGGTGGCTGAGAACATGGCATCCGAGCAAAGCGCGCGTATGGTAGCCATGAAGTCCGCGTCGGATAACGCTAAGAACGTGATTGGCGAGCTTAAGCTGGTTTACAACAAGGCACGTCAGGCTGCAATTACCAAGGAAATTTCTGAAATTGTCGGTGGCGCGGCCGCTGTTTCTTAAGGTGGCAGCAGGCGGTAGGTTCTAACTAATCAGGGTTTTAATTAAACCGGCTTCAGCAAATTAAGTTTGGATAAGGAATTTATAATGAGTACAGGTAAAGTAGTTCAATGTATTGGCGCGGTAGTCGACGTTGAGTTTCCACGTGACCAAATGCCTAAAGTATATGATGCACTGCTGCTGGATGAAGTGGGCTCTACAGCTGAAGCTGGGCTGACCCTGGAAGTGCAGCAGCAATTGGGTGACGGCATCGTGCGTACCATTGCCATGGGCTCCAGCGATGGCTTGAGTCGTGGCATGAAATTCAAGTCTACTGGTGGTCAGATTACTGTACCAGTCGGTAATGGTACATTGGGCCGGATTATGGATGTGCTGGGCCGCCCCATTGACGATGCCGGTCCGATTGAATGTGAAGAGCGCCGCTCGATTCACCAAAAGGCGCCCACTTTTGAAGAGCTCTCGCCTTCTGTTGACCTGCTGGAAACCGGCATCAAGGTGATTGACTTGGTATGTCCATTCGCCAAGGGCGGTAAGGTTGGCCTATTCGGCGGGGCAGGTGTAGGCAAGACCGTGAACATGCTGGAACTGATCAATAACATTGCCAAGCAGCACGCAGGTTTATCGGTGTTTGCAGGTGTGGGCGAGCGTACCCGTGAAGGTAACGACTTCTATCACGAAATGGCTGAAGCCGGCGTTATCAATCTGAAAAACATGGCTGAGTCCAAAGTGGCGATGGTGTTCGGTCAGATGAACGAGCCACCAGGCAACCGTTTGCGTGTAGCGCTTTCTGGTCTGACCATGGCTGAGAAATTCCGTGATGAAGGCCGTGACATTCTGTTCTTTGTGGATAACATTTACCGTTACACCCTGGCGGGCACCGAAGTATCCGCACTGTTGGGCCGTATGCCTTCTGCCGTGGGCTATCAACCTACGCTGGCGGATGAAATGGGCCGCTTGCAGGAGCGTATTACCTCCACCAAGGTGGGTTCGATTACTTCGATTCAAGCCGTTTACGTACCTGCGGATGACTTGACTGACCCATCCCCCGCGACCACTTTCCAGCACTTGGATTCAACCGTAGTGCTGTCGCGTGATATAGCATCCTTGGGTATTTACCCGGCGGTGGATCCACTGGATTCATCTTCACGTCAACTTGATCCGCTGATCGTTGGTGAGGAACACTATGCTGTAGCGCGCTCTGTACAATCTACCTTGCAACGCTACAAGGAACTGCGCGACATTATCGCGATTTTGGGTATGGACGAACTCTCACCAGAAGATAAGCTGATTGTAGGTCGTGCCCGTAAGATTCAGCGCTTCCTGTCGCAACCGTTCCACGTCGCTGAAGTGTTCACTGGTTCGCCAGGCAAATACGTGACGCTGAAAGAAACCATCAAGGGCTTCAAGGCCATCGTGGCTGGCGAATATGATCACCTGCCGGAACAAGCGTTCTACATGGTCGGTGGTATTGAAGAAGCCGTAGAAAAGGCCAAAACCCTTAATTAAGGTGGAAAAAGCGACTAAACTATGGCCATGACTATACATATCGATGTGGTAAGTGCTGAAGAATCAATTTTTTCCGGGTTAGCTGAGTTCGTCGTTGCCCCGGCAATAATGGGTGAAGTCGGCATTTATCCACGTCACGCGCCTATGATTACTACGATCAAGCCCGGCGCCTTGCACATCAGGGTGCCGGACCAAGCTGAAGATACGCTGATTTTTGTCTCTGGTGGCATACTTGAAGTGCAGCCAGGTGTGATTACGGTACTGGCGGATACAGCGATTCGCGGTGCTGATCTTGACCAGGCGCAAGCTGAGGAAGCCAAGCGTGCCGCAGAAGAAGCGATGCGGAATAATAAATCCGCTGTGGATTATGCTCTTGCTCAGGCTGAGCTGGCAGAAGCTGTTGCACAATTGCAGACAATTGAGCAAATGCGCAAGAAGGCCCACTAGCCGATAATAATCAAAGTAATTGATCTTAATTAAAGGCAGCCCAGTGCTGCCTTTTCTCTTGTTATTTAACTGTGGCGGTTGAGTATACAGGCGAGCCGGCACATGGCTTCATCATGGAATATATCTGCTATAGAGCACTATCCGCACACAAAAGGCCTTTCGGCGCCCCCATAACTACACATAAAACGTGCTTTTCACTAGCCGCCATCCACACACAAAGCAGCTGTCAGCGCCAGCTTTTTCTTGAAATTCAGGCCCATGATTTACTTACATTTAATATGTTAGGCTGAAGTTTCGGATGTATAAGCCTTACTTTAAGCAGGCTGTGCAAAAAGGAGCAGCCATTACAAAAAGCCGTTAAAATCGCGATTAATATATCACTACTGACATGCTTTTACATGGCACACTAAGCTATGCATACCAATAAACTTAATATTGTCATTCTTGCTGCAGGCAAGGGCACGCGCATGAATTCGCAAAAGCCCAAAGTCTTGCATAAGCTGGCAGGAAAACCCCTTTTACAGCATGTGATCACATGTGCCCAGCAGCTAAATCCAGAAAAGATTGTGGTTGTTTATGGCTACGGTGGCGAGGCAGTACCAGAAGCGTTTGGGCAAGAGGAGATTACATGGGTAAAGCAGGCCGAACAGCTAGGGACCGGACATGCGGTGCAGCAGGCAATGTGTCATCTGGATCAGGACGCAACTACGCTGATTTTGTTGGGCGATGTGCCATTAGTGAATGCCGATAGTTGCAAACAGTTGTTGCAACAAACCCAGCAACTCACGTTGATGACCGTAAAAAAGACAGACCCTAATGGCTATGGTCGTATCAGCCGAGATAGCACAGGCAAGGTGAGTGCAATCGTTGAGCACAAGGACGCCAGTGCGCAACAGCGCGAAATTAACGAGGTGAATACCGGCATTATTGCTGTTAGTAACGCCTACCTGGCCGGCTGGCTGCAGCGTTTGACCAACAACAACAGTCAAGGCGAATACTATTTAACCGATATTGTGGCAATGGCTGTGCAGGATGGCATAGCCGTGGCAACAGAAATTACAGCAGATGAATTGCAGGTTGCGGGAGTTAATTCCAAGCAGGATTTGGCAGGTTTGGAGCGTATTTATCAGCTGCGGCAAGCCACGCGCCTGATGCAGGCCGGTGCAACTCTGCATGATCCGTTTAGAATAGATGTTCGTGGCGAATTAGAGGTTGGCTGCGATGTTGAGATTGATATAGGCTGTATTTTTGAAGGCAAGGTCACGCTGGCAGAAGGCGTAAAAATTGGCGCCTATTGTGTCATCAAGGACACGGCCATCGGCGCTGGCACGGTGGTTGCTCCCTATAGTCATATGGAGCAAGTCAAAGTCGCTAGCGATTGTCGTATCGGACCTTATGCGCGACTGCGCCCAGGTACCGAGTTGGGCATGGATACGCATATCGGCAATTTTGTTGAGATCAAGAACAGCCAAGTGGATGTGGGCAGTAAGATCAATCATCTGAGCTACGTTGGCGATAGTACCGTGGGCAAGCGGGTCAATATTGGTGCAGGGACGATTACCTGCAATTACGATGGCGCGCATAAGTACCGTACAGTGATAGGTGATAACGCTTTTATAGGCTCCGATACGCAATTGGTCGCTCCGGTGACTATAGGTGAAGGCGCTACGATTGCCGCTGGCTCCACCATCACCAAAGACGCGCCTGACAATCAACTGACTATTTCTCGTAGTCGGCAGACATCCATAGCGGGCTGGAAGCGGCCACAGAAAAACTCATCGAAAACCTGACAAAAGTGAAGAAATAATATGTGCGGTATTGTTGGCGCGGTAGGTTCGAGAAATATTGTCCCGGTTTTGATAGAAGGCCTGAGCAGGCTGGAATATCGTGGTTATGACTCTGCCGGTGTCGCAGTACTTGATGGTGCTGCCATCAAGCGCGTGCGTGCTGTAGGTCGTGTGGCGGAAATGCAGCACAAGGCCAATGCCGAACACCTCACCGGTTTGGTTGGCATCGGTCATACGCGATGGGCAACACATGGCGGCGTGACAGAAACAAATGCTCACCCGCATGTGTCACGCGGTGAAATCGCTGTGGTGCATAACGGCATTATTGAAAACCATGATGAACAGCGTAGCCGCTTACAAAGCCTGGGCTATGTGTTTGAGTCGCAGACCGATACTGAAGTCATAGCGCATTTAATTCATTATTACCATACGCAAGGCAATGCGCTGCTGGTAGCTACGCAAAAAGCGGTCGCTGAACTAACCGGGGCATTCGCCATTAGCGTGGTGTCCATATTCTCGCCCGATACCATGGTTTGCGCACGGCAGGGTTGCCCGTTATTGATAGGTTTGGGCCAGGGTGAAAATTTCATTGCCTCAGATGTTTCTGCAGTGCTGTCTGTCACGCGACGTGTGATTTATCTCGAAGATGGTGATGTTGCCGAGATTCGCCGTGAAGGCGTAACGATATTTGATCGCGAAGGCAAAAAAATAGAGCGCACAATTCATCTGAGTGATGTGTCTTTAGCATCCATGGAGCTAGGCCCTTACACCCATTTCATGCAAAAGGAAATTCACGAACAGCCGCGTGCCTTGACTGACACCATAGAAGCGGTAATGGACGATGCCAGCTTTTCGTCAGCGCTGTTTGGTATAGGCGCTGCCGAAGTTTTTAGCCAGATCGATAGCATCCTCATACTTGCCGCAGGTACCAGTTATTATGCCGGCCTCACCGCCAAATACTGGCTGGAAAGCATGGCAAAATTACCTACCTCCGTTGAAATTGCAAGTGAGTACCGCTATCGCGACTCAGTACCCAATCCCAAGCAACTGATTGTAACGATTTCCCAGTCCGGCGAAACGCTAGATACCATGGAAGCCCTCAAGCATGCCAAGTCGCTTGGGCAAGAACTCACTTTGGCAATATGCAATGTACAGGAAAGCGCTATTCCACGGGCTTCACGGCTCATCTTCTACACGCGTGCAGGTGCAGAAATCGGCGTTGCTTCAACCAAAGCCTTTACCACGCAACTGGTGGCTTTATTTACGCTGGCCGCGAGCCTGGCCAATCAGCGCGGCTTATTGACCCCTGATCAAGTGCGTGGGTATCTGGATGCGCTGCGGTATTTACCAGGCAGCGTGCAGCATGCATTGAATCTGGAGCCGCAAATCCGCGAATGGGCACAAGCTTTTGCCACCAAGCAACATGCGCTCTTTCTCGGGCGTGGCATGCACTATCCGATCGCCTTGGAGGGTGCCCTGAAGCTCAAGGAAATTTCCTATATTCACGCTGAAGCATATCCGGCAGGTGAACTGAAGCATGGGCCATTGGCATTGGTTGATAAGGACATGCCTGTAGTCGTGATTGCACCTAATGACGCCCTGCTGGAAAAGGTTAAATCAAATATGCAGGAAGTGAGTGCGCGTGGCGGTGAGCTATTTGTATTTGCTGATCTGGATAGTCACTTCTCTGCCAGTGAGGGCGTACATGTGATACGCACACCGCGTCATGTCGGCGTGCTCTCCCCTATTTTGCATACTATTCCGGTACAGTTGCTGGCGTATCACGCAGCTTTATTGAAGGGTACCGACGTCGATAAGCCACGTAATCTGGCCAAATCAGTTACTGTAGAATAATCTTCTCCAGCCTATCGGTAATTGTTTGTAAATTCTTCAGCCTGATTACCCCTCAAGCTTTTTGAGCCTGAAGCTTGGGGAGAGCAATCGATAAGAACTATAAGCGACCGTTTGCAGGTATTGCCTGACAACACCATTCCCCAAATTAATCAGTCATGCCTGGAAAACTTTGAGGCATCACACGCCATAGGTTTCTGGAAAGATATCTCCCGCTATTAGGGCGACCATCAGCTCGTATGGAACGATCATTTCCCGACAGCGGCTGCTGAGGACGGTGTTGGAAGCACAATTAACACCATGGCGGCGAAAGCGACTAATAGTGCAACGAAAGGTACGCGATCATTCAGGCCTGGAGTTAGGCCCGATCAAGGCGCCGTATAAGCTGCATCTTTTTCATCGCCCTGTCCAATCAAGCTGGCCTTCAACTTGCTCGCAGTTCCCAGGCAACCTGTAGCGCGGGTTGCATGGCTCATGGCAATAGAAGCTGCCTGAAGCTTAAATAAATCTGTAATATTCGACTACGCTATCCGAGGGCTAGCGTTAAATGCATTTCTTCTTAAATTGGTAACGGTCAGCAATGATTTGCCGCGTTCGTAAATTCCATCAAAAACACCGAGATAAAATATATGCCGTAATAAGGCCTGGTATTTATCTGTTGGGTTTTTTCGTGCTTTGCCTGGTTTACTGGATCAATCAGAATTTCGGCCAGCCCTCAATAGAACAAATTTTCTACCACCTTCAATTTGGCGCTGATGGGCTGGTAGACACCGACATGGCATTAGTAGCAAGCTTTACCGGTTACTGTTTGCTGCTGCCTATTCCACTCACTATGCTTGCAGTGTTAATGGAGAAGCTGTTGCGGCGTGCGCGCATCTATGTGCTGGATAAAGCTATCAGCGCGCACAGCGCAGCTGCTAATCACACCATGGTCAAGATTTTCAAGATACTGGATTGGATAATCGGGCATAAAGCCCCTTTATATCTGCTGTTGTCCTCGATCATCTATTTCGGCGTCCAATTCTCGGCACTCGCCTATATACATAACCAGTTCGGTAAAGACTACTTCGCGCAGCACTACATTTATCCATCCCGTATCAATATCACGGCCGCGCATCCTAAAAATCTGGTCCTGATTTACGTGGAAAGCATGGAGGATAGCTACAGGGACTCGAAGCTTTTTGGCAAAAACTTATTGTCCAGCATGGATAAACTGCACGGCATGAGCTTTAACAACTTCAGGCAAGTGCCGGGTACAAACTGGACCATCGCCGGAATGACGGCAACCCAATGCGGCGTGCCATTGAAAAGCGTCACCATGTTTAACGGCAATGACCAGGGGGAGAATGTAAAAGCTTTCCTGCCTAATGCTGTTTGCCTCGGCGACGTCCTCAATAAATTTGGTTACCGCAATGTTTATATGGGTGGTGATGCACTATCGTTCTCCGGCAAAGGCAAGTTCTATCAAGACCATCACTTTGACGAGATCTACGGGCGTGAAGAGCTTAAAGGCAGCCTAACTCAAGCAGACATGAATTTCTGGGGTCTATACGATGATGATTTGTTTCAGAAGGCTAAGGCCAAGCTCAAGGAATTGCATGATTCACGCCAGCGTTTTAACCTGACCATATCTACTATAGATACCCACGGCCCGGATGGACATTACTCGAAATGGTGCCGTCAGCAGGGGATTAAAGATTTCGAGGGTATTGTTGAGTGCACCTCAAACCAGGTAGCTGATTTTGTGAAGTTCATCAAGCAAAGCGGCTACCTGAAAGACACCAATGTCGTGATTCTGGGCGACCATCTGGCCATGGAAAATCCGGTCTATGCCATACTGGAAAAATCCCCCGAGCGCCATGTGTTTAATTCCTTGATCTCCAGAAAGTCTTTTACCAAAAATCGTGATGCCATTGTTCATTTCGATATGTTCCCAACCATACTGGAGTTCATCAATATCCATGTAGCTGGCGACCGTCTCGGCCTTGGCTATTCAGCCATATCCAATAGCGGGATACTGCCCTCCCCTAATGAATACGAAGAAATGAAAGAGGATTTATTGAATAAATCCGATAAATATCTGGATTTGTGGGCTGAGCATCCCGCGACAGCGGAGTAAAGGCGTCAACTTGGAATAAGGCTGCTATTTCAAAAATATTTAAGGATTACTTAACCTAAATCACTACAAGCTAAATTTGACATGTGACATATTGCCAATTACTTGGTAATCTTGCCCATATTAAATTTATGGCTTCATAACCCTGATTCACTAAAGGGGTAGTACGGATGTAAGGTCACGCTATGTCCGTGCTTGTGATGGAATATCGGAGAAAAGATGCGACAAGAATTATCCGAAATGCCATCTTTAGAGCAGGAGGAGCTGAGGGCAACCTCCCGTACTGTGGCAGAAATCGAATGGCTGCTGCTGGTGCTGGTACTTTTATATCAGGTATTCGGTGGCCCCACGGGCGAAGGCCGCATTGGCATAGCAATGGCTCTGTTCTTTTACGGAGCCTTCATCATCAGTTTTCATTATGTCAATTTCTACACGACAGCTTCGCGCTGGAAGCTTACTCTAGAAACTTGGGGAATGATCGCTTTTATTACCGGTGCATTATGGTTCACAGGTAAACTCGAAAGCCCGCTCGTCAACTGCTATCTGCTGGTTATCATCACTAGCGCATTGGCGCTCGGTAGGCTTGCCACGCTGGTGGAACTAGGCCTGATCGGCGCCTGTTTCCTGTTTCTCGGCAATTATTCATCGGTTCATGATCTAGTTACCCTGAGCTACATAGGCTCCATGGTGGCGCAATTCGTGCCCTTTGTCCTGGTCGCCTATATCACCACCATGTTCTCATCGGATATTCGCTACGGTCTCAATAAAGCCAAACTGGTGTCTGAGACCGATGAGTTGACGGAGCTTCTTAACCGGCGAGGCTTCGCTATCGCTGCTGGCCGGCTGTTGGGTCAGGCGGTTCGATACGAACGGACGTTGAGCGTGCTCATGATCGACTCGGATAACCTGAAAGTGGTGAATGACAAACACGGCCATAAAGCTGGCGACCGTTTATTGATCAAGCTCGTAAGAAGTATTAAAACGCAGCTTCGGGATACCGACATTATGGCCCGCTACGGGGGCGACGAATTCGTGGTGGTGTTACCCGAGGCAACTGCGAGTGGGGCGCTTGATGTGGCCGAACGGATACGCGATTCGGTCAGCAGGATGAATCTAGAATTCAACGGCGAGTTTGTCAATGTCAGCGTGAGCATGGGCATCGCCACTTTCCCGGAAGATGGCAGCACCCTGGACGAGCTGGTCGATAATGCCGACAAAGGCATGTACAAAGCGAAGATGGCTGGGCGGGATAAGGTAATGCCATTTGCGGCTTAAGATCAGCAGCGGCGATATTGGGTGCCTGGGCCAAGCGTGCTGTTGTAGTGAAATAGCCAGTCGTGGGTTGCCCGCCGCGAAAGAGGCTTACCTAGATATGCCGTAACAGCCTGCTAGGAAGTCTTGGATGACATCAAGCCAGGCGGCTGCGCACCTCAGCCTGGTCGTTCACATAAAGTGCGAGCTGCTGTGGATCTCAAACAGCGCTCACTGAAAGCTCTTGGACTTGGTTGTGTTGCCCGGCATGGCAGCAGGGGATTTGCAATACAGCCGAGTAGAAGCTCAATAGTCACAGCTTTCTGGTAAGCTTTCAGCCTTTCAAGTCAATAGATTCGCATCATGGCCCAATACGTAATGTCTATGCTCCGTGTGAGCAAAATCGTGCCGCCCAAGCGGCAGATCATCAAGGATATCTCGCTCTCTTTCTTCCCCGGTGCCAAGATCGGCCTGCTGGGTCTTAACGGCTCTGGCAAATCCACTGTGCTACGCATCATGGCCGGCGCAGATAAGGAATTTGAGGGCGAGGTGCAGCACCAGCCCAATATTTCCATCGGTTACTTGCCGCAGGAGCCGCAGCTAGACCCGGAAAAAACTGTGCGTGAAGAGGTCGAATCCGGCATGGGTGAGGTGATGGAGGCGAAGCAAAAGCTGGAGCAAGTTTATGCAGCCTATGCCGAGCCGGATGCTGATTTCGAAAAACTGGCTGATGAGCAGGCTAAATACGAAAATATCATCGCCACCAGCGGTTCGGATGTAGAGCACCAACTGGAGGTTGCCGCTGATGCCCTGCGCCTGCCGCCCTGGGATGCCAGGATTGGCCCGCTTTCGGGTGGCGAGAAGCGTCGTGTGGCACTGTGTAAGCTGCTGCTCTCCAAGCCCGACATGTTACTGCTGGATGAGCCTACCAATCATCTGGATGCGGAGTCGGTGGAATGGCTGGAGCAGTTCCTTGTGCGCTTTCCCGGCACTGTAGTGGCTGTAACCCACGATAGATACTTCCTCGACAACGCGGCCGAATGGATACTGGAACTCGACCGCGGCCGCGGCATCCCGTGGAAGGGCAATTACTCAAGCTGGCTGGAGCAGAAAGAAGACCGGCTGAAGCAGGAAGAGTCGCAGGAATCCGCGCGTCGCAAGGCGCTGCACACCGAGCTGGAATGGGTACGCCAGAACCCCAAGGCGCGCCAGGCCAAGAGCAAGGCGCGTATTGCCCGCTATGAAGAACTCGCCAGCGCTGAATACCAGAAGCGCAACGAAACGCAGGAAATTTTCATCCCCGCCGGTGAGCGCCTGGGCGACCAGGTCATTGAGTTTAAAAATGTCAGCAAGGCCTTCAACGATCGCCTGTTGATTGATAACCTCAGTTTCAGCATCCCGCCAGGCGCCATCGTCGGTATCATCGGCCCCAACGGCGCCGGTAAATCCACGCTGTTCAAGATGATCACGGGCCAGGAACAACCAGACTCGGGTGAAGTGAACATCGGTCAGACCGTCAAGCTGGCTTATGTGGACCAGAGCCGCGAAAAGCTGGATGGCAGCAAGACCGTGTTTGAGGAAATCGCCGGCGGCTCGGACATCTTGACCGTTGGCCGCTATGAAACCCCCTCTCGCGCCTACATCGGCCGCTTCAATTTCAAGGGTGGTGACCAGCAGAAGGTCGTCGGTCAGCTCTCCGGCGGTGAGCGCGGGCGTTTGCATCTAGCCAAGACGCTGATCTCCGGCGGCAATGTGCTGCTGCTGGATGAACCTTCCAACGACCTCGATGTGGAAACCCTGCGCGCGCTGGAAGATGCCCTGCTGGAATTCGCCGGCTGCGTGCTGGTGATCTCTCACGATCGCTGGTTCCTCGACCGTATCGCGACGCATATCCTGGCTGCGGAAGGCGAATCGCAATGGACTTTTTTTAACGGTAACTATCAGGAATATGAGGCCGACAAGAAAAAACGCTTGGGTGAAGAAGGAGCCAAGCCAAAACGTATCAGGTACAAACCGATTTCCCGTTAAAGAAATTCAGTCACGCGTTAAGCAGCGCACATGCAAAAGGGCTAGCCAACGGGATAGCCCTTTTATGGATCGCCCATCGACAAAGAGCTGGCTTTCGCGCATGATTGACATGCAAGCTAGTTTCTCTAATAACTAACCAGATTGGAGTATGTCATGCCATCACACATTTATAAGATTATCGAGCTGGTCGGATCGTCAACGAGCGGTACAGATGACGCAATACGCAATGCCATTGCCAAGGCCTCGCTTACCGTCAAACACATGGATTGGTTTGAGGTAGTTGCGACACGCGGAAACATCGTAGAAGGCAAGATTGCCTACTATCAAGTCACGATCAAAATTGGTTTCAGAGTAGAAGATTAGTCTCTGGACAAACCGGACAATTAAAAGGGCTAACGCAATGCGCTAGCCCTTTTTTACGCGGTGGCTGTTATTCCACATTGATGCGTGGTTTATGCGGCGCATGCCTCATAATCCAGTCCCATAATGCTGGCGGCAGCAGCCGAATAAATCTGGCTACCAAGCTCATCTGCCAAGGGATAATGACAAAGCGCCTTTTGCTGGCAATGGCCTTAGCAAACTTCGCGGCAGCGCTATCGGCATTCATCAAAAACGGCATCTTGTAAGTGTTTACAGCAGTCATCGGCGTACGGATGTAGCCAGGCGCAATGGTGGTGACAGCGATGCCGTATGGCAGCATTTCTATCCTTAAACTTTCCAGATAACTGATGGCTGCCGCTTTGGAGGCGCTATAGGCACCTGCCCCCGGCAAGCCACGTATGCCGGCCACACTGGCGATGCCTGCGAGCTGGCCCTTGTGGGCTCTGGTATCACTGCACATGGCTGCAATAAATGGCTGAAAGGTATGCATCATGCCGAGTACATTGATATCCATAACCGCCTTGAAAGCGGCCATGTCTTCCTTGTGTTCGGTGAGGGTGCCGCGGCTGACGCCTGCATTGGCAATAACCAGGTCGGGCACGCCAAAGTGCTGCATGAAATCCTGTGCAGCGCGTTCCAGCGCCGCACTATCACGTATATCCAGAGGGTAAATCGTGCACTCGGTATCTAACTCATCTGCCAGAGTCTGCAGAAGCTCAGTGCGCCTTGCCGCCAGTCCGAGCTGAGCGCCTTGGCTGGCGTAATGCCGGGCCAGTGCTTGGCCGATGCCAGTGGAAGCGCCAGTAATAAAAACCCGCTGTGGCGTAGACCGAACAGCGGGTGATTGAAACAAAGATGCCATTTGCAGCCAGGCGAGTTTATTTAGGTTTAGCGGCTTTATCTTTACGCACACTGTTGATGATGTAGTCAGCTACATTGAGCATTTCCTGATTGCCGCCAGCCATGGAGCTGGAAGTGATGTATTTGCCATCAATAATCAGACTAGGCACACCAGTGGCGCCAGCAGCGCGGAAAAGCTGTGCTGAATGCATGAGCTTGGTGTTGTTGGAAAATGAATTAAATGCATCCTCTACTTTTTTGCGGTCCAGCCCGCTTTGCTTGGTGATCCAGTCTATGGTGCCTTTTTCGTCGCCAGGATTCAGGGCCCTTTGCTTGTGTATGGCCTCAAATAATCGAACATGGAGTTTTTCGAGGATCCCTAATGTTTCCATAGCGTAATACGCTTTCGCCATGGGTGCCCAGTCAGGGCGAGGCAGGGCTGGTACACGCTTGAAATATACATCCTGAGGCAGCTTTTTAACCCATGCGTTGAGTTGCGGATCCAGCACATAGCAATGCGGGCAGCCATACCAGAATAATTCAACGATTTCGATTTTGGCTGGGTTGTCGGTAGGGATAAGCTGCGTGGTTTGATTGAATTCGGTGCCGACTTGTGGCGCTGCCATGACATGGGCTGAAGCCAATAACATCAGGGCGGCCAGGAATTTTTTCATGATTTTGATTTCCTTGATTATTAAATTACGGGACCAAAAATATTAAGGACACCCCTCTAACGCGGGACCTGTAATTTTGGCCTACATGCGGCGCTTGAGCTTAATGTGTTCAAGTGCCTGATTACTGGTCAGGCGTATTGCTGTTCACTTTGATCAGGTCAGCATGGAATCCGTTCCGTGCCAGCTCGCTGCGGGCCTTATTTATTTGATCGAGCTCGGCAAACGGGCCTACACGCACACGGTGCCAAACCCCTTTATCAGGAATGGTGGCGGTCTGGACGATGGCTTCCAGGCCGAGCAAAGCCAGTTTCGCTTTCATGTTGTCAGCTTCTTGTTCAGTCTGGAATGCGCCTACCTGCAAGAAATAATTTTCATTCACCTGGGCAGGCTCTGCCTGGGTTTCCTTTTGTTTGATTTCCTGCTCGGTTACCGGGCTTTCACTACCGGGAAGTATGGTGTAAAAATCAAAACGCGGTTTATCAGCCACGCCTTTACCCGTACTTTCGTCCTTGGGCACAGCACTGGTGTCGGCAGCGGTTTCCGTCTTTTCACTCTTGGAGGCCTGCGTAACTTTGGAGACGAAAGGGCTCTCTCCGTTTTTGACAAGCAGGGCGACGCTGACAGAAACGCCTACACCCAGCAGCAATCCTACCAGCAGGCCGACGAAAAACGGGCTGCCCTTGCTGCCGGAGCTTGATTTCTTGGGGGTGGGTTTATAGTCTCTGCTCACTTTGATTCCTTGTCATGTTGCTTAAGTTACATTTTTTCCGGTGCGCTCACACCTAGCAGGTGCAAGCCATTTTTTAATACTTGCTGAGTCGCGCCAATGAGAGCCAGGCGCGCCAGTTTTAGTGCCTCATCAGCCACCAGGAATTGCTCGGCATTGTAGTAGCTATGCAAATCGCTCGCCAACTCCTTGAGGTAATTTGCAATCATGTGTGGTGCAAGTTCCAATGCCGCGTTTTCTACAATTTCCTGGAATTCGCTCAAGCGCTGCATGAGCGCCGCCTCGTGTACAGTATCCAGCGGGCTTGTATCAGCGTCGTTCAGGCTGGCTGCATCTCCGCCCCATTGATTGAGCACGCTGCAAATACGCGCATGGGCGTATTGAATATAGTAAACCGGATTATCATTGGTTTGCGCGCGCGCTAAATCGATATCGAATACCAGTTGTGAATCAGCGCGCCGCGCGGCCAGGAAATAGCGCGTGGCATCACAGCCTACTTCCTCGATCAAATCACGCAAGGTCACATAACTGCCGGCACGCTTGGAAAGTTTGACCTCTTCGCCGCCGCGCATCACGGTCACCATCTGGTGCAGCACATAATCCGGCCAGCCTTGTGGGATGCCCATATCCAGCGCCTGCAGGCCAGCCCGGACCCTGGTAATGGTGCTGTGGTGATCGGCGCCCTGCTCGTTGATGACGCGTTCAAAACCGCGCTGCCATTTATCCAGATGGTAGGCCACATCGGGCACAAAGTAAGTGTAGCCGCCGTCGGTCTTGCGCATGACACGGTCTTTGTCGTCGCCAAAGTCGGTAGTGCGCAGCCACAGCGCATCATCCTGCTCATAGGTATGGCCACTAGCAATCAGCTTGGTTACGGTTTGCTCAACCTTGCCTTCGGTATAGAGCGCCGATTCAAGCGAGAACACATCAAAGTGTATGCAGAAAGTACGTAAATCCAGATCCTGCTCGTGGCGCAGATAAGCCACTGCAAAATGACGTAGCGAATTCAAATCCGCCATATCACCGGTGGCAGTGACTTGCATGTCGTCAGCAATAATAGTTTGCTTGGCCAGATAAGCCTTGGCTACATCATCAATATAGTCGCCGCGGTAACCGTCTTCCGGCCAGCCTGCATCCTCAGGCGTAAGGCCTTTACACCGCGCTTGTACGGATTTGGTCAGGTTATCAATCTGCACACCGGCATCGTTGTAATAAAACTCACGTGTAACAGCCCAGCCATTAGCTTCCAGCAAGCGCGCCAGGCAATCGCCCACAGCCGCGCCGCGTCCATGACCCACATGCAACGGGCCAGTAGGGTTGGCAGAGACGAATTCCACCTGTACCTTACGCGGTTTGCCATTTTTATCATGGCCCACATAGCTGTGACCAAAGTGCGCAGCCTGGTGTTGAATTTTTTTGATCACCGCCTGTTTGGCTTTTGCGCTTAAAAAGAAATTGATAAACCCGGCACCTGCGATTTCAACTTTTTCTACAAAATGTGAATCAGGCAAGGCTTTGATCAAGCTTTCCGCAATCGCGCGCGGGTTCTGGCGCAAAGGCTTGGCCAACATCATCGCCAGATTGGTGGAAAAATCGCCATGCTGTGCAGTTTTGGGACGTTCCAGTTGAATCTCTAAATTAGTGGATTCGGCAGCTACTGTTTTTGCGGCGTGTGTGAGTAATTCGGTAAGATGTGCTTTCAAGGCGATGTCGATATAAACACGTGAATAAAAGCAGCTATTTTAACCTACTGGACGTAACCATAGATAATCGATTGACCAATAACAGATTCATTCCCATTTTTGATGCAAGTTCCTCTTATGTCTATCCATCATCAGCGCATACTTAAAGTCGCGCTCGATGTCCCACTCGATGCGCTGTTTGATTACCTCGACGGCGGATTGGATGTAGTGGTTGGTCAGCGTGTGGTGGTGCCGTTTGGCCGTCGCAAACAGGTGGGCATGGTGGTGCAAATCGCGGGTCATAGCGATGTGCCGGCGGATAAGCTTAAGGCCATCATGCAGGCATTCAATAGCGAGCCGCCACTGGACGCTGAAACCTTTGCGTTGCTGCGATTTTGTGCCGATTACTATCAGTACCCGTATGGGCAGGCCTTACTTTCCGCTTTGCCCACTCGTTTACGGCAGACTGAGCCTGCTGTTGCGCGTAAGCAGCATGTTTACAGCCTGACGCAGGCTGGTGTGGCGGCCGGACTGGAAGCCCTGCCCGCGCGTGCTGCAGTGCGGCGTCGCCTGTTTGCGGTCTTGCTGGAAAACGCAGAACTGGATGAATCTGCCCTGGCCGCTATCTCCAGCGGCTGGCGCAAAGCCATGCAGATGCTGGTGCAAGCTGGTTCGGTCGAGGCCAGAGAAATCCTGGCTGGCATGGCGCCATCAGCCCAGGCAGCAGGTGTTGAGCCTGTATTGAATGCGGCCCAAACCCAAGCCCTGCAAGCCATGCTCACCCAGCCTCAGGGTTTCAAGCCCTGGCTGTTGCATGGCATTACCGGTAGCGGCAAAACCGAAGTTTATATTCGTCTTTTGCAATCAGTGCTGGCAGGCAATGCTGGGCAGGCGCTGGTGCTGGTGCCGGAGATCAACCTGACGCCGCAGCTCGAAGCGCGCTTCCGCAGTCGCCTGCCGGATTTTCCGCTGGTGTCACTACACAGCAATCTTGGCGAGAGTGAACGCTTACAAAGCTGGCGCCTGGCGCAATCCGGCCAGGCGCGTATCGTCATCGGCACGCGCCTGGCAGTGTTTACGCCCATGCCCCAATTACGCATGGTGATTATCGATGAGGAGCACGATGGTTCCTACAAACAGCAGGATGGCATGCGCTATCACGCGCGCGATGTGGCAATGGTGCGCGCGCAGCGCCGTGATGTGCCTATTCTGCTGGGTTCGGCCACACCCGCGCTGGAAACCTGGCATAACGCGCTTACTAAAAAATACGGCCTGCTGACGCTTACCGACCGCGCAGTGGCGCAGGCAGCACTACCCAATATTCGCTGCATCGATGTATCGCGCGGCGGCACCCAGGAAGGCCTGTCGCCGCTATTGGTAGCAGCCATGCGCGAGCGCTTGCAGCGCGGCGAGCAAAGCCTGCTGTTCATCAACCGGCGCGGCTATGCGCCGGTGCTGCTGTGCTCGTCGTGCAACTGGATAGCCCCTTGCTCACGCTGTAGCGCGCGCCTGGTCGTGCATCTGCGCCAGGGCCGTCTGCGCTGTCACCATTGCGGTCACGAAGAAAAGATCACGCGCCAGTGCCCGAGTTGCGGCAATCCGGATTTGCATCCTACTGGGCATGGTACGCAACGGCTGGAGCAGACTTTGGCAGCCCTGCTACCAGAGGCGCGCATCCTGCGCGTGGACAGGGACAGCACGCGGCGTAAGCACGCACTCACTGACATGCTGGCTGCCGTGCACGCGGATGAAGTCGATATCCTGGTCGGCACGCAGATGCTGGCGAAGGGCCACGATTTCCCCAGCCTCACTTTGGTCGGCGTGATCGATACCGATAGCGCCCTGTTCAGCCCGGATTTTCGCGCCGCCGAGCGCCTGTTCGCCCAGCTCATGCAGGTGTCGGGCCGCGCCGGGCGTGCAGACAAGGCCGGTGAAGTGCTGATCCAAACCGCTTTCCCTGACCATGCCTTGTTCAACGCCCTGCGTGAGCAGGATTTCACAGCCTACGCCCAGGCTTTGCTCAGTGAGCGTGAAATTGTGCAGTTCCCGCCCTACAACTACATGGCTTTGCTAAAGGCCGAGGCCAATGATTACGTGCTGGTGCAGCACTTCCTCAAGTTTGCCGCAGATACCGCGCACAGCCTGAGTGACAAAGTCACGGTGTATGACCCCGTACGTCCGCAGATGGAAAGGCTCAAAGGCATGGAGCGTGGCCAGTTACTAATGCAGGCCAATAGTCGCCAGCCATTGCAGCGCTTGCTTAAAACCCTGGTGATGAGCTTGAGGGAACACCCCTTGAATTCGAAAATCCGCTGGGCGGTGGATGTGGATCCGTTGGAGTTTTAAATCACGTCAGGCTAAAGAGCCTTAAACTGGATTGATTAGTTTGAGCTTTGGTTGGGGAGCCAGGTTGGTACAAGGTTAAGCACAAATTTGAAGTTTGAACTTGCGATAGGCGTGAATCAAATTGTTAAAGCCAGCGAACTACCAAATTGATTACATCAAATTAGGCTGTTAGTGTGCCATTCGTTGTATTTGATGATTGATTCGACAATAAAGAACAGTGCTCTCTTGAAATTTTTTGGATATTTTTAAGGGTTGGAAAAATGATAGTTAGAAGTTATATAGCTTGTCAGACTTGCAATTATCCACACATGCCCAGAGTACAAGTAGGGATAAACCCATCGCAGGTTCATGTATTTAATTGTTTGGACTGTAACGAACCGATAAAGCTTTACATTGAAGTAAATATAGAAAACGCATCAGCAAGGGTTGTGCCTTTAGAGAACTGTAAAACAATTGATCCTACAGATTGCAAAGCCGTTTATTTATGCGCAGATTTTGTAGCTCATCCTGATGAAATAAATTCAGAGTTTGCTTTTCCATCATTTCGCTTTATACATGAGGTCTCTAAAAACCCGAAGGCCATGCAAAAAGTTTTAGATACCACAAGGAAAGATGACTACTTCGATATTCTTTCAGAATGGAGAGAAATCCAGAAATTTTGGCGTTTAAGTATGGCTGGTAAGAATCCTATTGCCGGTCTATTGATTACAAGTTTTACATCAAAACACAAATTATCGGGTAATACACTAGAGGTGGACCCGTATAGTTGGACAGAATGTTTCATGTTTTAAGTGAAGCGCCTTGCGATTCTGCCTAAGCTGCCTTGGGGTACGGCAGCAGGTTTCT
>CAJDUO010000012.1_pt1 | contig 81350 bp, 70 predicted proteins | sample 7391151 | NCBI WGS metagenome assembly CAJDUO01 (sample SAMEA7055682, study PRJEB34461) | soil metagenome | biome: terrestrial ecosystem; feature: Peninsula; material: soil | place: Antarctica | collected 2016
GCGTTGGTCGGCACCTTGGTGGAGGCGCACTTCAAGGAGCAAGACCTGATGGAGCTCAACGGCAAACTGGAACTTGTCCGTCATGCACTGGCTAAAGTGCATACTCCATCCGATCTCGCGGCTGTTCCACGGAGTCTTTCAGACGCATTGATCGGGCATCCAGACCTTTTGGTCGCAATCCTTGGGCCTGATCATCGCGTACTGTTCACTTCGCCAAGCACGATACTTGTCACCAGCTTGCTTAAACAGCCTCTTCATGGAGGCTCATCCGGGAAAGCAAGGCTCGTGATATGGGAACAAGGAGGAGAAGTATACCGCGGCATCTCCGCCACAGCCGCCACCGGAATTGCCGGTCAGCCGCCGGCCACGGTTGCGCTTGCGATCAACATCGAGCACCACCGCGCCTTCATGAAGGCATTCCGAAATAACCTCTGGCTGGCAATCGCCGCAGGGATCGCGCTGACCATAGTTCTAGGCTGGGTTGCCGCACGTCGCGGGCTGACTCCAGTCCGTGAGATGGCGGATGTGGCAAAAGGCATTTCAGTCAGCCACTTGGGTAACCGCCTATCGCCAGAAACCGTCCCAACCGAACTGGTAGATCTTGCGATGGCATTCAACGAAATGCTGGCCCGCCTGCAAGGTTCATTCCGGCGCTTGTCCGATTTCTCATCCGACCTGGCCCATGAATTACGGACACCCATCAGCAATCTGATGACGCAGACGCAGGTGGCCTTATCCAAGGAAAGACCGACAGATGAATATCGTGAAGTGCTGTATTCAAACCTGGAGGAATACGAGCGGCTGGCACGCATGATTGCTGACATGCTATTCCTGGCAAAGGCCGACAACGGACTGATAATACCGAGCAGCAAACTGGTGGATTTGCCCACGGAAGTGCGAGAGTTGTTCGGGTTCTATGAAGCGTTCGCAGAGGAACAGGAGGTCAGCTTGGTTCTCACCGGAGAAGGTACCGTTCGCGGTGACAAGCTAATGCTTCGCCGGGCATTAAGCAATTTGCTGTCAAATGCCATCCGGTACACGCCACGCCAAGGTGTGGTCAAGGTGGTCATCGACCAATCCAGACCTGGAGAAACAAAACTTGCTGTCGAGAACTTTGGTGAGACTATCTCGACGGAGCATCTGTCCCGGCTGTTCGACCGTTTTTACAGGGTGGACCCTTCGCGCCAGAAAGCAAGCGATGGAGCCGGGCTCGGGCTTGCAATTACGAAATCGATTATTGAAGCGCACAAGGGAAAGATCCAGGCCTTTTCTTCAAATGGATTGACCCGTTTTGAAATTACTTTTCCTATTTGAACATCCAGTGCATAAATTACAGCCCTGCCCGATATTGCAAACATGTTGAGCCCTGGTCAGAGAAATTGGTTAGCCAGTTCACTTTTCCTGATGTTGCCCAATTGTGTCGAATCTTGGCGGCAATTTGCAAAAGCCTTGCGCTGAAACATCCAGCGCCGAATTGAACTTGCTTGAAAGATTCTGGAATGCAATCAATGCAGTGAGCTCGATAACGGCCTCATCATTGAAATGGCTTTTGAGACGCGCCATCAATACGCCGTCAACCTGGCGGTCGCTGTAGGTAACGGCCTCTGTGTAAGCCAGCGCCGCCTTGATACGGTCATCGAATAATGGAGATTGCTCGAAATGGTGCAAGGCATCAAGGTGCGCCTCGCTCAGGCCGCGTTTCAGCGCAGTCGCCGAGTTGATGTCGACACAGAAAGCGCACCAGTTGATCTGTGATACGCGCACCGTGACCAGTGTGCGCAAGGTCGGCTCGATCGGCGAGGAATTGCGGTCAAGCGCGCCGTAGAGCAGCGACAGGGCGGCAAACACTTTCGGGGATCTTGCCCACAGCCGGGCAGGCTCCAGCTCGCGCCCGTAACGCCGCCGCTGATTGGCGAGAAACAACCTGACGTACCAAGGGAAACGATGACCGGGCGGGGTTTCGATATAGCTCATGATGTCAGCTCCAGGTCGATAATTCCATGTAATAAATCAGGATGGGTAAGCTGTAGCCGTTGCAGATCGTGCGGAGTATCGATGTCGGCCATGGAGGGTAGTTCCTGCCAATCAAGCATCCGCGAACGCAGATGGTTTCTTGTGTGCGCCATGACCGAGTCGCTACCCCATGCGATGCCGTCGAAGATGGACGGCAGACAATCCCTTACCCCGACCAGCGCATAGCCGCCATCTTCTGCCGGAACGAATACAACCGAGGTATTTGCTTTCAGTCTGTGCGCGGCATCGCGCAAGGTGTCAGCGCCCAGCGTCGGACAATCGGTGCCGATCAGAAGTACATGCCGAAAGCTGCGCAGACTGCACGCCAGCGCATGCGCCATGCGCTGCCCCAGATCATTACCCTGCTGTGCCTGCAAGGCGATGCCAAATTCGTGCGCACATGCGGCAAAGTATGGGTGTTTGTCATCAGGCGCGCACCACAGCGTCACCGGACCGATATCCGCCGATAATGCGTTTTGCAGGGTATACCGTACCAGGCGCGCATGCAGTTCGGCCGCACCGGCCTGACCCAGTGCAGAGATCAGGCGCGTCTTAGCCTCTCCCGGAACGGGCGCCTTGGCGAATATCAGCAGCGCAGTGTCAGGCGCGACCATGGACGATCTCGCGTCGGGTGTATTGCTGTGCCAAGCGCTCAGGCGATACCCCAAAAAAATAAGCCAGGCGCAGCCGCCACATGAACACAATCGTTCGCAGGATACCGTTTTCCTCCCAGCGGCGGCTGGAAGTAATGACAGGCGTAGCCAAGCACAACGGAGCGCCGCATGCTCTTTTCAATAGACGGCTGCAGGCAATATCCTCCATCAGCGCGATTTCCGGGAAGCCGCCCACGGCCTGGAACGCTTCACGACGCACAAACATGGCCTGATCTCCAGTCGCAATACCCGTCAGCCGCGAACGCAGATTCATCATGCGTTCGACCACGCGCAGTAGTGGATGTCGCCCCGACAGCCTGACGTCGAAACGTCCCCATGCCTTGCCTGTATGCGCCAGGCCATTGAGAACAGCAGGCACGGCATCCTCTGGCAGGCGCGTGTCGGCATGCAGGAACAACAGAATATCGCCGCCAGCCTGCTCCGCACCGGCATTCATCTGGCGACTGCGTCCGCGCGGACTCGGAAAGATCGCGTCCGCCAGCGGCCTGGCGAGAACCACCGTGCCATCAGTGCTGCCTCCATCCACCACGATCACTTCGTGACCCGCAGCGCGTAACGGCTGCAGCGCCTGCAGCGTCGTCGCAATCTGTGCGGCTTCGTTTAGTGTGGGGACAATGATCGAAATCATGGCAGCTTGCAGTTCTATAGCCTTTGATTACACATCAATTGCCCTTGGCGTTCAATGACCAGTCGTAGGGGATATTTGCCTTGAGCGGCAACTTTTCCGGCAACCCTGGCTGATAGCGGCGCACAAATGCTTCGACTCCGCCGCTCTCGGCAAAATCCTGCTTGAACCAGTCGAAGATTTGCGACACGCGGATACCGCCCTGCTCTATTCTCAGCCCTTTGGCCGGGTTGCCAAGAAACAACCGCACCTGATCGTCCAGCTGGGCGTCAAGACGGCCAGCCGTGTAGGGTTCCACGCGCAAATCCGGGCAGCTTACCGAGGCACAGACGATAGCGAAGTGGATGCGCGGCTCACCCATCGGGCGCAGTATCCGATGTTCCAGTGCATCCAGCGTAACAGTCTTGCCATCCAGCTGGCCCGCCGGTTTTTTCCACACAGGGGAGAAGAAACTTCCGACATCCTTGATGCTTTCCAGTGGCCAGTGGTCGAGCACCATCTTCATGGCCAGAATGTTGTAAGCATTGATGTAGAAGGCAAGCTTTTCCTCACGGTTCGCCAGCTTTCCCAGCGGATAAGCCGCCAACTGCGCCGTCACCTTGTCGATTTCGCCACTGGTTTTCAAGGTGGCGTAATCCACGACATTTAGCGCGACGCCGTTTTTAGTGCCGGGTGAAACATGGTGGCTGAGCAGCTTCGCATAATCGCTCCAGTCCGGCTCGGCAGCCATGCCGGCTTGCGAGGCCATCAGCGCGAGGGCTAATAACCATATCGAAAGTTTTTTGATATTCATCAGCAGCAACTCCCATCCGTATCGCAAGACACGTCGAACACGCTGCCCTTGGTTACAGCAGCCGGCCGGCGTGTGCCGTGCGGGGTGCACCAGGCCTTGGGCTCGCCCAGCACGGCGGGCGCGATGCCGAGGAAGTCATCCCGCTGCGGGCCGCTGGTCAACGCCTGGTAGGTGCGGGCGCACACGGCTATGCGCTCGCCGCGCGGGAAGATGTGGCCTTCTTCGTCGCGCACCTCGGCAAACGGGCCGCGATAGATGACGGCGTGGCCATAATCCAGGCACTCCTTGCCCTCGGGCTTGACCGCGGTCACCGTCACTGAGCGAAATTCTATGCTTTCCACCACCTGCCAGGGCTCAGCACTCCACTTGTCGATGCGCACGGCCTGAAAGCCGGCATCGACAAACGCCTGCACGAATTCATGCTCGCCGAAGGCGCCGGAAATGCAGCCGCTCCACAGATCGGGGTCGGCCTTGAGGTGAGGCGGCACTGCTTCGTCGGCCACAATATCGGAAATGGCGATGCGACCACCCGGCTTGAGCACGCGGAAGATTTCATGCACCAGCTTGGGCTTGGCGGTGTCATCCACCAGGTTGAGCACACAATTGGAAATTACCAGATCCACCGAGGCATCAGCTATCAGCGGCCGCTCGTGGCGCTGCCTGGCCTGCCAGGCCTGCAAGACCGCCAGATCTGTTGTGGATGCCACAGGATGCGCGGCCAGATGGCTTTCCATCGCCGCCAGGTCGAGCGCGAGATCGTGGATGTAGCCTTTGAGGAAACGGGTGCGATCGCCGCCCAGTTTTTGCGCCATGTGCCCCTGATATTTGCGCGCCAGCGCCAGCATGTCGTCGTTCATGTCCACGCCGATCACGTGCCCACTCTCCCCTGCCAGGTGTGCCGCCATGTAGCAGATCTTGCCGGAGCCGGAGCCAAGGTCGAGCACGGTGTCACCCGGCCGTACATAGCGCGAAGGATCGCCGCAGCCGTAATCCTTTTCGATGATTTCCTGCGGCAGCATTTCCAGCAGCGTGCGGTCGTAATCGACCGGACAGCACAGTGCTTCCTCGCGTGCCCTGGCAGCGCCGGTATAGCGATCGAGTACGCTTATATGGGTGTTCATGATGGTTTTCCCTTATCAAAAGTCAGAGTATTCAAGCCAGTGCGCCGCCGCAACTACTGCCCTGGCCTGCAGTGCAGCCGTAGCAGTGATCGGCGATGGTAATGGGTTCATTCTGCAAATCCCGTGACAGCAGATCGGTAAGATGCGTACGCGGATTGCCGCCCGCACCAAGCGGCATGCCCAGCATCTGGTTGAAGTCACAATCGTGTACGTAGCCTTGCCAGTCCACGCTGATGAGACTGCGGCACATCACGGTATCGAGGTTATCTGGCTGGTAGGATGCGCGCAACAAACGCATGTAATCGTGAAATTGCCCCTTGCTGACCAGTGTACTGCCGAAACGGGCGATGGGCATGTTGGTGATGGTGTACAGGTAGTTAAACCCGATACCCAGCGCGTCCAGATGTTCCCGGTAAGCGGCTTCCAGATTTTGTTGCGGCGGCGGCAGCACCGGCCCCTGCGGGTTGTAGGCCAGGTTGAGCACCAGCCCGCCGTGTTCTTTGCCATAGCCCAGTGCGTTGAGTCGGTGCAGGGCACGGATACTGGCCTGAAACACACCGTTACCTCGTTGGTGGTCTACATTGTCCTCCAGATAGCAAGGTAATGATGCGGTGATTTCCACTTGCTGTGCGGCAAGAAAATCCGCCAGATATTCATAGCCCGGCTCTTCCAGGATGGTGAGGTTGCAGCGGTCGATCACCTTCAGCCCCAGTACGCGCGCCTGCTGCACCAGGTAGCGGAAATACGGATTCATTTCCGGCGCACCGCCGGTAAGATCGAGCGTATGTACCTGCGGCTGCGCTCTTAAAAATGCCAGTACCTGGGCGATGGTCTCCTCCCCCATCAGTTCGGTACGCTTGGGGCCGGCGTTGACATGGCAATGCACGCAGGTTTGATTGCACAGATAACCCAGGTTGACCTGCAAGGTGGTCAACGCCGTGCGGCGTATGGGTGGAAAGTCGGTGACTTGCAGCAAAGGGAAAATGTCATGCATGTTCAGATCCATTCGTAGAGTTTTGTTGCGGCAGCGGCGATCACTCCGGCTACTGGCAAGGTGACCAGCCAGGCGAACACAATCCAGCGCAGGGCATCCTTACCCACTGGCGCCTGGGGCGAACTCCAGCGGATGCCGAACAGTGCGCCGGTACTGACGTGTGTAGTGGACACCGGCAACCCGAGCGGAGAAGCGGCCAGCACCAGCAGCGCAGTACCAAGATTGGCAGTCATGCCCTGCGCGGCATCCATGCGCGTGACGCGATGTGCCAGCACTTCGGCCACACGCAGGCCACCCCAGATGCTGCCTAGCGCCATGGTCACGGACACCAGTACAAAGGCGAGCAGCGGAGCATTAGCCACAGGCACGGCGCCACTTCCCGCTGCCAGGGCGACGATAAAGAAAGCCGAGATTTTCGGCACGTCATTGAGGCCACGCGCGAAGCTGGTAGCGCCGCTGCTCAGCCAGTGCAGCGTGGTCCACAGCCGCGCCGCGAAACGTTGTGGCGGTGAAAGCGTATCCGCACAGGCAAAGGGATTGGCGCGCCAGTCCTCTTGTGGACAGCAGCCAGGCTGCCAGGACGGCACCCGTTTCCCCACCCAGCGTCCGGCCAGCAACAATAGCCAACACACGCCGATGGCAAGCAACGGACTCAACGCCAGCGGCAGCAACGCCTTGTTGGCGATCACGCCGGCCCGCAGGCCAGTCGGCCCGGCGATCACGAGTGCGGCGCCCACTATGCCTCCCAGCAGTGCGTGGGTGGTGGATACCGGCAGGCCGAAGCGAGTGGCCAGCAGCACCCAGGCAAAGGCGCCGACAAGCACGCCAAAAATGAAACCTGTGTTCAATGCGAAGTCCGATGCCAGATAGCCGCCGCCAAAAGCGCTCGCCAGCTTGGCGCCCCACAACACTGCCGTCAGACCGCCGAGCAGCGTCCACAGCGTGCCCCACCAGATAGCGCGCGACGGCTGGGCAACCCCGCTACCAATCAAAGTGGAAACGCCCTTGGCCACATCATTGGCACCGTTAATCCACGCCAGCGCCAGTACCGGCAAGGCAACCAGCAGCAGACTGCTATCCATCATGATGCTTCACCTTTCCTTTTGCGCTTCAAGTTTTTTGCCAGTACCGGTACCAGCGCCAGCAGCCCAAGCAATGCCAGCGCCCCCAGCGTTTCCACGGACACCAGCTGCGACGTCGACTGGATGCGTCCCAGCGACTGCCCCAAGTTGGCAAACACGAAAGCGGCGGGGATGATGCCGATGGCAGTGGCGGCGACATAGGTAGACAGCCGGATGCTGGTGAAGGCTGGCGCCAGATTCACCAGCCAAAATGGAAACAGTGGCACCAGACGCAGAAACAGCAGGTAATTGAAGCCGTCACGCGCAAAGCCATCACTCAACTCGCGCAGCCTGCCGCCCAGTTTTTGCCGTGCGGCATCGGCAAACAGATAGCGCGCAGCAAGAAAAACCAGGGTGGCGCCAGCCGTGGCTGCAACCAGAATCATGCCCGTGCCAACCCAGCGGCCGAAAAGAAAACCCGTGGCAAGCGACAGGATCACGCCACCCGGCACGCTGAATGCAGTGGCGGCGGTATATACGCCCACCGCAATCAATAAAGCCTGCCAGAAGTGGGCCTGGGTATACGTCAACAACGCATCACGGTTCTGCTGCAACATTTCCAACGTCAGGTAACGCTGCCCGCCAAGTACGAAAAAGGTGGCCAGCGCGCCGATGAATAGCAGCGCGAGCAGTATTTTCAGCATGTTACTTGAATAATTTTTCGTCATGGCATCAGTGCCTTGTACGAATTATTTCATAATATGGATGAAGATATGGGCAGGCAATCCCCGTCAACGGTTTCCGGCGCGTGTCATCAAATACATTTCTGGCCGGCGCCGTGGGTTGCAGGCTGATCATTCTGTCTGGTGCTATCACGATACGACTCCTGATGCGCCGCGCAACCGGAAAATACGTTGCATCCAGCGCCTGGCATTGGGGGTCAGCTTAGCCTTGAGCTGCTCGTTGGCGACACGGCGATTGATCTGCGCCAGAGTCGGATAAATGTGAATCACGTTGGCAAGATCCCCCACCTTCATGTTCTTCGACAGCGCCAGCACGTATTCATGAATCAGCTCGCCCGCGTTCGGCCCGACGATGGCCGCGCCCAGCAATTTACCGTTGGGTGCGGTGATGATCTTGGCCAGCCCTTCCGTCGTGCCATCGGTAATGGCGCGGTCCACTTCCTCGAACGGAAAGGTATAGACCTGATGCGCAATGCCCTGCGCCTGCGCCTCAGTTTCGGATAGGCCGACACGAGCCAGTTCAGGATCAGTGAAAGTGCACCAGGGGATGACCCGCTCCTCGATTTTGGCGGGCAGATGGAACAGCGCGCCGCGCAGTGCCACACCGGCATGATGCTCCGCCATGTGGGTGAACTGGTACGGACCGACCACATCGCCGCAAGCGTAAATATCGCGGTTGGCCGTGCGCAGGCGCTTGTCCGTTACGATACGCCCCCCCTTCACCTCTACGCCGGCCGCCTCCAGTCCCAGATGTTCCACATTGGCACGTCGGCCCGTCGCCACCAGCAGGTGAGTGCCTTCCAGCCACTGCTCCGTGCCGTCTGTCAGCCTGGCCAGCAGCCTGATATTGCCCGCTTTCCCTTCAATGCGCACCGGGGTAGCGCACAGACTCAACGCCAGGCCCTCCCGATTCAGCCTGGCATGCACCACTTCGGCCAGATCTGGGTCTTCGTTCTTGAGGATATGACGTCCGCGATGCACCAGATGCACTTTGCTGCCAAGACGGGAAAATGCCTGTGCCAATTCGACTCCGATGGGACCCCCGCCCAACACAATCAGACCGGGAACCGGCTCATTCAGGTCGAACACGGTTTCGTTGGTAAAGAAAGGAACATCCTTCAGCCCCGGAATATCTGGAATGGCGGGACGCGAGCCGGTAGCGATGATATATTTGCGCGCAGTCAGCGCCCGCCCGTTGACTTCAAAACCATGCGGGCCGGTGAATTTCCCTGCGCCAAAAATCACTTCCACGCCCAGACTGCGAAAACGCTCCGGGCTGTCATTCGGCTCTATGGTCTGAATCACCGAGCGCACCCGCTGCATGACCTGTTGCAAGCTGACATCCGGCACGTGGGCCTCAATCGCAGCATCGTCGGCATCGCGCATGGTTTGCGCCACCTTGGCGCTGTGCAGCAGTGCCTTGCTCGGCACGCAACCGTAATTCAGGCAGTCGCCGCCCATCTTGTGCTTTTCTACCAGCACCACTTTCGCGCCCATAGCTGCGGCGCCTGCTGCGGTCACCAATCCAGCAGAGCCGCCGCCGATGACGCATAGATCGTATTCGGGTTTTGCCATAGCCAAAAGTCCCATTTCAGGCATCTCTTTTGAATCAATATACTCTTTAGACGTAACTGGAGCCTATTCCTTACAGCGCGCACGCAAAATAGCTCAGGAGCATCACCATTTCCCATCATCGCAGTGATTCCTGTGGCTTGAATGGTGGTTCTCAGCCTGAGTAGCTGGCGTAAAAATATTATGCAGTAGCGTGCAGGCAAGGCGCACGGAGCGCAGAAAGCGGAATATACAAGCAGCACATGAAAATTTAGCGCACTGTGCCGGGCCGCAAACGCTCTCCACCGTAATTTTTAGGACCATAATTTTCAGGACCGTAATTTTCAGGCAGCTTCTGGATCATTCCACGGTAAACCATATATCGCCGTACCACGCCGTGGCCGCTGCGCCGGTATTGTCGGTATCGGTCATGATCGCCACGGCGTCGACGTGGCCGGGATCCTCACCGAACAGGTGCCGGTAGTCGGCGCGCACGTCGCGGCGCTCATTGACCCATGCGCCTACCCGGTCGGCGCCGGATTCCACCGCGATCATGCGTGCATTACCAGTAAAGGCGCTGGGCCATTGGCTACCGACCGGTTGCCCGTTCGACCACACGTAGTTGATAGCGCGCGTGCGCCAGAAGGCCAGGCCGCCGGAAAATACCACGTAGACACGCGCCGGGTAATCGTCGCCAGCGCGCGTACGCTCGTCGGCTCCAGCCAGCACGTGCGCCACCTTCCATGACCAATTGAGCACAGGCGTCTTGCCGAGGTCCACCCTGACCTCGCGGTACAGTCCCGAGGCAGCAGCGCTGCTTTCAGCACGCAGGGCGCGCCTTCCATCCGTATTTTCCAGTGTGTAGCTGGTCTCACCGGCAAATACCTTGGTCTGCCAGCCGCTCAGGTCTCCCTGTGAAAAGCGGGCAATATCAACGCGTTCGCCCGCCGCCCATGACAGCAGTGGCAGACAGCAGGCCACGGCCCAATACAGCATGTTCTTCATGGCACCCGCTCGAACAGCAACTCGATGAGAAACGGGTCGTCGAAGTGGCGACGGCCGACGAAGGCGGTAGCATGACGCCCCCACTGGCGCATGGCGCTCGGCGAACGGATGCCCATCGGCCACAGGATGAAGCGCTCGCCACGTTCCGTGCCGGCGATCAGGCCATATGTGCCGAACAGGCTGTGATGTGCACCAGCGGCGGGCAGGGAGCGCAGCGCGTCATACTCCTCCCATGCCATGGGTTGTGCTGCTGCTAGCGACTCGGGCGGCGATTCGTCGTGGTAGCTCCGCTGGATGAAGTGGGTGCGATGGGCGATGCGCAGCACCAGCGGCTGCTGTTCTGGTGCCGATTGCGGCAGCAACGGTGATTCAAAGTAGCCGGCAGGCAGGTCGCTACGCAGGCGCAGCTGTCTGCCGGGAAAGAACTGGTGGTAGCAGCCGCAGTTATGGATGGAATCGTAGAGCCACGGCTCGCCATCGGGGCCCAGGGTCACCCGCCAGATGATGCCGTCGAGTTGCCCGGCATAAATGTCATTGCCGGCGCGTGCCGGAAACCAGACGATATAGTTGAGTTGCAGCAGCACCTGATCACCCAAGCGGGTATGCGAGATCTTGCGGTACAGCACCGGCTGCGCCACATCCACCACCGGCCCGTTATCCCAGCGCAGCTTGCCGATGCGGTCATTGTCGTCTGCTACGTCCACCTCCCATATCGGTGCAAAGGTGTCGAACAAGCGGTCAAGGTCGGCGGCGGCTGGCAGCGGGATACCCAGCGGATCGAGCGAGTGGCGCAGGACGTCAGCCACCTGTGCGGCGTTTAGCGGTATAGCGGGCGATGTTGTGGGCTGTGGTGCCCAGCGTACCAGCTCGCCCGCGACCGGCAGCGCCGCCAACGGCGTGGCGAAGGTGTCGCGGGTCTCGGCATGCCAGGCCTCGATGGCGGCAGAGACGATAGGTGCCGTGAGCGGATAGAGGCCGACCACCCGCCACCAGGTAACATAGTCATCCGCTACGCGTGCGGCATCACGTAGCGCGGCGCGGCGCTCTGGTTGCGCCAGATCGGCGGCCAGCAGACGTTCGCGGCAGCGGTCGAGTTCGTCACGCAGGGCCGCGTCGCGGCGCCCCGCCACCGGCGTGGCCAGGTTGCGCAGTTCCGACGCGCGCGACTGGGCATCCAGCTCAGCCATGTACCCGGCCCATGCCGACCACTGCTGCGGTTCGCTCAACTCGTCACGGAACGAAGCAAGCAGGCGTGTCGTGCGCAGATAGGGAAACCCGCTTACCGACGATGATCCGTAGTCACGTACCCCTGCCCGCTCGATGGCGGCATCAACCTCCCGGTACAACACGCGGCAGCTAGCCAGAGGGTCTTCTGCCGGTGGTGGCTTGCCGACCGTAGCACAGCCAGCCAGAAGCAGTACCACTAGCAGCAGGTGGGTGATGCCTCGTGCAGGCAACGTGTCGATTATGCGCATTGGATCACCCTCCCGGAACATTGCCCTCACAAGTGGCCCCATTTGCTGGGTCAGCATTTTGAACCGCATAAGTGAAGTCTGGTCGACTTCTGCTGAGGCTGCGTGTTGCCAGCCTGGCGGGTTTTACTAGTAGAACGCATCCGGTGTTTTGCGGTCAAGCGTCGAGTGTGGCGGCCAGCCTTCAGTAACGCTGTGCAAGCAAACTAGGCACTCAATCCAACTATCTCGTATAGCGTGTACCTGCCGCTCTTCCCCCTCAGCACAGCATCGACAAACCTCCTGCCAACACGGGCATGTTGCCGGACTTCATCGTAGGCATTCCCGGAAATGAGCAATTGTGTCCCATATTCCTTATTGGCATCCTCAACGCGACTGGCGAAATTGACGGCATCCCCTATCGCTGTCATCCTGCGCTCATCTTTGGCGCCAATGCTGCCAAGTACGACCTCGCCATAATGCACGCCGACGCCAATCCGGAAGCTCATCGTGTAAATGCTCTCCAAATATGGCTTGAGTTGCTCGACGGCTTCGAGCATGCCTAGCCCGGCCCTTATCGCCCTGAGCGTGGCATCCTGCGCATGATCGACTCCAAATAGCGCCATGAGGCCATCGCCCATGTAATTATCGATATAACCCCCGTGTTGATTAATCACCTTGCCCATTTGATAGAAATATCGGTTCAACACATGGATGACATCGTAAGGAGGAAGAGACTCAGAAAAGGTAGTGAATTTACGAATATCGGCAAACAGAATGGCAATCTTTTTCTCTTCCCCCGCAGACATGGGCGTCTTGTCCGGGCTCAGTTGGCTGGTGAGTGCTATATCTTCGTCATCCAGCACCAGGCGGCGCAAAGTCACGTCACCAGTGATGGTAGTCTGACAGGCAAGCCGGATCTGCTGGCTGAAATGCAGGAGGTGGGCGATCTCCTGTTCGCTACCATTGCGCGGGGAGCAGTTCTCCAGCCCATCCAGAATCATGACGCGACAAGTGGAGCAGCGGGCATTTCCGCCGCATACATGCGTATGGGGAATCCCGAGTCGCACAGAAGTCTGGAGGATGGTTTCATCTCCTTCTGATTCGACGCTCTTGTTATCCGGCAGGTAAGTGATGCAAGGCATGGTAGTGGCCTCGTTTGTTTGGACAGGTTTTGCTGGATCATACGGTCATCTGCGCTCCCTATGGAAGTGAGGCTGTCAAATGGCCATTTACACAAAACTTCTTACACACTCGATAGTAGGCGCATTCAATTGCAGAAACCGTTTGCCCCTGTCTTTGAACAAGTGCGACTAAATGCTGTGCTCTTGTTGGTTCAAAATCTTCATCAATTATGACAATCTTCTATGGGTTATTTTGTGTTACGCAATGCAACCCAGTAAAAATCCCGCACCAAATCACAGCCCCAAGAAAAATGATAGCTATTAACAGTGCTATGAGACTTTCTGTTGAAAAGTATGAACTGATGACCTATTGTTCGGCTTTGTGTATTTATAGCCCCCCGCGTTACATGAACGGGGTGGCGCAATTATCAAGTGAATTAGGGTGTCTACTTTACGTTGGACTTCACAAGGGAATTAGCTGTGGCTATCAAGAAGTGCAAAGAATGCGGCAAAGAGGTCAGTTCTCAGGCGGAACAATGCCCACATTGCGGAGCGCCAGTAAAAGTGCGGGACGTCATTTCGTCGCTAGCCCGACTATTCGTCATCGTTTTTCTCATCATTCCAATTGGTATAGGCATATTTATGTCGGTATATCGCTCAGAGACTAATGCATCATCTAGCTCTAGCTCTGGCTCGGACAACTCCTACTCCGCACCAGTAGCTCAGACGCCTCCGCTAGAGGTTCAATCATGGCGTTGCATCAAAGAGCACGGATACGCTTTTATTCGGGGTGAAGTAAAAAACGTCTCTGATCGGAAGCTTGAGAATGTGGTAGCGGTCGGTGAGTTCCGCACGAAATCTGGAGAGCTTGTAAAAGCCGTAGACGCGCTGCTTGATTACAACCCAATCATGCCTGGGCAGACTTCGCCGTTTTCAGCTGGCGGCACCGACAATCCTCAAATTTCCGATTGTCATCTTGCATTCAAATATTTGATAGGCGGCACCGTGGCCTACGTCGAGAAAAAGAAGGGCAAGTGAAGTCCAACAAAGCGTTCCAGCCGACCCACAACCCGCCGCTTCGTGTCGCGCACAGAGGGCGGCTGAGCTACGGCGTTAAGACAGGCTTACTATTGATTCCCAGTGCCCAGATTTATCTCTTCGGGCGCACCAAATTCTGCAGTAAAGTTAAACGGTTAGATGCTAAATCATCTAGCCGTTTTTCTTTTTCTGCGAAACTTTTGCGAAAGTCTCCCTTGTTACCCGTTTACCACCTTCAAAACCGCACGGGTGCCGTTCCGCTGCAACACAAGATTGGAAAGCTCAATCAACCGTACAACATCCGCTGCGGCATAATACTCCGCCATCGTTTTGCTGGAATGACCCAACAGTGTGGAACGATCCTCCTGATTCACCCCCCGCTGCCCTTAGCCTTGTAGCTGTAATGGTCTAATAAGTAGGGACACCTGTTAAGGGTTATCATCCGATTAACGAGGTGTTAAATGAGTAAAACAAGAAACGTATTTACAACGTGAGCTTAAACATAAGGGGGCTGCTAATGGCGATGGAAGCTACTCTGCTGAGTTGATTGGTTTCGTCGAAATTGTGGCGCAGGCGGCGCGATGCTACTCCTAGCAATGCTTGGTGCATTCCAAATCTTAACTTCTAAAGATACTGGATGCGTCTAGCATAATTAATAATGGCAAAATTCCCAGAATTCAACTCCTATCATTTTGAGTTAATAGCTCGAGAGCTCGGTGAGGTTGTTACGGGCACACAACTGGATAATATTTTCAAGAACTGCGGCATAAATGACACATCAGGCGAATCCACTAAATGGCGCAGAATTCACAAAACATTAATGGCTCGTCAGCAAGCAGATAGCTGTGGTAATTATGTTGCAGCATTTATCATGACTATACTAAGCTTAGGCAAGTTCATAAATGCCGAAGACCTATATCATATTGTTCGTACAGCATGCAATAAGGTTCTGGCTTTTGACGGCCTCCAAATAGGTGACAACGGAAAATTTCGAAAAGTTGAGGCTGCTACAACAATTTTGGAAGCCGAAAAACGCGCAAACATTATCACTGCGAAACTTAGAGGGAGAGATATTCATCCGGAAATCCTGTGCTACAGTCGTGCAGAATTGATGCATGAAAATTACTTTCACGCGGTTTCTGACGCTGCGAAAAGTATTGCTCAACGCATACGTGATATGACCGGACTAAGTCTTGATGGAGCCAGTCTGATTGATAAGGCATTTGCGGAAGGCCAACCGCTAGTTTGGATTAATCCATTACGCACGGAAACCGATCGATCCGAGCACAAGGGTTTTGCCTTGCTGCTCAAAGGTTCATTTGCCGCTATCCGAAACCCAACAGCCCACGAACCTAAAATTCTCTGGCAAGGGGAGGACGATGCAGCATGATTACTTTACATTGCTTTCACTACTGCACCGTAAGCTTGATAAAGCGCTCTCCGTCCGAGCAACTGAAAGATAATAATAATGAATTCAAGAGTTATTGATTCGTGGGGAGAAATAGAGCTTCAGGATCTTTTTTATGCATTCAGAAAAGCAAAGGCTGACTGTTTTTTCGAACGCTCACTTTTCGTTTCACGTGAATTTGTTGAATACGAATTAAACCTACCTGAAAATCTTGAAAATTTGCTCGCTCGTCTCCGGCGGGGTGAGATTGGAGAAGTTCTCCACGAGAGCCTTGGGCAAATTCGACTAAGTGCTAAGAAACTAGGGGCCAAATCCAAAGATCAGAGCCCATCAAAAGGACATGGTTTCTTTTCCGACCCGCAACGCGCTTTTCGATATCTCTGTGATACACACGATTTAACCCCAGAGTTCAGACTGGTAGGTGACTTTCCTGTTCAGATGCATGTCCTGTCGGCACTCTGGATTAATCTAGTTGGACACAGGTTCGATGGGGTGCTGCCAAATTCGGCATTTGGTTCACGCTTACGTAGATATCGTCCCACCCCTGGTTCTCCAGAAGGCACCCTAGGTACCTACCACACCGAGGCAATCGGGTCTTTCCAACCGTATTTCGGCCCCTACAGAGAATGGCGTGAACGTGGCCTCAAAGCAATTCGGAGTGAATTAACAGCTGATCGCGCCGTTATTGCGATCACGATGGATCTGACCAGCTATTACCATCGTATCGACCCTGCATTTATGGCTGATACCAAGTTTTATAACTACGCAGGGATTGAGTTATCTACTTGGGAGCACGATTTTACAAAGGCATTCTCCAGCGCCTTAGTTTCTTGGTCAGATCTGGCACGTAACAGGCTGCTGATTATGGGCTGCAATCCGGAGGATGTAAGAGTAGGCGGGTTGCCAATCGGCTTGTCCATTTCACGGATCCTTTCTAATGCCTTACTTGTTGGCCTAGACCGCGAAATTGAGCAGCAACTCAGTCCAGTTTATTATGGTCGATATGTCGACGACATTTTCATCGTACTGAGAGACCCTGAGACAGTCGATGGCATGCCAAAGCTTCTGGAATTCATGTCGGCACGTTCGAAGTGTTTTCCCGATAAGGCAGTTGGAGAAGAAAATAACGAAATCTGGCTAAAGCTTCCTGATGGATATCAAGGGAAAACGACATTGCTATTGCAGCAGTCCAAGCAGAAAATTTTCTTTCTACAAGGGCACGGTGGTATCGATTTACTCGATAGCATCGAATCTCAAATTCGTAGCGTATCGAGCGAGAGGCGGCTGATGCCGTCCCCTGATAACCTGGAATCCATGGCTGCTGCGAAGGTACTAACAGCAGCGGGCCAAGCTTCAGAAGAGGCTGACACCCTAAGGCGTGCAGATGGCCTGTCGGTTCGACGACTAGGATGGGCAGTGTTACTGCGGGCTGTGGAAACTCTGGCGAGAGATTTGCGTCAAGATGATTGGAAGGTTGAGCGCAACCAGTTCTATAAATTCGCACTTAACCACATTCTTCGTCCAGACAAAATTTTCGATCATCTGGACCATTTGCCACGCCTGTTGTCTCTAGCAGTAGCCATGATGGACTGGTCAAATGCCAGACGTTTATTCGAGGCTGCGATTTCTTCTCTTGAGGCACTACAAACGGCAGCGGAATCATCGGCCGTCAGAGTGAATGGCTTCGAAGCTTCAAAGGATATACCTGTTGAATGGGTCGATGTCCTGCAGGGAGTACGCCAGTCAGCAGCTGACGCCATAATTCGATCTCTGCGATGGGGTCAAAGAAATGGAGGCCCACGCCCCCTTCCAGATATTGCTATTAATCTATGTGAAACTGTTGGTCTAGAAACGACAGAATATCAGCTGCAGAATTTGTCACAATCCATTCGCGAATGTGATTGGGCCAAAATTTCGTATAAAGATCATTTGCGCCGTGATGCGACCCGCCAACGACCTAGTCTTGAAGGCGAAGATGCTTTGTGCTCATGCTATGTACATCATGCTGACCTCACATTATTTTTGGAACGATCAGCTTCTTCTCAGGGATTGAGTACATCACGCATTCATCCGCGCTGCACTGAAAGTGATGAAGGTAAGATTGTCGGCACATCCTTGCTACCCTACCTTTTTCCGACGAGGCCTTATACAACTCAAGAAGTATCTCTCTTTCTCCCTGATGACTGCGTGTTTTCAGATATGAATGGCGACAAGCAGACGCCAGCAAGAAACTGGGCACGATATGTTCGAGCTATTCGCGGCGTATGGGTCTGGGACTCTCTCGTAACCGAGACACCACAGATCATTGAGCCGTCCAGCGATAGTCCGCCAATACTGTTCAAGATTGCTGATTTGGATAGCAATGAGAAAAACCAAACAATTAGGTTGGGAATTAGCAGCTTGCTTACCACTGAGGAAACCTGGGAGTTCGCAGCATATGGAAGTATTGACCTCTCCCGTGAGCGCTACAAGCGAATAGAGCGATTAGTAAACCAAGCTGTCCAAGCGTATCCTCGCCCCACACATTTGCTGTTGCCAGAACTATCTCTTCCTGAGCGGTGGGTAGACACTGTGTCAGGATTGCTTCGTAATTCTGGAATCAGTCTTATTGCTGGTTTGGACTATCACAGCAACAAATCAAAGGGGTTGATACATAGCGAAGCAGTTCTTGTTCTAGCGGATGATCGACTTGGGTTTCCAGCATACGTTCAAATTCATCAACCGAAAACACTCCCCGCACCGGGCGAAGACCAAAAGCTCACGAAAAATTTTGGTAAAAACTGGACAACCTTTCCGCCACACAAACACAAGAAACCCGTATATCTCCATAAGGGCTTTGCGTTCGGTGTTTTGGTATGTTCAGAATTGCAAAATGTAGAACACCGCCTAGCCTTCCAAGGAGCGATTGATTGCCTTATGGTCATATCCTGGAATCAGGATCTAGAGACTTTTTCTGCTCTGGTTGAGTCAGCTAGTCTTGATGTGCATGCGCATATCGCCCTAGTTAACAACCGAGAATATGGGGATAGTAGAGTCCGATCACCAGCAAAGGCAAACTATGCACGTGATCTTTGCCGCCTAAGAGGGGGAAAGAATGAACACGTAGTGGTTGTTGAACTCGACATTAAGATCCTACGAGAATTTCAAAGCAGGGCCAAACGATGGCCGGAGGAATATGATCCGTACAAACCGGTCCCAGAGGGATTCAAGATAGCGCGTTATAGAAAGTCTATTCCAAGTTAACTAAACTAAGGCGCGTTGATGCTGGAATTCAATAAGCAGGTAGTCACCGATCTGATCGAAGAAGCCAAGACACTGCTGGCAAAAATGGAGGCCATGAGGTCTTTTACTTCTTAGCGAGCATGATAGATCGAAAAACTTTTGTGAAACTTTTCTCTGACCTACTCTGCTTTACTATGCTCTACCGTGAAAATCTTTTGCCCCGGACGTTCACAATATATTGATTAATAATTAATTTTACTTCACACACTTGGCTACGATCCAAGGGTCAGGAGTTCAAATCTCTTCGGGCGCCGCATCAGCGATGGCGAACCTATAGTTCGTCATCGCTTGCCTGGTTACATACGTTAAGCAATAAATGCAGCCGGCACCGGATCCTGGCCCAGCGCATTGAGCAGAATCGCCCAGTGCATCGTTTCATCACCCAAAATGCTCCCTGCAGCCGATATCAAGTCTTTGTTGTGAAACTTTGGCAACGCGCCCAGATAAGCACTGGCAGCGCCCTTTTCCAGCCCCGCAGCAAATTGCAGTACATCAGCTTGCGATTTCAACTGATCAACGGGGAATGCGTATTCGGCAATAGTTTTCGTCTTCACCGCTTTGCCTCCCAGTTTTTCAATCGTGCCGGACAGCACTTGCGCGTGCGCTTTATGATGCCCCTGGAACTTGACTGCCACATCGAGCACCGGTTTTTGCAGCAAGCCTGATTCTGCACCAACCTGATACGCCGCAATCGCCTGGTATTCAGAAGCAAGTGCGCCATTAAGTATTGCGATGTCATCGTGTGTTGATGTCGACTTGGTTGCCGCCCATCCAGGAGTTGACTGGCCAAGCGTTATGGCCGCCAGCGCACCAAGTGAAAACAGACCGGTTTTAGCGAAAAATTGTCGGCGTGAATTGATATCCGCAGAAGCCTCATCCGTTGTCGCTGTCGTTACGTCAAATTTGTCCATGATGCATTCTCCATATAAATAAATTGAAGGCGCTTGCTTATCTTGACCTACTTCTCATGGCCTTGAGAAATAGATAGCTGCAGGTTAAAACAATAAAAATACTTTGTAAAGTTTTATATGTTTTAAGTGTTTTATTGTGTAATCAGGAATAAAATTACGACACATGCCACGGTCAGATGACTTCGGGTGCACGGCGTGCCTGATTTCAAAGGAGGTTATATGCTTGCAATATTGGGAAATCGTCAGCAAGAGTTGTTAAATCTGCTGCTCAAGGACAAGGGCGGTTTGACGGTAGACGCACTCACCAAGCGGCTTGAGATTACCCGCAATGCCGTCCGGCAGCATCTGGCTGCGTTGGAAAACGACGGCTTGGTCAGCCAGGGCGCAACCCGTCCGTCGGGAGGTCGGCCGGAACAACTTTACGTGCTGACTGACGCGGGCAAGGAGCTTTTCCCGCGTCAATACTCCTGGTTCGCCCAATTGATTGTCGAATCCATCAAGCAGGAGTCTGGGGTGGAAGGACTGCGCGAACGCATGGACGCCATGGGGTCAGAAGTCGCTCAACAGCTGCGCCGCCAATATGCCGGGCTGGAAAACCAGCAGCAAAAGGTCGAGAAGCTTTCTGAGGTCATGGAACAGCTTGGATACAACACGAAACGCGCTAAGGTCGTTGACGGCGCGCCCACGATAGAAGCGGATAACTGCGTTTTTCATAATCTCGCCATCAAGCACCCGGAGGTATGCCAGTTCGATCTGGCGCTGTTGTCCACGTTCACCGACAGCAAGATCGATCATCAGGAATGCATGGCGAGCGGCGGCAACGTTTGTCGTTTCAAGTTTACGCCCAAACAATAGAGAGCTTTGTCTCCTGCTTCGAAGCCACTGTAGCCATCTGGCTCGCGCCTGGCGCATTACGCAAACGCATATTTGCGTAACGCTATTGGCTTTTGTGATCGCACAATAGCAGGACTCCCGCCAAGCGCGATTTGCCGAACCAGAATAGCTCAACAAGAAACGCCCTATGCAACAGTAAGCAAGGGCGATATCGATACTGAATTGATCAGCGCAGTCAATGCGGCGCGCCCCACACCTCACTTACCCGCGCATCGCGCCCGCAGCCTGTCCGATAAAACTTGTAGCGCAGCGGATTCTTCTTGTAGTAGCCCTGGTGGTATTCCTCAGCGAGGTAGAACGTACTCGCCGGGACTATCGTGGTGTAGATATGGGCGAATCTGTCGCTGCGTTCAAGTGCGGCCTTGCTGGCCTCAGCGGCTGTTTTCTGGGATGTGTTCTGATAGAAGATCGCGCTACGGTATTGTTCACCAACATCGCAGAACTGCCGGTCTTTGACAGTGGGGTCGATGTGATGCCAGAAATAATCCAGCAACTGCTCGTAGCTAACCAGTCTGGGGTCATAGCGCACGCGCACCGATTCGGCATGCCCGGTGCCGCCGTGGCTGACCTGTTCATAAGTCGGGTTCACGAGATGCCCGCCTGTATAACCGGATTCCGCCTCCACCACCCCTGCCAGCTTCTCGAAGTCCGCCTCGACGCACCAGAAGCAGCCTCCTGCAAAAATGGCCGTAGCCAACTGTGCAGATGCTGGCTTGGCAGGTAGCGGCGCATCAGCAGCCATGCAGTACCCGGCAAGCGCGAGGGCGACAACTCCGTAAGCCGACGAAAGAATTTTCTTCATGAGGTTGATTTTCATGATCTGAGCGGCGGCAAAGCGTCCGTCCTCGGAATAAATTGCAAGGCAAGCCCGTTGTTGCAGTAACGCAAGCCAGTTGGCGCCGGTCCGTCCTTGAAAATATGGCCCTGGTGGCCTCCGCAACGCGCGCAATGATATTCAGTGCGCGGCCAGACCAACCTGAAGTCCCTTCTGGTGTTGACAGCGCTAGGCAGCACGTCCCAGAAACTGGGCCAACCGGTGCCGCTGTCATATTTGCGCGCGGAATCGAATAAGGGCAGAAAACACGCCGCACAAATAAAGGTGCCGCTGCGCTTTTCGTGGTTGAGGGGGCTGCTTTCGGTGCGCTCGGTATTCTCTTCAAACAGCACACCATAACGGTCTGCAGGCAATAGCGCCTGCCATGCAGATTTGGATTTTATGAGCGGCATAACAGCAGCAACTCCTTTGGCGAAAGCCGGCAACGTCCCAGCCAGCCACACGCCCGCTATATTGGTAATAAACTGACGGCGATTCATGATAGCTCCTATCCAGTTAAGATTTGACCTCTATGCTGTTTAGTCGGTTCGCTTGCCAATTACTTACAACAATGCATTAAGCGGGGGACACAAGCAAACTGTAGCTGTCAAGAAAGCTGCCCAGTATCAACGCTGGAAGAATTACGCGATTAATGTCTCACTCGTACGTTAAGTTGTATGGTGTCATCACAGCAGAGTTAGCACCTTCGTGCATTTTTATCAGCAGTGACAACTATACGACTGTAGCCTGGCTCTTTGCCGAAGGTACGTCGAACCCCGTATACCGGCAACGCGACCCAGTGTGCTACCATTTTTCTATGTCACCTACCATGGACCTCACATGAACGCCTCTCTAACTGTTTCCCCGCTTTCCGACAAAGAACTCCACGACATCGACGCCTATTGGCGCGCCTGCAACTACTTGGCTGCCGGCATGATTTACCTGCGCGATAACCCCTTGCTGAAAGAGCCGCTCCAGCCAGCGCATATCAAACAGCGCTTGCTGGGGCATTGGGGCTCGAGTCCGGGGTTAAGTTTCGCCTACATCCATATTAATCGCCTGATTAACAAGTACGATCTGGACACCATTTTCCTGGCGGGCCCTGGCCACGGCGCGCCTGGCATACTAGGGCCTGCCTATCTGGAAGGAACTTACAGTGAGGTCTACCCAAACAAAGGCGAGGATGAGGAAGGTCTGCGTCAGTTTTTCAAGGAGTTCTCGTTCCCTGGAGGTGTCGGCAGCCACTGTACGCCCGAGATGCCAGGCTCAATCCATGAAGGCGGCGAACTGGGCTACAGTATTTCACATGCCTTCGGTGCAGCTTACGACAATCCCGATCTGCTGGTAACCGTAATGGTGGGTGATGGTGAGTCAGAGACTGGCCCGTTGGCCACCTCCTGGCATTCCAACAAGTTCCTTAACCCGATCCGCGACGGCGCGGTGCTACCTATCCTGCATCTCAACGGCTACAAGATCAATAACCCGAGCATCCTTTCACGCATTTCGCACGAAGAACTGGATAACTTGTTTAAGGGTTATGGCTGGAAGCCTTACTTCGTTGAAGGCAACGATCCCGCCACCATGCATCAGGCAATGGCGGCTACGCTGGAAACGTGCCTGGCCGAAATCCAGCACATACAACAAGAAGCCCGTAACAGCGGCAAGCCGCTACGCCCACGCTGGCCCATGATAGTGCTGCGTAGCCCAAAAGGCTGGACCGGCCCCAAGGAAGTCGATGGCCATAAGGTAGAAGGCTTCTGGCGCGCCCACCAGGTACCACTGAGCAAAGTGAAAGAAAACCCAGAGCATTTGAAACAGCTTGAAGCGTGGCTACGCAGCTACAAACCTGAAGAGTTATTCCAGGAAAATGGACAGTTACGCCCAGAGCTCAAGGCACTCGCCCCGCAAGGTAACCGCCGCATGAGTGCTAACCCGCATGCCAATGGCGGCCTGTTACGCAAAGCTTTGCGTATGCCGAACTTCCGCGATCACGCGCTTGAACTATCCGAGCCTGACAAGGTAGTCAAACCAGGCAAAATAACTGCAGAAAACACGCGCCCTCTGGGTAAGTTTCTACGTGACATCATGCGCCACAATATGCACAACTTCCGCGTTTTTGGCCCGGATGAAAACACCTCCAATAAACTGGATAACATTTATGAAGCCAGCAAAAAAATATGGGTTGCAGATTATTTAGCGGAAGATGCCGACGGTGGAGAGCTCTCGCCTGATGGACGGGTGATGGAAATGCTGTCCGAACATACGCTAGAAGGCTGGCTGGAGGGTTATCTACTGACTGGCCGCCACGGCTTCTTCTCTACCTATGAAGCCTTTGTGCACGTGATTGACTCCATGTTCAACCAGCATGCCAAGTGGCTTGCCATGTCCAAGGCAATCCCTTGGCGGGCACCGATTTCATCACTCAACCTGCTGATTACCTCCACCGTCTGGCGCCAGGATCACAACGGGTTTACCCATCAGGATCCAGGCTTTCTCGACGTGGTCGTGAACAAAAGCCCGGAGGTAACGCGCATCTACCTGCCCCCCGATGTGAACTGCCTGCTCTCCGTGGCTAATCATTGCCTGCACAGCACCGATTACATCAACGTCATCGTCTGCGACAAGCAGAAGCATTTGCAATATCTAGACATGGATGCAGCGATCAAGCATTGCACCAAGGGCGTTGGCATCTGGGAATGGGCCAGCAACGATGCGGGGGTCGAGCCGGATTTGGTGATGGCGAGCGCTGGTGACATCCCCACCAAGGAAGCATTGGCAGCTACCGTATTACTGCGCGAACACTTCCCGCAACTCAAGATACGTTTCGTCAACGTAGTGGATCTGTACAAACTGGCACCAGAAAGCGAGCATCCACACGGTCTTTCTGATCGAGATTTCGATAGCCTGTTTACGCTGGACAAGCCGATTATTTTCAATTTTCACGGTTACCCCTACCTGATACACCGCCTTGCCTATCGCCGCACCAATCATGACAATCTGCACGTACGCGGCTACAAGGAAAAGGGCAGCATCAACACGCCACTGGAACTGGCGATTCAGAACGAAATTGACCGCTTCAGTTTAGCCATTGATGCTATCAACCGCATCCCGACGCTGCGCACAATTGGCGCTCATGTCCAGGAGAAGTTACGCAACAGGCGGATTGAATGCCGTAACTACGCCTATGAATACGGCGTCGATTTACCGGAGGAAGATAACTGGACGTGGCCGTATTGAGCATACTCACTATCAACAGTGGTTCGTCCAGCCTCAAGGCGAGCCTGTTTCTCCCCGATGGCGAACGGCGAAACTTTCGCTACGAGCATATTGGTCACGGCTATCCCCGCGATTACGCCGAGGCGCTGGATGCTCTGCTATGTGATCTGGCTAATGACCAACCGATGGCCATCGGTCATCGGTTTGTACATGGTGGAGAAATTGCTGACGCCGCACGTCTGATCGATGCTGATGAGCGGGCGCGACTGGAGGGCATCGCTTATCTCGCGCCGCTGCACATGCCTGGCAACCTGCTGGGCGTGGATCTGTGCGCCGCACGATTCAACGTACCGCAGGTGGCATGCTTTGACACTGCCTTTCATGCCACGTTGCCGGAGATGGCCTACCGCCTGCCGATTCCGCAAGCGCTCAAACTACGCCGCTACGGCTTTCACGGCCTCAATTACGCCCATGTCGCGCGGCAGTTGCCTAAACTCCTCGGCGCAACCGCACAAGGCCGCATTGTAGTGGCACATCTCGGCAACGGCGCCAGCCTGTGTTTGCTAGAAAATCTGCGTTCGGTGGATACCAGCATGGGCTACACCGCAGCCGGCGGCATCCCTATGGGAACCCGTAGCGGCGATCTCGACCCTGGCATCATGCTGGAACTCGCCAGACGCTATGACGACACTGAACTGTCCACGCTGGTCTATCAAAAAATGGGATTGTTAGCGCTGTCAGATGGTGAAGATAGCGAAATGTCCGCGCTGGTGCATAGCGGCAGCAAGAGTGCCAAGTTCGCGGTGGAATTTTTCGCACGCCAAGTGCGTGGTGCAATTGGCAGTTATGCTGCCAAGTCCGGCGGCATTGATGCGCTGGTCTTTACTGGCGGCATCGGTGAGCATTCTGCCCAAGTACGCGCCCTGATTTGCGACCAACTGGCGTTGCTTGGGTTCGTGCTGGATGAAGCGGCTAATCAGGTACATGCAACGCTGTTGAGCGCGCCCTCCTCCAAACCGGTTTTACTGGTCTCCGCCGACGAGGAAGCCGAAATTGCCCGGCTAACCGCAGATTACCTTGCGGCCTAGCTATAACAAGCATAGCCGGCATGCATCCGTGAAACCATGAAAAATGCATTGCAGAAATTCAGGCGCGATGGCCTGTGAGGAGCAAAGCGGCCTCTGACTAGCGCCCTTTCATCAACAACAGATTGGCCACCAGCCCGGTCCAGCCGGTCTGGTGCGCCGCACCCAGCCCCTGCCCGGTTTCACCGTGGTAATACTCGTTAAATAGCAATAGATCGCGCCAGTGCGGGTCATCCTGAAACGGACTGTCGGCGCCAAAGGCAGGGATCCTGTCGTTCTCATCGCGACGGAAAACACTCGCCACGCGCTCTGCCAGCAGCCGGGAAACTTCACGCAGCGTCATCTCGCGGTTATCCATGCACGGCACTTCTACCCTGAAATTGTCGCCCAGGTATTGGTGGAACTTTGTCATGGTTTCGATCAGCATCTAATTGACCCGCACCCATACCGGGCCGCGCCAGTTGGAATTGCCACCGAAAAGCCCATCATTCGATTCGCCCGGCAGATAGTCGATCAGCGCGCGCCCAATCGCTGGCAGCCAACCCAGGTCGCGATGCGTGGCGTGGATGCGGCTCACGCTGCGGATACCGTGCGGCGAGAGGAATTCGTCCTCATTCATCAAGTGTTTGAGGATGGGCGGCAGCATGCGGTGGTTGGCCAGCGACAGCAGGTGTTCGCCACGCTCGTTGGTATGTGCCGGGCAGGCGCAGATGGTGTGACCGTCGAACATGCCGCCCGCGTGCGTCATCAGCATCTTTTGGAAGCGGGGCGAGGCTACAAGCAGGCGCGGCTCGACAATTTCACAAGCAAAAAGCGGGATGATGCCGACCATGGAAAACACGTCGATGCGGTGGCGGCTGCCGTCCGGGGTGACGATGATGTCCTTGAAGAAGCCATCGTCCGCATCCCACAGCGAGGGACTGTGATCCACGTTGCCAGCCATGACGTTGGCCATGGACAGGAACTGGCTGTAGCACTGCAGGGCGACCTCCTCATAATCCGGCTCCTCCGTTGCCAGTTCCAGCGCAATCATGGTCATGTTGAGCGCGAACATCGCCACCCAACCGGTGGCGTCGGCCTGTTTCAGCCGGTAACCTGATGGCAGTGGCTGCGAGCGGTCATACACCGAAATGTTGTCCAGTCCCAGAAAGCCGCCCTCGAACACCCCATACCCTTCACTATCCTTGGCGTTGAGCCACCAGGCGTAGTTGAGCAACAGCTTGTGCATCATTCGCCGCAAAAAGCCGAGGTCGCCCCTGTCGCGTTGCTCACGCTCCATGCGGAACACCTTGAGCACCGCCATGGCGTGCACCGGCGGGTTGACGTCGCCGAAGGCCCACTCATAGGCGGGAATCTGGCCGTTGGGGTGCAACGTGTCCTCGCGCAGCAGGATTTCGAGTTGCTGCTTGGCGAAATCGACGTCCACCAGCGCCAGCGGCAGGGTATGAAAAGCCAGATCCCAGGCTGCGAACCAGGGGAACTCCCAGCTATCCGGCACCGACATCACATCCTCTGCGTGGAAATGCCGCCAGTAGCGATTACGCCCCGCCTTGCGCGATTCCGGCGGCGGCACGGTGTCGCCATCCAGCCAGCGCGGCACTTCATAATGGTAGAACTGCTTGTTCCAGATCATGCCGGCCAGTGCCTGACGCAGGATGGCGCGCTCCTGATCGTTATCCGGCAACAGGCTGCGATAGTAGGCATCAGCCTCGTGCTCGCGCGCAACGAAGATTTCTTCCGACTCTGCAAACGGCTCGGCCAGCACCCGGTCAGACAGCACCAGTTCCAGCGTTACCGCGGCGCCCGGTTCCACGCTATGGGTATGCCAGGCGGCGAACTTGGTACCGGTTTGCGCCGGATTGACCGCGCCCTCCTCGCCATGCACTACGCGGCGATGGAAGGCATCTTTTACGTAGGGCGTGCGGTTGGGCTGCCCCCATAGCGTCTCGGTGTTGCTGTCGTTGTCAGTGAATAGTGGCAGCGCCGTCTGGCGGCCGTACAGATAGTATGCGTTGAGGCTTTCGCTCTTTGCCTGCACTGTCCACGCCGCGCCCGCGGATGTTGCGAGCGTCAGTTGCGGCTTGCCCTCGGCACCTTCGCCCCAGGCCCAGGTGTTACGACACCATAGCGTAGGCAAAAGGTGCAGCACGGCTGGCTCCGGTCCGCGATTGGTAGCGGTGATACGAATATGGATCTGCCCTGGCTTCGCCTTGGCGTAAGCTACTTCCACATCCCAGTAGCGGTTGTCGGCAAAAGCCCCCGTATCCAGCAGGCTGCAAGGCGGGTCTTGACGGGTGCGGCGCGCATTTTCTTCCACCAGATGGCGGTAAGGAAAGGCATGCTGCGGGTACTTGTAGCGGTAGCGCAAAAAACTGTGACTGGGCGTGGCATCCACGTAAAAATAGACTTCCTTGACGTCCTCGCCATGGTTGCCCTGATTGCCGGTCAGGCCAAAGGCACGCTCCTTCAGGATGGGATCGACGCCGTTCCACAGGGCAAGCGCGAAGCACAGCCGCTGCTGCTCGTCACAAATTCCGCCCAGGCCATCCTCGCTCCAGCGGTAGGCGCGGGAGCGTGATTGCTCGTGGTCGAAATACTCCCACGCCGTGCCGTCCGCACTGTAATCCTCCCGCACCGTGCCCCAGGCGCGTTCAGCCAGATATGGCCCCCACAGATGCCAGTTTTCCTGCTTTTGACGCTGCGCTTCCAGGCGTCGATACTCAGCGGATGCAGGGTCGCCATTCAACAGATCACGTGTAGACTCGCCAGCCTGTTCCTGCGAAGTGACATCATGCTTGTGTTGCGTGCTCATGGGGATGCTCCTTGTTATTTTGCATCTGGGCACGGCGCAGTTTCCACCAGGCTTCCAGTGTGCAGGCTACCGACCAGGCCTGTGCCGGACAGCCGCACGGCGTGTGCGGCGGTTCGCCGTCAAAAATTTCACTCACCGTGCCCAGACCAGCCTGGTTGAGGTGCTCGCGTATCGGTTCCAGTCGTGACAGCGCCTGTTCCGCATTGCCGCTGACGCGATATTCGGCCAGCGCGTAATGTCCCAGCAGCCAGGCCCATACCGTGCCCTGATGATAGGCGCTGTCGCGTTCCCATACGCCGCCCTGATAGCGGGGGCGATACTCGGTGTCTGCTGGATCAAGCGAGCGCAGCCCATAAGGCGTCAGCAGATGTTCTGCGCACAGCGCCACCACACCGTGCTGCACATCGGCAGCCAGCGGGCTGAACGGTAGGCTGACGGCAAAAATCTGGTTGGGACGGATGCGGTCATCATCGCCAGCGGGGCCATCCAGCACATCATACAGGCCGCCGTTGGCGGGGTTGATGAAGCGCTGGAAGCCTTGCCGGGCATGTTCCGCCATTGCAGCATATTCCGCACTCAGGCCATCCTCCTTCAGTCGCTGCGCCAGTTGCGCCATCCCCTGTAGCGCGTCGTACCACAGGGCGTTGACCTCCACCGGCTTGCCAATACGCGGCGTAATGACGACGTCTCCGACCTTGGCATCCATCCAGGTTAGTTGCACACCCGGCTCGCCGGCACGTAGCAGGCCGTCGGCCGCATCCATGGCAATACCGTGTCGAGTGCCATCGCGGTAATGATGAATAATTTCCTGCAACTTGGGCCAAGCTTCGGCCACCGAAGAAATATCGTTGCTCGCCCCTAGATAGGCGCACCAGGCTTCGATGTACCACAGCGCAGCATCCACCGTGTTGTATTGTGCATCTTCGCCATCGCCGGGAAAGAAATTGGGTAGCATGCCACGGTCGATCAAAGGCAGATACCCCAGCAGCAAATCGTGCGCCTGCCGGTAGCGTCCGGTCGCCAGTAGCAGGCCGGGCAATGCGATCATACTGTCGCGCCCCCATTCGCCGAACCAGGGATAGCCGGCCACGATGGCGTCGCGTCCACCGCCTCTCTTCTGTTCAAGGCAGATCACGAAACTGTCAGCCGCCAGGATCATCTGGTCAATCCAGACCGGTGCCTGCGTAAGTTCCGCTACCAAAGTCCTGGCCTGGGTGAGCATAGTCAGATCGCGCGACTGGAAGCGCTGCATGGCGTCGATGATGCAGCAAGGCTTTTCATCTTGCTCGATCGATGCGGTCAGGCCAACCCAGTGGCCTGTATGAATAGGAAAGGTCATGTAGCCGACGCAGCGGTGGCGGTCTCGGTCAGGCAGGCCGCGCTCGCGTTCTACCGGTAGGTCGAAGTCCTCCACCCAGAAATCTGCGCGTTCCACCACGCCGCAACGGGAAAGGAAATGCAGGGTGTGGCAGCCAGGATGCATGACAGTCAGCTCATAATCATGCGCTGCGATGGTGGGAGATGCATCCCCGAATCCAGTGGTGCCGTGGTGATCACGCATATTGGTCAGCAAACGCACCCGCAGCAGCACTTCCCGTCCCTCTGGGTTTTCCAGCAGGCGCCAGGCCAGGCAGGTGCTGTGCCTGCCGTGTTCCATCCAGATGCGCGCTTCTATCAGCATGCCATCCAGATAATAGCGCCACACCGGCATGCGGCCATCCAAGTGGAATGACTCGATAGCGAGATGCCCACGCGGTTCCACGGCACCGCTGCCCCAGCGGTTGGTATGCAATGGGATGGAGCGATCGCCATCCAGCAGTTCCGCATCCGCCTTGGCAAACAACAGATGCCGTTGCATGGAAAATCGCACAGGGGCAATCAGCAATCCGTGGTAACGCCGGGTCAGAGTGCCGGCCACGGTACCGCTGGCATAACCGCCCTTGCCGTTCGCCAGCCACCATTCATGCTGCTCGGCGAGATCAAGCCTGCCGCAGATATCCCGGCCCAGATGCACCATCTGTGGAAGTGCGTAAGTCATGACAGCTTCCCTTGCTTTGTGCATGCCTCGCATGCGGCATGGCGATTATCAGGAGATCATACCTCGGGAAACTGCTTCTGAAAAATGCGCTCCGCCTTGAACCAGTCCCGTAGTTCGTAACCCGGTGCGAAACCACGTTTTTCCGCTATATGGCAGGCTAATTCCGCAATCATCTCCTCTCGTGGTTTGGCCGGAACCTCATGCTCGCGCCCTGCAGCAGGCTCTATGCCGCTAGCAGCATTGGGAGTCGAGGTTGTGGCAGCGTTCATTTTGCTCTCCTTAGCTTGATATCGGGCGGCAGGAGGCCAGTCATTCATGTCTATTAGACAGAATATCCTTACAGAAAAATTGTGCGATCAAGGGTTTTTTACGGGGATTGCAGAAAAATCCAGCGGTATCGGCCACCCGGCAAATGGTGAGAAGCCCGCCCGTCACCAGCGAGGCGCTGCCGATCAGGCCGCCGTCGATGCCCGGCTTAGCGAACAGTCCGGCCACATTTTTGGCCTTGACGCCGCCGCCGCACAGGATGCCCTGCGCGTGTTCCGGTGTGGCGGGTTTTCCGGCGCTGATGGCCCAAACAAGCATAGCATCGTAGCCGGCTTGACTGAGGTAGGTATTGAGGCGGTTTCGGCATGCTTGCAGTCTAAATAATGCAATCCTGGGCCGTTGCTGGTACGCTTCAGTGCTTCATTAGCAGGCATAGTTGGGCTTGGCCCAATCTAACAAAGGCTTAGCTACGCTAATCCCCACATAACCCACAATCTTACCCACAGAATTTGTGGGAATCTCTGCGTATATGAAATGCCGCTAATTACCCATACAAAATGAACTAGATGTCTTCATAGAGGCATTTGGCTTGCGTCGCATCATAATAAACCTCGTCAATTGCATCATCATCCATCAATGGGGAGGTGAGTCTGTTTTTGAAGGAACTGCATCGAGGAATATCATTGATTAGCTCGGTGACAAGTCCCGCTTTTTTGCTGGCCATCAACGGATGGTAGTGCCGGGAGCAACCGCCGAGAAGAATGAGTGCGCAGATGGCAATGATCAGTTTTTGCATGCGCGCCAAAGATATACACCTGAGCTTTCAAAATGCTTACAAAGCGAAATCTTCCCGCGATAATTAATATTCAATTTCTTGGAGGATCGATCGTCCAAAATTTGCTATTGCCTAGTTAATGCGACCGCAGCCCGAGCATCAAGAAAAATGTCCAGTTCAGTTTGCCGTGTTTCTGAAAAAGAGCGCAGGCAAATGATTGCTAGCAGTACTTATTTTCGCGCGCAGCGCCGGAACTTGCGCCCGCGCCAGAAACCCAATGACTGGCTTGCCACTGTGGCGGAGATTGACGCAATGCCGGGTAAGGGGCTTAATGTAACTAATGCAGCAAGCCCGTAGTTAGCTGCTTATAGCCTTGCCAGATCAGCAGCCTTGTAGATCAGCCGCGTTGCTTGTGGCCTGGAACAACAACGGAAGGAATTAACGTGCATACGATTCTTTTACCTGTGGATGGATCCGAACCTGCGATGAATGCAGTCAGACATGCGATCGCCAAGATAAAAGAAGGATTGGTGGCCGATATTCATGTGATCCATGTGCAACCGACCATGGTCATGCTTGGGGAGCCCATGCTTTACGATTACGCGCAGATAGAAAATGCGCAGAAACTGCAAGGTGAAAGCGTACTCAAGGAGGCATGCAAGCTGCTGGATAAAGCTGGCCTGAAATATACAACACATTTTGAAATCGGGCCGGTCTCCTCAACCGTCGTTGAGTATGCCAAGGCGCACGGCTGCGACAGCATCATCATGGGCACGCGCGGCATGAGGGTATTCGGCAATTTGGTGTTGGGCTCCACCGCTAACGAGGTGGTCCATCAGGCAGAAATTCCGGTGACATTGGTCAAATAGGCTGGCGCTGGCTGGAACTTATCTTTCTTGTACTCTCGTGCAACCCACTGCTCCAGGTGGATGGTAAGCGGGAAGCCGTACATCGTGATAAACAATGCACGGTTGCCCTAAGCATGCAGTTTCCATTCACAGTTTCACCCGGTTCAGCCGAAGCGCATTCAGGATCACCGATACCGAACTGAAACTCATCGCTGCAGCAGCAATCATCGGTGAGAGCAGCAATCCGAAAAACGGGTACAGCAGCCCCGCAGCTATCGGTACACCCAGCGCGTTATAGATGAAAGCAAAAAACAGATTTTGCCGAATGTTGCGCATGGTGGCCTGGCTCAAGAGTCGCGCACGGACGATGCCGCGCAGATCCCCTTTGATCAAAGTAACCCCGGCACTTTCCATCGCCACATCGGTGCCTGTGCCCATGGCAATGCCCACCTGCGCCTGTGCCAGTGCCGGAGCATCGTTGATGCCATCGCCTGCCATCGCTACCACCCGGCCTTCGGCCTGCAGTTGTTTCACAATCTCGGCCTTTTGTTCAGGCAGCACTTCGGCCACCACCCGATCAATGCCCAGTTTGTGCGCGACCACCTCAGCGGTGGCACGGCTGTCACCAGTGATCATGACCAGTTGCAATCCGGCTGCATGCAATGCCTGTATGGCTTCTAGCGTGGATTCCTTGATCGGGTCAGCCACCCCGATCAAGCCAGCGGGCTTGCCATCAATTGCCACAAACATGACCGTCTGCCCTTCTGCACGCAGTACATCGGCACGTTCGACCAGCACACCAAGCGTTATGCCCAGATCGATAAACAATTTCTGGTTGCCGATGGCTACCGTGCGGCCGCCAGCCTGGCCGGTGATGCCTTTACCGCTGACTGATTGCACATTGCCAACTTCCGGTAATGTCAGGTTGCGTTCCTCGGCCCCCTTGACGATGGCCGCTGCCAAGGGATGTTCGCTGGCACGTTCCAGGCTAGCTACCAACTGAAGCATATCGTTTTCCTGAAATCCCTCCAGGGCCAACAATGAAGTCAGTTTGGGTTTGCCCTCGGTCAACGTGCCGGTCTTGTCGGTCACCAGCGTGTTTACTTTCTCCATGATTTCCAGTGCTTCGGCATTCTTGATCAGCACTCCAGCCATCGCGCCGCGTCCGGTTCCCACCATGATGGAAATCGGCGTTGCCAGCCCCAGCGCACAAGGGCAGGCAATAATCAGCACCGACACTGCCGCTACAATGGCATGGGCAAAGCGCGGCTCAGGCCCCCAAACCATCCACACGGTGAAGGCCAGCAGCGCGACAAGCACCACGACCGGCACGAAATAACCCGACACCGTATCTGCCAACCGCTGTATCGGCGCGCGACTACGTTGCGCTTCGCTCACCATGTGCACGATTTGGGCAAGCAGGGTGTCTGCGCCCACCTTTTCGGCACGCATCAACAGCCCGCCTGTACCGTTCACGGTAGCGCCAATCAAATGGTCGCCCGCATGCTTTTCCACCGGGATCGGTTCGCCAGTGACCATGGATTCATCGACAGAACTGGCTCCCTCCTCTACTTTGCCATCCACGGGAATCTTTTCGCCGGGGCGCACACGTAGCACATCCTCCGCCTTCACCTGCTCCAGCGGAATATCTTCTTCCCGGCCGTCGCTGCGGATTATGCGTGCGGTCTTGGGCGCCAGGCCCAGCAACAGCTTGATCGCGATGTTGGTGCGGCTGCGCGCGCGCAGCTCCAGCACTTGCCCCAACAACACCAACGCTGTAATCACCGCCGCCGCTTCAAAATAGATCGGCAGCGTGCCATCCTCACGCCGCAGCGCCGCCGGGAAAATATCTGGCAGGAAAGTGCCGATCACGCTATAAGTCCAGGCCACACCTACACCCAAGGCAATCAAGGTGAACATGTTGAGATGCCGCGTAAGCAGAGATGCCCATCCGCGCTGAAAGAACGGCCAGCCGCCCCACAACACAACGGGTGTCGCCATCAGGAATTCGAAGAGCTGCAACTTGGGAAATGAAATCCACTGCGGCGCAAAACCCGGCACCATGTCCGCAGCCATCGCCGTCACAAACACCGGTAGTGCCAATACCGTACTGATCCAGAAACGCCGCGTCATATCAATGAGTTCTGGATTGCTCTCTTCGGCGATACTGGTTCTTGGTTCCAGTGCCATACCGCATATCGGGCAATTTCCGGGGGCATCGCGCACCACCTCGGGATGCATCGGGCAAACGTATTCGGTGGCATTCGCCTGTGCCGGCACAGGCGCTACGGGTTCCAGTGCCATGCCACATTTTGGGCACGAACCGGGCGTGGCTTGACGTACCTCCGGATGCATGGGGCAGGTATATGCGCCAGCAGCTTGCGCAGCAGGTGCAGGTGCAGGTGCTGGTTGGAGATATTCGCTGGGATTGACCTGAAACTTGTTCAGGCAGTGTTGCGAACAAAAATGATAGGTCTTGCCCGCAAACACGGCTTTGCCTGTCGCTGTGTGCTCATCCACTGTCATGCCGCATACCGGATCCGTGGCCATGAACATTCCTCTCGTCATAATCAAGTTAAACTTACTTTAACACCATCTTCCCGTTCGACCTCGCTGAAGCGCTGTTCGTGCCCAGGTAAGGGTTTATTCCCTATCAAGCGGCCTCAGGATGAGGTATGGCAAACACCTGTGTGAAATATGCTAGGGGGATACCGAAGCCTGTTTAACGCAGCGTTACAGTCTCCAGATAATCCGGCACATAGGCTGACCATGACAACTCTTCCTGAATGCGGAAGCGCAAGGCATCGGCGGCTGCCGGCTCGCCATGAGTTACAAAGGTGCGTATGGGAGGTATGTGGAAGTGTTTAAGCCAGGTAATGATTTCATTGGCATCGGCATGTGCCGACAGGTTATCCATGACTACGACTTCAGCACGAACGGGGAAATATTCGCCATGTATCTTGATCTCATCCGCCCCTCCGACCATCAAGGCTCCGCGTGTGCCTCCGGCCTGGAATCCGGAAAACAGGATGGTGTTGCGCGGATACGGTGCAAATGCTTTCAGATGATGCACGACGCGTCCTCCAGTTGCCATCCCGCTGCCGGCGAGAATGATCATGGGGCCTTGACGATGATTCAATTGTTTGGATTCTTCTTCCGTCTCGACAAACTTCACACCCTCACACATTGCTCGGCATTCTTCGGCAGTCACCTTGTGCTCGCCTAAATGATCAAAAAATATTCGCGTGACATTCACTGCCATTGGGCTATTCAGGTACACCGGTAAATCATGCGGTATGGATTTCGCTTTTTTCAATTGGTAGATGTAATACAGCAGGGTTTGCACGCGCCCTACCGCAAACGCCGGGATAATCACTACCCCATCGCGCTGTATGGTTCTGTTGATCGTATTTGCCAGGATTTTCCCTGGGTCGGTCGGATCATGCAGGCGATTACCGTAAGTCGATTCAATAACCAGATAGTCAGAATCCGCTATGGGAACGGGCGGACGCATGACAAGATCATGTTGCCGGCCGAGGTCGCCTGAGAACGTGATGGAAGTCGAGCCAGCCTGAATAGTGACGAAGGCTGAGCCGAGAATATGCCCCGATGGACGCAAATGCATGCTCAGACCATCGCCGAGCTTTATCCTGCTGTCCATATCCACAACCTTGAATAAAGACAAACAGCGCTCGACGTCTGTTCTCGTGTACAACGGTATGGCAGGCTTGTGTTTGGAAAAGCCATGCTTATTGGCATGTGCAGCCTCCTCTTCCTGCAGTTTCGCGCTATCCAGTAAAAGGATGGTGCATAGATCGCGGGTTGCGGAGCTACTGTAAATAGGACCTGCGTAGCCGTGCTTGACCAGGAGCGGCAGATATCCACTGTGATCGATATGGGCGTGGGTCAGGATGACTGCGCCAAGCTTTCGAAGATCAAGAGGCAGCGGCGCCCAGTTTCGAAGCCGCAGCATTTTGTATCCCTGAAAAAGGCCGCAGTCGACCATTAGGGATTGCGATGAAGTTTGAAGCAGGTATTTCGAGCCGGTAACTGTTCCGGTGGCGCCGAGAAATTGTAGTTTTAGCATGTCCAAGACCCCTGTTTCTGGTCAGCATAGATGACACTGCGACCCATGGATTTAAGATTCATTGCTGTTGCTCTGGCATCTTCAGCCATCAGAGCTGCTTTGTTGACTGGAATGACGTAAACATTGCTTCACTCGGATGCTGAGATCACATGCAATGTGCGCCTTAGGCCGCGCATTCATCGTCGCTGCCAGCTTGAATCCCGGCTATACCTTGTGTATCCATTGCGTTGCATGCAATACCCGCTTCAGAGATAGTATGCCATTCTGGATGAGGATATCTTAAATAAAAACCTTCGAAAGCATCATTAAAACAGCTATTACTACCAGCACTGCAAAGCCATTTTTCAAATGCCTTGCATCTAATTTTTCTGCCACCCGTCTACTAACGATCATCCCTGAAATTGTCCCAAGACAGAATGGAACAGCAATCATCCAGTTCATATTCCCCGACACAGAATTAGTAGCAACTATGGTAATGGATACAATGGCTATCACTGCAAGAGATGTCGCAACAACGGACTGCATAGTTAGAATAGATACTCTTTGCAAAGCTGGCACGATCACAAAGCCTCCCCCCACTCCCATCAAGCCGGATAAAAATCCTGCGACAGCCCCTGAAAGCATTAATGAAATCGAACACCGGCTAGTCCATACGAACTTGCCGGTTTGGCTGTTTAAGGCGCATGGGGGCGAAACTGGATGACTGGAGAGCCCATCAGGGCTTTGATCACGGACGGTCTTATAGGCAACAAATAGCAAGATGATGGAAAAGATTACCATCAAAATACGATTATCAACCTTATGTGCGAGCCAGATACCGCCTGGTGAAACCAGCACCCCGATAACAGCCATTAACAATGCTGCCCGATGGCGAACCAATCCGCCGTGCAAACCAACAATAGCCCCTATGCTGGCCGCTGCTGCGATTGCCAGCAGGCCAACAGGCGTTGCTTCCGTCACTGGCAAATTCAAAAAGAAAACCAACAGTGGTACTGCAAGCAGGCCTCCACCAGCACCAGTCAACCCCATGATCAAGCCGACAACTACCCCTAGAACAGTAGTGAGCAACATCAGATATCTCCAAATTATCTGGATGACCCTGTTTGTAGAACTTCATAAATTGCCATGCCACCCAGCATGGCCATCACAAATATGATGGGCTCTACATGGCCGGTAGCTATTGAAGCTAGCGCTGGTCCAGGACAATAGCCAGCCAATCCCCAGCCTACCCCAAAAGTAATAGAGCCAAAAATCAGGCGCATATCAATCTTTCTATTGGTCGGCAGCGCAATCTGCTGCCCTAAAATGGTCGCTGATTGCTTTCCAGCAATCCTAAAAGCAAAGTAGCCAACCGAAATGGCCCCTATCATGACGAATGCAAGTGAGGGATCCCATGCGCCAGTAATATCTAAAAAACCAATGACTTTTGCCGGGTCTGTCATGCCAGAGAGAATCAAACCAACTCCGAAAAGAAGTCCGGCGATAAATGATGAGATGAGTGCCATGCGCGCTCCTTATTGAGCAAACTGTCGGAACAGGAAGACAGAGAAAGCCCCAGCCGACATAAAAGCGATTGTTGCCGCTATTGAGCGGGGGGATAGTCTGGATATACCGCAAATACCATGACCGCTGGTACAGCCTGAGCCATAACGAGTCCCTAGCCCAACGAGCAAACCTGCAATGATAAGAGTCGCGCTTCCGGCATTTACCGTAACACTTGGCAGGGTATGAATAGCTCGATAGATGACTGGTGCGATTACAAGGCCAAAGAGAAATGCCCATCTCCAGGAATTGTCGTTGTTTTGAGGATGCAATAGGCTGCTTACTATGCCACTGATCCCCGCTATTTTTCCGTTAAGCAATATCAGCAGCGATGCAGACGTTCCAATCAAGATTCCGCCTATTAGGGAGCTAGCAGGTGTAAATTCTGACCAGTTAATCATGTTTCACCTCTTCATGCCGTTGGCAGAATTGTTCAAACAAAAGCTTCATCACTAACAATGCCTCCTGGCTGGCTATGCTGTAATAAATCTGCTTGCCCTCACGTCTTGTCTTTACCAGATTTTCACCACGCAAGACGGTAAGCTGCTGTGAAAGCGTAGGTTGTCTGATACCAACCATTTTTTCTAAATCACTTACGCATCTTTCACCCTGGCTAAGCTGACACAGCAATAACAATCGGTCAGGATTTGCCAACGTTTTAAGAAAATCGCTCGCCTGTGATGCTTTGGATCGCATGACTTCGAAATCAAGAGATATTTCACTTACACTCATTGGAGAATCCAGTATAAAAGGGACTTGAAAAATAATATATAAATATATAATATGTTTTTTTATATATACATGCAACTATAGATTGGAGCAATGCGATGATCTTCCGCCAGCTTTTTGAACCTCTATCGAGCACCTATACCTATCTGATTGGCTGTGAAGAAACAGGAAAAGCTATATTGATAGACCCGGTGATTGCAACGATTGATAGAGACCTGGCCGAGATCAATAGATGCGGACTGACCCTTGCCTACACCGTAGACACGCATATCCATGCGGATCACATTACGAGCGCACTGGAGCTCAAGAAGAGAGTGGGTAGCCAGATAGCCAACCCGATTGTAGATAGACTGCCTTGTACTGATTTGTATCTTGAGGAAGGCAAGCCATTAAGTATTGGCAGTATCGAGCTAAATCCTCTTCATACTCCCGGCCATACGAATGGCCATTTTGCCTATTTAGTTGGTAATCAGGTATTTACTGGTGATGCCTTACTGATAGAGGGTTGCGGCCGTACGGACTTCCAAAATGGTAATTCGGAAGATTTATATAAAAGCATACATGGCAAATTATTTAGCTTGCCGGATGAGTACCTGGTCTACCCCGGGCATGATTACAACAACCGGTTTGTATCATCCATAGGACAGGAGAAAATTCGCAATCCCAGATTGGGCGGCTTAAAGACCATTGATGAGTTTAAGGCAATCATGGCCAGCCTGAATTTACCTTATCCTAAATTCATCGATTATGCAGTGCCGGGTAATAAATCGTGTGGCGTCTGCCCCCAGGATTTACCGGAGGGTTTGGAAAAATATTGCAGTCAAATCATCGAGAGCTTGCAAGGCTAGTGGCTGCGCTTATGCGCTATGACTCTTTTGGGTGACTATTAGCCTGAACTTTAATAGGCCATCGACACCACGCTAGCCGACCAGAATACGCACCAAGCGAACACAGTTACAGTCAAACGCTATCGTAATAACCCAATACACAGACAAAAAGCTTATGTAGCGATTTGCATGATAAAAGCCCGTTTTTGTTGGATGTGGACAAAAGCCATGAGCTAAATACACCTGCCCTTTGACATTCTCACTCATTGAGCATCTGATATAGCGTGTAGTTGACTCTATGAGTCATGTTTATTCAGATCTAATGATTTTCAAGGAGAATGTCATGAAACTGCTCAATAGTTTGTTTGTGTGTTTTACCCTGGTTGCGCTGCCAGGCTCAGTTTTTGCCGCTGATGCTGCGGCTATGGGTTCGATTACGATTACATCCCCGGTAAACGGTGCAGTCCTTCAGAGTGCTACGGGAAACAAACTGGAATTTAACCTCCATTTAAGCCCCAATGGTAATCACGTCCACATATATATCGACGACCAAAGTCCTATCGTTGACCGTGATGTCAGCCGTTGTCCATGTAGCATTGACTTGCCACAACTAACGCCTGGAAAACATACCATCGCTGTCAAAGAAGCAACATCCAGCCATGCTTTGACGGGGGTGGAGAGCTCGGTGACAGCTACAGTCAAATAAGTCGTATAGGTGTGCAAAACCTTCTTTATGCGCTTATTCAGGTCGTCCATAACTTTGGTGCTGTAACCGTGCTAGGCACTGCCGCCACCGCCCTTTGGATAGTGCGCGGCAATGCAGCGGTTCAGCACCGGCTTGCCTGGCTATTGGCCGTAGCCTGGGCGGTTCAGGCGGCCAGCGGAACGGGTTTTGGCGTTGCTACCTTTTATTTTGAGGGTCATCTGCCGGATATTCATGGCATAGCTGTGATCGCACTGCTCATCAAGATAGCTTGCGCCATGACGGGTTTCGTCTTGGCTGCCGCTTATATAAAGTGGCATTCAGGCTGGGCCGCAAAGAAACAGCTTGGAGTTTGGCGCGCATCTTTCATATTAGGCGCTATCGCTTTGAGTTCAGCTGCATTCTTGCGCTGGTTTTCCTGATATGGTTGCAGCCTCACATGCCAGGCATCATGATGCCACTGGGGACGGATCATTACCGGGCTGCGCAGGATGATCCCGCTCATACGTCACAACCTGGTTTTTACCCAGCTTCTTGGCTGCATACATAGCCTCGTCCGCGGCATCAATCAAACTCAAAGCAGATGCCCAACTATTAATCTGCACATCACTACGGTTGCGAAATCTGCTAATAGAAAATGCAAAAATTACTCTTAACTACATACTGTTAATTAGTTAAATTAAGAACTAACATGAGCCAAAAACCACATGGCCCACTTTTGAGGTTTATCCCTTGATTTATCATATCCAGCGCGTCTGAAAAACTAGCGACTTGTACGATGTTTAACTTGGGCGTATGAAAGGCTAACTTCTACCATATACATCATCAAATCGCACAATATCATCCTCACCAAGGTATTCACCGCTTTGCACCTCAATCATTACCAGGTCAGTTAACCCGGGGTTTTTCAAGCGGTGTTTGTGGCCGATCGGGATATAGGTCGATTCATTTGTTCTGATCAGCATTGTTTTATCGTCATGCACAATGCTGGCCGTGCCGCTGACTACCACCCAATGCTCACTGCGGTGATAATGCATTTGTAACGACAGCGCGGCTCCAGGTTTGACAACAATACGCTTGATCTTGAAATTCCTGCCTTCTTCCAGCACGGTATAGGTTCCCCAGGGACGCGCCACGGTGCGATGCGTCCTGTAGCTATCGTGGTTAATCAGCTTGAGCTGTTGCACTACTTTTCTGACGTCTTGGCTACGCTCCCGGCTTGCAACAAGCAAGGCATCCGGAGTGTCGATAATGAACAGGTTGTCCAGGCCAATCGCTGCCACCATGCGCCCTTCACTCTGAATAAAGGTGTTGCCTACATCGATCAGCACCGCCTCGCCTACCACACGGTTGCCCGCCTCATCCGGTGGAACGAGGTCACAGATGGCGTTCCACGAGCCGATATCACTCCAGTCAAAGCTGCCAGCCACCACTGCGACCTTGTCCGACTTTTCCATGACGGCGTAATCAATGGAGTTTTCCGGCACAAGGGCGAATGTGTCCGAGTCGATTTCCATCATTGAGCTATTCATGTGTACTTTATCGCGGGTGGCCTCCCAGCACATCAGGGCATGTTCATAAATGTCAGGGGCATGGAGCATGAATTGCTCCAGCATGACACCCGCTTTAAAGCAAAACATGCCGGAATTCCACAGGTAGCGGCCGGACTCGATGTATTCCAGAGCCGTTTCGCTGGAGGGCTTTTCCACGAAGCGCTTGACCATGTGTCCGTCGGCTTCAATGTAGCCAAAGCCGGATTCCGGCGCGCCAGGAGTAATACCGAAAGTCACGAGATAACCCTGCTCCGCCAAACCTGATGCCTGGCGCACGGCGCTAGCAAATGCCGCTTGATCATCAATCAGGTGATCGGCCGGCAACACCAGCATCAACGCATCGTCGCCATATGCCCCGGCAATACGCAACGCACCCAAGGCTATCGCTGCAGCCGTATTTCGCCCGAAAGGCTCCAATAGAAAAGTGTCAGCTACGCCAGGAAAGCTTTTCTTGGCGCGCTGGTATTCATCGCGACTTTCAAAGTAATACTCGCGGTTGGTGATGCTCAGTATCTCGCTGACACCTTCTAGCGCCGCTGCGCGGGCAAAAGTCTTCTGTAACAAGCTATGCCCGTCAGGAAGCCGCATGAATGGCTTGGGTCGAGATTCGCGGGAGATAGGCCACAAACGTGCGCCCACTCCGCCAGAGAGTATCAAAGGTATAAGCATAATAAGTTAAAGTTTACTTGAAAAATACTCATCCGAATATTTTATAAATTTGCGTGATGATTGCGCAGGAACTTGCGAGTCGGGTGATAAATTGCTTCTCCCTGCACACCCCATTTGATTGACAAGAGAATTGTGCGAAAAACTGACGTAGTTATTCATAGTCCAGTTGCACAAGATTGTAGCTTGCAACAATATCTGTTAGCTTAATAACAAATAAAACATCAAACAGGGATATTCACTATGAGCTTGGTTGCCGTTGTCGGTCTCGGATATGTAGGTTTACCTCTAGCCGTTGAGTTTGGAAAAAAATTGCGAACTATCGGATACGACCTGTCTGCTGACAAGGTTGACAACTACAAGCGCTATGTAGATCCGACCGGGGAAGTTTCGACCGCGGACCTACGCGCAGCCAGCCACCTCACTGTAACCACTGATCCAACTGAATTATCCCAGGCCGACCATATCGTAATTGCCGTCCCAACACCGGTGGATATGGCGCATCAGCCCGATTTCAGGCCCCTGGTTAGCGCCAGTGTAACCGTCGGCAAACATATGAAACGCGACGCCATCATCACCTATGAATCCACGGTTTATCCTGGAGCTACAGAAGAGGTCTGCATACCGGTTCTAGAGCAACATTCAGGCTTGAAATGGAAAACGGATTTCCATGTCGGCTTCTCTCCCGAGCGCATAAACCCGGGAGATAAAGCGCATACGCTTACCACGATTTTAAAAGTCGTATCCGGTGATGACGCAGACACCCTGGAGGCCGTGGCAAAACTCTACGAAACCATTATTACTGCTGGCGTGCACCGCACTTCCAGCATCCAGGTCGCTGAAGCCGCCAAAGTTATTGAAAATACACAGCGGGATCTGAATATCGCCTTGATGAACGAATTGGCCATCATTTTCGATAAGATGGGAATTGACACTATGGAGGTTTTACTGGCTGCTGGCACCAAATGGAATTTCCTCCCCTTCCGTCCCGGCTTGGTCGGAGGGCACTGCATCGGCGTCGACCCCTACTACCTCACCCATAAGGCCGAGATGATTGGCTATATACCCCAGGTGATTCTGGCAGGCCGTCGCATCAATGACAGTATGGCAAAGTTCATTGCGGAGCAAACGATCAAGCAGATGATCAAAGCGGGCTCCCACGTGAGAGGCGCAAAAGTAAACGTGCTCGGACTGACGTTCAAGGAAAACTGCCCAGACCTTAGAAACTCCAAGGTCGCTGACGTGATTCAGGAGCTTCAGGATTATGGGATTGAAGTTCATGTCCATGACCCTATAGCCGATTCCAATGAAGCTCGTCACGAATACGGCCTGGAACTCAAAGCATGGGAGGATTTACCGCGAGCAGATGCGATCATCGCTGCGGTTTCGCACCGGGAGCTGCTTGCCAGGCCTTTGAGTGATTTCCAATCCAAGGTAGTCGAAAATGGCTGTTTCATTGACGTAAAATCCCAGTTTGACCAGACGGCACTTTACGACGCCGGCCTGAGTGTTTGGCGCCTCTAAAACAGAAAATGGCAGACTGACATGACAAAATATCAAGAAGTCCAGCAGTATTTGAGTCAGCATCAACACCATTGGCTGATTACGGGTGTTGCGGGCTTTATCGGCTCTAATCTTCTGGAAGCCTTGCTTAGGCTGAACCAAAATGTGACCGGCCTGGACAATTTTTCAACCGGCCACAGGCACAACCTCGAGCAAGTAAAGGAATTGGTCGGACCGGCAGCATGGAGCAATTTCAGCTTCATCGAAGGCGATATCCGTAATCCTGAAGATTGCATGGCTGCATGCAAAGGTGTGAATTATGTATTGCATGAAGCAGCCCTGGGATCGGTGCCGCGTTCCATTGAAGACCCAATTCTAACAAACGAGAACAACATTTCAGGTTTTCTGAATATGCTGGTGGCGTCGCGCGATGCCAACATCAAGCGTTTTGTTTATGCTGCTTCTAGCTCAACCTATGGTGACCATCCCGGCCTGCCCAAAGTGGAAACGGTGATAGGCAGCCCACTCTCGCCTTATGCGGTCACCAAGTATGTCAACGAGCTATATGCGGATGTATTTGCCCGCTGCTATGGAACCGCATCCATAGGACTTCGCTACTTCAATGTCTTCGGCCCACGGCAGGACCCAAATGGCGCCTATGCTGCAGTAATCCCACGATGGGTCGCGGCGCTTATCACGGATCAAACCCTGCAAATCAACGGTGATGGCGAAACAAGCCGGGATTTCTGCTTTATTGATAATGTCGTCCAGGCTAACTTGCTGGCAGCGATGGTGGACGATCAAGAGGCTGTCAATCAGGTATACAACGTCGCGCTCAATGAGCGTACAAGCCTTAATCAACTCTATGACATGATGCGCACATTGCTTCTGAAACAATTTCCCCATCTGGAAAAACATCGTCCCCAATATGGGGAGTTTCGTGAAGGAGACGTCCGTCATTCCCAAGCGGATATTTCAAAGGCCAAAACTCTGTTAGGTTTTCAGCCGACCCACCGCATTGATGAAGGTCTCAAGCAAGCCATGGACTGGTACATAGCCCATCTCGCATTAAATGAATCTAGAGTTCAGCAGGAAAAGCCCGACAAAATTGTATCTGCAATTTGAATTTGTATCTGTATACGTCTAAAACCGGATTCAGCAGATCTTCAAGGCCATCACGGTCAACGTAGTAAAGCATAGCCCTCAAACTTCAGGAAAGAAGATATGCACAAACTCAAACTTAAGCAAATAAGTACCATCGCGATTCTGTCTGGAGCTGCCCTGCTCGGAAGCAATCTAACAGCCTGCAGCAAAACACAGACGCCTCAGGCGCTGGTTGCTGAAGCCATGCAGCTTCAGCACAAGGGCGACACTCAGGCCGCCATCATCCAGCTCAAAAACGCCTTACAGAAGAACCCGGACAATGCAGAAGCTCGTTATTTGCTGGGTACGATCTACAGTCAGAACAGGGATCAAAAGTCTGCCGAGAAGGAACTCCGAAAAGCCTTGGAACTGGGCATGAGTCCAGCCAAAGTACTCCCTGACTTGGGGACTGTGTTGTTCGCCCAAGGTCAGTTCCAGCAAGTTCTGGACGAAACAGAACAGATAGCTTCCGAAAAACCATCCGCAGAAATATCAAGCTTACGTGGCAATGCCTACCTGGCCCTGGGTAAAAGTCAGGAAGCCAAAGCATCGTTCGAGCAGGCTCTCAAGCATAATCCTGACTTCCCAGCCGCCCTCATTGGACTGGCCAGATATGCCCTTACAGAGAGAGATATTGATACCGCTACGCGTCTTTCCGAGCAGGCAGTAGCCAAAAATCCGCAGAACGCGGATGCTTGGCTTTTCAAAGCTGATCTGCTGCGTGCCCAAGGGAAAATCGAGCCGGCCCTTGCGGCCTATGTCCAGACACTGAAATTACAACCAAAAAACATTTCGGCGCACATCAACAAAGCCTTCCTGGAAATTGGTACAGGAAAATTCGATACGGCCAAGGCTGATATCGATGCAGCACGCAAAGCGTCTCCGAATAGCCTGATGGTCTTCTATTCCCAGGCGCTGCTTGATTTCCGCCAAGACAAATATGCCGCAGCTTGGGAAGCTTTACAACAGATACTGCGAGTAGCACCGGATCACATGCCCAGCGTGCTTCTCGCAGGAGCAGTGCAATATTCTCTGGGTTCAATGCCTCAGGCTGAACAATACTTGAACAATTATCTGGAGAAGGATCCAAACAATCTCTACGCTCGTAAATTATTGGTTTCTACCCTACTGAGAAGCCGCCAAACACAGCGTGCACTTGAGGAACTGGCCCCCGCACTTAAAGTCGCGCAAGAGGATACCCAATTGCTCACGCTCGCGGGCGAATCCTACATGCAAGCAAAGGACTTCACCAAGGCAACAGAATACTTCGAAAAAGCCAGTACGCTTGCCCCCGAAAATGCAAAACTTCATGCCGCGCTGGGCATAAGCAAGCTGGCACAAGGAGAGGACGTCCGTGCAGTAGCTGAGCTTGAAATGGCATCGAAGCTGGACAATAAATTATCCCAGGCTGACGTGCTGCTGGCCATGACCCACCTTCGTAATAATGAGTTCGACAAGGCGCTCGCAGCTGCGAAAGCCATGGAGAAAGCTGAACCTGACAACCCACTTAGCCATAACTTGGAGGGCGTCGCCTACCTGGGCAAGAAAGATATTGCTAACGCACGTGCGAGCTTTGAAAAGGCTCTTTCCATCCAGCCCACCTATTTCCCGTCTGCGGCAAACCTTGCACGACTGGATTTGCAAGATAACAAGCCGGAACTGGCAAAAAAGCGGTTTGAAACACTCCTCGCAAAAGACAAAAAGAATATCCGGGCGATGACTGCTTTAGCCAGCCTTGCCTTCTCACAAGGGCAGCCTAAGGAGGCAACAGCTTGGCTGGAACGCTCCAGCCAGGAAAATCCCGATGCACTGCAACCAGCCCTGTTGCTGGCGTCGCATTATCTCAGCATTGGTGAAAAACAAAAGGCGCTGAACTTTAGCCAAAAACTTCAAGGCTCCAATCCCAGCTCTCCCGAAGTTCTAGACATGCTGGCACGGGCTCAATTCGCCAACGGCGATAAGCCAGCCGCTCTGGAAACCTACCAAAAACTAGCCACCATGAAACCGGACTCCGCCCCCGTCCAGCTCCGCATCGCCTCTATCCAGATGGCGATGCAGAACGAGACAGCTGCATCAGATGCCCTTAAAAAGGCATTGGCATTGCAACCAGATTATCTGGATGCCCAATTAGCCTTGGCATCCCTGGAAGCCAACCATGGAAATTATGAACAAGCCCTCGTAATTGCCCGACATGTCCAGAAAAATAACAGCGAATCCCCTATAGGCTATGAGTTGGAAGGCAATATTTTGATGACGCAAAAAAAACCTGATCTTGCGGTAAAAGCCTTTGAGCAGGCATTTGCTATCAGCAAGACTGGGCCACTGATGGTGAAACTGCATGCATCACTCAGCCAAGCAGGTAAAAGCAAAGAAGCAAATGCCAGACTGATCCAATGGCTAAAGGAACACCCTGAAGATACTGCCGCCAGCGTCTATCTTGCGGAAGTTTATACTGCTGAAAAACAGAATAAGACAGCAATAGAACAATATCAGACCATCCTGAGTCAAAACCCCAAATATGTTCCGGCACTGAACAATCTTGCCTGGCTCTATCAACAGGAAAAAGACTCGCGCGCCCTGGAGTATGCCGAGAAAGCCAATCAATTGGCGCCTGATGTTCCTGGAGTACTAGATACCCTGGGTTGGATCCTGATAGAGCAAGGCGACACGAAACGCGGTTTGCCACTTCTGCAAAAGGCAGTATCTCTAGCACCTGAAATAGCTGATATCCACTATCACCTTGCCTTCGCATTAGTTAAATCAGGTGACAAGGCCAAGGCCCGTAAGGAGCTTGAGAAGCTGCTGTCTACTGAAAAAACCTTCTCATCCATTGTCGAAGCAAAGGCGTTGCTGAAACAATTACAGTAAACCGACAGCGGACTTTGCCGCCTAGTGCGATCAATGAAGCACCCGCCATTATGCTGGTGCTTCATTCTCCATCGTCGCACATAAGAGACATCACAATACCTATTGTAATCAGTCACATAGTGTAATTTACTGATATTGTGTCGCTTAGCGGGGACGAAATATAGCGCATTAGATTGAATGGTCGCATTATCATATTGATTTATAATGAATAATTAGCATGGCGCGGATTTTGCTCACAGCCTATGGATTAATTAAATATCCATAGAATGGGAGCAAATAATGGGATTGCAGCAAGCATATGCCGTAGAGAACACCAGGTCACCTCAAGCGCATTTTGATTTTCGTATTATCGACAACACAAAATATCTTCGGGACAGCTATGCGTTGCGCTACGATGTTTACTGTAACGAACGAGATTTTCTCACACCCGGGAACTATCCTTCCAAGCTGGAAATCGACCATTTCGATGAGCATGCAATTCATATCGGAGCAATTGACCGCGAAGGGGTTCTGGTGGGCACACTGAGGTTAGTGTTACCGTCGAAGCGGGGCCTCCCCTTGTTTAAGCACTGCGAGTTATTTAACGAGAACACAGATTATGCCAGCCTGCCTCATTCATCCACTGCGGAAATTTCACGGCTCGCCGTTTCAAGATCACATCGGCGGCGCACAAACAACGTCCTGTCAGACCTTGCAAACCAGAAGAATGCTGCGCCTTCGACGCACGATGAAGACGAGGCGATGCATCGGCGGCACAGGCCTGAAATCATATTAGGCCTTTACAAGACCATGTATCAGGTCAGCAAACGTCAAGGCATTACGCATTGGTTTGCCGCTATGGAAAAAACACTGCTGAGGCTGTTACACCGCTACAGCTTTGCCTTCACCCCCATTGGCCCGCAAATCGACTATTATGGTCCGGTTACCCCGTATCTGACGAAAATAGCGCATATTGAAACGGGACTAAGACAACAATGTCCGGAAATGTTCGCAAAGTTTATTCAGGGGCTGGAATTGGGACTGGTGCCACCGATACGCACAAATAAATAATAACGATGACTTGGCACAAGAAAATTCTGCGACGCCTGATTCTTGCCATACTGGCCAGATCAAGCACTGAAAAGTTGCTTTACCGCGGTGAACAGCGCGTATTGCGCGCTTTCCGTCGGGCGGCGACGCGCGTGCCTGCCTACATGAAAATATTGGCCGAACATGGCGTTGATCCTCGCAATATCCGCACAATGGACGAGTTTCAGTCCCTTTGTCCGACGCTCAACAAAAATAATACATTCGCCAAATTCCCTTTAGAAGCACTATGCGTCGCCAGCGCGCTGGACAATCTTGCCGGGGTATTGACCAGTTCTGGGCACGGAGCCCGCTTCGGCTATGGCCTGAGCACACGTGCACAAGCGAAACATACCAGCGACGCGATTGACCTTGGACTGGAATATGCTTTTCAGGTAGACAGCATAAAAACGCTGTTGATCAATTGTTTACCTATGGGTGTACGGTTCTCGTCAAATTCTGTGGTTGTGGCAGAAACCAGTGTGCGCGAAGACATGGCCGTGGCCCTTGCCACTGAATTTGGGAGCCTCTTTGGGCAGATCATCTTCGTTGGGGATCCGTTATTTTTGAAACTCCTCACCGATTACGCGCGCGATCATGGCGTTGATTGGAAAAAAAACAGGATAAATTTGATTATCGGAGAGGAAACATTCGGCGAGAATTACAGAAACTACCTGGCCGATCATTTTCATATCGATGCCGATGACTCGGCAACGGGAATGATCGGGTCTTCCATGGGTGTGGGCGAGCTCGGTTTGAATCTCTTTTATGAGACGCCCGAAACCATCAAGCTTCGTCGCCACGCACATGCAAACTCTGAGTTTTTTGAAGCGCTGTTTGGCGTCTCGCCAAAAGCAGCGCCGTTACCAATGCTTTTTGTCTACAATCCATTGCGTTGCCACGTCGAGATAGTCCGGGCCGACGTAGCAGGATATGGCGAACTCACCATATCCATGTCGGACCTTGAGTCTGCACTGCCACTACTGCGTTACCAGACTGGGGATATTGCACGTCTGATTTCTCAGCAGGACATCGCGCGCGCCTGCGAGCGCACAGGCATTCCTCTACCGGGCAATCTGCTGCTGCCGATAATCGCACTAAAAGGCCGCGAAAAGGACTGGTTACCTGACGGCACCTACGCAGGCCAATACAAGGATGCGCTCTATATCCACCGGGATATTGCCATCAAGCTGACGGGCGCATTCCGCCTGGAATCTGATGCCGACGATGGTATGCTGATACACATTCAGCTACGTCGAGGATTGCAAATGGAAGACGGTTTGCGGGAGCGCATTGCCAACGAATTTCCTGGGGCCATTTTGCCAGAACAGGTTCGCATCTGGGATTATGATCAGTTTCCCTATGGCATGACACTGGATTACGAACGAAAATTTAGTTATTACTCCCCATCCCTGCCAGTAAACAAGTGTACGTAAAGTGTATTACGCCCAGCCAGCGCACCCTAATTAGAAAATCTTCCCGCGTCACGCCTAGCCAGTCTAGGCATTCAAGTTCTTCAAATTAGTTCGTTCCAGCTAACAGGCAGGATGGCTGATTTATTCTGTGTACGCTTGAGATGAACAACATTGTCAGATATGCTCAGAAGACAGTTGCACAATACAAGGCATATGGAAAGGCAATGAAGATGCAACAAGACCCAATAGCAAGAAGCGAGGCGTTCCCTTCCTATTTCGATTTCTGCGTTATAGACGGTACACCGTATCTACAGCAGAGTTATGCGCTGCGCTACGAGGTTTATTGCAACGAACAACATTTCCTTGCACCCGAAGACTACCCTTCCAGGCTGGAAATAGACGCTTTCGATGATGACGCCATCCATATAGGCGCAATCAATCGGGAGGGTGTGCTGGTGGGAACAGTTAGGTTAGTGCTACCTACAGCAAACAGATTTCCCTTGTTTGAACATTGCCAATTTTTTAGCGAGTACAGCACACTTGCTGATTTGTCCAATCCCATTCAGCTATGCGCCGCCGAAATTTCCAGGCTCGCCGTTTCCAAATCATACCGACGGCGCGCAAATGACGGCATGTATGGCCTTGCAGAGACAGAAGACAAGATAGCACCTCAGGAAAAAGATGACGAAGCCACACATCGCCGGAACAGGCCGGAATTGGTGCTTGGCCTTTATAGAGCGATGTATCGGCATAGTAAACGCCAAGGTATTACCCATTGGTTTGCGGCTATGGAGAAAACGCTGCTGAGACTGTTGCATCGATATCAATTTGGCTTCGAGCCCATCGGCCCGGAAATTGATTACTACGGACCGGTTACGCCGTATCTGGCCGAAATTGCACAAATGGAAGCAGGCATCCGGCAACGCTATCCTGAACTCTTCGCGGAGTTCGTACAGGGCCTCGCTCCTGAATTCCTGACCATTTATCCAAAAAAATTGCGCTAGCCACAACCAACTATTCAGTTTAAAAACCTGCGCAGACAGTCACTAGTCACAGCATGCCTATCAGCCCCCTTCCTTATTGACCCCTTCCGCGTGGGTGGCGTGGGTGGCCTGGTTGTCGTAGCAGGAATCTATTTTTTAATTTAGCAGAGCAGTCTTCGGAAACCAGCAAGTGCCGCTCATGATCACAAACCTCGCAGCGCACAACAGTCGCGCAATTTCGCATTATCAATGACGGAGAAATCCAAATGCGATTGGTTTGGCACCCTGCTTTAGGCTATTTCGTTTCCCGGCTTTACCATTTTCACATTAACAATTACTGTGGCGATGCACTTTTTAAAGATAGCTGACATCCTCCTCCCCGCAAGAAAAACCTCCAGAGTGGGTGGTAAATCTGGCGTGCATGGGTGATAGGTTGAATACAGCAGTACCAACCCAGGCCTGTAACATGCCGTTATAGCGCGACAATTATTGTAGGCAGATAACAGTATTTTATTCGGCGTGCACTTTTTTACTGATGTATCACCATCGTCTCTTCCCGGGCCCCTGCCCTGCTTGCGGAAACGTACCAAGATGAGCCATGCCGCCCGTGGTATGACCAGTGCCCAGGATTCGCCGCTGCGGTCGGGCAATTTGACTTCCTAGCTCCTTAGGGCGCTTACTCCTTGCCCTCGCCTGACTTGTCGGAAATTTTTACACTTACCGACTCTCTATTTTTTTCTTTATTTATCATACAGTTATCATATCATACCCTGCCTCTGTGCATGATATCTGGCATGCCTGCAGCATCAAACCCAGCCCTATACCTGTCGGCTTTCCTTACACCTCACATGCTGGCAAAAGCAGAAATAAACAAGAATATGCTTTAAAAACATCATGTTAAATGATATGGCACAGCACTTGCTTTCTTTTGTACCATAGAAGCAGAAGTGAAAATGGGGTACGGACATTGCCCTTTCGTTTATAACTTTCGATAACTGTTAATTAGTGAGGAGTAAGGAAAATGAAAACCAATCTGTTAAAAATGAAACCCAATCTGTTACGCACCTCGTTGCTAGCCGGATTACTGGCTGCAGGGTCCGGATATTCGCTGCAAGCCAGCGCGCTGCCACTCGAGCCCTTCAGCTTTCATCAGAGCACCGGCTTCCTGGTTGATGGTTCGCTGGTCGGCTCTGGCGGCGATAGGATCGGATGGTACCAATTCGCTTCATCGCCCTCCCCCCCCGCTGGTGCATTCAATACCATCGCCTGGGGCGTACCGGTTTCGACAGCAGGCCGCGGCTTGCTGGCTACCGATCCCATTGGCGCCGCGACTGGCAACTCGAATACCGATAAAAGCGCCATGAGGCTGATCGGCCATGAGGGTATCGTCACCACCGGCGCAGCCGTGGTCGGCGGCTCCGACTGGGGCGGTTGGGAGACCATCACCACGATCTACCATCAAAACCGCACGATTAGCTCCTCCGCCGATACGCTGCTCGCGGCCATAATCCAGTCCACGCTCACGATCGACCATAGCCCGGAAGGCGACCTCAGTTCCGACTCGAACCCCATCGGTATCACGTTCACCGAAACTCTCAATTCCGGACCCGCTGCAAGCTGCCCGGGCGGCAACCCTGCCGGAGGGCCAGCGTGTAACGACTTTTTCAAATTCGCCCAGACCGGCTTCGCCCCGATAAGCTTTATGTTCGGGGGGCATAAATATGAAATGGAATTCCAATTCGGTAACTTCGTTGACTCGTTTACAGACTTCCCGGCCTGCCCCGGTGGCACTTGCACGGTCTTTACCGCGGAAGGTGTGACCAGCTCAGCAGACGTCCAGACTCGGATTCGCGAGGTTGATGTCCCCGAACCAGCCACGCTCGCCCTGTTCGGCCTTGGGTTGCTCGGCTTAGGCTTTTCCCAACGGCGCAAGCTGAACGGCTAGCCAAGCGATTAAACCATCTTCTAACTAACAAAAATGCGGCCTGCGGGCCGCTTTTTTTGTGGTTTGCCCATTCGTCAGGCGCATCCTGCGAGATTACCCCTAGATACACGATATCGGGCATGCCTGCATGCATCAAACCCTGCCCTACAACTGTCGGTTTTCCTTACACCTCACATGCTGGCCAAGCTAGAAAAAAACAAGAATATCATTTAAATACATTATGTTATATTGTATGGCACAGTACTTGCTCAATATCGCTCGTAAGGGCAGATGAAAAATGGGGTAGTGATCATGGTTCTTGCGTTTATAACACCCGACAAATAATACTTTAATAAGAGCAAATAAAAATGAAAACCAATCTGTTAAAAATGAAACCCGATCTGTTACGCACCTCACTGCTAGCCGGATTACTGGCCGCAGGGTCCGGGTATTCGCTGCAAGCCAGCGCGCTGCCACTCGAGCCCTTCAGCTTTCATCAGAGCACCGGCTTCCTGGTTGATGCTACGCTGGTCGGCTCTGGCGGCAATAAGATCGGATGGTACCAATTCGCTTCAGCGCCACCTCCCCCCGCCGGTGAATTCAATACCATCGCTTGGGGCGTGCCCGTTACGCGCGGCTTGCTGGCTGCAAACCCTATTGGCCCCAAAACTGGCGACCCGTATAGAGATAAAAGCGCCCTGAGAGTAATCGGCCATGAGGGCATCGTCACCACCGGTGCTGCCGTAGTCGGTGGCTCCGACTGGGGCGCTTGGCAGACCATTACCACGGTCTACCATCAAAACCGTGCGATCAGCACCTCCGCCAATACGCTGCTCGCAGCCGTGATCCAGTCCGTGCTTACAATCGACCATAGTCCTGAAGGTCCCATCATTTCGGACTTGCACCCCATCGGTTTCACGTTCACTGAAACCCCCAATTCCGGACCCGTTGCAAGCTGCCCGGGTGGCAACCCTGCCGGAGGGCCAGCGTGTAACGACTTTTTCAAATTCGCCTTGGACGGCTTCGCCCCGATAAGCTTTATGTTCGGGGGGAATAAATATGAAATGGAATTCCAATTGGCTAACTTTTTTTCCTCTGCGTTTGACCCATCCTGCCCCGGTGACATTTGCACGATCTATACCGCAGAAAATGTGACCAGCTCATTGGACGTTCAGACTCGGATTCGCGAGGTTGATGTCCCGGTCGACGTCCCTGAACCAGCCACGCTCGCCCTGTTCGGCCTTGGGTTGCTCGGCCTTGGCTTTACCCAACGGCGCAAGCTGCACGGCTAGCCAAGTGATTTAGCTGTCTTCTAGCCAACAAAAAAGCGGCCTGCGGGCCGCTTTTTTGTAGTTTACTAGTTGGTCAGATGCATCCTGCGAGCTCACCTCATTGCCCACAGCATCGATCCATCTCTTGACTTCCTGGCGGGTCACGAAGTGTTCCGTGCCTGCATATGGGTAGTTAGGCACACAAAACGCCGCCTCAAAGGTCTGGGTAGCCTATTTTCCCTACTTGGCGATTGATGATGAAAACACTAATGTAACCAATGAGCAACTTCTCGCCCAAGCTATTGGCTTGATTTATTTACTGTTACTCACAGGCAAGGACACAAATGCTGCCGCCTCTACCAAATTGGATTTGTAGGGATGGGTAGGACTCCTGTAGAGCTTGGTAACTTTCCGTACATAGTCCTTGGTCTCAGGATAAGGGGGGATACCTTGGTACTTTTCTACAGCGCGCTCACCGGCGTTATACGCTGCAGCAACCAATGGCACATTGCCCTTGAAAAACGCCAGCAGCCATTGCAGATAGGCCAGCCCACCCCTGATGTTATCTGCCGGATCGAAAGCATTCTTGACGCGGAAGCGCTGGGCAGTCTCAGGGATGAGTTGCATCAGGCCTTGCGCATTTTTAGGTGATTTTGCGCGTGTATTGAAGCCAGACTCAACAGAAATAATTGCCAAAACAAGTTTAGGGTCAACTTTGTAGTCAGGTGCCAGTTGATACACCAAATCAGAAATAGGGCCCTTAAAATAGACAGTTTTATCTGTCTGCCCATGGTCTGTATCGATAGGCTTATCGGGCAATAGACATGAAGGCAGTGGCGGTGGGGTAGAAGACCGGATATATCGCAGCATTTCCCTGGCATGAATGTGTCCCTGGTTACTAGCCATGGTGAACAGTTGCGCAGCCACGCCGTCGTCCCTGGTAACGCCACGTCCATTGGCGTACATCCATCCGAGAGCATATTGTGCATCAGCATATCCGGATCTGGCGGCACGGCAATAGAGGTCAGCTGCCTTGGTATAGTCCAGCGGTACGCCTTCTGCATGTTCATATTTGACAGCCATGGTCACCAATGCCGCAGGGTTATCCAAAATCCCAACTACATCCGGCGAGTCCATAAAAAGCTTGTCGTCCGCTTGGGCACTACCGACAATCAAGGTCCACATAGCCAGCGCAAGCAATGATTTGTTTGAATAAGCCATATTTCCACCCCTGTTTGATACTTACTAATTAAGGGAAGCAAATTACGCACCAGCGTTTTATTATAATTTTCTCAGTTAGCTGGCACTCAGCCGGAATCGCCTTTCTACTTGCCTCTTGCGGGGAAGGGAGTAATCAGTATATTTGGATAAAAATTTGATAACTAACATCCACCAGTATGTCCAACTGTAAGTGTAAACAAATCCGACAAAGCAAAGCACTTCTACATTAGCTCGCCAGAACTAGGAGGTTTTCCTTGGAGCGACGCTGCCCGTTGTAGGTGTTTGGGATTCTGTCACTCCTCGTGACATGCGCTTGTCGTGTCGCTCAAACTGCCGCTTAACTGGGAAATGATTTCCGAAGCGGCATTAATGATCTGCCTCGAGCCAAAGCCAGCTCGGACCATTTCCTTGTAAAAGGATTTCGCCAGAATTTTTGCCACTTGATCGGGGTTCTGCAGTGCAGCTTCTAAGGATCCGTCCAGATTTTTCTCTGCTTCCTGCGCCAGTACCAACTGGGCAAACCGGGAATTCAGGATACTCTGCAGTTGAATCGCCTGAATTGATTTGCCGATAAACAAGGCAACCATCTCAAGCAGGTTAAGGTCCGACAGTTCGAAAATGGCTCCGTGCGCGTGGCCGCTCACGTTAACCACACCGATAATGCGTCTGTTGATAGTAATGGGCGATGAAATCAGGCTTTTGCGAGGATCGTTAGCACGTCGCGCCCTTGTGGCGAACTCTGAGTGGCTAATATCCTCGATGAGTATAGATTGGCCGGATGCAATCACACGCCCAGCGATGCCTTCACCCTTCCCTATCGATTCTTTGTAGGCGGCCTCCGGCAAGGGGCCGTAGCTAGCGCAAACGCGCATCCGAAGGTTCTCAGATTCACCATCGCTCAACAGCATGATCGAACAATTCTCGGCACTGAGAATTTTTGCCGTCCTTTCTGCCAGTTGCAGAAGGTTGTCGTCAAGGTTGCCCTGTTCAAGAAAGTTAGACAGGTCTTGAAGCTTGATAAGCGGATTATCCATATAATGTCCCTTATAACTATACAAACTTCTATTCCCTTGAGCTTAATGTCATGCATTCATGACACTTACAAAAAACCGGCTGGCCAAGAGAGTCCCTGCGTGTTCCAGCGAGTCAGCAGATATATGCTATGCTTAATTCGCAATAGATATATGCTATGCTCAATTCAGTCCAGCTTAAAGTCATATAAGAAGAACCATTTGTTACAGTATGAATTTATAACATTAAGTAGAAAAATTTCTATCTATGTGTAAAATGAATCTTGGACAAGCTGAAATTAAAATGAAACAGCATTCCATGTAAGGTTAGATGGATATTCGCTTTTAATATTCCCACAAAAATTTCTATTTGTTACGTTGCAGCTCCTCCCAACTGTGAAAGAGGTAATCAAAGTGAATACACAACAATACACTAACACCACTAGATGGCTGGCCTGCTTAGCTTTCGTATTTTCCATCCTGACCCTTGGGGGTTGTGCCGGACATCCGCCACTTTCTGCCGGAGAAGGGCAAGTTCCCGAGCATGATTACCTGGTCGGGCCCGGTGACAGCGTAAATATCATTGTCTGGCGCAATCCCGAAGTTTCCATGATGGTTCCGGTTCGTCCAGACGGAAAAATCACGACACCCCTAGTGGAAGACCTGCCGGCCAGCGGAAAAACGGCATCTCAATTAGCCAGGGACATTGAGAAAGCACTTTCCAAATATATTCAAGAGCCGATTGTAACCGTTATTGTTACAGGGTTTGTTGGGCCATACAGCGAACAAATCCGCGTCATAGGCCAAGCCGCCAAACCTCAGGCCCTCCCGTACCGCGAAAACATGACGATGCTGGATGTTTTGATTGCAGTGGGCGGAGTTACAGAGTTTGCCGACGGCAACAAAGCCAGCGTCATTCGGAACATCGGCGGAAAATCGCAGCAGTTCAGTGTCCGATTGGACGACCTGATCAAGAACGGCGACATATCTGCCAACGTACTCATGCGACCGGGCGATGTTCTGGTCATACCGGAAAGCTTTTTCTGATTGGCGGTACGCGATTACCGCCCATTCCATTAGCTGAGATTCGCACTTGAGCTAAATAATAACCAAGTCCGAGGCTTTGATAAGACTCAAAGCCGACGACGGCGCTTGTAGATGATCCTTATAAAGGAGACTGTTAAGATGGAGGATCTCAAAACCCAGCTGTTACCCTATCTAAAGGGGATATGGAAATATCGCTGGCACGGAGCAATTATTATTTGGGTCATTGCGATAACCGGATGGCTAGCAGTGTACAAACTGCCTGACAGTTATAAATCATCTGCAAGGATCTACGTAGACACCGAAAGCGTTTTGAAACCACTGCTAGCGGGTATGGCGCAACCTCCCAACGTTGAGCAGCAGGTGATGATCATGAGTCGCACCCTGATAAGCCGTCCCAATGTGGAAAGGGTCATACGCATGGTCGACTTGGATATCAAGACCAAGACCACGCACGACAGTGAGCAACTCATCAAGAATTTGATGGACGACATCAAGATCGAGGCAACCAGGCGTGACAACCTCTTCACGATTTCCTATGCCAACAAAGATCCAGAGATTGCCAAAGGGGTCGTTCAGTCTTTATTAACCATCTTCGTCGAAGGAAGTCTCAGAGATAATAAGAAGGACTCAACTTCGGCAATCCGCTTTATAGATGATCAAATCAAGGAATACGAGGACAAACTGATCGCCGCGGAAACCGCCCTCAAGACATTCAAGCAAAAAAATATAGGCCTAATGCCTCGCCAAAACAGTGACTATGCAACACAACTGTCGGATGCTACGGACGCGCTCAACCAGGCCAGTCTGGAACTGAAGGAAGCAGAACGGGCGCGCGACGCCATCAAAAACCAAATCTCCGGAAACGATCCAGGCCTCATGATTGATGAGAGCCTAGCAACAGCTCCCAACCCAGAAATTGACGATCGCATACAAGCCTTAAACAAAAATCTGGATGCTCTGCGCCTGCAATTTACCGAGCGGCACCCGGATATTATTTCGACGAAGCGCCTGATTAAACAACTTGAAGAGCGCAAGAAGGAAGAAGCCAAGCTAAACAAACAAAGCGGCGACCCTGGGAAAAATTATAGTCCCATGCTTCAACAGCTGAATATTTCTCTAGCACAGGCTGAGGCTAACGTAGCCTCTATGCAGGCCCGTGTAGAAGAATATTCTTCCCGTTACAATCGCATAAAATCCATGAGCAATGCCGTACCAGAAGTAGAAGCAGCCTTAGCTCAACTTAACCGTGATTACCAAGTGAACAAGGCCAATTATGAAAAACTCCTCGAACGCCGTGAAACCGCCAAGATGTCTGGAGATATGAGAGCCACTTCTGATTTGATGACATTCAGAATTATTGATCCACCGACGGACCCCCAAACGCCCATAGGACCTAATCGAGCAATGCTATTCACTCTTGTATTACTGGCAGCTTTCGCGAGCGGAACCGGAATCGCATTCATAATGAGTCAAATCAACCCCACCTTTCATAGCCAGAGCAGCCTTCGGGAGATAACCGGTTGGCCTATCCTGGGTACGGTAAGGATGATTTGGACTGAGCAGGAAATAGTCAAGCGCAAAAGGAAATTCTATGCTTTCTGCTTCTCCTTGCTGTTTTTGTTAGGCTTGTATGGCACATTAATGACCACGATGGCCCCAAGCATCTTGCCATCAAGCAGCTTGCCACGTTGATTTCAAATATTTTTGACACCGTATACGCCGCAGAACAGTAAGATTCCAGCATCTCCAGAATGGCAAGCTAATCGCCAAGGAAATGCATACCACCGGAGGCAGTATGAGCATTATTGAAAAGGCAGTAGGCAAACTCGACCAGATCGAAAAAGAGGAGAAAGCCCGCACACCGAAGGCACTAGCCTCAATAGAATTTGATCAGAAATCCAAGATTGGGCAGGGTGAAGTAGCGGATGAGGTCGACAAAACTCTTTTATATGACGCGCCACCGCAATCAAATTTGGCCATAATCGACCTCACCAAATTGCACGGCTTGGGCATGGTCACGCCTAACGAGGAAAAAACTCAAATTGTCGAAGAATTTCGCATTATCAAACGGCCATTGATAACCAACGCTTTCAATCAGGGCGCCAAGCGAATCAACAATGGTAATCTGATTATGGTCACCAGCGCTATTGCCGGCGAAGGAAAATCCTTCTGTGCCATTAACCTGGCGATGAGTATTGCCATGGAGATGGATCACACTGTTTTACTGATTGATGCTGATGTAGCCAGCCCTGCATTACCTAAATACCTTGGAGTGAAAAACGAGAAAGGTCTTTTGGATGTCCTTCTTGACGACAAACTTGAACTGGCTGACGTCATGATGAGAACCAATGTCGAAAAACTCTCCATCCTTACGTCCGGGAGAAAAAGTAGGCATGCAACCGAACTGTTGGCGAGCCAGAGCATGAGCGATTTATTGATGGAAATCGCACAACGTTACCGCGAGCGCATAATCATTTTCGACTCCCCACCTTTACTGCTCACCAGTGAGTCACGCGTATTGGCAAGCCAGATGGGACAGATCGTGCTGGTGGTAGAGGCTGAAACCACGCCTCAAAAAGTTGTCATGGAAGCGCTTCGCCAGATCGAATCATGCGAGACTATCAATTTAATCTACAATAAGGCAAGACCATTCCCCGGTGGAGATCTTTACGGCTATGACTACAACTAAAGTGCCTACGAATACCTTCTACCATAGAAGTTTATTTCCTGTCGTCGGCTCCTCAGCAACGGTAATGTTGCTGCTATCTTTCCATTCTGGCGCAGCCGATTGGACTATCACCCCTACTCTGGGATTGAAAGAAACCTATACCGACAATGTGAGATTGACGCACGGTAACAAGCAGAGCGATTTTATTACCCAGATCAATCCGGGCATGTCCTTGACTGGAACGGGCCCCCACCTGACGGCCGATGCCCGCTATGTAATGCAAAATATTTTCTATGTTGAAGAAAACAACCATAACGCAACAAACCATCGCTTAAATGCCAACGCAAACGCAGAGCTGCTGGATGACCTTTTTTTTGTTGATGCTAAAGCCTCAATTTCTCAACGCAGCATATCTTCCTTTGGCCCACAGTCAACGGACAACACCAACATCACAAATAACACCACCAACGTAAAAACCTATAGCATCAGCCCTTATCTACTAAACCACTTCCAAAACTTTGCTTTATCTGAATTGCGCTACACCCATGATTCAGTCAGCACAACAAATAGTGGGACAGCAGTATCTAGCGGGCTATTAGACAGCCAATCGGACAAAATCCTGATGAACCTGCGAAGTGGCACTGACTTCAGAATTCTAGGCTGGGGCCTGAACTACAATAAGCAACGTATTGATTTCAATAGCGGTCAAACTGTCGACCTGGAAACCTATGGCGGAGATCTTCGTTACCTGATCACACCGCACTTTGGCCTGACAGCAACCGGCGGAGAAGAAAAGAACAACTATCTGTCATTAGCTGGAAAGTCAACCGGCGGCCCTTACTGGACAACCGGGTTAGAATGGAACCCGTCCCAAAGAACAAGCATCGCGGCAAATGTAGGAAAAAGATTTTTTGGCAACACCTCCTCCCTCAAGGCTGATTATCGCTCGCGCAAAACATACTGGAACGTGCGCTACGACGAAGGCATCACGACTACCCGCGGTCAGTTTCTGCTTCCTGCCACCATCGATACAGCGGGCTTCCTGGCCACTAGCCCAGAATTCGTCACCGCTTTCCCTACAGAAGCCGAGCGTCTGGCGGCCGCAGAAGCCTTCATCAGCGCCAATGGCCTTCCAGAGTCACTCGCGGATTCCGTTAATTTAATAACCAACCGATTTTTTCTACAAAAGCGCTTCCAGGCATCCGTATCTATCTCCGGTCTGCGAAACACTGTCGTACTCAGCTTGTTCGATATAAGACGCGATGCACAAACTTCACAAACTTCAGATAGTACTCTACTGGGGACAAACGACCTCTCGCTACTCGACAGTACAAAACAAGTGGGTGTCAATGCGTTATGGAATAGGAGAATTTCGCAACAAACCAGCGCCAACATCAGTGCGGCGTATACCAAAACAAGTTCTCCCGCAACCGGCCGGGAGGACAACTTCAAGAGGCTTAGAATTGGCCTAACAAGACAGCTTCAGCCCAAAGTTAACGGAACAATTGAATTGCGACGTAATGAGCTGGATTCCAACCAAGGCAGTAGTCTTGGATATAAGGAAAATTCCATCTTAGCCTCGATAAACATAATATTTTAGCGGGCAACTATGTATGAATCATACTATGGCCTCAGTGCCAAACCGTTTCAATTAAGACCTGACCCGAATTTTTTCTTCGGCAGCAAAGGCCACAAGCGTGCTATGTCCTATTTGGAATACGGGCTGAGCCAGAGAGAGGGTTTCATCGTCATCACAGGTGAAGTCGGAGCGGGCAAAACCACCTTGGTTCGTAACCTTTTCCGCAAACTCGAACCTGAAAAAATCATAGCTGCACAAATAGTCAATTCCCACCTCAATTCTAACGACACATTGAGAATGGTAGTCGCGGCCTTTGGACTTCCTTTCAAAGACGTCACTAAGGCCGCCCTGTTAACCAAGCTTGAGCAGTTCCTTCTGCAGTGTGACAAGCAGGGAAAACGAGTACTCCTGATAGTGGACGAAGCACAAAACCTTTCGACTCGTACTGTCGAGGAGTTAAGAATGCTTTCCAACTTTCAAACTGCTGACAATTCATTGCTGCAGATCTTCCTGCTCGGTCAACCAGAATTCAGAAAAACTCTTCTTAGTGGCGACATGCAACAATTGCTGCAAAGGGTAATCGCCAGCTACCACCTGGGGCCAATGGATGCTGCGGAAACACAGGCCTATATTGAACATCGACTACATACCGTTGGCTGGCAGGGTGATCCATCCCTCAGTGGGGATGCTTTCAGCACCATCTACGATTTCACGGGAGGCATCCCGCGAAAAATAAATACCCTATGTGATCGCCTTTTTCTCATGGGTTATCTTGAGGAAATTCATAATTTCGGAAGTTCAGAGGTCAATGAGGTCATCAGCGACATTCAGCAGGAGTTTACTGTTCCCGTCTCTGAAACTGACGCCAAAGCCAAAAACGCCTCTGACGCCGCGCAAATTGTGCAAACCGAAATTATACTCGCCAACTTGGAAAATACGGACGAAAGGCTCGCCAAGATGGAGCAGTCAGTCATACTCGTGCTGGACCTGCTCAAGAAGGTTCTCTCCTTGGCCAACGTCAAGCGCCTTGTTCATAAAGAAAAAGATTGATGCCTATCCTTATGTCAGCTTCTGCACAAACTCTACACAGAATGATGTGTTTGGTAGGAGTGCGTCCGAACTTTGTCATGCCGGAGGAGATCAACCGAATATTGACTGACCAGATTACTGACCCCCTTTCCACCTGTGAGCGCAGTGGCGACATGGCTGGCGAGGTGCCGGGAATCCGGCATGAGCAGATCGCGACACGCACTGCTGCAAGAAATCACTACTTGCTGAAAAATGACATGCTGAGATGATCAACATGAAGTCCCCCGCAGACAAAGAACAGATAACCCCAGCCCTGATACGCAATGCCATGACCATTGACGTCGAGGATTACTTTCAGGTCTCGGCTTTCGCCTCCCACATCCCGAGAGATAGTTGGCCATCCCTGTCATGTCGGGTGGAGAGAAACATCGAGTGTATCCTTGCCATACTGGATGAAAAAGAGGTCAAAGCGACATTTTTCACTCTGGGCTGGATTGCAGAGCGCTACCCGCAACTCGCCCGCAGCATCGTTGATAACGGCCACGAATTGGCAAGCCATGGCTACCATCATTTACGTGTGTCAGACCAAAGCCCGAGCGAATTCCGGGATGACATCACCCGCAGCAAAAAACTTCTGGAAGACCTTGGCGGTCAAGTGGTTATGGGTTACCGCGCGCCCAGCTTCTCGATCAGCACCAACAACCTATGGGCACTGGATGTTTTGCTAGAGGCAGGTTACCGCTACAGCTCGAGCATTTATCCAATCAAACATGACCACTACGGCATGCCGGACGCACCGCGTTTCAAATTCCAGCCACGTGGGCAAAGCGGCTTGGTCGAATTACCCGCCACCACGGTAAAGCTGTTAGGGCGTAATCTACCTGCAAGTGGCGGTGGCTATTTCCGTTTGCTGCCGTACAGCCTTTCCCGCTGGCTTATGAACCATGTCAACCACACCGATCTACAGCCCTGCATTTTTTATTTTCACCCTTGGGAAATTGACCCAGGGCAGCCCCGGCAAAGAAATATCGGCTTGAAAACCCGCTTTCGTCATTATGTAAATCTATCTCGCACCGAGCCACGCATTCGCTCATTGCTCCGGGATTTTCAATGGGGGCGCATGGACCACATTTTCATGGGAGAAGACTAGTGACGAGAGAAGGAATTATGACATTTCGCCAAGGATTTGAAACTGCGCCACCCGACGCATCACCCCACATCACAATCACGTTGCTCAGTCACACCAACTTCGGAAAATGGGATGCTTTTGTCGAAACCTGCCAGGAAGCCACATTTTTCCATCGTGCGGGATGGAAAACCATCATTGAGAAAGCCTTCGGCCATCGCACACACTACCTGCTGGCAGAACGAAACAATGCCATTGTTGGCGTATTGCCGCTGACGGAGATTAAAAGCTACTTGTTTGGTCATTCACTGGTCTCCAATGCGTTTTGCGCATATGGCGGAATTGCGGCCTCGGATGAGGATGCCCGCAACGCGCTAGACCAACATGCACAAGCGCTGGCGCGAGAACTGAACGTGGACCACATGGAATATCGCCAGCTCAACCCGTTTCATACCGATTGGGCAAGCCAGGATTTGTACTTCACTTTCCGCAAACCGATTGATCCGGATATAGAAAAAAATATGCTGGCCATCCCGCGCAAACAGCGCGCCATGGTTCGCAAAAGCATCAAACACGGCCTCACCAGCGAACTGGATAGCGGGGTTGATCGCTTCTTTTCCCTGTTCGCCGACAATGTGAAACGGCACGGCACGCCAGCCCTGCCCAAACGCTATTTTGCCCTGCTGCGGGAAGTGTTTGGCAAGGATTGTGAAATACTGTCCGTACTTCATGAAGGCCAACTCGTCAGCAGCGTACTGACATTCTATTTCAGGGATGAAATACTCCCCTATTACGCCGGCGACCGGGAGGATGCCCGACACCTGGCGGCAAATGACTTCAAATATTGGGAACTGATGCGCATGGGGTGCGAGCGCGGCTACCGGTTGTTCGATTACGGGCGAAGCAAGTTGGGCACGGGACAATATCACTTCAAGAAGAACTGGGGCTTTGAACCTACACCACTCCACTATGAATATTATCTAGTCAATGCCCGGAGCATTCCACAACACAACCCTCTCAACCCCAAATACCGCTTACCCATTCAAATGTGGCGCAAGCTACCGACTTCTGTCGCCAATTTCCTGGGCCCGCACATCGTGAAAAACCTGGGATAAGGCATGAGAGAGCTGCTATTTCTTGCTCATCGTATCCCTTACCCACCCAACAAGGGTGACAAGATTCGTTCGTACCATCTGCTTAAACATCTATCCCGTAATTTCAGGATTCATCTTGGTGCGTTCGTTGATGCTGCTGAAGACTGGCAATACACGCAGTCCCTTGTAGACGTGGTGGCAGGTGAAATGAAATTGCTGCCGTTGAACTCACATTGGGCCACACTGCGCAGCACCTATGGGTTATTAAGTGGAGAGCCGCTCACAGCCCCGTATTATCGAGATGCCGCGCTACAAAACTGGGTTGACCAGTTGATTACCAACCGGCATATCCGTCATGTCGTGGTGTATTCGTCCGCCATGGCCCAGTACGTCATGGCATACCCGAAACTGCATCGTGTTATTGATTTTGTGGATATCGACTCTGACAAATGGCGGCAATATGCCGAGCGCAAATCATGGCCGATAAGCTGGGTATATCGCCGCGAAGCGCGCTCACTGTTCGCTTACGAGCGCCGTATCGCCAGCACCTTGGAGGCCTCTACCTTTGTCTCCCGCGCCGAGGCTGAACTGTTTCAACAGCTGGCTCCCGAGTGTGCCAGCCGGGTCGGCTATTACAATAATGGCGTGGACCTGGATTACTTTTCTCCCGCTCGCACCTACGACACTCCCTACCCGCCTGACGAACGCGTGCTTGTCTTCACCGGTGCAATGGACTACTGGGCCAATGTGGATGCCGTCGCCTGGTTTGCCCGCGAAGTTTTTCCCGCGTTGCACGCGCAATTTTCTGATGTACGCTTCTACATCGTCGGTTCGCGGCCCACTGCAGAGGTGCAGGCACTGGCTGGTGCCGCCATCATCGTGACCGGCAGCGTGCCAGATGTCCGCCCCTATGTGGCCCACGCTGCGATTTCCGTGGCGCCGTTGCGCATTGCGCGCGGCATTCAGAACAAGGTACTCGAGGCCATGGCTATGGCCAAAACGGTCGTCGTTTCACCACAGGCCCTTGAAGGCATTGATGCCGAAATCAACCATGAAGTGATCCTCGCGTACGATGCGGCAGCATTCATCTCGCATATTGCGGCGCAATTGTCACAGCCTGACGAAACACTGGGGCGGGCAGCGCGCCAGCGCGTGGAACAAACCTACAGCTGGAACAACAGCCTGCAGCGTGTGGATCGATTGCTGGAGCAGGCTCCCGCTATTTCAAACTCATTCGATCAACCCGGGCAGGCGTAATGGAAAACCCAAACCCAACACTCACGCCTCGCTCGCCTGACAAATACTGGCGCACATACATGGCGCTCGTAATTGCGGCACTGGTCACCCTGGTGTGGATTTATCAGGAAACAGCAGTATCTCTGGTTGCCCTCTGGCAGAGCTCGGAAACCTACGCCCATGGCTTCATCATTTACCCCATTAGCCTCTATCTCATCTGGCGTGAGCGAGCTCACCTAAGCTCAATCACGCCCCGCCCCAGCGTATTGGCCCTCGTCGCGCTCGCGGTTTTCGGGCTTGGATGGCTGATTGCCCACTCCGCAGGCGTACAGGTAGTCGAACAATATATGTTCGTTGCCATGATCCCGGCAGTCACCGTATCCATACTCGGTTTACGCGTTGCCCGCGCCATGGCTTTTCCATTGGCATTTACCTTACTGGCTGTGCCGTTCGGTGAAATTTTTGTCCCCCCCCTCATCAATTTCACCGCAGACTTCACCGTGTCTGCGCTGCAACTAACGGGTATTCCGGTATTTCGCGAAGGCACTCAATTCACTATCCCCACCGGCCACTGGTCAGTGGTGGAAGCCTGCAGTGGCGTACGTTATCTCATTGCATCGTTCACCCTGGGTTGTCTGTATGCCTACCTGACTTATCGCTCGCGACTGCGCCAACTCGTTTTCATAGTGCTTGCCATCATCGTGCCGATTATCGCAAATGGCCTGCGTGCCTACATGATCGTGTTGATCGGTCACTTCAGCAATATGCAACTCGCTGTCGGGGTCGATCATCTGATTTATGGCTGGCTGTTCTTCGGTCTCGTTATGCTGGTGCTATTCTGGGTCGGTAACCGCTGGCGTGAAGATGGCAAAGTAACTGCACAAAGCAAAACGGCTTCAATACTTGGCGTCGCTCCTGCAGCCGCTACTACTCCCTTGTGGGCCACCTGTTTTGCCGCCGCCGCATTAGCGATAGTATGGGCTCCACCAATCTACCTGCATCATCTGGAACAGCAAACCTTCAACCCTGCTCCCGTAACATTGGTTCTGCCACAAACCATAGGGCCATGGACTGCCGCATCACCTAGCACCGGGCTAAAACCCCGCTTCCCTGGCGCAGCATCCACTGTGATGCAGGAATATCGCAACGGTGATCAGGTCATCGGCATTTATATCGCCTTTTTCCGCAACCAGCACCAGAATGCCGAAGCGATCACTTCCCTGAATGTCCTTGCCGATGAAAAAATTCAAGAATGGAGCACAACCGGCGAATCCAGATACACCCTGCACAGTGAAAAAGAGCCAGGCAGCGTTCGGCAAAGCCTCTTGCGTTGGGGCAATCTCCACATGCTGGCTTGGCAGTGGTACTGGATAGGCAACGCACAAACTGCCAATGCCTATTGGGCAAAATGGCTTCAGGCCAAACAACGTCTCATGGGCAGGAGTAATGACGGCGTGGATGTTGTTATTTTTGCCCCTTACGACACGCGGCCCGATGAAGTTGTGGCGACAATGGAAAATTTTCTTGCACTTGCTTCTCCTGCAATACGGCAAAGCCTGGAACAAGCAAGTGGAAATAAATGACGCGCCCCGTCACAGACATCCCGTTGATTGTTCACGTCATCCACCGATTGGGTGTCGGTGGCCTGGAAAACGGCGTGGTTAACCTGATCAATCACATGCCTGCGGATCGCTATCGGCACGCCATCGTGTGTCTGCAAGGGTACACCGATTTCCGCAAGCGGCTAAAGCAGGATAACGTCGAGATCTACGACATGGCTAAGCAGGATGGCCACGATCTTGGCTTGTATGTGCGACTGTTCCGAATTTTTCGGCAGTTGCGGCCTGCGATTGTGCATACCCGCAACCTATCAGCCCTGGAAGTCCAGGTAGTGGCTGCGCTGGCTGGCGTGCGTGGTCGCGTGCATGGGGAGCATGGCCGCGACATCTACGACCTGTATGGCAAAAATAAGAAATACAATCTGCTGCGCAAGCTGATTCGCCCATTTGTCGGCCACTACATTGCCGTCAGCAAGGATTTGCAGAACTGGCTCATGGATACGGTTGGTGTAATGCGCGACAAAGCGAGCCAGATCTACAACGGCGTGGACAATATCCGTTTTTGTCCTTCGCATGCTCCACGCGAATACCTTGGCCCTCCGGGGTTTTTTCACGATGACAACATCATCATCGGCAGTGTCGGGCGCATGGTAGCCGTCAAGGATTACCCCAATCTGGTCCAGGCTTTTTTAATACTGCTGGAACTGGCCCCCGCACTGCGTAACCGTCTGCGCCTGCTCATCGTCGGCGATGGAGAAGCCCGCACCACCTGTCTGCAACTGCTAGATCAGCAAGGCGCCGGCCAACTCGCATGGCTCCCCGGCGAGCGCGCCGATATCCCCGAACTCATGGCTGCCATGGATATCTTCGTACTACCTTCCTTGGGCGAAGGTATCTCCAATACCATTCTAGAGGCCATGGCAACCGGCTTGCCCGTAATTGCAACCAGAGTGGGCGGCAATCTGGAACTGGTGCATGAAGGGACGACCGGCTTCCTGGTTCCTCCCGCCGACCCGGATGCAATGGCGCATGCCCTGCTAAATTATGTCCGCGATGCTGACCAGCGGCATGCTCATGGTCATGCCGCGCGCACCATCATTGATCGCCAGTTCAGCCTGGATGCAATGGTACAGGGCTATTTGTCGGTCTACGGACGCATACTGAAACAATAAGGATAACCATCACCATGTGCGGAATTGTCGGCATTTTCGACCTCAAGGGACGACGAATCATCAATCAGGAACTTCTGGCACGCATGAACCAGGCCCAGTTCCACCGGGGGCCTGATGAGGGCGGTATGCACACGGAACCGGGCCTGGGCCTGGGCCACCGCCGACTTTCCATCATTGACCTCTCCAGCGGCCAACAACCGCTGTTCAATGAAGACGGCAGCGTGATCGTCACGTTCAATGGCGAGATCTACAATTATCCAGAACTCATGGCAGAATTGATCAAACTGGGCCACACGTTCCGCACCCATTGCGATACCGAAGTCATCGTCCATGCCTGGGAACAGTGGGGCGAGAGCTGCGTCGAACGCTTTCGTGGTATGTTCGCCTTCGGCCTGTGGGATCGCAACAAGGAAACCCTGTTCCTGGCGCGCGACCGCATGGGCGTAAAACCGCTATTCTATGCCTTGCTCGATGATGGCCAACTGATTTTCGGTTCTGAGCTCAAAGTGCTGACCGCGCACCCCGGACTCAAACGCGAAATTGATCCATATGCGGTAGAGGAATATTTTGCCTACGGCTATGTGCCGGAGCCGCGCACCATCTACAAACAGGCGCTCAAACTTCCGCCTGCACATACGCTCACGATCGAGCGCGGCGGGCCCTTGCCTGCGCCCAGACAATACTGGGATGTATCGTTCGAGAGTATCGGCCTGATCAGCGAACAGGACGCACAACATGAGTTGGTCGACCGCTTGCGCGAATCGATCAAGATTCGCCTGATGTCCGAAGTACCGCTAGGTGCATTTCTTTCGGGCGGCGTTGATTCCAGCGCGGTAGTCGCGATGATGGCTGGCCTCATGTCCGATCCGGTAAACACCTGCTCAATCGGGTTCAACGACCGCGCCTATAATGAATCCGAATTCGCAGAGCTGGTCGCCAACCGCTACCATACGCACCATTCGCTAGACATAGTAGATACCGACGACTATGGACTGATTGATACCCTCGCTGCGTTATACGATGAACCCTATGCCGACAGCTCCGCCATTCCCACCTATCGCGTGTGCCAATTAGCGCGCAAGCGCGTCACAGTGGCCTTATCCGGCGATGGCGGCGACGAGACTTTCGCCGGTTACCGGCGCTATCGCTGGCACATGCACGAGGAGCGCGTACGTAATCTACTACCCTTGTCTTTGCGTCGTCCCTTGTTTGGCCTGCTAGGCACAACCTACCCCAAGGCCGATTGGGCGCCGAAAATGCTACGTGCCAAGACGACACTTCAGGCACTGGCGCGCGACAGCATGGAAGCGTATTTCCACAGCGTTTCATTCGTGTCGGATGAACTACGCGGACGCATGTTTAGCGCACGTTTCAAGCAGGACCTGCAAGGCTACCAGGCCATAGAGGTGATGCGTGGTCACGCAAAAAATGCGCCTGAGCACCCCTTGTCTGCAATTCAATATCTCGATTACAAAACCTATTTGGTAGGAGACATCAATACCAAGGTGGATCGTGCCAGCATGGCGCACGCACTGGAAGTGCGCGAACCCCTTATGGACCACAAGCTGATCGAATGGGTAGCTGGCCTGCCGCCAGAACTGAAGCTAAATGGCACTGAAGGCAAGCACGTACTCAAAAAGGCCATGGAAGCACATTTGCCAAACGAGGTACTGTATCGGCCGAAAATGGGTTTCGCAGTACCCCTGGCGAGCTGGCTGCGCGGCCCTTTACGCGAACAAGCGCGCGCGGCTGTGCTGGGCCCGCGCATGTCAGACTCGGGTTTATTTGACATGGATTTTCTGTGCGGGATGGTAGATCAGCACCAAAGTGGTCTGCACGATTACAGCACCTCAATTTGGACTTTGCTGATGTTCGAAGCTTTCCTGCGTAATAATGAAGGCAATGTGCAGGTAAATCCTGCTACACAGGTCGCCGAGGCGATGGCATGATTTCCGTCGCCGCGTTCATGTGCAGCCTGGCATGTCCTGCCGTCGCCTGGTCATGCACGTTAAAAAAGAAGGTATACAAATCCATCACGAGCTCCACACAAGCTGAAAAACCTTGAAGATTCTAACTTTCACCACACTCTACCCCGACACGACGCGCAACCGGCACGGTATTTTTGTTGAAACCCGGTTGCGTCAGTTGATCAAGCATACAGGCGTCGAAGCCAAGGTAGTAGCACCGGTACCCTGGTTCCCTTGGAAAGCTTCAATGTTTGGCGACTATGCCGCTTATGCACGTGTACCGCGTCAAGAGCTATACCACGGTATTGAGGTTTATCACCCTCGCTACCCCTTGCTGCCCAAAATCGGCATGTCACTCACGCCCTGGCTGATGGCGCAAGCGGTTACGCCTATCCTGCAGGGGTTGCTGCGCGATGGTTATGATTTCGATGTGATTGATGCACATTATTTTTATCCCGATGGAGTCGCGGCGGCATTACTTGCGCGCACTTTCCGCAAGCCGCTGGTAATAACAGCGCGTGGCAGCGACCTCAACCTGATCGCTCGCCTGCCTTTGCCGCGCAAATGGATTAGCTGGGCAACGCGCCGTGCCGATCATCTGATAACAGTAAGTGCGGCGTTGAAACAAGTACTGGTAGAAATGGGCGTGCATCCTTCAAAAATAACGGCGCTGCGCAATGGTGTAGATATGGCGCTGTTCAGACCCGTCGAACGCGAGATGATGCGTCGCACGCTGGGTGTAAGTGGTTTCGTGCTGCTATCTGTCGGCAATCTGGTGCCCGCTAAAGGCCATGATCTTGTGATTGAAACCATCGCGCATCTGCCTGACGCCATGCTGCTGATCATCGGCCAAGGGCCAGATCAGCCTCGGCTGCGCCGGATGATCGCAGACCTCGGCCTTGATGATCGAGTTCGCATACTGGGCAACATGGAACAGGATGCGCTGCGCAATCATTATGGCGCAGCTGATGCCTTGGTGCTGGCCTCGGCGCGCGAGGGCTGGCCTAACGTATTGCTGGAGTCCCTGGCTTGCGGCACGCCTGTAATCGCGACCAGTGTAGGCGCAGCACCAGATATCGTCGCAGCACCTGAAGCTGGCATGTTGGTAGCCGAGCGCAGTACCACAGCGCTGCTTGCGGCAATCCGCCAACTCAGGGAACACTATCCTGACCGTGTCACCACGCGCGCTTATGCCGAACAATTCAGCTGGGACGAAACAAGCGCCGGGCAGGTACAGGTATTCAATCGCTTAACTCTGGCACACGCCTCATGAAAATCCTCTACCATCACCGCATCCGCTCCAAAGATGGCCAGTACGTCCATGTTGAGGAGATGATAGGCGCATTGAAGGCGCTCGGCCATGAGGTCATCCTGGTCGCGCCAGCGGCAATGGAGAAAGAAGAGTTCGGTGCGGATGCCGGCTTAGTGGCCTGGATGAAACAGCATTTGCCTCAGATCGCATACGAGTTATTAGAGCTGTCTTACGCGGTGCTGGCCTTTTTCCGGTTACGGCGCGCTGTGCGTAAGCACCGTCCGGATTGCCTGTATGAGCGCTACAACTTGTTCTTGCCGGCTGGCGTCTGGCTCAAGCGCCGATACGGTTTACCGATGTTGCTGGAAGTGAATTCACCCCTGTATCAGGAGCGTGCGCGTTACGATGGTATTTCGCTCAAGCGTCTTGCGCAATGGGCGCAACATTATGCCTGGCGCGGTGCAGATTACGTGTTGCCGGTCACGCATGTGCTGGGCGACATGGTAGCTGCTGAGGGTGTGCCCAAGGCACGCATTCGGGTGATTCCCAACGGCATCAATCTGGAACGCTTTGGTACCGCACCCGACACCGAGACAGCAAAGAACATGCTCGGTCTGCAAGGTAAAATGGTGCTGGGCTTTACCGGTTTCTTGCGGGACTGGCATGGTCTCGATACCGTGATCGATTTAATCGCGCACGACAATGCCAACGCAACGCGGCACCTGCTAGTGATTGGCGATGGGCCGGCACGCGCAAATCTGGAAGCCCAGGCGCGCCGGCTTGGCATCGCCGATCGACTGACTATTACCGGCATCATCGGACGCGACGACGTCATGCGCTATGTCGCCGCATTCGACATAGCGCTGCAGCCGGCGGTAGTTGCCTACGCATCCCCATTGAAGCTGTTCGAATACCTGATGCTAGGGCGCGCTATCGTTGCACCGGCGCAGCCTAACATCATGGAAATTTTGAGCGACGGTAAGAATGCTGTGCTGTTCGAGCCAGGGCAGCCCGGCGCACTGGCTGATGCGATCGAACGCGTGAGCCGCGACACTGGACTGCGGCAGCGCATCGGTGCCAGTGCGCGTGCCACTATCGACGAGCAAGGGCTTACCTGGGTTCGCAATGCTGAGCGGGTAAGTCAACTGTTTAATGAGCTGTTAGCAAAAAAAACGAGATAATGCCCATCATTCAATCGAAATGCGCTATATAGGTAACGATAGCTCAAGAATGCACATATTGTCGCGACAAAGGAGCCGAGGTTGATCATGCCTAATCTCACTGTAACGGTCATCCATCATGCGTGACCTGATTATTTTTGCAGTCTTTTTCTGGGCGCTGCTGAAGGTCTATACTCGCCCGTATATTGGTATTTACCTATGGACATGGATCGGCCTGATGAACCCCCATCGGTTGACTTGGGGGATGGCATATTCATTTCCTTTCGCTGCCGTTATTGCCGGCGCTACGGTAATGGGCATCTTGTTCTCAAAGGCACCAAGGCGAATGATATGGTCGCGCGAAACCGTGTTGCTAGTGCTGTTCACACTATGGATGATACTCACCACCGTGTTCGCATTCGATACTGCAGTAGCGTTTGAATATCTCAGTCGCGTGCTGAAGATTGTATTATTCGCATTTCTCACGATTTATCTGATCACCGACAAAGAAAAACTGACCGGCCTGCTTTGGATTACTGTCGTATCCTTAGGGTTTTATGGCGTAAAGGGCGGAATTTTTACCCTCTTTGGTGGGGGCTCGGAGAGAGTAATGGGGCCTACCGGCTCATTTATTAACGGCAATAATGAGATTGCGCTAGCGCTCATTATGACCGTGCCATTGATGTTCTACCTGCTGCATGAGTTGCAAAAAAAGTGGGCTCGCTACGCCATGATGGGGGCTATTTTCCTGACCGCCTTGGCTATCGTGGGTAGCCAATCGCGTGGCGCATTGCTTGGAGTTGTCGCAATGGGTGGGTTGCTTTGGTTGAGAAGCAAGCAGAAGCTTGGTGTCGGCATTCTGATCGCGGTAGCTGCTATCGCCATCATGCTATTCATGCCGGAATCATGGTGGGAGCGCATGGAAAGCATCAGGAATTACCAGCAAGACGGCTCTGCCTTGGGGCGCATCAATGCGTGGTGGACTGCCTGGAATGTTGCAACGAGCCATTTGCTGGGAGGTGGGTTCAGGATGTTTACGGCTACAACCTTTAATCTCTATGCACCCGACCCTCTTGATCTTCATGATGCACATAGCATTTATTTTCAAGTACTGGGGGAACATGGCTTTATTGGGTTGGGCCTGTTTCTGCTGCTGGGCCTGACGACTTGGCTAAGGTGTGGCCAGACCATTCGCTTTGCCAATAAAAATCCTGAACAAAAATGGGCGAGTAATCTGGCGTCCGTGCTACAGGCAAGTCTGTGCGGCTACGCGGTAAGCGGTGCATTCCTGGGGCTGGCATATTTCGACTATTACTACCACTTGATCGCCATCACACTTATTACATGGAACCTGGCGCTGCAAGCACCTAAGGCGAGTACTGCATCATCTACCCCACCTCACCGCAGTCAGAATCACAAACCCGACAGGCAAAAAATAGCGGCAGGTCGCCGCATTGATTCAAAATCTGCAGTCCATATGTCTACAGACGGGCGGGATTAAGCGGCTGGAAAGTCCCCTCCTCCGGCAATCTGGCTGGGGAAATATATTCAGGGTCAACGGCTATGCCGTTCCAGCCATTCTTCCAGGATTAAAATTACCCAAAGCATTTTTCCAAAATAAGTGGCGTGCCCGGTCATATGCTCGGTGCGGATATGATCGATATAGGCCGGTTGCAACCAGCCGCGTTTTCTGAAGTCGGACAGGCGATCCTCAATCCGTTCGCGTAGTGGTGCATAATCGCGCGCCCAGACGCCAAAAGGCAGCCCGAAACCGTGCTTGCGCTTGTTAATGATTTCATCAGGCAGATAGCCCTTCAATGCGCTCTTGAAAAACCAGCGTAGATATTGCCCCTTTACCTTCCAATCCGGCGGTACTTCCCCCGAAAAAGCCACTAATGCATCGTCGAGCAATGGGAAACGCACCTCGATTCCCGCTGCTTCAGTCATGCCATTCACTTTGCGCAGATCGTTATCCGCCAGGGTAAATTTCATATCCAAATGCATCATGCGGTTGATGTATGAGGCAGAGTCCGTACGGCCGTAGGCATCCTGAAGCCAACCCACCGGCAATGCCGGATTAACCTCTGCCAGGAAATCTGCCGTGAACATCTGATTAAGTGGCTGGCGATAGATGAAGTTATATGACTCCATGCGTTCCGGCAACGGTATATTGGCCTGACGCAAATAACTTTGTAGTTTTCTGGTTGGTGGAAAACGATCAAGCCCAGGTAAAGCCGCAAGAGGCTCGATTAGCCCACTACGGAGAAAACCAGGCAGCGCATGATAAGCCTCGAAAACCTTCTGCTTCGCATAACGCGCATTGCCGCCGAATATCTCATCGCCACCATCACCCGCCAGCATCACGCGGTAGCCATCCGCATGCGCCATTTGGGCGCAAAAGTAAGTGGGCACGGCAGATTCATTGGCAAACGGTTCGTCGTAATGCTGTGCGATGATAGGGATAGCGTTGAGAATGTCTTCCGGCTTTAAATAGTACTCACGCATATCAAGACCGAAATGCTGGCCCGCAAGGCGCGCATATTCCATCTCGTCGAAGCCGTCGGCGGAAAAGCCGATTGAATACGTACGCGCTGGCTTTCCACGCAATTCAGTAAGCACGCCTGCCACCGTGGAGCTATCCGTGCCCCCAGAGAGAAAAGCGGCAGTTTCAGCACCCCCGGCCGAGCGCCCTATGCTTTCTCGAAGCACAGTATGGAATTTTTCCGACATCTCTGCATAGTCAGTGCGGGGTTCGTCGCGATATTTCAAATGCCAGTAAAAATTGCGTTCCTGCTTGCCATCCTTGAACCAGGCATATTGTCCTGGCAGCAGCTTCTCCACGCCCTGGTAAACCGTACCGGGAGCCGGCACATCATAAAAATAAAAATAATTAAACAGCGCCTGAAAAGAAAGCTGCGCCCTTACGCTGGGGTGCGCGGCCACGACATCTGCTCGGCTGGCAAAAACAAGGCCTCCGCCAACGCTGGAAAATGCCAGTGTATGCACGCCGGTCCGGTCTATCGCCAGCAAGACGGTGTTCGCATTGGTGTCAATGATGGCCAACGCAAATGACCCGCTAATTTTTAGCAGTGTATCACGGCCATGCTGCCGCCAAAGCGCGAGCAGTTTTTGCGCGGATAAGACATCAGGCGATGCGCCTTCCAGGCGTGGCTGGCCAATTAAAACGACACAAAGGCCATTTTCCTCCGCCAGACTTTGCTGATTATCCGCGGCTAGCGCGCAATCCCCATGAATAAGCGTTGCTGTCGCACCGGTAGACCCGGCATGCGTAGCTGTGCCCATTGTTATTAACAGATCGCGGCTGTTCTGTGTATTAGCGGCATTGCTGCTGAACCAGCCCCAAAGCTTACCCATACGCCCTCCTGTTATTTTTGTTGGCTTTTATTTTCAAATCAAATGATAGTCCGACGCAGTTTTTTCTCCAAGTGCTAGCTCATACCGCTTTTCACTGAGGTGGGACGGCAGAAGGGGCAGCGTTAGGTCCCCGAATCTGTGATGTCGACGAGACACTATACCGGTAAGCCCATACATGAAAGCCGGAAGCAGCATTGCTGATGAATATGTATACGTCTGCAACAGGGTCGTAATCCAGCGCGTGAAACGCCTGTGTCCCGACATTACCGCCGCCTTCAACCTGGATGTCAGTTGTAGTCCAGGCCATGGTAATCGGATTGAATACATTGAATTGATTATTGTAGACGCCACCGCCGATCACTTGATTACTGGCATCATAGGCAAAGCCCGTCTCCGGTAATTTCGGTCCTGTGCCGTTGCCCACCTCTTGAACAGATGCATTGATCACCTTGTCAGCGCTGCGTGTCAGACTGACCTCCCACACGCGCCCCGTGCTGCTGGAAAAATAATAAAACTTGTCGTTGGGGGGGAAGTAAACGAGGTTATTGGCATAACCCATATTTCCGTTTTTGAATGACGACACCTTGACGGGTGTCGTACCAGCCACCGGATCGTATGCCCAGATGCCGCTATTCCGATCCAACACGATGATTTTCCCGGAAACTGGGTCGACCTCGGATGCGCTAGCTCCACCCCAAGGCGGCTTGACAGTGAAACGCCAGGTTTTATTGTCGATGTTGTAATGCGCTATCAGCGGGCCGTTGGTCATAGCGTGATAGTGCGGTTGCGTGCATTGATTCCCAGAGGGGCTTCCAGTACGCAGAATAACCAGTTCCGAGCCATCTTTGGTCACCGCGCGCAGATCATAGGTGTGGCTTGCTGCAGGGTGGCCGGTGCTAATCCAACGCCCGTTGGCATTGTCGAAATTGTTCGCCGGGCTGGTCTGGGTCACCGGGCTGGTCTGGGTCACCGGGCTGGTCTGGGTCACCGGGATGTTCTGGGTCACCGGGCTGTTCTGCGTCACCGGGCTGTTCTGGGTCACCGGGCTGTTCTGGGTCACCTGGCTGTTCTGAGTCGTGGCGACCCACATGACATCACAAGTCGTCGAGATGTTAGGAGTGCCGGTCGCACTCTTCCATTTGAGTGTAGTAAAACTGAACTCATCCACATCATCGCGCATAGTCGCCGAGTGGCCGCCTCCAAACATGAGCATCTGGCGGCGCTTGGCATCGTAACTGAAACCGCTGTAATCGGTGATGGTGCGACAGCTAATATTAGCTCCGATTACATTGGCGCAATTATAGGCACCGAGATCGCGCGCCTTGTTGTCGCCGAGTGTGCTCAAATCCTTAACAGACGCTGAGTGCGATGCTGCAGCAACGGTACGTAAGGATAAGGCTGCGCTGTTGAATTTATCCTGGCGCGCATAAATCTGCGCCGCTGGTGGGATATCCCTGACGACGGCCAATTTAACGGGAGTCTCACCATACGCAATGGCAGGGCCCGCGGCCAAGGTGAGTAAAGTTGTGAACACACAAACTCTACGCATAAGCAATGCTATGCCGGCAGGCCCGGTGTGAGCGGTTGCGGGCATGGTAGTTAACATGTCACGGCTATTCTGCGTATTGACGGCATTGCCACTGAGCCAGTTCCAAAACTTGTCCATGTTTCCATCCTCTGCTTATGAGTAAGGTGAGATTTCGATGCTGTACTTTCAGGTCGAGTCTGATGAATGAAACAACTTACACCGTAAATACGATATGAAGCAATACACAATCGCTTTCACTTGCTTCCTGTCATATCTGATAGCATCAGTAAACGCTTCTAGTGCTACCCTTGGCGAGCCGTACCAGTAATGCATATATCCATGACCGAAAGCCAGCTTGTACAAGCGCACCCTCATCTGCTTTTCGGAGATGGCAACACCATCCGGAGACGCAAGCCCGTACTTTTTAACCGTACGTAGCAACACAACTTGCTCATTATTGATCGGGCGCGCAGTATGGGTTGTGCTGTTATGGTTTGTTCGATAAAGCGCGACATCTCTTGCGAGCTTATGCGCCTGAACAATCCGAGAAGCACGCAGCCAGAAATCATAGTCCTCGCCTACTCGTAATGATTCATCAAAACCACCCAAAGTGTCGTACAAGGAGCGAGGTATCACGGCCGTGATAATGTGGATGACATTGTCCAGTAGCAGTTGATGGTATATCCAGCCAGACGCTCTATCGACTATGCCGTCATTCTTCTCCGAGGTGATAAAGGCCTCCTTGGGTGGATAGACGTCTTTTTCGTTCATGCACCAGCGCTGGAACCTGCCATACACAATCCCAATCTCTCTGTGCGCGGCAAAATACTCCATTTGTGCCAGTAATTTTCCCGGCAGCCACGCATCATCCCCGTCTAAAAAGGCGAGGTACTCGCCACGAGATTCACGCACCCCTCGATTACGCGCTGCGGCTGGCCCCTGGTTTTTTTGGCGTATTACTTTCACTGGTGAACCGTAAGCTTCTGCGATATCTGCGCTGCCATCGCTGGAACCATCATCCACCACGATAATTTCCAGATTAGGATATTGCTGGGCGAGAATGCTATCCAGCGCCTCTGGCAAAAAATGTGCGCAGTTATAGGCGGGAACAATTACAGACACTAATTTTCTAGTTGGCATTTATATGCTTTCCGTGGACCAACTAATGCAAGGACCGCTCTCTTAAAGCTTGGAACCGCTATTTCTAATAAATGGAAGTGCAGTCAGCAATAGTCGAAAACCCATCAACAATCGAGATAACCGCAATCTCACAGCCTCGTCTCCGCTTCTTGCCAACCAAAAAAACCCTAGAGCAAATCCGAAAGTGGCATCACGGCCAGCCTTGAATCTTCCAATATTATGCAACCTACGAAGAAACATCTTAGGGTTTATCTGAAGTTCTATTAAAAAATAAGCATGAAAAATAGCTCGGCTGCAAATCTTGCGCTGATCATAGCTCAGACCTTTTGAACCATCTATCCCATTACCGCACGCCATCTCCAAATCGTCCAACATCTCGTCGAGCATGGCTTTACTGGCCATGACTGACATCCTTTGGAGCAGGGCACTCCTCCTATCAAAAACTCCTTTCACATCACTGCCAATCCTCCTCGGCAGGTATTCTACAAGCTCGACATTAGCGCGGATCTTGCGCCCTATTTGCCTATCATATTCGAGCCAAATATTCTCTCGTGAAAGGCCAGAGTGGCGAATACTTGCAGGGCCTCGGTCACCCTGGTGTATGCGAAAGATAAAAGTCGGTTCTTTTAGCACGGCACATGAGTATTGCCGCGCGAGTCGTATCATTAAGTCATAGTCCTGCGACCGCAACAGCGTCTCGTCCAGCCCGCCAATCTCTTGAAAGCATGACGTCCTTACCAAAAGACTTTGCAGCGTAAAATAGTATCCATTCATCAATCGTAGAAATATTTCTTGTTCGGAATTGCACTGCACTTCATACAACATCTCACGCACAATCCTGCCGTCTGAACCATCTCTCCCCCGATAGTGTCCGCTGATTACAAATCCCAACTCGGGTTGAGTATCTAACACCACCAAGCGTTTTTCTATTGAATCAGGCAAGGCAACATCGTCGTCATCAAAAATCCAGACGTATTTACCAGACGCATGTTTTAGACCAAGATTAACCGCCGAAGCCTTACCTCCATTAGGCTGCCTCAGAATCGTAATGCTCTTCTCAAACTCGTTGAGTATGGCTGCGGTGCCGTCCTGAGATCCATCATCAATCACAATAATTTGATGTGGTGGAGCTGTCTGACAGAGAATGCTCTCCAGGCATTCTCTGATATAACCAGCCCTATTAAATGTCGGTATCAGAACCGATACGGAAGCATTTTTCGAATTTTGGGTCATTTACAAAGCCTAAGCTAAATTGCTCTCAAGCAATTAGGGAAGCCCTGAACAAGTCAGCATTCAGCGGCTCCAATTTATCGAATTACGGTTTCCGGTCGAATTTTCTTAGCCGATCGTTCAGAAACCGCAGTT
>CAJDUO010000013.1_pt1 | contig 80964 bp, 73 predicted proteins | sample 7391151 | NCBI WGS metagenome assembly CAJDUO01 (sample SAMEA7055682, study PRJEB34461) | soil metagenome | biome: terrestrial ecosystem; feature: Peninsula; material: soil | place: Antarctica | collected 2016
CTGATTGCGCCCATCGCCATGGAAGATGGTCTGCGCTTCGCGATTCGCGAAGGTGGCCGTACCGTCGGTGCCGGTGTCGTCGCCAAGATTATTGAATAAGTAGTTAAACCAAAAGGGCTGTGGGTTTTTAGCACTTACAGCCCTTTCGCTCTTTAAGCAGTTTGTTCTTTAGGAAATATTATGCAAAGCCAAAAGATTCGTATTCGCCTCAAAGCATTCGACTATCGTTTGATTGATCAGTCTGCTCTGGAAATCGTAGAAACTGCCAAGCGCACAGGCGCAGTAGTTAAGGGTCCCGTACCTTTGCCTACTCGCATTGAGCGTTTTGACATTCTGCGTTCACCGCATGTCAACAAGACTTCACGTGACCAGTTCGAAATTCGCACGCATCAGCGTTTGATGGATATCGTCGATCCCACCGACAAGACTGTCGATGCGTTGATGAAGCTGGATCTTCCGGCTGGCGTAGACGTAGAAATCAAGCTGTAAGTTGTAATTAAGTTGGGGGTCGGCTATAATCCGCCCTCTCGTAAAATGGGCTGGTCAATTGTAATCGGCCCTTTAATTATTATAAGGAAACGATCATGAGCTTAGGGCTTATTGGTCGCAAGGTGGGTATGACCCGCGTATTTACCGAAGATGGCGTAAGCATCCCGGTAACTGTGCTGGAAGTTGTGCCTAACCGTGTGACACAGGTCAAGACACTACAAAGCGATGGCTATACCGGCCTTCAGGTCGCTTATGGTGAACGTCGTGCCAGCCGTATCAGCAAAGCGCTGACCGGCCACTACGCCAAAGCTGGCGCAGCTGCAGGCTCCGGCATTAAAGAATTTCCAGTCACCGAAGATGTGCTGGCTGGCTATGCAGCTGGCGGCCAGATTACGGTTGAACTTTTCCAGGCAGGTCAGTTGGTCGATGTGACAGGCACCTCCCTCGGTAAAGGTTTTGCCGGTGCTATCAAGCGCCACCACTTCAGTTCCAACCGCGCATCTCACGGTAATTCCAAGTCACACAACGTGCCTGGTTCCATCGGTATGGCGCAGGATCCGGGTCGAGTATTCCCTGGTAAGCGCATGCCTGGCCACCTTGGTGCGGTAAAAGTCACTACGCAGAACCTGCAAGTGGTGCGCGTTGATGTTGAGCGCAATCTGCTGCTGATCAGGGGTGCGATTCCCGGCTCTAAAGGCGGCGATGTTGTCGTTCGCCCAAGCGTGAAGGCCAAAGCTGCCAAGGTGGGTGCATAATGGAACTCAGACTAATCGATAATAATGGTAAGCCAGCTGAGTCCGGCGTCACCGTTTCCGAAGTTACTTTCGGCCGCGAATTCAATGAAGCGCTTGTGCATCAGGTGGTCGTGGCCTACATGGCTAATGCGCGTACTGCTACCCGTGCCCAGTTGGGCCGCGGCAATGTTCACCACACTACGCACAAGCCTTGGAACCAAAAGGGCACCGGCCGTGCACGTGCTGGTATGAGCTCTAGCCCAATCTGGCGTGGAGGCGGTCGCGCTTTCCCTAATAGCCCGGATGAGAACTTCAGCCACAAGCTCAACCGTAAGGTGTTCCGTGCCGGCATGCGCTCCATATTGTCAGAGCTTGCTCGTCAGGATCGTTTGAATGTGGTTGAAGAGTTCACTATTGATACCCCCAAAACCAAATTGCTGGCCGAGAAGATTAAAGGTTTCGGCTTTGCTGAGGGTGTGTTGGTGTTGATTGATGGCTTTGACGAAAACTTATATCTATCTGCCCGTAACCTGCCAAATGTCTTGGTGGTTGAAGCGCAGTATGCTGATCCAGTAAGTCTGGTGCGTTTCCCGAATGTGGTTGCGACCAAGGCTGCGGTGAAGAAACTTGAGGAGATGCTGGCATGAGTGCAAATCTGAACGTGGTTCATACTCAAGACCGTTTGCTGCAAGTTATTCTCGCACCGCAAATTACTGAAAAAGCAACCCGCATTGCTGACAAAAATCAGCAAATTGCGTTCAAGGTGCGCACTGATGCTACCAAGCCCGAAATTAAGGCTGCAATAGAGTTGGTGTTCAAGGTTGATGTGCAAGCCGTTACCGTGGTGAATGTAGGCGGTAAGGAAAAGCGCGCAGGTCGTGTAATAGGTCGTCGTAAGGACTGGAAAAAGGCTTATGTGAGCTTGAAGCCAGGCCAAGAAATTAACTTTGCAGCGGGCGAATAGGAGAAATCATGGCACTGGTTAAAGTCAAGCCAACTTCCCCAGGTCGGCGCGCCGTAGTGAAGGTGGTAACACCTGATCTATATAAGGGCAAGCCCCATGCGCCGCTGCTGGAGAAGCAAAGCAAAAATGCTGGTCGTAACAACAACGGCCATATTACGATACGTCACCAAGGTGGCGGTCATAAACAACATTACCGCCTGGTCGATTTTCGTCGTAACAAGGACGGTATCGTAGCCAAGGTTGAGCATATCGAGTATGACCCAAACCGTAGCGCGCATATTGCACTGTTGTGCTATGCCGACGGTGAGCGTCGTTACATCATTGCACCGCGTGGCGTAAGCGCTGGTATGCAGTTGGTCAGCGGTTCTGATGCGCCAATTAAAGTGGGTAATGCTTTGCCGCTGCGTAACATACCGGTCGGTAGCACCATACACTGCATCGAACTGCAACCGGGCAAAGGTGCGCAAATTGCACGCTCTGCTGGTACCTCAGTGCAGTTGCTGGCTCGCGAAGGTAGCTACGCCCAGTTGCGTTTGCGCTCTGGTGAGGTGCGCCGCGTACACGTTGATTGTAAGGCAACCATCGGTGAAGTGGGTAATGAAGAGCACTCTCTGCGCTCCATCGGTAAAGCTGGTGCAATGCGTTGGCGTGGTGTTCGCCCAACCGTTCGCGGTGTGGTGATGAACCCAGTGGATCACCCGCACGGTGGTGGTGAAGGTAAAACTGCGGCAGGTATGAATCCTGTTAGCCCATGGGGTACGCCAACTAAGGGTTATCGTACCCGTAGTAACAAGCGCACCGATAATATGCGCGTCAGCCGTCGTCCGGCTAATAAGAGGTAATCAATATGGCACGTTCAATTAAAAAAGGTCCATTTATCGATGGTCATTTGGCCAAAAAAGTAGAGGCAGCCGCTGCTATCCGCGACAGAAAACCAATTAAAACCTGGTCACGCCGCTCTACCATTTTGCCTGACTTCATTGGTCTGACCATTGCGATTCATAACGGCAAGCAGCATATTCCGGTGCTGATTTCAGAAAACATGGTAGGCCACAAGCTCGGCGAGTTCGCGCTGACCCGTACGTTCAAGGGTCACGCTGCCGACAGGAAAGCCAAGAAGTAGGAGATGACGATGCAAGTATCCGCTGTATTAAAAGGTGTTCATCTGTCCCCGCAGAAGGCTCGCTTGGTCGCTGACTTGGTGCGTGGCAAGAAAGTTGACTACGCACTCAGCATCCTGAATTTCTGCCCGAAAAAAGGTGCAGAGATCATCAAGAAGGTGGTTGAGTCTGCGATTGCTAACGCCGAACATAACGAAGGTGCAGATATCGACGAGTTGAAGGTAACTTCAATCTACGTTGATAAAGGTATCGTGCTCAAGCGTATTCGTGCACGTGCCAAAGGCCGCGCCGGACGGATTATCAAACCAACTTGTCACATCACTGTGACCGTCGGTAACTAAAAGGAATCGTAATGGGTCAGAAAATTCATCCAATTGGTTTCCGTCTGAGTGTCCAGAAGAACTGGTCTTCTCGTTGGTACGCCAATAGCAAAAATTTCCCGGCGATGTTGAATAGCGACATTAAGGTACGCGAGTTCCTTAACAAGAAGCTGGCACACGCTGCCGTGAGCAAGATTATCATCGAGCGTCCTGCCAAGAACGCCAAGATCACAATTTTCAGCGCACGTCCTGGTATTGTGATTGGCAAGAAGGGTGAGGATATCGAATCCTTGCGTTCTAGCCTGCAAGGCCTGATGGGTGTGCCAGTGCATCTCAACATCGAAGAGGTGCGCAAGCCAGAAATCGATGCGACATTGATTGCGCAAAGTATTGCTCAGCAACTTGAAAAGCGCGTGATGTTCCGTCGTGCTATGAAGCGTGCGATGCAAAACGCGATGCGCTTGGGTGCGCAAGGTATCAAAATCATGAGCGCTGGCCGTTTGAATGGTATCGAAATCGCTCGTACCGAATGGTATCGCGAAGGCCGTGTGCCATTGCATACCTTACGCGCCGATATTGACTATGGTGTTGCTGAAGCGCATACCACCTACGGTATTATCGGTATCAAAGTGTGGGTGTTCAAGGGTGAAGTGTTCTCGGGCAAGGGTGAGGCGCCAGCTGTCAATGCGCCTGCAGAGCCAGAGAAGAGAGCAAGAACCAACCCTTCTGAGCCAGAGAAAAAAGTAAGAAAGTCGGGGGCAAAAAATGCTACAGCCAGCTAGACAAAAATTCCGCAAGATGCAAAAAGGCCGGAATAAAGGTATTGCCACCACCGGCAATAAGGTAAGTTTCGGTGAGTATGGTTTGAAGGCAATCGGTCGTGGCCGTTTGACCGCGCGTCAGATTGAAGCGGCTCGTCGTGTCATGACTCGTCATATCAAGCGTGGTGGCCGTGTATGGATTCGCATTTTTCCAGACCAGCCTATCTCCAAGAAGCCTGCTGAGGTGCGTATGGGTAATGGTAAGGGCAGCACGGAGTACTATATTGCCCAGATCCAGCCTGGAAAAATGTTGTATGAAATGGACGGCGTCAGTGAAGAACTGGCGCGTGAAGCGTTCCGTCTGGCAGCAGCTAAGTTGCCAATCGAGACTACTTTCATCACCCGTCATATTGGGAGCTGAAAATGAAAGCAACTGAATTAAGAAACAAGTCTGTTGATGAGCTGAATAGTGAGCTGATTGAACTGCGCCGTGCGCAATTCTCTCTGCGTATGCAATTGGCTACTCAGCAATTGAATAAAGTAGACCAGGTAGGTAAAGTTCGTCGTGACATCGCTCGCGTACGTACTGTGCTTGCTGAGAAAGCGAAGCAGGCATAATTATGAGCGAAACTCAAAAAGTCGTCCGCAGCTTAAGCGGCCGTGTAGTTAGCGACAAGATGGATAAGACTGTCACTGTGTTGGTTGAGCGCAAGGTCAAGCACCCGTTAATTGGCAAGGTCATCCGTCGTTCTAACAAATTTCATGCACATGATGAAACTAACGAGTGCAAAGAAGGTGATCTGGTTGTCATCGAAGAAAGCCGCCCGCTTTCCAAGACTAAAACCTGGAAAGTCAGCAAGATCGTAACAAAGGCAAATATCGTTTAATAGATATTGCATTCCCGTGTTGCTTTGATGCGGGGAGCAATATATAATGTTGGACTTTTCGGCGCCCAAGCAAGCTGGCGCCCCAATACTGACCGTGGTCTGCCGGCCGTGTTTTATAAGCGGCTGGTGTTGGTTTAACGGATTAAGTTGGAGATTATTCTCATGATTCAAATGCAATCTCGGCTCGAAGTCGCCGACAACACTGGTGCACGTTCTGTAATGTGTATCAAGGTGTTGGGCGGCTCCAAGCGTCGTTACGCCGGCATCGGCGACGTTATCAAGGTCACCATTAAGGATGCTGCCCCACGCGGTCGCGTCAAGAAGGGTGAGGTTTACAGCGCTGTAGTGGTCCGTACCACTAAGGGTGTTCGCCGTCCTGATGGATCCCTGGTTAAGTTCGATGGCAATGCTGCCGTATTGTTAAACAACAAGCTGGAGCCGATTGGTACCCGTATTTTCGGGCCTGTGACACGTGAGCTGCGTAGCGAACGTTTCATGAAGATCGTTTCTCTGGCACCGGAAGTATTGTAAGGAGTGCTTGATGAGTAAGATACGCAAGGGCGACGAAGTCGTTCTGAATACAGGTAAAGATAAAGGCAAGCACGGTACCGTGTTGCGCGTGCTGGAATCCGGCCATGTTTTGGTTGAGGGTGTTAACAAGGTGAAGAAGCACGCCAAGCCGAATCCGATGAAGGGTATCACTGGCGGCATCATCGACAAAGAGATGCCTATCGACATCTCCAATGTTGCCTTGTTTAACCGTGCCACCCAAAAGGGTGATCGTGTTGGCTTCAAAACGCTTGATGATGGACGCAAGGTTCGCGTCTTCAAGTCAAGTGGCGAAGTCGTTGACGCATAAGGACAGATCATGGCTCGTTTAAAAGATTTCTATAAAGATACCGTGGTTAAAAAAATGATCGAGCAATTCGGTTATAAGTCGACCATGGAAGTGCCGCGCATTCAAAAGATCACTCTGAATATGGGTGTGGGTGAAGCGGTTGCGGATAAAAAGGTCATGGAAAACGCCGTTGGCGATATGGAAAAAATTGCTGGTCAAAAGCCGGTCGTTACCAAGGCTAAAAAGTCTGTAGCAGCATTTAAGATTCGTGATGATTATCCTGTTGGTTGTAAGGTTACTCTGCGCCGCGAGCGTATGTATGAATTCCTTGATCGCTTGGTAACGGTTGCTATTCCACGTGTGCGTGATTTTCGCGGTATTTCTGCCAAGTCGTTTGATGGTCGTGGCAATTACAACATGGGTGTGAAAGAGCAGATCATTTTCCCGGAAATTGAGTACGACAAGATCGATGCGATACGCGGTATGAATATTACGATTACAACGACGGCTAAAACTGACGAAGAAGCGCGTGCTTTGCTTGCTGCATTTAGCTTCCCGTTTAGAAACTGAGGGTCTCATGGCTAAAACCTGTCTGATTGAGCGCGAGCAAAAACGTCGCGACACAGTTAAAAAATACGCAGCCAAGCGTGCTGAGTTGACCGCAGTGGTCAATGATCAAAAAGCATCTGTTGAGGATCGCCGTGATGCGCGTCTGAAGCTGCAAAGTTTGCCACGTAATTCCAGCCCGGTGCGCCTGCGTAATCGCTGTGCATTGACTGGTCGTCCTCGTGGCGTGTTTAGTAAGTTTGGTATTGCGCGTAGCAAATTGCGCGAATTGATGATGCGTGGCGAAGTGCCAGGCGTCACCAAAGCCAGCTGGTAACGGAGGTATTTAACGATGAGTATGAGTGATCCGATTGCCGATATGCTGACGCGCATCCGCAATGCACAAAGCGTCAATAAGCCGGTAGTTTCTATGCCCGCATCCAAGCTCAAGGGCGCTATCGCTAGCGTTCTGAAGGACGAAGGGTATATTGACGACTTCGCAGTGCAGGCTGTTGACGGCAAGCCGCAATTAAATATCAGCCTTAAGTATTATGCTGGTCGCCCTGTAATTGAGAAGATTGAGCGCGTGAGCCGCCCCGGTCTTCGTGTTTATCGCGGCAACCAGGATATTCCTACGGTAATGAATGGCCTTGGTGTGACTATCGTGTCTACATCCAAGGGTGTGATGACTGATCGCAAAGCGCGCGCTGCCGGTATCGGTGGCGAAGTGCTGTGCGTAGTGGCTTAAGGAGAGAAGCATGTCTCGTGTAGCTAAGAATCCAGTCGCCATCCCAGCTAAGGTTGAAGTGGCGCTAAGTGCGGAAAGCATTTCCGTGAGTGGGCCGTTGGGTAAGTTGTCCCATCCGCTGACCAATGCCGTTAAGTTGGCGCGTGAAGGTGATGCAATCACTTTCGCTGCAGCTAACGATAGTCAGCATTCGCGTGCAATGTCCGGTACTTTACGTGCGCTAGTTGCTAATATGGTGCAAGGTGTTTCCCAAGGCTTTTCACGTAAATTGACCTTGGTTGGCGTGGGTTACAAAGCGCAGGCTCAGGGCACCACGTTGAACCTTGAGCTGGGTTACTCGCATCCGATTAGTCACAAAATGCCCGCGGGCGTTACTGTTGAAACCCCAACTCAAACTGAGGTTCTTTTGAAGGGTGTTGATAAGCAGGTGATTGGCCAAGTTGCCGCGCAGATTCGTGCATATCGTGCTCCAGAGCCTTATAAGGGCAAGGGTGTGCGTTATTCCGATGAAGTGATAATTATCAAAGAAACCAAGAAGAAGTAAGGTTTAGCCATGAATAATGTGAATACTGCAAATACACGCCTGCGCCGAGCACGTAAAACCCGTGCCAAAATCGCCGAACTGAAGGTCACCCGTTTAAGTGTGCACCGCAGTAATGGGCATATATACGCACAGATTATTGCTGAAACTGGTGATAAGGTTCTTGCCAGTGCTTCCACGCTGGAAGCGGAAGTTCGCAAGGATCTGAAAAGCGGCGGCAATGTCGCCGCGGCAGCAGTGATCGGCAAGCGTATTGCAGAGAAAGCCAAAGCTGCGGGCATTACTACAGTTGCCTTTGATCGCTCTGGCTACAAATACCACGGTCGTATCAAGGCGTTGGCAGAAGCCGCGCGTGAAAACGGCTTGTCCTTCTAATAGACGGGGTTGATGATGGCAAAAGAAATGGAACAACAGCAAACCGATGGTTTGCGCGAGAAAATGATCTCGGTCAACCGCGTGACCAAGGTGGTCAAAGGCGGTCGGATTATGAGCTTTGCTGCACTTACCGTGGTCGGTGATGGTGATGGTGCGGTAGGCATGGGCAAGGGCAAGGCGCGTGAAGTGCCGGTTGCCGTGCAAAAGGCCATGGATGAAGCCCGCCGCGGTATGGTTAAGGTTAGCCTGAACAATGGCACCTTGCATCATGCAGTAACCGGTGTTCACGGCGCTGCCAAGGTGTTTATCCAGCCGGCTTCCGAAGGTACCGGTATTATTGCTGGTGGTGCAATGCGCGCAATCTTTGAAGTGATGGGCATTACTAATGTCCTGGCCAAGTGTATTGGTTCCACCAATCCTTACAACGTGGTTCGCGCTACGCTGAATGGCCTGCAGGCAATGAATACGCCAGCTGAAGTTGCTGCAAAGCGCGGTAAGAGCATAGAAGAAATCAGAGGTTGATCATGGCTAAAGCTAAAAAAGAAACTAGCTCAATTAAGGTTACCTTGATCAAGAGCACCATCGGCAGAATTGAATCTCACCGTGCGTGCGTGCGTGGCCTGGGCCTGCGCCGTATGCATCACACTGTTGAATTGCAAGACACTCCAGCCGTGCGTGGCATGATCAATGCGGTGAGCTATCTATTAAAGGTAGAAGCATAATGAAATTAAATTCTATTAAGCCTGCAGAAGGCGCAAAACACGTCAAGCGTCGCGTTGGACGCGGCATCGGTTCCGGTTTTGGCAAGACTGCTGGTCGTGGTCACAAGGGCCAAAAGTCACGTACTGGTGGTTTTCATAAAGTAGGCTTCGAGGGCGGTCAAATGCCTTTGCAGCGCCGTCTGCCTAAGCGTGGCTTTGTGTCTTTGACTAAAGCTGATACCGCACATGTTCGTACAAGCGAGCTGGCTCGTATGCAGGCTGATGTGATTGATCTGCTGTCCTTGAAGCAAGCCAATGTAGTTGCAGGCAGCATTAGATCCGTCAAGGTATATCTCTCTGGAGAGGTTACCCGTGCTATCACTGTGCAGGGCTTGTTGCTGAGCAAGGGCGCGCGTGCGGCTGTTGAAGCTGCCGGCGGTAAAATCCTAGAAGTTGCAGCAGAGTAATCAGTTGGCTAACGATAGTTTTCTGGGTTCTGTGGGTAAGATGAGTGAGCTGAAAAGCCGCTTGTTGTTTGTACTTGGTGCTCTTGTTGTATATCGTTTAGGCGCACATATCCCGGTACCGGGTATCGATCCGGAAGTGCTGGCTAAGCTGTTCGAATCGCAAAGCGGCGGTATTTTGGGCATGTTCAACATGTTCTCCGGCGGCGCATTATCACGGTTTACAGTGTTCGCCCTAGGTATCATGCCTTACATCTCGGCTTCCATCATCATGCAATTGCTGACGGTGGTATCGCCGCAGATGGAGCAGTTGAAAAAGGAGGGCGAAAGTGGCCGGCGCCAGATTACTAAATACACACGCTACGGTACGGTATTTTTAGCAACCTTCCAGGCGCTTGGGATTGCCATTGCGCTTGAAGGTCAGCCGGGCTTGGTGTTGGACCCGGGCCTGATATTCCGCTTGACGGCTGTGATTACGCTGGTTAGCGGTACGATGTTTTTGATGTGGCTGGGCGAGCAGATTACTGAGCGTGGCATCGGTAACGGCATCTCTATCATTATTTTTGCGGGGATTGTGGCGGGCTTGCCGCATGCTATTGGCGGTACGCTTGAATTGGCGCGAACGGGAGCGTTCTCGGTTCCTCTGGTGTTGTTCCTGTTTATTGCGACGATATTGGTAACGGCTTTTGTCGTGTTTGTGGAACGTGGTCAACGCAAGATCACGGTGAACTACGCGAAGCGCCAGGTTGGACGTAAGGTTTTTGGTGGGCAAACCAGTCATTTGCCGCTGAAGCTGAATATGGCGGGCGTTATCCCTCCAATTTTTGCTTCGAGCATTATTTTGTTTCCGGCTACGATGGCGGGTTGGTTCGGTAGCAGTGAGCGCATGTCCTGGTTGAAAGATATTGGTTCGACCCTCTCGCCTGGCCAGCCGCTCTACATTATGTTTTTTGCAACTGCGATTATATTTTTCTGTTTTTTCTATACGGCGTTGGTTTTCAACCCTAAAGAGACAGCAGACAATTTGAAGAAGAGTGGTGCTTTTGTCCCCGGTATCCGCCCTGGTGATCAGACTGCCAAATATATTGATCGCATTATGGCAAGGCTGACATTGGCTGGAGCGCTTTACATTACCGCAGTGTGTTTGTTACCCGAGTTTTTGATTTTGAAATTTAATGTGCCGTTTTATTTTGGCGGCACATCCTTGTTGATTATTGTTGTAGTCACTATGGACTTCATGACTCAGGTACAGTCACATTTGATGTCGCATCAATATGAGGGCCTGCTGAAAAAGGCTAATTTTAAAGGTGGTGCGGTTACTCCGCGTTGATTAGACACTCAGCATGGCAAAAGAAGACAGAATTGAAATGCAAGGCGAGGTTCTAGAAAACCTCCCTAACGCAACATTTAGAGTCAAGTTGGAAAATGGTCATGTAGTGTTGGGATATATCTCTGGCAAGATGCGTATGCACTATATCCGCATCCTGCCTGGTGACAAGGTTACCGTAGAGATGACGCCCTATGATTTATCGCGTGCGCGGATTATTTTCCGCGTTAAATAGTTGGCTGAGTAATTTGAAGCGTAGAGGTGAAAAATGAGAGTTCGTGCATCGGTAAAGGCTTTATGCCGCCATTGTAAGGTAGTTCGCCGTCGTGGTGTGGTGCGTGTTATTTGCACAGACCCGCGTCATAAGCAGCGCCAGGGTTAACTAGGCAATACAAAACTAGTTGTGAAATAAGCAAAGCCAATTGTTAAAAGTTGGTCAAGCTGTTAAAATTTTAGGCTTTTTTGAAGTTCGCCATTATTTTGGAGTAGGTACATGGCTCGGATAGCAGGGGTAAACATCCCAAATCATAAGCACACTGAAATCGCGTTAACCTCGATTTTCGGTGTGGGTCGCAATACGGCAAAGCAGGTTTGTCTGGCAGCTGGCGTTTCCGGCACTGCCAAGATCAAGGATCTGAATGATGCGGAAGTGGAAAAGTTACGCGACGAAGTTGCTAAGCTCAAGGTTGAAGGTGACCTGCGTCGTGAAGTTTCCATGAACATTAAGCGTTTGATGGATCTGGGTTGCTACCGCGGTGTACGCCACCGTCGTGGGCTTCCTGTTCGCGGTCAACGTACCAAGACCAATGCGCGCACACGCAAAGGCCCAATCAAGCCGATTAAGTCGTCTAAGTAAGGAATATGCAACATGGCTAAAGCTAACGTACGCGTACGCAAGAAAGTCAAAAAGAATATTGCCGAGGGTATAGCTCACGTGCACGCTTCTTTTAACAACACAATTATCACCATCACCGATCGTCAAGGTAATGCTCTGTCTTGGGCAACTTCTGGCGGTGCTGGCTTTAAGGGTTCTCGTAAGAGTACCCCATTTGCTGCACAGGTGGCTGCTGAAGCGGCTGGTAAAGCGGCACAGGAGTGTGGTGTGAAAAATCTTGAAGTGCGCATTAAGGGTCCAGGTCCTGGCCGTGAATCCGCAGTTCGTGCACTTAATGCTGTCGGCTTCAAAATCACCAGCATTTCTGATGTGACGCCAGTGCCTCACAATGGCTGCCGTCCACCAAAGAAGCGTCGCATTTAATTGCGCCGGATATATTAGGAGAACACCTTGGCTAGAAATCTCGATCCTAAGTGCCGTCAGTGTCGCCGCGAAGGCGAAAAGCTTTTCCTTAAAGGGGAGAAGTGCTTCACTGACAAGTGTGCTATCGAAAAACGTAATTTCCCACCTGGCCAGCATGGTCAGAGACGTAATCAGCGCTTGTCTGATTACGGCGTGCAGCTGCGTGAAAAGCAAAAGCTGCGTCGTATCTATGGCATTCTTGAAGGTCAGTTCCGCAGCTATTATGCTGAAGCTGATCGTCAAAAGGGCATTACTGGTGAAAACCTGCTGCAATTGCTTGAGTGCCGCCTGGATAACGTGGCTTACCGTATGGGTCTCGGTGCTTCACGTACTGAAGCTCGTCAGATCGTGCGTCACAACAGCATTCTGGTTAATAGCAAGCGCGTAAACATTCCATCATTCCAAGTTAAACCTGGCGATGTAGTGCAAGTGGCAGAGGCTTCCAAGTCACAATTGCGCATTACCGGTGCTTTGGCAGCTGCTGAACAGCGCGGTTTCCCGGAGTGGATTGAAGTCGACGTGAAGGCGCTGAAAGGCACTTTCAAGGCTAAACCACAACGCGATGAATTGCCATCCACGATTAATGAATCACTCGTGGTTGAACTGTACTCTAAGTAATTTAAATCGAACTGATTTAGGACCGTAAGGAAAGTTTATGCAAAACAGTCCGACTGAATATTTGAAGCCTCGTGTTGTTGATGTTGAGGTGATTTCACCTCTGCGCGCTCGGGTGACGCTAGAGCCTATGGAGCGTGGTTTTGGTTATACGCTGGGCAATGCTCTGCGTCGTGTACTGCTTTCTTCCATTCCTGGCTTTGCAATTACCGAAGTTAAGATTGATGGAGTAGTACATGAATACTCAACACTCGATGGCGTTCAAGAAGATGTGGTAGACATTCTGCTAAATCTTAAAGGAGTCGCACTCAAGTTGAATAGCAAGAGTGAAGCTACCCTGACCTTGAATAAATCCGCAGAGGGTGTAGTGACTGCAGGCGATTTTGATACAGGCCATGATGCTGAAATTGTTAATCCAGGCCACGTTATTGCCCATCTAACTAAAGGTGGCAAGCTCAGCTTGGAAGTTAAGGTTGAGATGGGGCGCGGTTATCAGCCAGTTCCTGTGCGTCAAAAAGCTGACGAAGAGGATCGTGTTTTGGGCTTCATCATGATTGATGCTTCATTCAGCCCGATCAACAAGGTTAGCTACCAAGTTGAGAGTGCCCGTGTAGAGCAGCGTACCGATCTGGACAAGCTGGTGATGGATGTCGAGACCAATGGTGTGATTGAACCTGAACAGGCGATTCGCGATGCAGCACGTATTCTGATGGGTCAGTTGGCAGTATTTGCTGATCTGGAAGGAGCGCCGACAGAAATAGAAATCAAGCACGCGCCACAGATTGATCCTATTTTGTTGCGTCCTGTAGATGATCTGGAATTAACGGTGCGTTCTGCAAATTGCTTGAAAGCAGAGAACATTTATTACATAGGTGATTTGATTCAGCGCGGTGAAAACGAGCTGTTGAAAGCGCCAAACCTGGGCCGTAAGTCTCTGAACGAGATTAAGGATGTGTTGGCTTCCAAGGGCCTCACATTAGGCATGAAACTGGAAAACTGGCCGCCGGTTGGCCTCGAAAAAGTATAATAGCTAAAGGTGTGAGGGTATCACTATGCGTCATCGCAACAGCAATCGTAAATTAAATCGCACCAGTAGCCATCGTCAGGCGATGTTGCGTAACATGGCTACTTCTTTATTGCGCCATGAAGTTATCAAGACCACTTTGCCTAAGGCTAAGGAACTGCGTCGTGTAGCAGAACCCTTAATTACCCTGGGCAAGAACGCTACTCTGGCTAATCGCCGTCTGGCATTTAACCGTCTACGTGACCGTGACATCGTGGGCAAGCTGTTTGAAGAGCTTGGTCCACGCTACCTGACACGTAACGGTGGGTATTTGCGTATTCTCAAGTGTGGCTTCCGCGTAGGTGATAATGCGCCTATGGCGTTGGTTGAACTTGTGGACCGTCCGGATTTGTCTGCAGAAGCAGTAGTTACTGACTAATTGCCGCTAACATGCGAGCATAAAAAAGCCGGTTACTGACCGGCTTTTTTCTTTGTTACGGTCATCATCATGATGATCAGAAATTAATGTGATAGCCAACGCAGGATGTCGGCCTTGGAAAAAGGCCAGCATAATTCTGTGTCGCTATCCTCACGCTTCAGCACCGGTATTTTGATGCCATATAGTTGCATGAGACGCTCTTCATCGATGATATCAATTTCTGACCAGTGTAGCTCCATTTCACAAGCCAGATTCTGTAACAGGGCAGTGGCCTCTTCACATAGATGACAGGCGGAAGTGCCATATAAACGTAAGATCATATTTAATCAATATTACTGTAGTAGTTTGTAATCAATCAATAGTTGGTGGCGCTAGGCTAGTACCATAGTGATTAAAGTTTTCGACACTAAGAAAAAACACCATAATAGCGAAGTGGCTGTCTGAATGGGCTGATATCAGGCGAATTTCTTAAAATAGAGTTTTACGCACATCTCCTCGGACTCACCTATGGCTGAACAAGAATCAAAAGAAAGCTTGCAAGAAAGCCTGCAACTGGTCATCACGCTGTTAAACAAGCACAGGCTAATCGAAGAGTTGGTGCACAAGCAAGATATGCCCAGGCACGAGCTGGTCGAGTCTCTGGTCCACAAACAAAATCTTGCTGAACTGCAAAAAAGACTGGATGCACTTCATTCTGCTGATGTGGCCTATATCCTTGAAGCGCTACCCTTGGAGCAGCGCCTGGATGTATGGGAGCTGGTCAAGGCCGAACGCGATGGCGAAATACTGCTTGAAGTTTCCGATGCAGTGCGGCAGACGCTTATCGCTGACATGGATAGCGACGAGCTGCTTGCAGCCGCAGAGCAGCTAGATACTGATGAACTGGCGGACCTTGCGCCTGACTTGCCAAAGGACGTGCTGCAGGACTTGCTGGAGAGCCTGGATAGCCAGAACCGCGAACGCTTGCAGTCGACTCTCGCGTACCCGGATGATGCCGTTGGCGCACTGATGGATTTCGATATCGTCACTATTCGTGAGGATATTACGCTGGAAGTCGCATTACGCTATCTGCGGCGTATTGGGTCTCTGCCTGGCCATACCGATAAGTTGTTTGTGGTGGACCGCAATGACTTCTTTCGCGGCGTATTGCCTTTGAAGCGCTTGGTCGTGAGTGATCTTGATTCAGGCGTGACGGAGATCATGGCTGCCGATGCCGTAATTTTTCACCCCGAAGACAAGGCCGACGAAGCTGCCAAAGCTTTCGAGCGATATGACCTGGTAACAGCGCCCGTTGTCGATGAAAATAATAAGCTCATTGGGCGGTTGACTGTGGATACCGTGATGGATTTTATTCGTGAAGAAGCCGAAAGCGACATGCTGTCCATGGCTGGTTTACGTGAGGAAGAAGATCTGTTCGCCTCGGTCTGGAAATCTATACAAAACCGCTGGACGTGGCTGGCAGTTAATTTAGTCACAGCGATTATTGCCTCGCGTGTGATTGACTTGTTTGAAGGCTCGATTGCAAGAATTGTGGCACTCGCAGCCTTGATGCCCATCGTGGCAGGTATTGGTGGCAATTCCGGCAATCAAACTACTACTATGATTGTGCGCGGTCTGGCGCTTGGCCAAATTGCTTCCCATAATATGAGATCATTGCTGCTCAAGGAATTAGGCGTAAGTTTGCTCAGCGGTTTGTTATGGGGAAGCGTGCTTGGTTTGATAGCATACGGCTTGTATCACAATGCCGCTTTGGGTTTGGTGATGGCTGGCGCCATGACTCTTAACCTGTTGCTCGCGGCCGTGATGGGCGTCATGATCCCCCTGGTGATGACCCAGCTAGGGCGCGATCCGGCAGTGGGCTCCAGTGTGCTGATTACTGCGATGACGGATAGCGGGGGCTTCTTTATCTTCCTTGGTTTAGCCACCGTGTTCTTACTATGACTTCCAGTTTATGAGCAGCGACATAAATTTGGTTTGGGCAGAATTTTTTGCTGATATATCAACGGCGATAATTGCCTGGCAGCTGATTGTAATTGCTGCCAGCCTGCTATTGGCGTGGTCTATTAATGGGTTGTTGCGCGCTTATGTAATGCGTCATGCACCTGAGAACTGGAAAGTGGGTATCGGTGGTATCAACCGCGTACTTTTTCCCTTATCGTCACTGTTATTTGCTTCCATAGGCAAATTTATACTCGGGCAATGGCAGCATACCAGTATGCTCAAATTTGCAGTCACGCTATTGCTTGCCATGGCCGTTATCAGATTAATCGTGTATGCCTTGCGCTACATTTTTGCACCCAGCAGCTGGGTCCGCACTACTGAAAGTGCCGTTGCCACTAGTATCTGGCTAATATTGGTATTGCACCTAAGCGGCTTATTGCCAGGGCTGGTAAATGAGCTGGACGAAATAAGTTTCAATGTCGGTAAACACCCCATTAGCTTGTTGCTGGTGATTCAGGCAGTGTTAACGGTATTGATTACGCTGATTCTTGCGCTTTGGATCAGCCGTGTGCTGGAAATCAAGTTGATGCGTACCGAGCAAATCAACATGAATGTGCGTGTTGTCCTGAGCAAGCTGTTTCGTATCGTACTTTCAGTATTTGCCATATTAATGGCACTCTCAGCGGTTGGTCTGGATATAACTTTGCTATCCGTATTTGGTGGTGCGCTAGGTGTTGGTTTGGGTTTTGGCCTGCAGAAAATTGCCAATAATTATGTGAGCGGATTTATTATCCTTCTCGACGATTCTTTGCATCTCGGCGACGTCATTACCTTGGATAACCACTACGGCGTGGTCAGCGGGTTGCGTGCGCGTTATATGGTGCTGCGCAGGCTGGATGGCACTGAGGTGGTGATCCCAAATGAAAGTCTTATCACTAGCGCGGTCATCAACCACTCGCTTACTGATCGTAAGACACTGGTGCAGATGCCGATCCAGATCAGCTATGAAAGCCCGCTGGAGTTGGCCATGAATCAGATGCGGGATGTTGCCAATCAGCATCCGAGAGTTCTGGAGGAGCCTGCTGCTGAAGTCAAGATAATAGGCTTTGGCGAAAGCGGTATCGACCTTAACTTGACCTTCTGGATTTCAGATCCGGAAGAGGGGACGGCAAGCCTTAAGTCGGCGATTTATCTCGAGATATGGAAAGCCTTTAAACTACATGCAGTTTCCATTCCTTACCCACAGCGCGAAATCAGGATATTGGGGACTATTGCCTCGGCAGAGACTGGTGAAGCTGGGTGAATGAGCGTAAAGTAACAAGTCGCTAACCTAGTGACTTTTAAGGATATTTTAGCTATGAACTTTTGGTTGTTTGATTTGCCTTGGTGGGGTTATGTGCTGGTAGTGCTGACTTTTACCCATGTCACAATTGCAGCTGTCACCATTTATTTGCACCGTTGCCAAGCGCATCGCGCGCTGGATTTGCACCCCTTAGTCAGCCATTTTTTCCGTTTTTGGCTGTGGATGACTACTGGCATGGAAACCAAACACTGGGCTGCCATCCATCGTAAACACCACGCGCGTTGCGAAACTGTTGAAGACCCGCACAGTCCCCAGATTTTAGGTATCACCAAAGTGTTACGTGAAGGCGCAGAACTGTATCGCGCGGAAGCGAAAAATCAGGAAACGCTAGATAAGTATGGTAGCGGTACGCCGGAAGATTGGGTGGAACGTAATATCTATAGCAAGCACAGTAGTTATGGCATTCGTCTGATGCTCATTATCAATGTCATTTTGTTTGGGCCGTTAGGTCTGACTATCTGGGCCGTGCAAATGGCCTGGATACCTATTACCGCTGCCGGTATTATTAATGGTATCGGTCATTACTGGGGCTATCGTAACTTTGCTACGGATGATGCAAGCACCAATATCGTGCCATGGGGCATTATTATTGGGGGCGAGGAGTTGCACAATAATCACCACTCCTATGCCAGCTCCGCCAAGCTTTCCAGCAAATGGTATGAATTTGATATCGGCTGGATGTATATCCGTCTGATGGAAATCTGCGGTCTGGCGCACGTCAAGAAGATTGCACCGCAGGTGCGCTTCGACTGGGCCAAGACCAAGTGCGACCTGGATACGTTACAAGCCGTAATCACCCACCGTTTTGAGGTTATGGGCAAATATGGTGCCATACTCAAAAAGGCATATAAAGAAGAAATTAATAAGGTCCATTATGCCCACCGGTATGGCCATGAATCCGTTACCTTGGAGCGCATTCGCCATTGGATGCATCTGGATGCAGGTGATTTGCAGGATCAGGAGAAGCTGGCGCTAAATAACGCACTGCTACATAGCACGCGCTTGCAGATACTCTATGAACTCAAGCTGGAGCTGGCTGCCATCTGGGCACGTTCTGCAGCGACCCAGGAGCAGCTGTTAAAGAATCTTGAAGACTGGTGCCATCGTGCGGAAGCGAGTGGCATCCAGGCACTGCAAGAGTTCTCGCATCGTTTGCGTTGTTACAAGATGGCGTAATTAATAAAGTTAGGTTAATAAAAAAGCCCACATATGTGAGCTTTTTTATTTAGGGCTATTTGGCCTTCTTTTACTTAAGCTTGGTTTCCTTGTACATCACGTGCTTGCGCACTACCGGATCAAACTTCTTGATTTCCATCTTTTCTGGCATGGTGCGCTTGTTTTTGGTCGTGGTGTAGAAGTGACCTGTGCCAGCGCTAGATTCCAGTTTAATTTTTTCACGCATGATGATATTCCTTAGATCTTCTCGCCACGTGCGCGAAGATCGGCCAGAACGGAGTCGATACCATTCTTGTCAATCGTACGCAGTGCAGCGTTAGTGATACGCATACTTACCCAGCGGTTTTCGCTTTCTACCCAGAATTTGCGGTTTTGCAAATTAGGCAGGAAACGACGCTTGGTCTTGTTGTTAGCATGGGAAACGTTATTCCCAACCATCGGCTTTTTGCCGGTTACCTGACATACGCGTGCCATGGTGGACTCCGAAATTCGAAAGACCGCATTTATACCATGAAAACAGGCGGTTTTTCAAGTTTATTCTATTGTTTTTAATACCTGCATCAGTGTTTTCCGGTGCTACCGAAGCCACCTTCACCACGCTCGCTGGCAGCAAAGTCCTCTACGACATTAAAGCTGGCCTGCACCACAGGCACGATCACTAGCTGTGCGATGCGCTCTAGAGGGTTGAGCAGAAAAGTCTCGCGACCGCGATTCCAGCAGGAAACCAGTAATTGTCCCTGATAATCCGAATCAATCAGACCTACCAGATTACCCAGTACTATGCCGTGCTTATGGCCCAGCCCTGAGCGCGGCAATATCATGGCTGCATAGCCAGCGTCGGAAAGATGGATCGCCATGCCGGTTGGGATTAGTGTCGTTTCGCCGGGATTCAGGGTTTGCGTATGTTCAATACAGGCACGCAGATCGAGGCCGGCAGAGCCAATGGTGGCATAGGCTGGCATCATATTGTACAGGCGGGCATCCAGAATTTTTAGTTCAACTTTTAAGCTCATGGGATAGGCTTTCGTTGTATATCAGGGTTTATTCAGCATATTGACTATATGTTGCAACAACATGCGTGCCAGTACTATTTTAGGGGCGTGCGGCAAGGGATGGCTGCCTGCGTCATCCAGCAACGTCAGTGTGCTTTCGTCCTGGCCCATGGCCTCTGTCGCCAGGTTGGCGGCAATGAGTGGCAGTTTCTTGCGCTGGCGCTTATGTTCAGCGTATTCCAGCAGGTTTTCACTTTCAGCCGCGAAACCCACACAAAAAGGTGCATTCGGCAAACTGGCTATCTTCGCTAATATATCAATATTCGGCGTTAATTCTAGCGTAAGCGGCTGCTCACTTTTTTTGATTTTCTGTGTGCTGGGTTTACTGGGGCGATAATCACTCACGGCGGCAACGCTAACGAAAATATCCTGGGTGCCGATACTTTCCATTACTGCATTGAGCATTTGTTGCGTGCTCACCACATTAATGACTTTGGCATCTAGTGGAGGCTTTAATAAAGCAGGGCCACTTATCAACGTAACTTCCGCACCCATCTCAGTAGCGGCATGCGCGATACTGTAACCCATCTTGCCGGAACTGAAGTTTGTAATGGCACGTACAGGGTCTATAGCTTCGATTGTTGGCCCTGCCGTAATCAGGATACGCTTGCCAGCGAGTATTTTGGATTGCTGGCTAGCTTCAAGCGCAGCTATTAACTGCGCTGGTTCCAGCATGCGTCCCAGCCCGATTTCGCCACAGGCTTGATCACCGCTGCCAGGGCCCAGTATTTGCACGCCATCTTGCTGAAGCTGGTGGATATTGCGCTGGGTTGCAGGGTTTTCCCACATCTGTTTATTCATGGCCGGCGCTACCAGCAAAGGGCAGTCGCGTGCCAGGCAAAGCGTGGAAAGCAGGTCATCCGCGGCGCCATGTACCAGCTTGGCCATGAAATCGGCGCTGGCCGGCGCAATAAGAATTAAATCGGCGTTACGTGATAATTCGATATGCGGCATGCCATTGGGAATACTTTCATTCCATATGTCAGTAAACACTCGCTTGCCGGAAAGCGCTTGCAGGGTCAAAGGCGTAATGAAATGGCTTGCTGCCTCGGTCATCACCACCTGCACATCCATACCCTGTTTGACCAGCAGTCGCACAAGCTCAGCAGCTTTGTAAGCAGCAATACCACCTGTTATACCTAATAGCAGTTTTTTAATTGAGGAGTGCGCCATAATTGAGATAATTCTTAATAAATTCAATTTTATATGAAAGGGGACAGTGTGGCGATTACCGATTGGCCTGAGGGTGAGCGGCCGCGTGAAAAGCTGTTGGCACAGGGTGCGGCAATTTTGTCAGATGCAGAGTTACTGGCCATATTTCTACGCGTGGGGGTCACCGGCAAAAGCGCGGTAGATCTGGCGCGCGACTTACTTACCCGCTTTGGTAGCCTCAATGGCATTTTTGCTGCTGATCTTGAAAGTCTGAGCCAGGTTCATGGCATAGGCGCCAGCAAATATACTCAGTTGCAGGCGATTTTTGAAATGAGCCGCCGTGCGCTGTCAGAAGAACTGCAAACGAGAGATGTGCTGAGCTCGCCTCAGCAAGTGAGGGATTACTTGTGCCTGAAGCTTGGCAGTCTCTCGCGGGAAGTCTTTATGGTGCTGTTTCTTGATGCGCAGAATCGCGTATTGGCGCAAGAGTCAATGTTCGAAGGCACACTCACGCAAACCAGCGTTTATCCGCGTGAGGTAATCAAGCGAGCGCTGCATCACAACGCGGCATCGGTGATCTTTGCGCATAACCACCCCTCAGGCGTGGCAGAGCAAAGTCGGGCAGATGAGCTGCTGACAACATTATTGAAACAGGCGCTGGCGATGATGGATATCCGTGTGCTGGATCATTTTATTGTGGCGGGAAATAATACGTTGTCATTCGCAGAGCGAGGCCTACTTTAGTGCAGCGGGAAGTTTACTTGCGTATTGAATGGCCGGGCTTCGCACTTATTAAAGAATAAGTGATTACTGAAATTAATGATTTTGGCATCACGCCGGTGTGACGATTATCTTTATGGAGCGTATGGCCCGAAACAGCGGTCAAGCAGTATGTTCCAGTGAGGTCTCTGGCGTATCTGCTTGCAGGTCAAACTGCAGGCTAGCCAATCTGGCATAAAGCCCGCCATTGTGGCGTAATTCTGCGGGGCTGCCGATTTCAACTATGCAGCCATGCTCTATTACTACAATGCGATCAGCTTTTTGTACTGTAGCCAGCCGATGCGCAATGATCAACGTTGTACGCCCCTGCATGGCGGTGTTTATTCCTTGCTGCACCAATATTTCGGAGTTGGCATCCAGTGCGCTAGTAGCTTCGTCCAGCAAGAGGATAGGTGCATCTTTCAAAATCGCCCGCGCAATGGCAATGCGCTGGCGCTGCCCGCCTGAAAGCCTGGTGCCGCGTTCTCCCAGAAAGGTGTTGTAGCCTTCTGGCAGGCGGTTGATGAATTCATCAACCAAAGCAGCCTTGGCTGCTACCATGACTTCGGCATCAGTGGCATAGGGGCGGCCATAGCGAATGTTTTCCAGGGCATTGGCCGAGAATATCACCGGTTCCTGCGGCACCACGGCAATCATGCTGCGTAGGCTTTCCAAACTGAGCTGGCGAATATCCTGCCCGTTAATGGTGATAGCGCCTTTGGATACATCATAAAAACGTAGCAGTAACTGGAATAGCGTGGTTTTGCCTGCGCCAGAAGGGCCAACCAGCGCAATGCTCTCGCCGGCCGGGATATGCAGCGAGATATGATCCAGCGCGGCAGTTTCTGGCCGTGAAGGGTAGCAAAACGTCACTTGTTCAAGCTGAATGGCAGCTTGAGTGGTGCTGCGTAACAGCTCAGGCCGCTCGGGCTCGGCGATAATCGGTTGTGCATACAGCAGTTCCAGCAGGCGTTCTGTTGCTCCGGCTGCGCGCATGATATCTCCCCATACCTCGGCCATGGAACCAACGCTGCCCGCTACCATCGCCGCATAAAGAATAAATGAAGCCAGCTCGCCTTCTGACATGATGCCTGCGCTCACTTGGCGTGCCCCCACCCATAGCACAAAAATAATGGTGCCCATTACGGCGGTAATAATGATGGCGGTGAGTGCTGCGCGCACGCGCACGCGGCGAATGGCCGTAGTAAAGCTGACTTCAGTAGTGCCGCGGAAGCGTCCGATTTCGCGTAATTCCTGCGTATAGGATTGCACCGTGGACATGGCATTGAGGATTTCACCTGCCATGGCCGAACTATCGGCTATGCGGTCTTGTGATTCACGCGAGAGCTTTTTGACCGAACGCCCAATCAGCATGATGGGTAATATCAACAGCAGCATCAGCCCAAAATTCAGCGAAAATAAATAAAAGCTGGTGACGGCCAGCATGATCATGCCGCCTGTAAACTGGAACAGGCTGCGCAAACCCATGGATATCGAGCTGCCGACCACGGTTTGAATCAACGTGGTGTCGCTAGTCAAGCGAGATAGCACCTCGCCGGTTTGCAGGGTCTCAAAAAACTGGGGCGATTGCGTCAATACGCGCGCATATACCGCGTTGCGCAAGTCCACTGTGACGCGCTCGCCCACCCAGGACACGGTGTAATAGCGTGACGCCACCATGATTGCCCAAAAACAGGCCAGGCCAAATAGCAGAAGAAACTGCCCATTCAGCCCCAAAGTTCCTAACAGTCCGGCATGGGACTTGGTCTGCTGCCCAAAGCCAAAATCAATCAGATCACGAAATGCCAGCGGCACCAATAGCAGTGTGGCAGATGCGAGGCACAGCAAAACAAAGGCCAGCATGACCTGCAGGCGATAGGGCCGCAAAAACGGCCATAAATCGCGCAACGACAATAAATGTTTGGCTGGTACCGGCTGTATGGGTGTAGCTGGAGCTCGCATCGCAGAATAGGCTTGGGAAATTGAACGTTGATGGTAGCACTGATAATCTAACTACTGGAGAAGACAGCTGCATCAGCTTGACGTTCAGGGAATGTGGCCTATGGGAAAAGAAAAATGCAAACGGGGACAATTGTCCCCGTTTGCTTGAATGACGCTGAACCTTAGCGGTAGCGCGTTTGATTCACTTAGACTTAACGATTGCAGACGTACATCGTAACTTCAAAGCCAAAACGCATTTCGGTAACTTCTGGTTTGGTCCACATAATCATGCTCCTTATAAAATTAATAACCCACTTTTAATAACATGGAACGTATGCACTTTGGAGATGAACGTTCTGTGTATATGACTGCATGATGCGCCTGGCATTGCAGTAACCCTCTGCCTAAAGCCATGAATAGCACCTCATGATTTTCATGAATCTTATAAGCTCAATGACGCGCCACTAACCAACATGATACCTGCTGAGTAGGCTCGCGCTGATTTGACTTTCCCTGTGTATACTGACCTGATGGCTGCTAGGTGGATATGCTGATGTATATAAGAAAAACTGGCTATATGAGCATGGCAAAACTTACAGCAGCGCTTTGCCTGGCGTTACTCGCGGGTTGTAGTGCAATACCCATTATGGTGCCGGACATGGCGCTGCGACCATCGCACCCCGTGCAGCTGGAAGGCGCCCATGGCCCCTTGACCGCCCAGCAGAGTAAAGCGATTCTTGCCAGGCTTAAAAAGAATGGCGATGAAACCAATATCTTCGATAAACATCTAGCACTGGAAGAGGAGATTATCGGCAGCCCGCTGGTGGTGGGCAACAAGGTGGAACTACTGGTAGATGGTCCGACCACATATGACGCCATGTTTGCGGCAATCGAGAATGCAAAAGACCATGTCAATATGGAGACCTTCATCATCGAAGATGATGAGGTCGGGCGACGTTTTGCCGAGCTATTAACCAGCAAGCAAAAGAGCGGCGTGCAGGTAAACCTTATTTACGATAGCGTGGGATCCCTCAGTACGCCCAAAGAGTTCTTCAAGCCGCTGATAGAAAGCGGTGGGAATGTGCTGGAATTCAATCCGATTAACCCGCTCACTGCGCGCAAGGGCTGGCAATTCACCCGGCGTGATCACCGTAAGCTATTGATAGTGGATGGGCAGGTCGCCTTTGTCGGCGGTATCAATATCAGCAGCGTATATTCCAGCGGATCGTTCGGCAGAGCTAAATCGAACAAGGACAAACCGCCATGGCGTGATACCCATTTGCGTGTGGCGGGGCCGGTTGTCAGCGATTTCCAGAAACTGTTCATGGCGACATGGAACGAACAAAAAGGCGAGCCATTGGCGCCCAAGGATTATTTCCCTGAACCTGGTAGCCAGGGTAATGAGGTAGTACGTGCCATCGGCAGTTCACCCGAAGAGCCTTACAGCCAGATGTATGTGACCTTGCTCTCCGCCATCAATAGTGCGGAGACCCAGGTTTCTCTGACCAATGCCTATTTTGTTCCCGATCCGCAACTTCTAGCCGCACTGAAGGGGGCGGTTCAGCGTGGGGTAGACGTCAGGCTGTTGTTGCCCGGAAAAACAGATTCAACCATGGTGTTTTATGCATCGCGTTCTTATTACGATGAGTTGCTGAGCGCCGGTGTAAAAATCTATGAGCGGCAAGATTCATTGCTGCATGCCAAAACAGCGCTCATAGACGGCGTTTGGTCGACCATAGGCTCAACCAATCTCGATTGGCGTAGTTTCGTCCACAACCAGGAAATCAATGCAGTCATTCTGGGGCAGGATTTTGGCACGCAAATGCAGACTATGTTCGAGAATGACCTTGCATCGTCCACACTCATTACTCTAGACGGCTGGAGAAAACGTTCAATCTTGGCCCGCATCAAGGAAAGAGCGGCGCGTTTGTGGGCACGCTGGTTATAGGCCGCCGGCATATGCTGACACCAACCGGGATTTGCTATGCGCCAGATTTTTGCAATGAGAATATGGCATATGTATTTTAGCCAGACATTCAGGGCAAGGTTGTTGCAATGTATGCCAGGTTTAGTACTGATCTGCGGTCTCTTCTGGGGGGTATGGAGCGTAGCTGGGCAGTCTATTACCGGTGAGCCGGGTATGTCAGCAGTACTGCTACGTGCCAAGTACATGGAATTGGGCAAACAGCTATTCAATAATCAGTTTCAGCGCGCGCTCTATCTTAATTCTGAGGAATCCTCGCACAATTTAAGGGGTGAAATCTATGCAGTGGTCGATTATCCGTTTGCCACGGTTAACATGGCGCTCAACGACCCCGCGCATTGGTGTGATGTGCTGATCCTGCACGTTAATATCAAATATTGTCATGCTGCCAGCAACACGGCCGGTGCTGTCCTCAGCGTAAATCTTGGTAAGAAAGGCGAACAGCCGCTGGCGGATGCCTATCGTGTAGAGTTCAACTATCGCGAGTTGATCACAACGCCGGATTTTTTTGCGGTGGCACTCGATGCCGAGAACGGCCCCTTGGGCACCCATGGCTACCGCATTCGTATTGAAGCCACACTGCTTAAAGATGGACGCACCTTTCTGCATTTCACCTATGCCTATGCCTTTGGCATGTCTGGCCGTCTTGCCATGCAAGGCTATCTGGCAACAAGCGGCAGGGACAAGGTCGGGTTTACCGTCACCGGTAAACTGCCTAATGGCCAGCCTGCTTACATTCAAGGGGTACGCGGTGTGGTGGAGCGCAATACCATGCGTTATTACTTGGCTATCGATGCTTATCTTGCCGCGTTGAGCGCACCGCCCGAGCAGCAGTTGGAGAAACGCCTGCAGTATTGGTATAACGGTACTGATCAGTACGCCCGCCAGTTGCATGAAGTAGCGCGGCCTGATTACCTCGAAATGAAACATAACGAGTACCAGCGCCAGCAGGTAGCCCAATAGATGTCTGGCGCAGAATAAATTCGTGACACTTTGCCCAGTTATCAATCTGACATTGTCACTGCATAATAGGGTCATCACTCTCCCCTTATGATAATGACCCCGGGCAATAATAAACTCAGGCACCCTAGGAGCAAAACCATGAATGATAAAGAACTCGTCGCTATACAAGCTGCAAGCCACGTCCAGGACGGCATGCTGGTCGGCCTGGGCACAGGTTCAACCGCTAATTATTTTATTCAGGAGCTGGCGCGTCGGCGCAGGGAAGAAGGCCTGCGCGTAACCGCAGCAGCGAGTTCGATTGTCAGCACGATTAAGGCACAGGAGTTGGGGTTGCCCTTGGTTGCCATGGAACACCTGAGCAGGCTCGACCTGTATGTGGATGGTGCCGATGAAGTGACGCCGGACATGACGCTATTAAAGGGCCGCGGTTCTGACCTGGTGCGTGAGAAGCTGCTGGCAAGGGCCAGCGATAAATTCATCGTGCTGGTCGATCAGAGCAAGCTGGTTGATCGCATAGGTGAGCGCTTCCCTATCCCCGTGGAAGTCGCCCCTTTTGCCTGGCAGTTAGTCAAACACAGGCTGGAAGCCATAGGCGGGCGTGGGGACCTGCGCCCGAACGCCAGCAAAGACGGCCTGGCAATGACATCCCATGGCAGCCTGGTGCTGGATATGGTGTTTGACCCCAGCCTGGACAGCAAGGCCCTGGATGAAGCCTTGAACAGCACGCCCGGCGTGGTTGAGCATGGCATATTCCGTGGGCTCGCAAGCGCTATCTTTATCGCGGTGGATGGCAAGGCCGAAGAGCGCTGGGCTAAGGGCCGGCAATAGTTAGGCTGAAAAGCGCAGGGCGCATGTTTTAATGCCCTCGCCAGCAGAGTCTGACGGCAATTTGGCATGTTGTGTGCTGCACTGTTTACTTAAGCAGTGCAGCGGTTTCCTGCTGGTTGCCTTGCAGAGCATATTTGAGCGCCGTCATGCCATGGTGGTCGACAAGCTTGGGGTTTGCGCCATGGTCGAGCAATGCCTGTACTACCACCGTACTGCCGGAGGCTGCAGCCCACATCAGCGGAGTGACTCCGTTCAGGCTGGTATCGTTGACATCCGCTCCTTTTTTCAGAAGAAGGTGGACGATTTCCAGATGACCGTTCCCGGCAGCGTAATCCAGTGCTGTCTTGTCGGTGTTGTCACGCGTCGTGACAAGGGCACCCTTGTCGAGCAGCATGGCGACTACCTCTGTATAGCCTCCAAATGATGCAGCAATCAATGGTGTAATGCGCATGACGTCACGGGAGTCGACGTAGGCGTTATGCTCCAGCAGCAGGTGGACGATTTCGGCATGCCCGCGTTTGGCAGCGAGGTTGAGAGAGGTGCCATCCTTGCGGGAAAGTGCATTGATGTTAGCACCACGTTCCAGAGCGGCTTTTACGGTAGCCGCCCCGCCATTTTCGGCAGCCTGGAGCATGTCGTGATTGATATTTTGCGCTGAAGCAAGAAGTGGCATGGCCAGCATAAAATTGAAAATCAGGCCCAAAAAAATACGATGCATGTTTGAAATCCTTTATTTTATTGACTAGCGATGTAATTAACCAGGTTTTCCACTTCTTCGTCGGTGAGCGGACCCAAGGCTGCCTTCATGGACCCACCGTCGTTAGTACGTCTGCCGTCACGAAAGTCCTTGATCTGTTTCATCACGTATTGCAGTTGCTGCCCTTGCACCCGGGGTACGTCGCCCATGCCCTTGAATGCATCGCCGTGGCACATGGAACAGATGGTCCTATCGGCAATCACCTTGCCTGCCGCCACCTTGGTGGGGTCCGGCTTGAAAGCGTTCTCAGCCTCGATATTGCGCTGGAAAGGAGGAAGAGAGCCAAAGAATATAGCCAGTTCCAGCGCCTCGGTTTTGCCGGTAATGGTGGCCGCTATTGCGCTCATCTCGGGGTCGCTGCGGCGGTCTTGCATGAAGTCCTTGAGCTGCAAATAAATGTAGGTAGTTTTTTGTCCAGCTATAGAGGGATATTTCCCGTTGGTGGAATTGCCATTCGGCCCGTGGCAACTCATGCAAATAGCTGCTTTTTCGCGGGTAGCGGGAGAAATATCATCGGCAAATGATGATACGGAAATTAGAAGCGAACTCGCCGCCAGTAAATGGAAAATAGTTGGGAAATTCATTGGCTATTCTCGCAATATGATTTAAGGATTACAACACACTTCACTTCACTTGACTATACAGGCTTGGGGCAAGCCAAGCAGCCGCCCATTAGGCGACTGCTTGCTATAACTTAGTGGGTGTTTATGGCAGTGCGAACACGAACACGGAGTTGCCGCGTTTGAAATTCAGCTGCGTGTTACCACCTGCAGCCACAGCGATGTACTGCTTGCCGCCGGCGGTAAAGGTGACGGGTGGTGCGTTGACGCCGGCACCACAGTTAAATTGCCATAGCACCTTACCGGTCTTGGCATTATAGGCCTTGAACAGGCCGTTGCCTTCACCAGTGAAGACCAGATCGCCTGCGGTGGCGAGTACGCCGCCGATCATCGGTTGCTCGGTCTTGACCTGCCAGGTGATCTTGCCGGTGTCGACATCGACTGCGGTCACATTGCCCCATTGCTCTTCACTTGGAATCGCCTTGAAAGCACCCCCCAGCCAGAGCTTGCCACCTGGGTAGGGGGAAGACTCGACTTGGTAGGTCATGGGCTGATTCAGGTTGACGGCGTAGCTGTAGTGGGTGCGTGGGCTATATGCCATGGGTGACCATTCCACACCACCGTTGGCACCCGGCAGCATACGTGCGCCTTCCTTGGTAGGTAGTGTCCACATGTTTTCCTGTGGCACCATGGCCTCGGAGAAGCGGATCAGCTTACCGGTGCGGCGGTCATGCACGTAAACATGGCCGGTCTTGCCACCATGGATTACAGCCGGAACCATCTTGCCGCTGGCATCCTTGGCGTCAACCAGAATAGGTGGGCTGACTGCGTCCAGATCCCAGACATCGTGTGGGATATATTGGTAGTGCCACTTGTACTTGCCGCTGTCGAGGTCGACTGCCACCATGGAGTCGGTGTACAGGTTATCACCGGGGCGGATGGCACCGTCCAGGTCAGGTGACGGATTGCCCACCACGAAGAACACGGTGCGTGTGGCGAGGTCGACCGCCGGAGACATCCAGACGCCACCGCCCAAGGTCTTGTAGGGGTCGCCCAATTTCTGTAGCGCAGTTTTTTCTGCTGCGATATCACGATGCAAGTCGCGGCCGGTAGCGTCATGAGTCGCCCAGACGCCAACGGAGTTTTCCGCAGTGGTGTTGAAGTTCCATGCCAGCTTGCCCGTTTCAGCATTATAGGCGCGCACAAAGCCACGGATGCCATACTCGCCGCCGTTGGTGCCGATCAGCACCTTGCCGTCCACCACTACGGGCGCCATGGTTTCGCTGTAGCCCAGTTCCGGGTCGGCAAGCTGCGTCTCCCATTTTACTGCGCCGGTCTTGGCGTCCAGCGCAATCAGTTTGGCATCCAGCGTGCCCATGAACAGCGTATCGCCGTACATGGCGACACCGCGATTGTTAGGGCCGCAGCAATACGTGGTGATGGGGCCCATCTTGTGCGTGTAATGCCAGAACTCCTTGCCGGTTACGGCATCGATGGCATACACGTGGTTAAATGCGGTGGTCAGGTACATCACGCCGTTGACGACCAGCGGCGCGGTTGCCATGGACTCCAGCACCGCCGTCTGGAACACGTAAGCCGGTTTCAGGTGGCTTACGTTGGTGGTATTGATTTGGGTTGCGGGGGAATAGCGGGTTTGGCTGTAGTTGCCGTTGACATGGAGCCAGTTGTTGGGGTCCATTGCGGCTTTGTTGAGCATGTCCTGAGAAATGGTGGCTTTGTTGAGCATGTCCTGAGAAACGGGACTTAGCTTGCTTTTGAAGGTTTCGACCTGTTCCGTTGCCAATGCCTGGACGGAAACAGTACCCGCCAATAGGCCGCCCGCAAGGACGACCGCTAGAGTTTTTTGCTTCATGGTTATCTCCTGATTTAGGGATATTTCGTTTGTTGTTGTAAAGCAAGTTTCATTGAATTCCTTACTTCCTTGCGGCAAAGGATGTTTACTCCAAGCAGAAACTTGATATTAGTTGACCATCCTGAAATCAGCTTGTCAATAATGAACATCAAGAGTAACAAGGGTGATTCATGGAGATGGCGGTACAGCGTGGACTCCTGTTTGCGTCAGGGTGCGATTACGGGCAGGGCTATTTGTTTTTAGGTGCTTCAGAGCCTTCAAGGTTGGCAATTGGATGTGATAAACCTTAGAAAGTCTTACTCAGCACTTCCTTGCGGGCATATTCGCTGCGTATCATTTTGTAACGACTGCGTTTCTAAAGAGTTTTAATATTAAGCTTCCATAAATTAATTGGTGAGAGTTTGCTCTATGGATGGCATTTTGCACGCGCCTTCCAGGCATTCTGAAAATAAAACTTGCTGTGAAGTCTTAACTATCTAGGTTGCCTCATGACGCTTGATCAAGATCCTCGTTCATCCACTACCGCAAGCACCTCCAGAAAATATCTGGGTTGGATGCTGGTCCTTATTGTTATCGCAGCTGTTGTCGGTGGTATTTACATGCTTAGGCATAACGACCAAGCCGCCAACGGACACAAGAAATTTGACCCTGATTCCCGCCCCATGCCGGTATTGGTGGCGCAGGCCGAGCGGCGCGATATTGCTGTGTATCAGGATGCGCTGGGTACGGTGACGCCGCGCAATGCCGTGGTGGTCAAAACGCGCGTGGATGGCCAGTTGCTGAACCTGTATTTCCGCGAAGGCCAGATGGTCAAGGCCGGCGATCTGCTGGCGCAGATCGATCCGCGTCCGTTTGAGGTGCAACTGGCGCAGGCCAACGGCCAGCTGGCGCGCGACAGGGCGCTGCTGGAAAACTCGCTGATAGATTTGGAGCGTTACCAGACCTTGCTCGCGCAGGACTCCATCTCCAGGCAACAGACCGATACGCAGGAAGCATTGGTCCGGCAATACCGCGGTGCGCTGGTAGTTGACCAGGCCGCGGTAGATACTGCCAGGCTGCAATTGATCTATGCCCGCATTACCGCACCGATCAGCGGCCGTATCGGCCTGCGCCAGGTCGATCCCGGCAACATGATCCAAAGCGCGGATGCCAATGGCATTGCCACTATTGCGCAATTGCAGCCGATTACGGTTTTATTCAGTATCCCGGAAGATAATCTGCCTGCCGTAATCCAGCGCATGAAGTCAGGTGGGGCGGTTGCAGTAGATGCATTTGATCGCGGCCAGAAGGTCAAGCTGGCAAGCGGACGCTTGTTGACGACGGATAACCAGATGGACCCGACTACCGGCACCATCAAGCTGCGCGCCGAATTCAAGAATGACGAAGGCACGCTGTTCCCCAACCAGTTCGTCAATATCAAGATGCTGGTGGATGTGCAAAAAGCGGCAACTGTCGTCCCGCTCTCCGCCCTGCAACGCGGCAGAAACGGCAATTACGTGTATGTGGTCGTTAACAACGAAGCAGTGACTTTACGGCCAGTAAAGGCGGGCCATGTGAACGGTGAATCAATCGCGATTTTAAGCGGGCTGAATGTAGGCGAGATCGTAGTGGTAGACGGTGCCGATAAATTACACGACGGCGCCAAAGTCAAACCCACGACACCTGCTGTTGCGGACGAGTCTGCAACTGATAAAACCAAGCGCCAAAGCCCTAGCAAAGAGGGCGCACGGCAGCACCGGGACGCGGCATGAACCCCTCGCGCCTGTTTATTCTGCGGCCCGTGGCAACCTCGCTGCTGATGCTGGCCATTCTGCTGTCGGGCATACTGGCTTACCGCATGTTGCCGCTGTCTGCCCTGCCCGAGGTGGACTACCCGACCATACAGGTTGTGACCTTGTATCCCGGTGCCAGCCCCGATGTTATGACATCTTCTATTACCGCACCATTGGAGCGTCAGTTCGGCCAGATGCCGGGGCTCAACCAGATGACGTCCACCAGTTCCGGCGGGGCGTCGGTCATCACCCTGCAATTCGCGCTGTCCATGGGTCTGGACGTAGCGGAACAGCAAGTACAGGCCGCTATCAACAGCGCCAGTAATTTTCTGCCGCAGGATCTGCCCACGCCGCCTATCTACAGCAAGGTAAACCCAGCCGATGCGCCTGTACTGACGGTGGCGCTCACGTCCAGGACCCTGCCGTTGACCCAGGTGGAGGACCTTGCCGATACGCGGCTCGCGCAGAAAATCTCGCAGTTATCCGGTGTTGGCCTGGTCAGCATCAGCGGTGGACAACGCCCGGCCATCCGTGTGCAGGCCAACCCCAAAGCGCTGGCGGCCTATGGCATGACGCTGGATGATTTGCGCACTTCCATCAGCAACTCCAACCAGAGCCAGGCCAAGGGTAGTTTTGATGGCCCGACGCGCGCTTCCACGATTGAGGCCAATGATCAGGTCAGAACCCCCGAGGAATACCGTGAGCTGGTAATCGCCTACCGTAACGGCGCTGCCATCCGCTTGAGCGACGTGGCGACAGTGGTGGAAGACGCCGAAAATATGCGTCTGGCGGCCTGGGCCAACCACGATCCGGCGGTGATCCTCAACATTCAGCGCCAGCCCGGTGCGAATGTCATCGAGGTGGTTGACCGCATCAAACAGTTATTGCCACAATTACAGGCTTCGCTGCCCGGCGCGGTGGAGGTGGTTGTGCTGACTGACCGCACCACCACTATCCGCGCATCGGTTAAGGACGTGCAGTTTGAACTCATGCTGTCGGTGGCGCTGGTGGTCATGGTGATTTTCCTGTTCCTGCGCAATATCCCCGCCACGCTCATCCCCAGCGTTGCCGTGCCCTTGTCGCTGGTGGGCACCTTTGGCGTGATCTACCTGGCCGATTTCAGCATCAATAACCTGACCTTGATGGCGCTCACTATTGCCACCGGTTTTGTGGTGGATGATGCCGTGGTCATGATTGAAAACATTTCCCGCTATATCGAGAAGGGAGATCCGCCTCTGGAAGCCGCGCTCAAGGGCTCCAGGCAAATCGGCTTCACCATTATTTCGCTCACGCTGTCACTCATTGCCGTACTGATTCCGCTGCTGTTCATGGGCGACGTAGTGGGGCGGTTGTTCCGCGAGTTTGCCATTACGCTGGCTGTGGCTATCCTTATTTCTGCCGTGGTTTCGCTGACGCTGACGCCCATGATGTGCGCCAAACTGCTGCGCCATGCGCCGCCATCGGAGCGCAGCTGGTTCTATAATGCGGCGGGGGATTTTATAGATGGCATGACGCGTTTCTACGGCAAATTACTGACGCGCGTGCTGGATCATCAGGGTCTGACCTTGCTGGTGGCGCTGGGGACCTTGGCACTCACTGTGGTGCTGTATATCGCAATCCCCAAGGGCTTTTTCCCGGTGCAGGATACCGGCGTGATCCAGGCTATATCGGAAGCGCCGCAATCCATTTCATTCAGTGCCATGGCCGAGCGTCAGCAGGCGCTGGCAGATGTGATCCTCCAGGATCCGGCGGTGGAAAGCCTGTCCTCCTTCATCGGTATCGACGGCAGCAACACCACGCTCAATAGCGGGCGCATGCTGATCAATCTCAAGCCCAAGGCGCAGCGCGGGCATTCAGGGCAGAGCAATGATGTGCAGGGTGTCATGAAGCGCCTGCAGGGTAAGCTCGGGAAGGTCAGCGGTATTACCCTGTATATGCAACCAGTGCAGGACCTCACGATTGAAGACCGTGTCAGCCGCAGCCAGTACCAGTTCATCCTGGAAGATGCCGATGTCCAGGTGCTGGCGACAAGTACCGAGAGTATGCTGGGCAAGCTGCGGCAATCGCCACTGCTCAGGGATGTGGCCAGCGATTTGCAGGACAATGGCCTGCAGGCTCACCTGGAAATCGACCGCGATGCCATCGGGCGGCTGGGCATCACCATCGCCGCCATAGACAGCGCACTGTATAACGCCTTCGGGCAGCGCCTGATTTCCAACATTTTCACGCAGTCCAACCAGTATCGCGTAGTGCTGGAGGTAGCGCCGGAATTCCGCCAGGGCTTGAGCGCGCTGAACGGGATCTACGTCACGGCGACCAATGGCGGAACGAATAACGGACAGGTGCCGCTCAACGCCATAGCCAGGATCAGCGAGCGCGAGGCACCGCTGGTGATCAATCACCTGGGGCAATTCCCCGCCGCAAATATCTCGTTCAATCTTGCGCCGGGAGCTTCACTCAGCGCAGCGGTCAAGGCGATCGATGCGGCACAGCAGGAGGCCGGGTTGCCGCAAAGTACGCGCCTGGTATTCCAGGGCGCGGCAACGGCATTTCGCAGCTCGCTGGCTAACCAGCTGCTGCTGATACTGGCTGCCATCGTCACCATGTATATCGTGCTCGGCGTGTTGTACGAGAGTTACATACATCCGATCACCATCTTGTCCACGCTGCCTTCCGCGGGTGTCGGCGCTTTACTGGCGCTGATGCTGACGGGTAATGACCTGGGCATCATCGGCATTATCGGCATAATTCTGCTTATCGGCATCGTCAAGAAGAACGCCATCATGATGGTCGATTTCGCGCTGGAAGCGCAGCGCGAGCAGGGCAAGCCACCGCGTGTAGCCATCTACGAGGCATGCCTGTTGCGCCTGCGGCCTATCCTGATGACCACCATGGCCGCGCTGCTGGCCGCGCTGCCATTGATGCTGGGCACCGGGGTGGGCTCTGAACTGCGTCACCCTTTAGGTTTGACCATAGTGGGCGGGCTTATTGTCAGCCAGGCACTGACGCTATTTACTACGCCCGTGATCTACCTGGCTTTCGACCGCATGGCTACGCGTTTTGCAGCTTATCGTGGTAAGCCTGCGCAGGCCGCTGCCGGGATGGATAGCAGCCAGGCATGAACTTCTCCGGCATCTTTATTCACCGACCAGTCGCCACCAGCCTGATGACCTTGGCCATTATGCTGGCCGGGGCTGTGGCTTTTACGTTACTGCCGGTGGCACCGCTGCCGCAGGTGGATTTCCCCATTATCTCGGTGCAAGCCTCACTGCCGGGTGCCAGCCCGGAAACCATGGCCACCGCTGTGGCGACGCCGCTGGAACGTTCGCTGGGACGCATTGCCGGCGTCAATGAAATGACCTCGTCCAGTGCGCAGGGATCAACGCGGATCAACCTGCAATTTGACCTGGATCGCGATATTAATGGCGCCGCGCGTGATGTACAGGCTGCCATCAATGCCGCGCGCACGCTATTGCCGACCGGTTTGCCGACTAATCCTACCTATCACAAGGTCAACCCGGCCGATGCGCCCATCATGATTATTGCGCTGACTTCCGACAACCTGCCGCAGGGCAAGTTATACGATGCCGCATCTACCATACTGGCGCAGAAGCTGTCACAGGTGAAGGGCGTTGGCCAAGTGAGCGTGGGCGGCAGCTCTTCGCCCGCGGTGCGCGTCGAGCTCAACCCCACAGCGCTCAACAAGTATGGCATCGGGCTAGGTGACGTGAGCAGCGCCATAGCCGCTACCAATGTGAACAGGCCCAAAGGCACAATCGAGGAAGGCGACCGCCAGTGGCAGATTTCTGCCAACGACCAGGCACATACTGCCAAGGAGTACATGCCGCTCATTATCTCCTACCGTAATGGCTCGCCGGTGCGGCTCTCCGACGTGGCCGAAGTGGTGGATTCAGTGCAGGATGTACGCAATGAGGGTTTGTCCAACGGTAAGCCTGCCGTACTGCTGGTGATCCGGCGCCAGCCCGGCGCCAATATTATCGAAACCATAGATCGCATCCGCGCCGAGCTGCCGCAGTTGCGCGCTTCCATTCCGCGCGCGATCGATACCACTGTAGTGCTGGACCGCAGTCCCACCATCCGCGCTTCGGTGCATCACGTCGAACTGACGCTGACACTCTCTATCGGCCTGGTCATCATGGTGGTGTTCATGTTCCTGCGCAACCCGCGCGCCACCTTGATCCCCGCTGTGGTCGTACCGGTATCGCTGATAGGGACTTTCGGCGTCATGTATCTGTGCGGCTACAGCCTGGATAACCTGTCGCTGATGGCGCTGACCGTGGCGACTGGCTTTGTGGTGGATGACGCCATCGTGGTGCTGGAAAATGTCTCGCGCCATATCGAAAAAGGCGAGCCGCCGTTTCAGGCGGCGCTCAAAGGCACGCGTGAAGTAGCTTTTACCGTGGTGTCGATGAGCGTCTCGCTGGTGGCGGTATTCCTGCCATTGCTATTGATGGGTGGCATAGTTGGCCGCTTGCTGCGCGAATTTGCTGTTACCTTGTCGGCGGCCGTAGCCATTTCACTGCTGGTATCGCTCACCGTTACGCCCATGATGTGCGCGCGCCTGCTCAAAATCAAGCACCCGGAGAAATCTCCTGGACGCCTTTCCAGGTGGAGCGAACGCGCTTTCAATGCTGTGCTGCAGGCCTATAAAAACACGCTGGACGTCGTGCTGCGCCATAGCCTGCTGACCATGTTGATATTACTGGCAACGGTATGCCTGAACGTCTATCTGTACGTAATTGTGCCCAAGGGCTTTTTCCCGCAGCAGGATACTGGCCGCCTGTCAGGGGCAATCCAGGCTGACCAGGGCATTTCGTTCCAGGCCATGCGCTACAAGCTGCAAGATTTTATCAATATCGTGCGCGCCGATCCGGCGGTGGAAAGTGTGGTCGGTTTCATAGGCGGCGGGCAGCGTAATACGGGCTTTATGTTCGTGTCGCTGAAGCCGCAATCCGAGCGCAAACTGTCTGCCGACGAGGTGATCGCACGCTTGCGCCCCAAGCTGGGTAAAGAGCCAGGCGCCAGCCTGTATCTGCAGCCGGTGCAGGATATCCGCATGGGCGGGCGGCAGGGCAATGCGCAGTATCAGTACACGCTGCAGGCCGATCGCCTGGCCGATCTGCGCGTGTGGGAACCGCGCATCCGTGCAGCTTTAAGCACATTGAAGCCTCTGGCTGACGTCAATAGCGACGAGCAGGATAAAGGCCATCAGACCACACTCACCATAGATCGTGACGCCGCCGCCCGGCTGGGCGTGAGTACCAAATTGCTGGATAGTACGCTAAATGACGCATTTGGCCAGCGTCAGGTTTCAATCATTTACGAGGCCCTCAACCAGTATTACGTGGTAATGGAAGTGGCGCCGCAATACTGGCAAAGCCCGGAATCATTACGCGACGTTTATATCGCCACTGCGCAAGGCACCCAGGTGCCATTGATGGCAATCAGCCGTTTCGCGCCCAGCAACGGGCCGTTGGCAGTCAATCACCAGGGGCAATTTGCCGCCTCCACCATTTCCTTTAATCTCCAGCCCGGGGTTTCACTTTCACAGGCTACCACGGCGATAAATGGCGCGTTTGCCAGCATAGGCGTGCCCAACTCCGTGCGCGGTAGCTTTCAGGGCACGGCCAAAGTATTTCAGGCCTCGCTGCAGAATCAGCCATGGCTGATCCTGGCGGCTTTGCTAGCGGTATATATAGTGCTCGGCATGCTCTACGAGAGCTATATTCATCCGTTGACTATCCTCTCCACGCTGCCTTCAGCCGGGGTCGGTGCCCTCCTGGCGCTGCTGGTGTGCAATATGGAATTCAATATCATGGCCATGATAGGCGTGATCCTGCTCATAGGCATTGTCAAGAAGAACGCCATCATGATGATCGATTTTGCAGTTGATGCTGAGCGCACGCGCGGCATCAGCCCGCGCGATGCCATTTATGAAGCCTGTTTGCTGCGTTTCCGGCCCATCATGATGACCACGATGGCAGCCTTGCTCGGCGCATTGCCATTAGCATTGGGCATAGGCGAGGGCTACGAATTGCGCCAGCCGCTAGGCATCGCCATCGTCGGCGGCCTGATTGTCAGCCAGCTGCTGACCTTGTATACCACGCCGGTGGTCTATCTTTATCTTGATCGCCTGAGCTTGTGGAGTCGTCGCCGCTTGGCGCGCAAGGCTCCTGCCGATGGTTTGGCGATCCGGCCATGAAAAATGAGGAGTAGTTGGTATGCGCTGTAAATTGAACCGGACCCTGCCTGCGGCCTTGCTGACCAGCATGCTGACGCTAAGCGGGTGTGCGGTAGGGCCGGATTATGTGAAACCGGACATGCAGGTACCGGCCGTCTTCAAGGAACAGCAGGGCTGGAAGACCGCGCAACCGCAGGATGAGCTGCCGCGCGGCAAATGGTGGGAGATTTTTGGCGATGCCGAGCTTAATCAGCTGGTAGAGCAGGTGGCAGTCTCCAACCAGAACATACGCGCCGTGGAAGCACAGTTCCGCCAGGCGCGTGCACTATCCCAGCAGGCGCGGTCAGCGTATTTCCCGACGCTGACCGGCGGTGTTTCCACTACCCGCAGCAAGCCCGCCAGCAACGTCGGTAATGCCCAGAATTTCAATTCCAGCATCAACACCAGCTATCGCATGAATCTCGATGCGAGCTGGGAACCTGACATCTGGGGCCGTATCCAGCGCTCGGTAGAAGCCAGCACTGCCGGTATACAGGCCAGCAGCGCCGATGTCGAGGCCGCCAAGCTAAGTGCTCAGGCCGAGCTGGCGCAGAACTATTTTCTGCTGCGTATTGCCGATGCCAGGAGACAGTTGCTGGATGATACCGTGGCAGCCTATGAAAGATCGCTGCAGCTCACCAGGAACCAGTATGCAGTGGGTGTGGTGGCGAGAGGCGATGTGGTCACATCCGAAACCCAGCTCAAGTCGGCCAAAGCGCAGGCTGTGGATATCGGTGTGCAGCGCGCCCAGCTCGAGCATGCCATCGCCATCCTGATGGGCAAGGTCCCGGCTGAGTTTTCGCTGGCCCCCGCCACCTCGGCTTTTGTGGCTGTGCCGCCGCAGATCCCGCTCGGTGTTGCTTCTGCATTGCTGGAGCGCCGCCCCGATATTGCAGCCGCGGAACGCCGTGCCGCGCAGGCCAATGCCAGCATTGGCGTGGCGCAGGCAGCGTTTTTCCCGGCACTGACCTTGTCGGGTACGCTGGGCTACCAGAGCGCCAGCTTCGCGCAGTGGCTTACCCTGCCCAGCCGCTTCTGGACGCTGGGCCCGGCATTGGCGCAGACCATATTTGATGCTGGCCTGCGTCGTGCGCAGAAAGCCCAGGCTATCGCGGTTTACGATCAGAATGTGGCCAATTACCGCCAGACAGTATTGACCGCCTTCCAGGAAGTTGAAGACAACCTCGCTGCGCTGCGCATCCTGGAAGAGGAAGCCCGGTTGCAGGATGATGCCGTGAAATCGGCGCGCGAATCGGTGCAGATCACCCATAACCAGTACAAGGCCGGTATCGTGGACTACCTGAACGTGGTCAATGTGGAAACCATTGCGCTGACCAATGAAAGAACGGCGCTTAATATCCAGAGCAGCCGCCTGGTTGCTGCCGTGCTGCTGATCAAGGCTTTGGGAGGTGGTTGGGACAGTAGCGAACTGGGAAATAGCGCGCTGGATAATTACGAAGCCGACAAGACTGCCCAGCCCTGAATGCGTTTAGCCGATCGACATTTCCAGGATGGCTTCCAGCCCTAGCCCACCGGCGCAGATGTTGCGCAGCCGTAACGTCCCGCGGTGTTTTTCTGCAATGGCGCAGGCAATGGTCAGCCCCAGGCCGCTTCCGCCGGAATCCCTGGAGCGTGAGTCTTCCAGGCGTTTAAAGGGTTGCAGCACGGTTTTCAGCGCATGCTCGGGGATGCCCGGCCCGCCGTCTATGATGGAAATGATCACCTTCTGACCCTCTTTTTTGACAATGATATGGGCGAATTCACCATATTTGACGGCGTTATCCACCAGGTTGGCCAGGCAGCGCCGCAAAGCGTTGGGCCGCCCCATTACGGGAATGCCCACCTTGCCGCTGTGTGTGACTTCCAGACCGGCATCCGTCGCATCGTTGCAGATGGTGTCTATGAGTGAATCCATATCCAGCAGCTCGAAAGGTTCTTCCGCATTGAGGCTGCGCGCCAGCTCGAGGCCCTCCTTGACCATGTCCTGCGTGACCACCAGATCATTCACCAGTTTAGTGCGCAGGTCTGCATCCGCTACCTTTTCCAGGCGCAGGCGCAGCCGTGTCAGCGGTGTTTGTAAATCATGCGCGATCGCGGCGAGCATATAGGTGCGTTCTTCAATGAAATGCCGCATGCGCGATTGCATGCTGTTGAAGGCAGCGGCTGCTTCACGCACTTCGGTTGGGCCTTGTTCTTCAGGCAGGCGCGGCTGTTCAAGGTTTTGCCCCAGATCATGGGCTGCCTGTGCCAGCCTGCGCAGTGGCTTGGTGGCAAGATGAGCGATAAAAAATCCCAGGCCGGCAATGCACGTCAGAAACAGCAGTAAATAGGGCAGGAAGTTGGGCCGGAAAGGGACGGGCAGGCGATCGGGAGGAGATGCAATGTCTACACGCACAGCAGTCCCATCCAGCAGGGTCGCCAACACTGTCCGGCAATTGCGCGGGTTGTTGTTCTGATTGATATCGGCGGCCTTGCCTCCGGGCGTTTCCGGGCGCACAGGGCAGTCGGCGTCATAGCGCTGAAATGTGCTGATGTGCCTGTTGCTGCCCAGCGTGCGCGTGAGCGCGGCAGTGAGTTCTGCATCAGCGGTGTGGCCAGTGAGCGGCACCAGCGGCGAGAAATTAATGCGGACGCCGGACTTTTCGGTAATTGCGGCTATTTTCTCCCTGGCTGCCGGAGGCGTTGCTTCCAGCGTGAGCATGATCTGTTCGATACGTTCGCTCAGGTGGCGCGTCCTGATCTGGCCAAGCATGTCCCGGCCTTCGTAGGCGGCGAGCATCAGGGCGATAGCCGCCGAGACTAAAGTACCCCCTAGCAGGATCAGGAAAAAGCGTACCGTCATTGAATTGATGAATGATTTGAACATTAATGTTCAGCCTTGATGTGCGTTGCCAAAACATAGCCTTCATTGCGTACGGTCTTGATGATCTGCGGATCGCGCGCGTCTTCTTCCAGCTTTTGGCGCAGGCGGCTGACCTGTATATCAATGGAGCGGTCGAAAGGATCGGCATCGCGTCCCTGGGTCAGGTTCAAGATATGATCGCGGTTGAGCACCTGATTGGGATGGTCGAGAAATATCTTCAGCAGGCGGAATTCCGCACCGGACAGGGAGACGATCACCCCCTGCGGATTCACCAGATGGCGCGCTGTAAGATCAAGTGTCCACCTGGCAAACTGAAGCTGGCTGATTTCGGTGGCCTTGCGCTCATGGCTGGGGGCATGTGTACGCCTTAACACGCTGCGGATGCGTGATAGCAGCTCACGCGGCTCAAATGGCTTGCATACATAATCGTCGGCACCCATTTCCAGGCCCAGGATGCGGTCGAGCGAGGCGCTGCGGGCAGTGAGCATGATGATGGGGAGGTTGGAGCGCGATCGCAGCTCCCTGCACAGGGTCAATCCATCGGTCCCGGGCAGATTGAGATCGAGAATGACTATATCGACCGGGTGTTTGTCCAGTATTTCCCACATCCCGGCCCCATCAGCTGCAGCATAGGCATGGCAGCCGAAAGTCTCCAGATATTCAGCCAGCAGGGTCCTGATATCCAGATCATCATCCACGACCAGGACATGTGCCGGCTGGTCCATGCTGGTGATGGTGTTCATGTGAGCAATTTCAGATTTGAAGGCATACGGCAAACTTTCATTCTTTTAATCACGCTTAAAATTAAGCGGTTAAGCAGAATGGTATACCTGCAATCTATTTACAATCATGTAGTTTTGTATCGCATTGTATCGACATATAGCGCACCCCAGCCTTAGCCCTCTAGTCAAGGCTAAGGCTGGGGTGCGCTACCTAGTTAGCCCGGAGGCGGCAGTACATAGCCTGGCGGAGGGGGTGGTGGATAATAACGCCGTGGTGGTGGCGTGTAAGTCTGCCTGGGCTCGGTCACAAAACGCCCGGCAACCGGAACGCGGTGCCCTTGGGCATACATGCATTGCACATAGGCATTGTCATAGCGCTGCTGGGCATTGTAAGAGGATGTGGCACCAGCGTTGCTGCCTGCGGCGCTGCCCACCAGCAGCCCGGTTGCCGCACCGATGCCGGCGCCGTTGTGTCCGCCAGCGGCAGCGCCTATAACAGCACCAATCGCGGTGCCAACGACGGCGCTTTTAGCCAGGCTGTCATTTGCGGCCTGGTTGGCAGTCATGCCACCGCTCTGTTCCAGGCAGTACTGCCGGCAATAATTATCGTCATTACGGAACTGGTCAAAGCTCTTGCCGCTGCCGGGGAGCGCCATGGCACTCGGTCCTTCAGGTGTCGTAGCGCAAGCCGCGAGCAAAAGTGCTATACCAAGCGCGCCATATTTGGGAAATGTAGTCATGTCAGTATTCCTTGATTACTGTGGCGGTTCAGGCACGACTTTTTGCCAGCCGCCAGGGCATTCCTTGACATAAGGATAGTAGCCGTCGGGTTTGTTGCAGTGATACCAGTAATAGTCCTGCGGCTGGGATTCAGCTTGTTGCGGGCTATCCCGCTGGATGTAGACAGGCGGCGATGACGGTTCCATTACGGCAGGCGGGTAGTAATAAGGATAGGCCGGGTATGGATAGGCCGGGTAAGAGTAGTACGGATAGGGGTAGTATGGCCCAAAGCCCGGCCCGAAATTAAGCCCGATGCCTATGCGTGCATGCCCATGGCCTTCATGCCAATGTCCCCCATCATGCCAATGTCCCCCATCATGCCAATGTCCCCCATCATGCCCATGACCTCCCCCATGCCAATTTCCTCCTCCATGCCCACGGTCTGCTAAAGCCATGCCGCTGGTGAACAAGCCGGCCAATAGCGCCAGAACGGCCATTAATTTTAGTGGTTTCATGAAAAACTCCTTGATGCAAAAGAACTAGTCGTAAGAACTTATATAACTAGGACTAGGCTTTGGTACCTGGAGTTTTCCAAAAAGGCGGGAGATTTGTATCAGTTTGTATCGTTTTTGGTAGCAAGCTTATCGGCACACCTCCATCAGGTGTGTGCTGCCAGGCCAGACAGCTGGCCTGGCGATGGCATTACTTGAGCGCCTTGAGTACCTTGTCGGTGATATCGGCCTTTTTCCCTGCATAAGCGGCATTACCATAAAACACCAGATCATAGCCCTCAGTCTGGGAAACTGAAGTGACGGCCTTGTTGATGCGGTTCTGCAGGCTGGCCAGCTCTTCGTTTTTGCGCATATTGAAATCTTCATTCAGCTCGCGCTGTTTGCGTTGGAAGTCAATCTTCAGGTTAGATAAGTCCTGGGATTTGGTGCGGCGATCACTCTCTGACATCGTAGACAATTCTTTATTCAGCGCCGCTTCCTTGGCATCAACTTGTTTTTTGAGCCGCTCAAGCTCGGCGTTGCGCGGGCTGAATTCGGCTTGTAGCTTTTTGCCGGATTCCAGTGATTGCGGTGACTGCATGAGTTTTTGAATTTGCACATAGCCCATCTTGGTCTCTGCCACGGCGCTTGCCGTTACAAATAACAGGCTAGCCGCCAACATACATTGCAACATCTTGTTCAAATGATTTCTCCTGTTGTCGATGATATAAAAGGAAGGGATTCCTCAACCATCGTTACTTCATCCATCTGCTTTTTAAAGCACAAATGCCATCAGCGTATCCACCTTGGCGTCCATCCACGCCATGCATATGCTGGTTGTTATATGACTGAATGGCACATGGTACCAACGCAACGTGTGATTTGTGAAGCCTACAAACCAATAAGTCAGAGGGCAGACAATATCTGACAACGGAAAAGTCTGTAAAGTGCGGCGCTCATGATCGCAGTTTAATAACCATTTGCACTACAGGAACCGCGGTCCACCTCCATGGAATGGGTGCATATGGTTTAAATTCAACCGTTTCATCAATACCTGCCGGGGCAGATGCAGCTTTTACCATCGGTGGCAGTTATTCGAAATTTTCGAATAACTGAATCCTCTAGCAACTCACTGTCGCCAAAAACCTTTTTCAGGTGGTAGTTGATGGTGTGGGTTTCCACGTCTTAGAGCAGCCCCATCATCTTCTGCGTGAGCCAGACGTTTTCATCGGCGTACACCGCCTCAACGCCGCCCTGGCCACTGGCCGCGATAAAGGTCAGGTATTCCGTCGCCGCCGAGAGAACGATGGAGACCTCATTTTTTGGGAGCCTGCGGCTGTTTGCTCTTGCTCATTTACGCCACCGTGACCTGGCCGTTCATCAGCATGGGCAGGAGCCAGTCACGGAGTTGAGTGAGCTCCCTGCTTTGCAGGAGGTAATTTTTTATCTGCAAAAACAGTGGTGCTGCGATATTCGTATAGGCATCTAAAGTTGATTCATCTGGAAGCACCAAGAGTGACTCGTCAAGCACCCCTTTGTTAATGTGTGGCTGCTGCGCCCCAGTTCGCAGCGCCATTAATCGTGGTATTTCGCGAACAAGGTAAGGGTAGATAAAGCAGTGTTTGAACGTGCTAGTTTCTATAATGCCGACAACAGATTGATTCGTTGCTGCTTCAATTCCGAGTATTGATGCCCGAAGGTGACGAACTATTGAGAGAATCACAGTTCCCTGGGGGAGAAGTTTCGCAGGTGAGTTCTGCAACCCCAAGTTTGAAATTCGTTCGTCAGGATCTACGACGAACATGCTTGGGTTCTCTCCAGAACTCAGCCAATTCACCTCACCCGGCGACCAATACTCTTCCTCTTCTCTTGATGGAGTGCCGCCGAGGTGCGTTTTGAAAGTCTCTCTAATTGTCGAGTGCCGCCACCCCGCAGGAATCTCTTGCTTCAGGGTGGGGTTGTAGACCATCTTGCCGCCGGAGGATTTGTAGGGTTTGCCGTTGGTGTCGGGGAAGTCGAATTGTACAAACCAGTAGTCGTACAGGGTCTTGGCCATTGCCTCCACCTCGGCGTTGATGCGCTTGTTGCAGTCGATTTTGGCGTCGAGGACTGAGAGAACGGCGGTGATTTTCTTTTGTTTGCCGATAGGCGGGATTTCAACTTCAATTAAATAGGCAAGTTCGCGGGAAAGGCCGGGAACTGCACTATGCGTATTTAATTTATCAATCCCAAGTACAGGTAAAAAGTAATACCAGAACTTCAAGTCATCTTTATTGGAATCCAAGATTCTCAAGAAGTAAGCCGTGTCTGTCGGAGTAAAATTATCCTCGGTGTAAACAACCTTCCCCACACTCCCTTTTCTTCCAATAATGACTCCTGGACCGCGCTCCTTGAAGCGGTCAATGTAGCCAGTTGCACCATTTGACCCAAAAACTGGATATTGGCCTAGTTGCTCATCGCCAACTCGGACAGCATAGCCATACTTGAACGCTACGCGTCGGCCAAGGGCAACCTTACTCATACCGCAACCCCGTCAACTGCTTCTTGATCTCTAGTTCCAGCCCCGCTGACTCCTTGAATAGTTCATCCAGCTTGTCGGTGCAGCCCTGCATCTTTTCGGTGAACTGCGTCGGCGTCAGATCGGCATATTCGATCTTCACCTCGAAATACTGCCCAGCGCTCAAGCTGTAATTCTTGGCGGTGATGTCGGCGTAGCTGACCACCACCGAGAAATCCTCCACCGCCTGTTTAGCGTTGAAGGTGGCGATGATGCGGTCTTCTTCTTCCTCAGCCAGCAGGGTTTTCTGGTTTTTGCCGTCTTTGACCTTGGTGCCAAGATTGGAGGCGTCGAGCAGCACCACGCCTTCCTTGTTGGCATCGTCGATGAACAGGATGGAGACATTGGTGCCGGTGGTGGCGAAGATGTTGCTGGGCATGGAGACCACGCCGGCGAGCATTTTGTTGTCCACCAAGTGCTGGCGGATGCCTTTGTCGATGCCGCTTTGCGCGGTGATAAAGCCGGTGGGCACCACCACGGCGGCTTTGCCGCCGGGTTTGAGCGAATGCATGATGTGTTGCAGAAAGAGCAGATAAATAGCCATCTTGTCTTTCTCTTTTGCTGGGATTTTTGGTACCCCTGCGAAGAAGCGCTCCTGGTACTCCTTGGTATCCAGCTCGTTGCGGAAGTCGCTGAAATCCATCTTGAACGGTGGGTTGGAGACTATGTAATCAAACTTTCTCAGCGCCTTGCCTTCCCGGTGGTACGGGTGGAGCAGGGTGTTGCCCTGGATGATGTGGGGGATGGAGTGCACCAGGTTGTTCAGGATCAGGTTCAGGCGTAGCAGACTGGATGACTTTTGCGAGATGTCTTGCGAGTAGATGCTGCAGCGCTGCTCGCCGATGGCGTGGGCGATGTTCATCAGCAGCGTGCCGGAACCCGCTGACGGATCGTAGCAGCTCACATTGCTGACTTTGCCGCGCACATTTTCCGGCACCAGAATGGCGGCCATGATCTTGGCGACGGCGTGCGGAGTGTAGTACTCGGCGTATTTGCCGCCGCTGTCCTTGTTGTAATCCTTGATCAGGTATTCAAACAGCGCGGCGTAGAAGTCGTATTTTTCGTTAAAGATGCGCTCGAAGCTGAAGTCGCCCAGCTTGTTGATGACGGCACGGCAAAAGGCGTCACGCTTCGAGGGGTCGGTGATGAATTCGCTCACTCGGTCGAACAGGGTGATCTTGGCGCCGCCGTCGGTCTTGACCGCAAAGATGTCGTTGTTGCTGATGGCGATGTCGCGCAGGGTGTCGTCGAACAGCTTGGCGAATTCCGGTGCGGTCTGGCGGTTCCACAGGTGGGCGATGAAGTGCTCGGGCTTTAGTCGGGCGGTGTCCGCGCCCATCTGCATTTGCAGCATTTCCAGGTCATCGGCACTCAGGCTGGCGATGGCCTGCTCCCACTTGTCGGCCTTGGCCAGATCTGGCCGGATCTTCTTGGCTTCGAAGGTAAACTTGTCGTTGAGAAACTTATAAAGAAAGACCTGGGTGATGATCTTGAATTCGTTGCCATCATTGCCCAGACCATAAGCGGCGCAGATGGCCTTGAGACTGTCGATCAGCTCGCGGGTGCGTTGTTCAAATTCCTGCGTTACCAAGGGTGTGCTCCTGTGCGGCTGCCGGTGGGGTTGCCCATTCGGGAACCGGCAGTAAATTCATTCATGTATTCGGCCACTACCAGCTGATTGATGGTGTGGGAGGTGTCCGGGATGAGTTTGATCCTCTGGCGGGTTTGAAACTCGCCGATCACGAGCGGCATCATCATCCGCTCGAAATAGCTTTCGTTGTTCAAAAGCTGGATGTTTTGCAGTACCTGCTCATCGGCCTGCTGCTTGACGCCGATGAGTGCTTCGAAGAGGTTGCGCTCGGTCTGTGTGAGCGTGCCGCGCTCACACAGCCGCTTGTGAATGCGGGTGTATTTGGCATCGCCCCGGTATTTGGCGCGGAGCTGATTGTTCAGCCGGTTGAGTTCCTTCACCTGGTCGTGAATGGCATTGAGCGCGCCAATGTTGGCGGCCATCTCTTCCTGGCTGACTTCGTTCAGTTTCTTGTTCTTGAATAGCCTCTGCAACTCTTCCCTGAGGGTGATGAACTTGGGGTCTTGCGGGTCGAAGTTGCCAGCCAGCGCTTCGCGCGTCTGGTGCAGGGTGTTTTTCAGCTTGTCGGCCAGCACCAGCTCTTCTTCCCGGACCTTGGTGAACATGAACAGCACGTCTTCCAGCGCGACATTGAGCAGATTGCTGGTGTCGGTGCTCGATTCAATGCTCTCTTTCAGATTGAGCCGGTCGAGGTGGTTGCAGGTTTCGCGGTAGAGCTGATTGAGCTTCTGGAAGTCGAGCTGCTGCAGCTGCGCGTAATCGCCTTGCAGGCGGATCAGGTTGTAAAGGCTACGGGCATCGGCCAGCGCTTTCTTGAGGGACAGCACCGTTGCGCGGTCCTGAATCTGGCTGATCTGCTGTGAAAACACCTCGGCATTTTCGATATTGAAGCTGAACAAGATGTCCTTGATCGCCTCGATTTCCTGCGTGATCTCCTCTGTGGATTTGAAGAGGTTGGAATAGTGCTCGATCTCATCGCCCAGCTCGGCTTGCAGTTCGTCGAAATACGCCTTGTTAGTGGCGTCGAACTCCTTGCGGATGTCAGCGAAATCGACGACATAACCGTAGCGGAAGTTCTTGTAGGTGCGATTCACGCGGGTCAGGGCCTGCAACAGATTGTGCGAACGGATCACCCGGCCGAGGTAGAGCTTCTTCAGCCGCTTGGCATCAAAGCCGGTGAGCAGCATGTTGTAAACAAACAGCAGGTCGACCTTGCCCGCCTTGAAGTCTTCCACCCATTGCTTGCGTTCTTCCTTGCTGCCCACGTCGTACAGGATCAGCGCAGCGCTCTTGGCCCGGTTCTCCAGCAAGGTGCGGGCGGCGTAGCTCTCGGGCTGTGCAGCGGCGATCAGTGCTTGCGCGGAATCCTGCACTGCATAAGCAGGCGTGGGCTGGTCTGCATAGACGGTGTTGAAGATCTCGAACATCTGCCGGGCCTGTTCGGCGCTGTCGCAGATCACCATGCCGCCGATGCCGGCATCGCCCAGCGCGCTGCGACTCTTCTCAAAATCACGCACGATGTAATCGAGCATCGGCTCGACAAATTTTGGGTGTGCGTAGATTAGCTTGCGATCAATGTCGCCCTGCTGAAGTTCCACGGTGGCGAGCGCCTCTTGCAGGGTAAGCTTGTAGTTGGTGGCGATCTCTTCACGGATCAGGCGCAGGGTGTAGCCGTCGGCAATCGAGGCGTTGTAGTAGTACTTGTGGATGTAGTCGCCAAACAGAGCGCGGGAGTTGTAGTCGTCGCCCAGCAGGGGCGTGCCGGTGAGACCAATCTTGATGGCGTTGCGGTCTGACTGGCTGAGGTTGGCCAGAAAGCTGCCCTTTGGGTTGTAGCTGCGGTGCACTTCATCAAGGAAATACACGCGCTGGATGCTGACGTCGTAGTCCTCCGTGCGCACCACGTCCGGGTCATCCTGAAACTTCTGGATGTTGACCACGGTGATTTCTGGCTTGCCGGTGTGGTTGTGCAGCACCTGCGTGGTCTTGATATCGCGGGCGAAGGCATCGCGGCTGTCGATGGTGTGCACGACCAGCCCGCGCCCCGCAAACTCACGCTGTGCCTGAATGAGCAGATCGAGCCGGTCGACGATGAAGTAGAACTTGGGAATGAGGCCTCGTCGCTGGAAATAGTCCGTCAGGAAACGGGTGTTGTAGTAGGCGAGTGCGGTCTTGCCGCTGCCCTGTGTGTGCCAGATGATGCCCTTGCGTACACCAGCATCGAGCTTCCGTTCGATTGCCTTGGTAGCGAAAATCTGGGGGTAACGCATGACATGCTTCTGCAAGCCATCGATCTCGTTTACATAGACCAGTGCATATTGCAGCAGGAACGACAGACGGTCGCGGCTGAACAGAGAGGTGCAGATGCGGTTGGTCGGCGTGTCGGACGATTTGTTGCTGAGAAATTCCGGGCTGTGCTTGATGACGTTGAGGTTGTTGTCGCGCAGTACGTCGTTTTCAAGCGCGTCGTCTTCTTCGGCCAGAAGATCGGCCAGATTCAGCGCTTCTTCTTCGCGAAAATAGTTGAAGATGGGGGCGTCATACGATGGGCTGGCGTAGAACGCGCCTTCGATAGGCTGCGGCGAGCTGTCGTCATACTCCATATTGTTGGAGAAGACCATCAATTGGGTGATGTTGATGAAGCGACAGAAGCGGGCGTTACGGCAACGCGTGATGATACGGTTGCGCTCGGCCAGCACGCCTTCGTGGTTGTTGGGCTTCTTGACCTCGATGAAGGCCAGCGGCATGCCGTTAATGAGCAGGGTGATGTCGGGCCGAAACTCATCATCGCCATTCTTGCAGGTCAGCTCGGTGACGACATGGAAGCTGTTGTTGTCGAAGTTCTCGAAGTCAATCAGCCGGATGCCAGAGCGTTCCGTGAGTTTTTCGTAGAAGGCTTTGCCGAGATCCTCGTTATCCAGCAGGAGCTTGACGTCAGCCAGCAGACGGTCGATGTCGCCTTCTTCGATGCCTGGGTTGATCCGGGCGATGGCAGTGCGGAACAGATTCGGGAAGATATTGGTCTCTTCATCCCATACGGCATGCTTGAGGGAGAGGTAGCGGTAGCCAAGCCGGACCAGATGCAAGATGCAGGGAATTTTGACTCTTGAGTCTTCGCTGAAAACCATCAGGCTTGCTCTCCTTGTTCATTTCTTTGTATGCAAGACCGCGGCAAGCTGCGCGTTGCAGCCATACCCCATGCCTTGTTGCGGCAGGTCGATAGACGCCTTTGATTTATTTGGCCTGCGTGGACGTACCGTCCACTTTCTATCACCCAGCTGTCGCCGATAGGAGGCCGCTTGTTCAATAGGTGCTTTGGCTCAGCGCCTTGGCTCAAGTTTGACCGATAGGCATGGTTTTGAGCCAAATTACGCAAAGCGGTAACGTGTGCCACTGATGAGTTCAAGACGCGATCACTCCGCCACGTCTGGCTGGGTCAATTCGGATTCACCCATCCAGTAGCAGAGCAGCGGTGCGGGGATGCGCAAGATGCGGGTGTTGCTGTCCGGCAGATCAGGAATCACGCCAAAATCGTCCAGCGATTTGGTGACCACGTAGCCGCGATCAATCGACTTCTGCTGGCAGAGTTCCAGCAGCCCCTTGAGATCGCGCTGGGCGGTGTGTTGGGCACGATATTTCACCTCGAAGTGGATGATCTGGCCACCGATCTCGGCTACCAGATCAACCTCGCGCTCCTTCTTGCCGCGCCAGTAGGTGAAGCGGACGTTCTGCGCGTAGTAGCGGGCAAACAGATGCTTGAAAACGGCGGTTTCGGTCGCCACTCCCAGTGCGGCGGGATCTTCGAGGATGGTCTTGCCCTTGAGCATGACAGCGGGGGCGATGGCAGCATCGGCCAAATAGACCTTGAAGCGAGCGCGTAATACGTCTTTGCCGTAACCAAAGGGTGGCAGACGGTAGATCAGGTGGGTGGCTTCCAGCAATTCGATGAAGTGCTGCGCGGTGGGGCGTTTTACTTCCAGGTTGGCGCACAGGTCTGGCATGTCGAGCAGACCGCCATCGTGCATACACAGATAGAGAAAGGTGTGTTCCAGGTCGAGCACGCGCCGCACGCCAAATAGCGCGGTCATGTCGCGCTTGAGTACTTTGTCGATAATGTCCTCACGCAACAGGCGCTGGGCCTGGGTGATGCTTTCCACCTGGGCGGTCTGCGGGAAACCGCCGCGCACCAGATACTCATGAAAGTGCCCGACGTAAGGGGCGGCTATCTCGGTGACGCGATAGAAATCGGACTGCGGCCAGTCGAACAGATCACGCAACGATTTGAGGCGAGGCAACGCCGGCAGCGATAGATTCTTGATCTGAAGATATTCGTAGAACGAGAGCGTCGTCAGCCGGATCGTGTGCCAGCGCCCGACGCCTGACTCCTGCCCGGCTTCCACCAGGGGCATGGCTGATCCGGTAAATGCGATGCGACGCTGTTTATTGAAATCCACCTGATGCTTGACCCAGGTACCCCAGTCACGGATGAACTGGGCTTCGTCGAGTAACAGGTATTCGAGGCCATCAACCTTGGGCTCACGCTCGCGCCACGCCTCCAGCACGGCATCGATGCCGGCAAGCTTGAGGATAGGGTGGTCAAACGTGGCGTAGAGAATATTCGCGGGCGGCACTCCTTCCTGCAACAGCGCATCTGCCGCCTGCAGCATCAGCGTGGTCTTGCCGATCTGGCGTGCGCCAGAAAGCAGGACTGCCCGAGGAGCAGGCGGATTGGTCATCCACGTTTGCAATTCGCGGAAGGCAGCACGCCGCCACTTGGGCAGGTCGGCAATCGCCTCATCCCGCCACCACGGATTGAACTGGGACAGGACCGCGACGAGTTCTTCTTTAGATACCTGCATAACGAAAACTCTAACAGTTGCATCAAAATAATACAACTACACATTAACAAAATACGTAATTTAAGCTTTTATTAACTAATTACGGTCATATTTTGCCATTGCTCGCTCGGCAGAAGCAGCTTGGCTTGCTGATTGAACAGCGCGTTGATGGTGGTGTCGTTGATCACATTACGAAGCCCACGATGAACGCCAGGCAAACAACCCTCAACGCCTGCCTTGCCTGCACTGTCTGCACTGCCGCCGGCCATTAGCCTCGCTTGGCCCGGATGATCTGGTCGAGCTGATGGGTGTCATTGTCTGTGTTGATCTGCACCCACAACGGCAGGTGATCGGAGAGTTGGTAGGTAACGTCGTCCTTGCTCATGCCAGGCAAGAGCTTGGCCGTGCCGCCGGTGTAGAAATCGAGCACGCCGCCCTTGTTCATGAAGCTGTCCTCGTAGATGGGGTAGTGGAGCATCTGGTCGTAGCGCTTGTTCTTGGCCAGGTTTGTTCCGAATTCTCCCTTGCGCAGCGCGACCGGGGCCACCAGCCCCTTGCTGGTCAGCGCCTCGTACATGGCGGGCGACTCAATATTGAAGTCGCCGGTGACGATAAAATCCTTGTCCTCGACGTGCTTCTGTTTGCGCTTGAGGTCCAGCCATTCAGCGAAGGATTGAATTTCCACAGTGCGCGCCTCCTGGCTGTCACCCCAGCGGATGTGCGCGGAGACGATCACAAAATCGAAGTTGCCGGCGCTGAAGGAGGCCATGTAGGGCGAACGCCACCAGGTGAATTTGGAAATGTATTCCTTGCCGGATTTTTTGCGAGGCGGGTTCGCGGCGGCGGCCAAGCCGCTGAAGGCAACCGCGCGCTTGTCGTAGATGAAGCCGACGCGCTCCCGGTTACCGCCGGCATCGGGGATGATGTCGGAGTAGATGGCCCGCCAATAGGGGCCCAGGATGGGAAGCACACGCCCCAGATCGGTCAGGTCGTCCCGGAGTTCGACGATGCTGATCAAGTCGAACTGGCCCAGGATCTCGGCGACATAGTGAATCGCGGCTTCCGAGCGTCGGCGCTTGCCGAACTCCCGGATGTTCCAGGTTGCGAGATTCAGGGTTTCATCCAGCTTGGACGAGGGGATGTTTGCAACGTCGATACGCTTTCTCAGTTCCTGGAGCCCTTCGGCGATTGGCGCTGAAATCTTTCCATGAAACATGGCTAGCCCTCCCAGTTGTTGTTCGCCACATAAGTATATGCGTTTGTGCTGTATCGGGGTCGCTCAGCGGGAATGGCAGGCACAACAACGATGCCAACCCGATCCCGCGCGGGTGCGCAACAGTGCGTTCAGGCTTTAGCGAAACGAATCGCTGCGCCAATGGCAGTGAAGGGCGCGTAGACTGGAGGCGCAGAAACGACAAGGTCAACCGGGAGTGGTTGGCCTTGGTGTATTGGTGAGCAATACGGAACCGAATCTGCGTCCATCATCCAGGACAAAAATCCGTGCCGTAAGCACACAGTTCAGGTTTTCGATTATTTGGCCGCTTGCGTGGATATTCGCCGGATTGGGCGGACGGCCAGGCTCACCCGGTTCGTTGTTGCCAGTGGTAATCAGTTGACATCCGATATCCGATATCAAGGGCACCAAGGGCATTGAAGCATCCAGCTTTGAGGCGTTGATATTTAATCAAGCCGAGATCCTGTCAGCGGCATTTTTTTCATCTTTGGGTAAGTGAATCACGCCCGTATTGAAATTGTACTCAAACAAATCGCCGTAGCGACCCCATTCAATGGTCACCCTCAACGCGTGTGCTGCCTCAGCCTCATTGAGGGTAAAGCGTAATAGATTAAGGAAAAGGTCTTCAGGCAAGTCGCCAGAAGAGTCTTGTTCCAAACCATGGCGTATGTAAGCCACCAGGGGCACATTCTCAAGCAGTTGTTTTCCAAAAATTGCGTGACGGTCAGTATTGCTTGCAGCCACATAGCTTTTCCCCAATGGCGTAATGATGATGTCGCCATTGGTAAGTTTGGCAAAACCCAATATCGTGAGCGCATGGGAAACTTCCAGCAATTGCTTATCGTTAAGCTCGATTTCTTCTGCCAGCATTGGTAAATCTGCCCTGCCATTAAAAGGCTCATGTACCAGCAACTCGAGGATTCCCTCGATACGGTTGATATCAGCATCAGGCAAGCGGTCACCCAACTGCAGCCTGATTTCCATATCCGTAGTCCGGCCAGATATAACGACGCCAATCGACATAAGCCCATATACCTCATCAATCAGATTTCGTACCTGTGGGCTTTCAGCCCTGCGTGGATGTGGAAGATTAATCGGCAATTCGGCACGAACCTTTCCAGGGTTACTGGCAAAAATTAGTACACGGTCTGCCATCATTACCGCTTCTTCAATATTATGCGATACGACGAGAATAGCTTTGATTGGAATCTGTTTGTTGCCCCATAGCTCTAGAATATCTTGGCGCAGACGCTCTCCAGTAAGCACATCAAGCGCAGAAAAGGCCTCATCCATGAGCAGAACCTCTGGTTCCATGACTAGGGCGCGCGCAATACCCACACGCTGGCGCATACCTCCTGACAGTTCCCGTGGTAAAGCACCTTCAAACCCAGATAAGCCTATCATTTCAATGGCAGCCTGCGCTCGACTTTCCCTTTTGGCAGCAGGTATCCCTTGTGCCTCCAACCCCAGTTCGACATTTTTCTGTACGGTTAGCCATGGAAAAAGCGCAAAGGACTGGAACACCATGCCGATACCACGTGCGGCGCCATAAATTGGAAGTCCGCGATACAGTACCTGCCCACTATCCGCCTGAATCAGGCCTGCCATGATGCGCAACATGGTGGATTTGCCTGAGCCGGACTGGCCGAGCAGGGCCACGATCTCACCTTCGTATAAAGTGAAATCCACCCCCTCCAGTACGGTTCGGGCTGTACCATCTGCGGAACGGAAGGATTTGGCTACGGACTTTAGTTCAATGATGGGCGTGGTACTCATAGCTTACATCCTCAGAAATGCAGACGGTTCTCGGCCATGTGATACAGCCGCCGCCAGACAAAATGATTAAATCCCATGACAAACATACACATGATGCCGATTCCGAGCGCAATACGAGGAAAATCACCAATTGCGGTCATCTCTGCAATATAACTGCCGATGCCATGCGCTTTTAACGTGGTATGCCCCCATGTCACGTATTCTGCGACGATACTGGCATTCCATGCCCCGCCTGTTGCAGTGATTGCACCAGTCACAAAACTCGGGAAAATTGCTGGGAGCAAATAGCGACGCCACTTAAGCCAGCCACTCAATCCCAGGCTCTGTGCTGCGTAACGAAGCTCGGTGGGAATGGTGGAGGTACCAGCAATGACATTGAACAACAAATACCACTGGGTACCCAGAATCATCAATGGCGATAACCAGATGTCAGGATTTAGCCCAAAATGCACAATCAGCACTACCGCCGCTGGAAACATTAGGTTGGCGGGGAATGCTGCCAGGAACTGGGCAATCGCCTGCACTTTGGATGAAAGGTTGGGCCTCATGCCTACCCAGACGCCAATCGGAATCCAGATCGCCGCGGCAAGGGCAATCAGGATGATGACTCGTGTAAGGGTGTAAAGGCCGAGCATAAATACATGGCTAGCTTCGCTCCAGCTAACTTCAGCAAGGATGAAGTGGATCAAAAGCCACAAAGCATAAAATGCGGCAGCAGCAATCACTGCATCCCAGATACGTTCCGAGATTGAGGATTGTGCATGTGGTCGAGCCCGAACCGAGGTGCCATCATAGGTGCGCCGGAATAAAACGAATGAGCTCTGCAGTAGTCTGCCCAATTTGTTCGCAATCTGCTGTACCCAACTCGCCCTATTCAGCCAGGTAAGCAGCCAGGAGTCTTGTGCCGTCGCGCTACTGGACTCCTCAAACCGGAATTTATCTGCCCAGGCAACCAGTGGTCTGAAAAAAAGCTGATCGTAAAGTAATATGCCGATCAGCATGGTGCCGATAGCCCAGCCGATTGCATAAAGATCACGCTGTTCAATGGCCAGCGCGATATATGAACCGATGCCGGGCAGCTTGATATGCTGGTTTGATACCGAAATGGCTTCGGACGCGACCACGAAAAACCAGCCGCCCGACATCGACATCATCATGTTCCATAATAATCCGGGCATGGCAAAAGGCAGCTCCAGACGCCAAAAGCGTTGCCAGCCCGACAGCTGGAATATATCCGCAGCTTCTACCAGCTCGGCAGGTACAGTACGAAACCCCTGGTATGCGCTGAAGGCCATATTCCAGGCTTGGGATGTGAAAATGGCGAAGATGGCGGCACACTCTACGCCTAGCAAGTTACCTGGGAACAGTGCAATAAAAGCAGTGACGGTAATGGACAAGAATCCTAGAATCGGAATCGACTGGAGGATATCCAACAAAGGCACAAGTACCTTTTCCGCGATTTTATATTTCACGGTCAATGCGGCGAATATACAGCTAAACACGATGGAAAAGCCGAGCGCGATGAACATGCGCAGGGTGGTACGGAGCAAATAATATGGCAGATAGAGGGGGTCGAGGGTCAGCGGCAGCACTTCCCCGAGCTGGTATGGACGATTCATCTGCTGGGCACCATAGGCCAGCAGTACGAGCAGTGCGAGCACCATGGGCAGCAAGACCCAATCCCATCGGTTGCCGCCGGCTTCCACTACTGGTCGTGGGAAAAAGTCTTTGAAATTAGCCACAGTGCCTCTTAGCCGTTATCTTTAAGCTCATCAGAATTCGGTATGCAAACGCACACCGCCAAAATCAAATGGTCCACGGTCTGCGTTATAACCGGAGTTTTCAATGTGCTGATAATAATGCATAGCTTGCGCAATACGGTACCGCCGCTAACAGATACTTTTTGGTCTTTGATGTGGTTCGCCACATCAGCACTGCGAACTTCCGCCATCTTTCGCGCACATAAATTATCAACTTTTAGTCAATGCTATATGAGAGTCTGTGTGTGATGACGTCAACTTCAATCAAGTTGAGGAGATCTAGCATGAATGCGTTGGCAAGAAAGTCATTCCTTCAGGCTATTGTTGTCCTTGGGCTAATTGTGTCCAGTCCGGCAAAGGCGGTCATTATTACCGGATACGGGGTTGATACGGTGACAAAGCAATACGCCATCGATGGGTCGACCAGTTCCGTTACACACGATCCTGGATTCACCTTCGGCGGTCAGGTTGCCCAGACCTACGCCATTTCCGGGACATTCGAAGCGAATTTCTCCCACTATTGGTGGAGCTATTTTCTGGATGGTGACACTAACGGAGGCCAGGGAACGTTCATCTTTGAGCAAAATTGGCTAACGTTTGCTAATGCGAATGTGGTCGGAAATATTCTTCCCGATGGTTTTTCCTTGCCGAACTATTTCATTGGTGTAAACGGCTCAAGCCTTAATGGCGACGACGGGTCCTGCAGTTTTCCTAGCGACCCAAACACCTAATATTGAAGTATAAGGGCTTGGGAATTATGGGTGCCGTACCCTTTCGATTAAATTGAATGCCAATACTCCCGCCCTGCGGTCGTCATTAGTCTCCGAAAAGTAATCGGCTTACGCCTCATGCGCGTCTTCACTGTCGATCTATTATATTATTCACAACAGCGTTACATTACTTATTATATTCTGTAGAATATAATTTCGTTAGTAAGGAGGAAATGAGATGGGTACCATCGCATTAGAACGAACCTCTGATCGTTCAAGAGTATTAAGCCAAGCGGTTGCAGAGGCATCAAAGCGCTTGAAAGTAAACTCAACCGAGCTGGGTGCCATTCTTGGATTTAGCCAGCCCACATCATCCCGGCTGCTTAATCAGAAATATGCCATTCCGGAAGGTAGCAAGGAATGGGAGCTATCCGCCCATTTTGTGCGCCTGTACCGTTCATTGTCTTCTCTGGTTGGCGGAGACGATGAATTAGCAAAAGATTGGCTCACTTCACCCAACCGTGCCTTCAATCAACAAATACCCCTAAGCTATATCAAGCGAGTTGACGGCCTAATCCATGCTTGCGAATACCTGGACGCCCACCGCGCTATCGTCTGAGGCTAGGCCTTGGGAGGGCTCCGGTTGGCGGGCTGTGGAAGCGCAGCACAAGGTAGCAACAATGGCGCTTACACATGGCAACCTCAATGACCAGGCTGTATTAGAAAGCATTCTGGAAGAAGCGAAGCCTTTATTGCCTAACGAGGCAAAAGGCCTGCATTGGCTACTCGCAACGCCTTTCCGCTATTTTCCGCTACCAGGCGGCTCAAGGTTCCGTAAGAGAGCAGACCCAGGAGTCTTCTATGGCGCAGAAGATCGCCAAACGGCATGCGCTGAAGTCGGTTTTTGGCGCTGGAAGTTCTGGATGGACAGTGAAGGTCTGCAATATCAGGCAAAGTCAGTGCAACTTACCCTCTTTGAGTTCCATGCAACAACCGAGCTTGCCATAGACCTAACTATGGCACCACTTTCGGCTGATCGTGAGTTATGGGCTCACCCTGAGAGCTATGAAGCGACACAGGCGCTTGGATTAGACGCCAGAACAGCTGGTATTGAGCTAATCAGGTATGAATCCGTGAGAAATCCGGGAGGGAGGTGCCTGGCCATTATGACTCCACAAATGTTTAAAAACACGAAAGACCCCTACCGTAACAATCAACAATCATGGACCTTGCACATCCAGCCACCAAATCTCATCACCTGGCAAAGAGAGCTTAACAGTGAGAGTTTCTCATTTGAGTTTAAGTGTTGATATTTGCAACACTTAAATGTGGCATTGTCTCAATAGTGATCTTTTTAACTCTATCTTATAGAGGGCGCTGTCTCACATAAATCCTCAATTTGAATCGAAGGAGTCCGGTTCAGCTACAGGTGCCAGATCATGGCTACCTACTAGCGAGCTAACCTGTTTCAGTCATAGCGCTTTCGAAGTGGATCTAGCAGCGGTGACAGCCCGTTGTGATCCATTTCCTGCATCAGTGCCAATAAACGGCCAAGCTCACCGGACGGGAAGCCTTCACGTGCAAACCAATTCAGGTAATTCCCTGGCAAGTCGGCAATGAGGCGACCTTTGTATTTGCCGTAAGGCATTACATAGCTAACCAAGCGTTGTAAGTCATCTGGATTCATGCGGCCTCGCTTATTAATCTGGTCCCATTTTGGCGGTGGTTGAAAGTGGTATTCCGCGCTCGGATGTGATGACCGCACCCAGCACAGCTGTGTTCTTCACGGGGCGCACGACTGATTGCACTAAATTAGAGTGGCCATTTCGGCGTCCGGCCTGAATAAGTGATGACGAACAAGATGTCTTCGATCTCTTCCTTGTCGAAATAGCCCCTCGTACGCAGATCGGTAGGTAGCGTCAAAGTCCAATCCCCCATGGGGGATCTTCCCAGCATCGATATCCAGCCGACGGCATTGCCCCTAAGGGTGCTCAGCGCCAGTTCTGAAGTTGCGACTATTCCGCCGGCAGTGACTCCAGTCTTTTCCTCCATGAATTGCAGCGACGTGGTCAAGGGAACCGCAAATGGCTTCTCGCCCACGCGCGCGAAATAGAGTACCACCTGCCGAATGCTCAAGGTCTCGTCTTCAAGATTGGGAGGGAAATCATCCCGCACGGTTTTGAAGTGGACGGTCATCGCCGGAGGCGTTGACTGATCCGGATTGTGCAAGTCGTACCACGGGTCGGGAAATTGCTGGCGGAAGCTGAACGCCCGATCCACGCTGACCCAGCGATCCAATCCCTCCAGCACCCGTTGCCGGTAGTCGAAGCTGTCCAACGCCGTGTACTCGATCGTGATCAGGACATCCGCGATCGTGCCGTAATCGAACTGGTTCGCCGCTTTCGGCAAGCGGAACTCCCAATTGGTATCGACCCCGATACCCTCGAAGGGCACGAGCAGCTCGGGCTGCGGATCGAGCTCGAAGAGGCCAGTCGCGTTGACTGGAGAGGAAAGCGCGACCGCTTCGGGGCCGCGCTGGATCGAAACGCCGTCGAAGAGGTCGTTGCCGATGACGGCCCGGGAAGTACCCGTGGTCGAGAGCGTAGCGCGGATGCCCTGCGTCGGAGGTATGAGTGCAATGACGGAGGCACGCACGCGCTTGATCAGGCGCAAGTAATGTCCCGGGAACTTGTGATCGAACAGGCTCATCGGCGTGCCGAATAGGAGCACGCCTGTCTGGCGGAACTGCTCGAAGGCGAACGGGTCGAGCTGGGCCAGGGAAATTGTTTCGGTCAATTGCAGCTTGCGCTGGTTCTTGAGGAAAGCGTGTTGGTCGAGCTCGTAGACGTCGCGCAGCAGGCGCGCGGAACCGGTCAGGCCGCGCAAATTTAGTGCCTGCCCATTGGCGGTGGGCGCGCTGAAGTCCGGCGATTGTCCCTGGGACGGCGGCTCCCAGTAGTCGGCCTGGATAAAGGCAGAGGAGATTTCCTGGCGCTCGAAGGCTAGCTGCCGTTCAGCCGCCTGCGCCATGGAGGTCGCCTGCTGGAGGAAGAAGCGATAGACCTGCTCGATCACGCCGCTCATCCACTCGTACAAGTCGTAGCCCGTGAATTTCTTCGTCGTCAGGAAGTCCAGCATTTGTTCCGCATGGTCGACCTGGAGCGCGGAGATGGCCCGCTCCTGAGCGACTACCCGCACCTGATCCTGCGCGAGGCGGATCTGCTGCTGGCCGATACGCACATCCTGCTCGGCAAGTCCCTTCTGGATCCCCCATTCCTGGGCCCTTCTCTCGAAGCTCGCGTGCATTTGAAAGACCTGCGACGATGCCGCCAAGGCACCTCCGACCTCGCCGATCCCCCCTAATCCAAATGTGCTTGCCTCCGTGATGGCGGCGGCGGTATGCAGATGCATGACGGCGGCGTGCTGGGCGACCAGCGCCATCGTCTCCCAGGTGCTCAAGCCTGCGTCGAGCAGTCCCTGGTAGGTAGCGACCTGCGACTGGGCGCGGTCGCGCTGCAGCTTGGCTCCTGCAACGCCGTCGTCGGCCTGCGTCAGCTGAAGATCCTTGAGACGCACGCCCGCCTGAGTGAGCGCCAGGTCCTGGCGGGCCTTGAGCTCCTGATACTTCTCCTGGTCGGCGCTCGCGAGGAACGAGAGCATGGAATTCTCCATCTGCCGGGCGAGCTCCACGAGCTGCTTGGTTCTCTCGATCAGGACCGCATAGCGATAAGGCAGCGGCTGGAAGTTCCGCGACGGTCCCGAGGGCAGCCGATCGCCGTCTCCCAGCGCTTGCAGGCCCGTGTCGGCCACAGTCGGGGCCGCGTAGGGCTCCATGCGCAATTCCATTCCCGCAATGTTGAGACACGCGCGGATCTTCTGAAGGCAAAGCTCTGCGTGGCTGCGTGCCGCCTGGATGACCGGGTTCGGCGGTATGCAAAATGCCAGGGAAGGAGCAGGCACATAGTGATATTCGCCCGGCTGTTTGCGAACCTTGATGGCGTCGAGCGCGTAAGTCGCCGTGGCCGTTGCCTCGCGCTGGGAATCAGGTGCGACGAGATGCTTCAGGCTTTCGTTCCCGCCAATCTCGTGAATGGATGCACCGATATGTTCGACCGCATCGGAGATGGCATCGTCGGTCAATATCGCCGTCGATGCGGCGCGCAGCGCCTTTGCGTTCTCGTCGGCCAGGGTGGCAAAAGTAGGCGTCTTCCTTGTGTGCGCCACGGCTTCCGCGGCGATCTTTTGCGCCTTGCGCAGGCGGGTGGGCAGATCGCCGCCCGACAGCAGCGGCTTCAGCTGCTTTACGGTGGCGGTCAGCCTCTCGACGCTTGAGAGCTGGGTGAGCGTGTAGCGAATCTCATGCCAGACCCAGATTTCTTCTTCGCTGCCGACCTGGATAACGAGCTGACCGATCAAGTCGCTGCATTGGTACACGAGCTGCTCCATCTCGGTCGAATCGAGCAGCTCGAGCGCCGTCAGATACAGCTCGCGCGCGCGCGGAATCGATTCGGACGTCGCGCGCGTGAACTCGCCATCGGCAAAATCGAGCAGGCAGCGCACGATCGCGAGAAGCGTGAATTTCGTGTAGCTGTTCTTGCGCGTCTCGGCGATGGCGTGGGGGGTAAGCGGATCGCGCAGCCAATCGAGCGCGCGCTCGAACACGGGCTCGCCAGCGTCCACCACGAGCTTGTAGGCGGTCTTGCGGCTGCCGGCCGGCTGATCGTAATCGTAAACCGAGCGGAACCAGTCGAGCGCCTCCGTGTAGTTGCCGCTTTCCCGCAGCCGCAGCGCCAGCTCCATCGGCACGAAGTAGTAAGCTTCGTCCAGGTAGAGCGCCTGCTCGGGCTTGTACGCCAGGATGCCTTGATCATTCACGTAGCTGTTCACGGCGTAGGCATTCGCTATCGCTTGACGGCGCTGGGCGAGCGGCGCGCCCGCATAGCCGTGCCCGATGTCCAGCGCCGTGACGCCGGCCGGCCCGAATCGCAAAGGAAGGCTCTGCGTGCCTCGCGGGTCCGGCCCGGGAATGGCGCGCAATACCCCCATCTTGGGAATCGGCGAGTCCATGGCCAGAACAACGATCTCGTCGTAGCCGTCTCGGTCGATATCACCGATGAGGTAGCGGGTATTCGGGCTGATGAGCCATCCCTGCGTGCCTCTGGCGCCGGGCACCTGCACCGAGCCGGGCGCAAGCCACCTGAGCGCCAGGCTGGCGTCGCCCTGGACGGCGATGACGCCAACCAGGCGCAATTCTGGATTTACTACTACGATCTCCGGCTCCGCATCACCTCTGGTTCGTGCCGAGAACAGTCGGTCGGCAGCGCGAAAATCCCAGACCTCGCCGGATGCGTCGTTCGCTTCGACACCGCCTTCCTTGTGCCAGGCCACTTCCAGCTTTCCAGCCAACGAATATTTCAGGATCCCTACCGCGCGGCGCGAAGCGCTGACGATGACGATGTTCTGCTGGGGAGGCTGCAGGAACTGGAAGCTGCGCCCTGGAACCGCGAGGAATTGATCGTCGGCCCCCATCGGCCATGGTTTCTGGCCGGGGCTGCTGGAGAGAATGGTCTCGGGATAAAACGCCGATTGGTTTCCCGGGCCGGGCTGGCTGTTGACGCCATCGCGAAGCGATAGAAGGCAATAGCGGAACGTGTCGGTGATCACTATCACGCCATTGGTGTCTCCGGCGATGGTTCGCTGGATGGAGGAGGAGTGCAGAACGATATCTTCGCGTGGCTGCCCCACCGAGCCTGACGGCCCGAACCAGCTCACCACCGTTGTGGGACGGACTGCTCGCGTATGACCTCCGCCCAGCGTCACCTCGAAGCGTTTGTTGAAGCTGAAGCTCCGCGCAGTCGCGTTCCAGTCCAGCACGATCGCCGTCGTCATGGTCTCATAGTCGAGCGGGGACGATGCTTTTTTGTATTCGAAGATGACGAGTTTCTTGCCCGAGCCGTCGATGTCGGCGGCGGCGAAGAGGGTCGGCTCGCTCGCGCTGCCAAGGTCGAGCAGCCAGTTTCCGGTCGGTGTGACGAAGCCTTGTACCAAATTGGTGAGCTGCAGATTGCCGCCGATCCATTGAAGCGTACTGATCGCCACTCCGCCGCCGAGCGCGCTGTGATTCACCACCACGATGCCCGAGGAGAAGACGAGCGGATGCTCTTCGTTCAGGATCTTCCATCCCTTCATGACGCTGGTCGCGGACGCCCAATCGAGATACAAGCCGCCGTCCAGCTCGCGCAAAAGCCCCAGCCGGCGCATGCCTGCGGAATCCAGCGTGCCGGCAAGGACCACAATCTCGCTCCGGCCATCTCCATCGATATCGACGGCGGCGGCCTGATCCCCGTCGCGTAGCGTCCACGGTGCAGTGCCGGCCGCTGCCAGAGCAGGGGAGACCGGGATGACGCCTTCCGCGTATTCGACCGAGCGCAGGAGTGCCGGCATCTCGTTGAGGTCGGGCCCGGCTTGGAAGTCAGTCCCGTCGAAACTGCTGGAAAGGACCTTCTGTGCCCCGCCGACCAAGCCGCGCGCGTACACGGCGATCCGTAGCTCTGCAGACCTGGGCTGGTAGGGGAAAACACCGACGACTTCGCGCGCGTTTTCGAGTCCCGCGGCGGCCTTCCAGTCCGCCTGCCGCGGGCTGCCGGACAGGCCTGCGCCGGGGCCGTATTTCCACGCCGAAAAATACAGCTTGCCGCTGCGCGCCTCCGCGAGGGCGAGCACATCGACTGGTTCCCGGGCGCCCTGCAGCACGCTCTGCGTCTGGCAGAGCGCGACCCGCCGCAACGAGCACACGTCCGCAAAATAGTCCGCATACGCGGCAGCCTCGCGCTCGGCGGCCTGCGGCGCCACCTGGCCTTTCACCTTGCGCAAGTTGCTCACGAGCGCATCGAATGCCGGGCTTCTGCGCACCCGCAGCGTGGGCCTGAGCGCATTCTCCGGGTAGAGAAAAACCTGCATCGCGGCGCGCCAGGTTGCGTACGAGCCGATCCATTGCCATTGTTCATCGAACTGATCCGCATCGAGCGCGAGCGCGTCGTCCTCCAGCAGGCCGTTGCGCGCGCCGAACAGCAGCCCCTGGATTGTCTCGATGGCCTGCGCAACACGTGTCGTCGTTTGGCAGCCCCCCGCCTGCACGTCGATTTGCAGGTATCCGGTCAGCGCGTTGGGCGTTCGCAAATGGATGTTTCCCACGGTCCGGGCCGCGACCCGCAGCTCGTCGCGCATCTGCACCAGTACGAGCTCCTCGGTCGTATCCACCGCTTCCCGAAGCCCCGTGATCACCGCCTGCTCTTGCTCGATTCGAGAGCGCAGCGTGTCTTCCCACTTGTAGCGCGCCGCGGTGCTCGTTCGCCATTGCTGGGGAAGCCACTCCAGCGCACCGCCTGCAAACGAGGCGGTGCGGACGCGGAAATAGTCCGGGCTCAGCGTGATGCCCGAATCCGGTATTTGGGAATTGCGCACTTCTTCGTTGCGCCAGACTGCGTACAGCACATATTTTTTTATTCTCCCCACGATGATCGAATAGAACTCGCTCCATTCCGAGTCGAGGATGGGGTCGCCGTTGCGCTCGAGGACGACGATATGGCTCATATAGTCGAACCCGTCTTCCTCCAGCTGCAGCGGCGCCAGAAGCGGCGCGATGTCCTCCCCTGCGTTCTTTTTCTGCAGAAGGCGAAGCAGAACGAGAACGGTGATGCCCTCCATTCCCGTCGCACCCAGAAAGAACACGTTCGTCTGCAGAACGGCGAGCAATTGAGTGAGGCCCGACGTCCTGCGGACCTGATCGAGCTCCCCGATGGTGGTCGCGATCCATACCTGGCGGTCTTCCAGGAAATCGAGCGCGCTCCAGGCGGCCTTCGGGCGCGCGGAGCGCGGCGTGGAAGCCGGCATCGTGTCGCTGAGATCGGCGAGGCCGACGAGGTCCGGATCGATGAGCGGCGTCTCGCCCAGTGGAGGAGTCGCGGAGCGGTCCTGTTCATGCCACTTCGACCGGAGGTAGTGCATGCGCCAGGTGAGGATGTCCGGCGCTACGTCCGGGTCGAGCGCCGGGCGCCTGGTGTCGCGCAAGGCGAATAATTGCTCGAGCTGCTCTTCGGAGAGCTTCCTCGGCCAGACCGGATGGGCCGGGCTTTGACGATCCGTATCGAGAAACAGGCGGTCCAGCTCGTCCGGATCGTTCGGCAGCGCATGCTGCGGATGCAGCTGGATCCCGAGGCGCGCCGCGACCGCCTGCCGCTTCACCGGGTCCGCAACACTGCGCATCTGCCGGATCTCGTCGAACGAAGTGCCGATCTTCTCCAGCAGCATCGCGTACGCCGTCTCGAGATACCACGGAGATGTCGAGGTGCCCTGCGGCGCCGGGAGGTACTGGCGCAGTACCTCGATGCAGATACGCACTTGCCGGACTCTTTTTTCCATCAGCTCGCATGTCGCTGGCAGATCGCGAAATGGCTGGTGAAAGCGATCCTGGAGAAAAGTCAGGGTGACGGCATTCCCATTGTTCTTCAGGTGGCGCAACGCAAAATCCAGCAGGTCCGCGAGATAAGCCATCGGGCTGGTCGCGTCCTTGCACGTCTCGCAACCGCAGCCCGCCGGGATCACCTTGTCCATCAAGGCCGCATATTTCGTTTCGGCGCGCCCGCCGGCATTCACGCGGAAATCGGTGATTCTTCCCTCGAGGAAGCGCGCCTGCGCGGTGGCAGCCGCGTGCAGCGCTTCTGCGTCGCCGACTTCCATGGTCTTTCTGAGAGATGCGATGAAGGCACGGGAAGTCACGCCCGCGATGCCGGCGAGGCTCGAATAGCCCGCCTTGAGCAGCACGGCGTCCGCCGCCGGCGTGCTCGGGAGCAGCGCCAGTTGTGCATGCGCCTCAAGCAGAGGCACCGCGGGATCTGCCTGCGCAATGGCCAGGCCCTGGACATTGCGCAGGCCGCCCGTGCGGCGGACGTCGGCGAGCGTGCGTATGCCGTGCTTGTCCAGCCCCGCCAGAAACGCCGGCGCAAGATTCAGCTTCAGCTCGGCGGCGATGTCGTGCAGGCTCGCGGGTTTCTTTGGCGCGATGGCCAGATCGATTGTGACCTCGGCCGCTGCGTTGCGGTGAACCGGCGATACGGCTATCGCCGCTCCCTTGCGATCGAAGACCCGGACGATGATGTCCGGCCCACCCGTTTCACCCTTGCCGATGCGCTCGGCGGTGAACCGGATCTCATACCGGCCGCGCTCATCCGTATGCGCGCTGCCGAGCGGCTGCTCGTAGTCCGGGTCCTGGTCGAGCACTTCCACGCGCAGCCCGCTCGCGCTTTCGGTGTCGCGTCGGGTGACGTGGCCGGTGAGATGGAACTGGGCAGGGGGCGCAGGTCGTTTCGGCTCCACCGGCCGCATCACGGCGGCAGGTTTCGGTATCGTCTTCGTACTTGCGCCCTTCACACCGCTTCGCTTCGCGGATTGCTTGGTCTTCTTTGCCATGGTCCTTGACTCCTAGCTCGGTTCTTCTCATCGTGACAACTGAATCGTTTGCGTATCCCGCGGCATTTCCCTCCATGGCTGAATCAGTGTGGCCGTGTCTGCTTTCGCGTCGTACGAGAATCTGCTGGGCAGCAGCGTGTAGCATTTCGCAACTGCCGAATCGACGCCCTCCTGGCTGTCGTACCGCGAAAACAACCTTTGATCGCGCTGCTGCCCATAGACTTCCAGCAGAGCGCTGGCGTCCTGCTTGTCCTGCTCCGACAAGGAGGGAAGCAAATATCCGACTGTGACCTGGTAGGCGATGAATTCGTTGCATCGCCGGATGTCGATCTCCAGATCCGCTCGGACTGAAAGGTTTGCCTGCAGTTGTTTCACCGAATATTTCTGTGGGTCCAGGATCTTGCCGGCTTTCTCGCGGCTCACGGTCTCCAGGAATTCGTCCGTGAGGGCGTGGTATATCTCATGCGCCCGGGTGGCCGTTCTGATCGCGGGGTCGGTTACCTTGTTCGATACCTTTACGCCCTCTTTCTTCGAGTAAGTCCCGGCAACAAGAGTCGAGAACGGACTGTCGCCGCACACCGCCTCCGATAAATCGTTCGCGGCATCCCGCATCGCGGTATCGTGCAATGCATAGAAATCGTCGGGGTTGTCCGCTTTTGCCGCGAGATTGGCGTCTCTCCCGATGGCGGTCCCCGCGGTCACCCATACCCGCAGCTTCCTTTCGAATTCAGCCTTGCTTTCGTTTCCCGTTATGCAGACTCTTGCTTTGTCCAATTTCGCAGGCGCAACGGGTAACGAAGTTTCTTTTCCGGTCGTGGGCGGGCCGTGATCGGAAGCCGCACCGCCGTCCGAAGCCTGATTGCCGTCCCTGTCCACGTAGCGCAATGGATTGTTCCTGACGCAGCGGTACAGGTTGCTGCCGTCGACAGGCCCCGCCGGGTCGCAACTGATCCACCTCGCCAGCGGCAACGCGCAATACCGCGCCCCGTGGCAGCTCAGGCCGCTCTCCTCATCCCTTTCCTTGCCCGCATACCGGAAGCGTTTCCTCGCGAAGCTCCCGATGCTGGTTTCGCCGTAAGCGAAGTATTCCTCACGATTGATCCAGTCGCCGCTGTCGCTCACCACAACGCCGCTGCTGTCGAGATGGTCCTTCAGGTGGTAGAGGACCGCCGGTGCCTTGTCATCACCGTGCGCGTCGCCTACGCGCACCAGCGCGATGCGCGATTGGTTGTCCTGCACGTGCAGGGTATTGTTCTCACCGCCCGGAACGATATCCGACGAGCGGTGGTGCTCGAACAAGTCGTCGATATAAACCGTGCTCTTCGTCGAGGCGTTTTCGCGCACCCACTTTTTCACCCGGATGCCGTCGGCGCCGTACAAGTAGCGTGCCGTCGTCGTCGTCGTGGCGCCAATCTGCCTGCGATAGCCGATCATGCGGTCGGCGTAATCCCAGCCATGAAACTGCTCGGTGTTTTGCCGCAGAAGGTTTCCATTAGGATCGAACTCGTACGCGAAATCCGTCTGGCCGATCGAAAGCCCAGTGGGCCGGTTGCTCGGTGCTGCGGCCCACTGGCCCGCGGGAACACCGCCCATGGCGAACAGCCGTCTCCAGGCGACGACGCCAGCGCGCGCATGCGCGAGCTCGAGCATATTGCCGGCCGGATCGTATCGAAACGTCTCGACGTAAGGCTCGCTGAGATCTGGCGCGTTGCTCTGGTCAGGCGTCGCCGTCGTTCCCGCAAAAAATCCACAATTCGGCAGGTCCTGCCGCCGGCGCGTCTCCGGGTTGTCGATGCATGCGCGCCCGGTGGCGGAGAGCAGTCGGTAGAGCGGGTCGTAGGCGAAGGTCCGCAGCAGACGATCGCGCGCGTAACCGGGCTTGGTCACGCCGCAATTGGCCACGCGTTCATCGAAGGCGGTGATATTGCCGTCGAGGTCGTAACTGTAGGCGCAGTTCTGCAGCAGCCTGCCGGTTGCGGTCCAGCGCTCTGCGGTCCGTGTGCACGATTCGGTGCGCAGGCGCGCCAAGCGGAAGGTGTCCGGATCATAGGCGTAACGCGTCATGAGCCCGTTGCCGTAGCCGATCAGCACGCGCTGGCCCTTGGCGTTGTAGGCGATATGGTCGACGTAGGTATCGCCGTCAAGCGTGACCGCCTGCAGGGCGCCGGCGCGGTTGTAGCGTGGCGTGAGCCGCGCCCGGCGTGCCGGCAGCTGCGCGGTGGCTACCGTCCGCGGATATTTGATCTCGATCGGGCGGTTGAGCGCATCGTAAGCGGACCCAGTTTCGTAGCGGGTGGCATCCAACGCATTTTCGGCACTCGCCGCCGACCAGTCCGCGACCCAGCCCGCCGCGAGCGCGGTGTCGGAGACGATCTCGCGTGTCTTGCCAAGCAGATTACCCTTGAAGTCGTAATCGTCGAAGATGAGCTTGCCGGCCTCGTCGAAATGCTCCGCAGGCTTGCCGAGGCGATTCAGCGCGCGGTTGGCGGCGTGGTCGAGCGCATCGCCGTAGACGACAAGCTCGCGCAACGTCATGTTCTGGATGCTTTCATCGCGCGCCCAGACCTCCGTCAGCCGATTGAGCGTGTCATACCGGCGAACAGCAATGCTGCCTTTGCTGTCGCGATACTCCACCGGCTTGCCGAGCGCATCGGGCACGGTGGTGCGGACCCCGGCATCGATGCTCGTCACACGCAGTTGCCGCTTCATCAGATCGAACGCGTGCGTAAACGCAGCGCGCCCCAAGGCATCGGTGATGCCGAGCAGATTGCCCTGGATGTCGTACGTCGAGCGCGTGACGTGCCAATCCGCCGGCGCAACGCCGTTGCGCGCGATCTGGCACACGCTGCGTCCCATCGCGTCGGTGAGGTGGCTGGTAGGCGTGAAGGAGTGACCGGCGGGCGCGCGCGCGGCCAGCGTGCTGTTGTCTACCGGGCTGCGGCTGACCGGCGCAAGATCGTTCGCATCGTAAGTGCAGGTTTCCCACGGCGTGGGCGCGAAGCCCGGGGGCATCGCCTCGCGCAGCGCAGCCTCGGTCAGCGCAAGATCGACAGGCGCCAGCGGGCGGCCATAGATGACACGCTGCTGCGAACCGTCCGGGTTCACGGTCCGCAGGACGTGGCCCCGCGGGTCGTAGTACATCTCCGCATGTCGTCCGCGTTTCGCGTCGGCCTCGCCCTGAAAGCTCCAGCCGCGAGAGAAGAAGGGCTCGAACTTCTCGACGACATTTCCCTTGTTGTCGTAGGTCTGCCAGCCGCTCACCACCACGCTGTCCGCGGCAGCCGTGGCCGTCGCGGCGCCCGGCGCCTGCGTGATGTCGAGCGGCAGTCCGACATCGTCGCCGTTGTCTCCAAACACGCGGTCCTCGGCCTGAACGCGCGTCTGCACCCGGCGCCCGAAGCCATCGGAATATTCACGCACTTCGATGAGCTCCTGCGGCTTGTTGTCCGATGCATGCCAGACACGCTTGCTCGAATGAGCATAGATGGGCTCCGGTACGGCGCCGCCGCGCGTTCTCGCGTGCGCGAAAAAATCGTAGCGGAATTCGACGTCGGGCTCGGCTTCGCGTCCGCCCTGGATGACGCCTTGCGCATCGGGCTTGCTCTCGGCCCATTGCTTGATCGGCAAGCCAAGTGGGCTGTAGCGCACGTGCGCGCTATTTCCGCTGGGATCGGTCAGTGAATGAGGTTGCAGGAGGCGGTAGTTGTAGATCGACCTGGTTTCGAGCCCGACCGCGTCCCGGACCTGCACCGATAACAGCCAATATGCATCCAGGGTATTAGCGATGGCGTTGCCGAGCGCGTCCTGGCTGCCGGTCAACACTCCGCAACGCGGCCACGCCGGCCGTCCACCGGGCGGAACGTCGGTTCGCTGGAAATCGTATTGATTGCGGGCAGTATCGGCGTAGTGGCCCGCCTGGTGCAGGCCGTCGGCGCCGCTCTCGTAGCGGTAACCCAGTTGTGCTGCGCCCGCGCTAATGGCTGGGGGGCCGGCCGGGAGTGCGGCGCCGCCGCGCAGGTAGTCCGGCCGTCGGTCATCGCCAGGCAAGGTATAAGCGTGCGCGAGGACGGCGTCGGTGAATAGCAGCACTTCGCTTCGCGTCAACGCGCCGTAGTCAACGCGATCGTCGCTGCGCCCCTGGAAGGCAGCGCCGTCGTAGTAATTGATCGCGTGCGCGATAAGCCTCAGGTCCGCCGGGCTGGCCGCACCGGGTTGCCAGTTGCGCAATGCGTCGCCGATCCGCGTCAGCCACGCTTCGGCCTTGGCCCGTTGCTTGCCCAGTGTCTGGATCGCCGTGTCGGCCGCCGTATCGTCCATCGTCGCGTCTGCGGCGAGCTCGAAACTGTGCGTTTGCCGCACGCGATTGTGCAAGTTCTGGTTGCCATTGGGTAGGCAATACGCGGTTACGGTATGGGTCAGCAGGATGCGCGTTTCATCCGGCGCGATCTGCCCGACTACCGCTCCGGCGACGTTACGGCGCTGACGCGCGAGCCGCGGCATGGCGAGGCCGGTCTGACTGCGCGGCTGACCGTAGAGGTCGTAGTCGCCCGTATAGCTGAAGACCGTGTGCGGATCTTCGCCGCGCTCCCACTGTGTCGTACGCTCGGCGACGGCCAGCGGGAAGAAGAGGCGCCGGCGTGACGAGAGCGTATCCGCGGGCGGTTCTTCTTCTCGCAGATCGTAGGCGCGCTCGGTAACCGTGTACGGCCGCGCTTCCAGCGTGCTGCTGTCGAGCGCATAGATCTCGGTGCGCAGGACGCTGCCGCGCAGCGTACGTAGGGCATCGCGCTTGAGCTGCCGCTGGGGGAGCGTGCCCAGAAACGCGTTCACCCTGTCGGTGTGCCGCAGCAGTTGCGGATCGTCCGTCCAATACTCGTCAGAGTAGTCGCGCTCAGCCCAATTGCCGGAGACCTCGCCGACCGGACCCTGGTGAAACCAGGTCTTGGTCAGCGTCGGCGCGGAATAGTGTTTCAGATCCACGGCGGCGAAGCGCGTCTCGGCGCCGTGCAGCCCCGACTCGCCATATTTCGTGAAGGACTCGGTGTCGGTCTGAGCGACCATGCCGAAGCCGCGGAACTCGCGCTCTGTGCCGTCCCAGTAGCCATGGCGGTAGGCGTACTCGGTGGTGTGCTTGCCGCGCGACACCTCGTCGATGACTTCGACGCGCGCCACGACCTGCACTGGAAAAGGCAGCGGCGTCCCCCATCGGGTTTTTGGATTCTTTTCGTCGTCGAGATAAAACAGTGTCGAGGGCGCGTAGCCGATCTTCGTGACTGCGCCGATGTTGTTGTCCATCTGGTGCAGCAGATAGGGCTTGGCGCCGCCGGTCAGATCGAGGAAGAAGTAATGATCGCGCCGCGACAGCGCCGCATCCCGGGTCCACAGGATGCCGGCGATACCGCTGCCCAGCAGATCGACCAGCCGCACCGCGTCCATGTCGGAAACCGGCGGCGTGCCGTGGATGACGATCTCTTCGCCCCAGGCATTGCCGCTCTGGTTGATCCATAGATGGATCTTACGATCGTCGACATAGACGAGATCCGCCAGGCCGTCGCCGTCGACATCCCCCACCAGGATGCGCTTGGGATCGTAGTCGAGCGGAAAGCGCGGGCTTTCGCGCATATGGATGCGCTTGCCCCAATCGCCATAGCCCAGATTGGGCCAGTACTCCACGTTGCCGTCGTACACGAGGGCGATGTCCTGCAGGCCGTCGCCTGACATATCGGCCCACTTGACGCGCGGGTCGGAGAAGTTGACGTTCGGGAAGCTCTCCTGCGCCTTGCGCTCCACCGAGCGGGTTTCGTGCCAGCCCTCTTTCGGGTCGTTGAAGAAGCATTCGAGCCGGGTGCCCGAGCGCACCACGTCGGTCACTCCGTCGCCGGTCAGATCGACGAAATGCACCTCAGGGTCTTTCAGGTTGAAGCTCGGCGCAACTTCGTATTTCCGCATGGAGCGGCGATCCCACTTCGCGCCGAACTGAAGCGGGAAGTAGCCCGACAGCCCCGGTTGCGTGACAAGGAGGTCGGTGCGGCCGTCGCCGTTCGCGTCAATGAGCTGCACGCCCGCGTCCGCCAGCGCCAAACCGGCCGGCGCATCTTCCATGGTGCGCGGTATGTCGAATCGGCCGTTGCCGAGGTTGCGCCAGTACCGCACCGAGCCGTTCATCTCCAGGATGTCCGGCAGGCCGTTGCCGAAGAGGTCGACCAGGCCGAGCGCGGGATTGGCGAGCGACGACGCCGGCAGATCGGCGCCTTGCACGGGATAGAAATCCCGCCGCTTGGGGTCCTGCGGATCGAAGCCGGTATAGCTGAATTCGAGGGGAGGGAGCTCCTCCGAGGGGTTCCCCTGGTCGTCGAAGCCGATGACGTGAACGGCCCTCAGGTGCGAAGCGCCGTTCAGCGCATCGTTGTCGTAGTGGAATTCGTAGCGCCGGACCTTATATTCCTGGTCTGCGTGGGTCTTGACCTGGATCGCCCTGCAGCGCTTCGTGGTGCGGGTCTCGAAGCCGGCGCGATATTCGGAGAACGGGTCGGGGCGCGCTTCGTACTCGAACTCCACGGTCACGAGAAACTTCGTCCGCCCCTGCGATTCGTAGTCCACGTAGCGGATCTGCGTGAGCAGCGGCTGGTCCCAGTCGTGGCCGAGCCGCCGATCGGCATCCGAGCTGCGGTCGCGGTCTTCGTACAGGTACTCGATGCGATTGCCGAAGGCGTCCTGGGTGAGGGTGAGCTTCCAGGCGAAGATCCGGTCAGGATCCGCGGGGGCAGGCTTGCGCTTTGCGATCGTGGCGGCATCAGACCAGGTGGCGCCTGCTTGCGTCGGGCGCGGCGTTCCGTAGAAGCTCACCAGGCCGTCCTTGCTTGCAACCCGCCAGAAATTGCCGGCGGCGTCGCGATGATGCTCGATGCGCGCGAACAATCCTTCCGTCCTGGGACAGTACCGGATCAGGGCTCGCGGCAGCTCGTTCAAGGGCACGAGGTCTTCCGCACCGGAGAGAATGAAGGTGTCGCGCTGAGCAAGCGCGTCCGCGTCATCGTGATAGCGCGGGATGCCCGCGGACGATTTCCGGGTCACGCCGGGAATGCTCAGGCTCCATCCCAAGCCAAAGTGTCCGTTGCCGTTTCCAGTGCTGTAGGCAAGGTTGAGCTGCGGCTGAAAGCCGTTGCGGCCCGCTGGAAGCGCGATTGGGACGCTGAAGTTGCCCGTGCCTGTGTGGAGATCGGGTAAGAATTTCTCCCCAATCCCGTGCTGCGCTCCACCGCCTTTGGGCACCGAGATAATCTGATTGGGGGAAGTTGCTTGGGTACCCATGACACCCTCTTCGTTTTATTGCAGCACAACAAAGCCAGCGTCTGGACTATACCGTTGTTCGCTCCTATTGGTAAAGGGAAACTTACCTCTCCAGGACACCCTTAGCGAGGACAAATTACGGGCTCTTAATGCTTTAGGAAAGTGAACTAAGGTTCGTTAGTATGAACGCGCCCTATGGCACGGCGAGCTGGGAAAAATGGCTAAAGCTGTGCGGTATTCATCCGCAGCCTCTGCCAGAATCGCCTGTAGATAATGAGGGGAACCCAGGTTCCCCCGCTAACGCGGTTCCCCCTCCTTAAGATTTAGCCAGCCTGTACCAGGCTGGGGGTAACCCCACCTTATACAAGAGGACGGACTGTCTCAAACGGTTTCAACTCTCGGTCGGACTCCCTAAGTCTTTACTAGACATTTCAGAATGTCCACTAGCCGTGGGTAGAATCACCTTGTGCCGGTTGTGATAATTCCAGGCCGGCCCAAGGCAGCTTCCATCCTTACCTTCCCTAATATACTGGACCACTGCCACCTTCAGGTGGAGTCCACACTATATTCTGTGTAGGGTCCTTGATATCGCAAGTTTTACAGTGGATGCAGTTTTGGGCATAGATCTGCAAATAGTCCGCGCCCTGATCACGGACGATCTCATAAACTCCCGCCGGGCAGTAACGTTGCTCAGGGGCGTCATATAGACGCAGGTTGATCATGATCGGCACAGCATGATCTTTCAGCAACAGGTGATTAGGCTGGTTTGTGTCATGAGCAATATTGCTTAAATGGATTGAGCTCGATTTGTCGAAACTGAAAACACCATCAGGCTTGGGATAGTCGATATGAGGCATCTCGGCAGCAGGACGCATGCAATCATGGTCGGCTTTGCGATGCTTGAGTGTCCAAGGCAGCCGGAAACCTGTTGCTGACAGCCACATTTCCAGACCGCCCAGCAGCATTCCACCCCAATTCCCAAAACGTGATAGCAAGGGCTTGACGTTACGTACAGCGTGCAGGTCACTCCATATCCAGGATGCATGGAGCCTGAGAGGATAAGCGTGTAGCAGCTTGTTCTCGTCTTGCGGAGATTCGTTACTGATAGCATCAAATGCTGCTTCTGCAGCAATCATGCCAGACTTCATTGCGTTATGGGAGCCTTTGATGCGCGGGACATTGACCATGCCGGCACTGCAGCCAATCAGTGCGCCCCCTGGGAAAATCAGTTCGGGCCAGGCTTGCAGCCCGCCTTCATTGATGACGCGTACACCGTAGCTCAGACGTTTTCCGCCTTGTAGCACTGCACGCACTGCAGGGTGAGTTTTGAACCGCTGAAATTCATCAAACGGAGACAAATGAGGATTTGCATAATCCAAATGCACCACGAACCCAACTGAAACCAGCTGTTCGTCGTGATGGTAGATGAATGAACCGCCTCCGGTATCGGAAGAAAGTGGCCAGCCCATGCTGTGCTGTACTAAGCCGGGTTGATGCTGGGCAGCCGGAACGCGCCATATTTCCTTGAAGCCCATGCCGTATTTCTGTGGAGATGAATCACGACGCAGACCCAATCGCTCTTCCAGCATTCGCGTCAGTGATCCTCTTGTTCCTTCACCAATCAGCGTATATCGAGCATGAATCTCAATGCCAGGAGTGAATTGCGCGGTAGGTTGCCCGGCAGAATTCCGCCCCATATCACCAGTAACCACGCCGATCACACGCTGCTGATCGTCAAATAGCGGTTCCTGCGCTGCGAAGCCTGCATAAATCTCTACCCCCAGGCTTTCTGCCTGCTGGCCAAGCCAGCGGCAGACGTCACCCAAGCTCACAATATAATTGCCTTTGTTGCTCATGAGCGGCGGCATGAGCCAATGAGGCATGGCCCATGCTATTCGTTCGCTCATGAGCAAAAATTCATCGCTTAAGACAGGATTGTTGAGCGGAGCGCCTTTTTCAAGCCAATCCGGAATCAGTTCATCAAGCGCTATCGGATCTATCACCGCACCGGAAATAATGTGCGCACCAACTTCTGCACCTTTTTCCAGTACACAAACGCTCAAGTCCTGCCCGGTTTTCAAGGCAAGCTGTTTGAGCCGTATTGCAGCGGACAGCCCTGCAGGGCCTGCGCCTACAATCAAAATATCGTAATTCATTACATCGCGTTGCATGGCAGTACTTTCAGGCTATATATGGGAGATTGACTTCGTCGCTTCGCTCGACCCCGGCAGTCATTTCCATGCAGAGCGCCAGAAACTGGCGCATGCCTGCAGTCTGGTATTTCTGCTTATGCCAGAGAAAATAAAAATTGCGGCCCAGATTAAGGCTGGGGGTATCGAGGGGCACCAGACTGCCGCGGCGGAAAGCATCCTTGAGGGCCAGCCGGGATATGCAGCCTATGCCAAGGCCAGATTCTACTGCGCGCTTGATGGCCTCTGTATGCTCCAGTTCAAGACGTATGTTGAGTTTTGCATGATGGTTCTGAAAGGCGCGGTCAAACGTCTCACGTGTACCTGAGCCTTTTTCCCGCAATATCCAGGGCTTATTTAAAAGCTGATCCAGGCTGATGTTTTGCTGGTTTGCTAAGGGATGATCAGGAGCGCTGAATACTGCAAGTTCGTCCGCTATCCATGGCTGTACTTCGATATCAGGATGATGGCAATCGCCCTCGATCAGCCCGAGGTCCAGTTCATGGTTGGCTATCTGCTGCACAATAGTCTTGGTGTTATGCACCTGTAATTGAATTCGGGCTTCAGGATGGTCTTGTAAAAATTTAGCCACGAGCAATGTCACGAGATAATTGCCCACGGTGAGCGTCGCGCCGATATTCATGTGGCTAATGCCTGCATTCCCATCCAGTTGAGCCTCAATCTCTTCCGCACGGTCAAGCAGTTCTACTGCCCTTGGCAATAGTTGCCGGCCCGCCTCATTGATGTGTAGCGTTTTACCCACACGGTCGAAAAGTTGAAGGCTGAAATGGCGTTCAAATTCTCCCAGCGCTGTGCTGGCGGCGGACTGAGACAGGAATAACTCCTCAGCGGCGCGTGAGACGCTTCCTGTACGGCTGATCGCAACGAATATCTCCAGTTGACGCAGGCTATATCTCATATATGTTTTTTAGATATAAATTATCATAATAATCAATTTAACAAATATTATACGCCTCTATAAAATACTCAGCAAATGCAGAGGAAAGCACAATGAAAATATTGGTCGCAGTGAAACGTGTAGTGGACTACAACATCAAGGTACGCATCAAGCCGGATGGCACAGATGTGGATATCGACGGCGTAAAGATGGGGGTCAATCCTTTTGATGAGAATGCCATCGAAGAAGCCTTGCGCCTGAAAGAGCGGGGCATAGCCACAGAAGTCATTGCAGTCTCCCTTGGTACAGCAACGAATCAGGACGTGCTAAGACACGCACTTGCCATGGGAGCAGACCGGGCTATTCTGGTCGAAAGCGATGCCATTCTGCAACCATTAGGCGTAGCCAAACTATTGAAAGCTGTAATCGAGCGCGAGCAGCCTGATCTCGTCATTCTGGGTAAACAAGCGATAGACGATGATGCAGGTCAAACCGGGCAAATGTTGGCTGCATTGCTGGGCTGGGGGCAGGGTGCTTTCATTTCGGAACTAACCATTAAGGATGAGGAAGCTACAGTAACGCGCGAAGTTGATGGCGGTACAGAAAAATTAGCCCTTAGCCTGCCCGCAGTTCTCACAGCAGATCTGCGCCTGAATGAGCCGCGTTTCGTAAAGCTGCCCAACCTTATGCAGGCCCGGAAAAAGGCTATCGAAACCATAGCTTCTGCCGCTCTTGGGGTAAATGCCGAAGCCAGGCTGCGTTTACTGCAGGTTGCTGAACCCCCACCACGAAAAGCGGGCATCAAGGTTGGCAGCGTGAAAGAGCTGCTACAGAAATTACGCGAGCAAGAAGGAGTTCCGCTATGAGAATTTTAATTCTGGCCGAACATGACGGCCAGCAATTGGACCCCGCTGTATATCAGGCGGTTACTGCAGCGCAATCCTGGGCTGCGCCCGTGGATCTGCTTGTGGTGGGCAAGGATACTGAAAACATTGCCACGAAAGCCGCAGCTATTGCAGGATTGCAGCGCGTCGTTCGTGTTGACGCGGCGCATCTGGAACATTCATTGGCTGAAGACGTGGCCAGCATTATCGCCGACCTAGGCCGTGAGTATCAGGTGATTCTGGCTGCACATTCTTCTTTCAGCAGAAATATTCTGCCCCGTGCTGCAGCACTGCTTGATGTAGCCATGATTTCGGATGTGCTGGAGATTAAAGGCGAGAATACCTATACCCGCTCAATTTATGCCGGCAACATCCACACCACTATCCAGAGCGCAGATGCCATCCAGGTATTGACGGTTCACGGCAGCAATTTTGCAGCTGCCGGTCGTGGTGGAAATGCTGAAATCGTCAGCCTTGCGGCTACGGCGGCATTTGGCGGAACACGCTGGCTAGCCGAGAGCCGTAGCCAATCTGACAGGCCTGCTTTAAGTTCGGCCAAAGTCGTTGTGTCAGGCGGCAGGTCGCTCGGAAGCGCTGAGCGATTCGAACAGGTGCTGTCCCCGCTTGCGGCAAAACTGGGCGCAGCGTTGGGCGCCACCCGCGCAGCCGTTGATGCAGGCTACGCACCTAACGAAATTCAGGTTGGCCAGACTGGCGTGGTAGTTGCACCGGGACTGTATATCGCGATCGGTGTTTCCGGCGCGGTGCAACATACTTACGGCATGAAGGACAGCAAGATTGTGGTCGCCATCAATCAGGACCCGGACGCGCCTATTTTTCAGGTGGCGGATTATGGCCTGGTTGCGGACCTGTTTGAAGCAGTGCCTGAGTTTTTAGCAGCCATTGATTAACTTAGAGAATTCTACTCATGAGCACATTAGCTACCGAACGCGTTTTGAGCGTTCACCATTGGAATGACAACCTGTTCAGCTTCAAGACCACCCGTGATCCAGGGCTGCGCTTTGAAAACGGACAATTTGTCATGATAGGACTCACGGTCGGTGAACGGCCGCTGATCCGGGCTTATAGCATTGCCAGCTCGAACTATGAAGAGCATCTGGAATTCTTCAGCATCAAGGTTCCAAATGGTCCGCTGACCTCACGACTGCAGCATCTTAAAGTAGACGATGAGGTGTTGATCAGCCGCAAGCCAACCGGAACATTGGTGATCCATGATTTATTGCCGGGTAAACACTTGTATCTGTTATCCACCGGAACCGGTCTCGCGCCTTTCATGAGCATTATTCAGGACATTGAAGCTCACGATCGTTTTGAGAAAATCGTGCTGGTACACGGGGTCCGCTATGTAAGCGAACTAGCCTATGCACAATTCATAGAAAAAGAGCTGCCAAATAATGAGTTTTTTGGAGAAGAAGTCCGCCAAAAATTAATTTACTACCCAACTGTAACCAGAGAAAACTACCGTAATCAAGGGCGTCTTACGGACCTCATCAACTCAGGGAAAATATTTGATGACATTGGCTTGCCGCCGCTAAATCCGGTTGATGACCGCGTAATGATATGCGGAAGCCCTCAAATGCTGACCGATGCAACCGCACTGCTTGATGCCAGAAATTTTAAGGTATCTCCCCGCATAGGTGAGCCAGGCGATTACGTTATAGAACGTGCATTCGTAGAAAAATAGGTGATTAATAACATCCTCTTGCTGTAGCAAGACCCGCTGCTGGCCGCAATAGGACTCACATCAGTGATTTCTATCGACTGGTCAGCGAGCGCCTCAACCGTCCCAAATGCGGACGCTTAAGCGATCTTCATGGCGTTGTCGCTTGGATGGGATTGCGAGCGGGAGCAGCCTACTTTTTATACGTCATATTTATGGTTTATAGCCCACATTAATACAAGCATAAATTCCGCCCGCTAGCTGAAGAAAAGCTACATATCTTTTTGTAACGGTGTGGCTCGACCATATACTGGCCAAGCTGCCGCAGATTGAATTGACTTTGCTGACCGGTCTGCATGCACAACGCCATTTCCTGAGCAACTGCCGCAAGCGTTCATTGACGGACACGGTAAAGACATGGTGCGAGTTTGCCCCGGAATATCTCTCATTGCCGTATCCCTCGACGCGTAACACTCCGTGGCTCAAGTGCAGCACATGGCTTGAACACGAGCTCTTGCCCAAGCTGTGCGAGTGGGTCAAATCGCTTCACGCCCGATGAACATGCTGTGCAACGCACTCAAGCACCCTCAGAGACCGATGCAATGCATACTGAAAGGCGTCTGAGCCCAGTGTCTGCAGTGGTAATTGACCCGGAGACCGGTTAAGGAAGCCCTGAACAAGTCAGCCGTCCTGTAAAATACACACATCGCCATTGACCTCTGACCTGTCCATGAAACAACTCAGTTTTGCAGCGAGTGAA
>CAJDUO010000011.1_pt1 | contig 80573 bp, 60 predicted proteins | sample 7391151 | NCBI WGS metagenome assembly CAJDUO01 (sample SAMEA7055682, study PRJEB34461) | soil metagenome | biome: terrestrial ecosystem; feature: Peninsula; material: soil | place: Antarctica | collected 2016
CGGTTTCTGAACGATCGGCTAAGAAAATTCGACCGGAAACCGTAATTCGATAAATTGGAGCCGCTGAATGCTGACTTGTTCAGGGCTTCCCTAAGGCATTTTTGTTTTGTACTTAATATAATCGTCAGCCAGCTTTTTACTAACTTATTCACTTAATAAAGGATACCAAAATGAGCACAGTTACCCTGAAAGGCAACCCCGTACAGATTGGTGGCAACCTGCCACAAAAAGGACAAACCGCACCCGACTTCAAGCTGGCAGATAAGGCCAGAGCCGAGACCACGCTAGCCAACTTCGCGGGTAAGCGCAAAGTGCTCAACATTTTCCCTAGCATTGACACCCCTACCTGCGCAACATCCGTGCGTACATTCAACCAAAAAGCCAGTAATCTGGACAACACCGTTGTGCTTTGCATTTCAGCCGACCTGCCATTTGCACAAACCCGTTTCTGCGGTGCAGAAGGCATAGAAAACGTTGTAACCCTTTCCACTTTCCGCAATACGCCCACCTTTGCAGAAAGCTATGGCGTTGCAATCAAGGACAGCAGCCTGGCTGGCCTGACCGCACGGGCAGTAGTCGTGCTGGACGAGAACAACAAGGTTTTACACAGTGAATTAGTGTCTGAAATTGCAAACGAGCCAAACTATGATGCAGCTCTTGCCGCCTTAAAGTAGACCGATATTGAAGTAAAAACCGTTTAGCCATATAAAAATGCCAGCTGCTAGCTGGCGTTTTTATTTATTCGTAAGCTGTATATTTATCGTTTCGGCCACGCACTTTATCGGCGGGGTATTTTTTTGCATTCAGGTCTATCTTGGCATTGGCTGCAGCAATCAGATCTATACCCAACACATCCGCCATACGCAACAGATAGACAAAGGTGTCGGCAATTTCGTGGGAGACCTGCTCCCGCTTTGCCTCGTCTATCTGCAGGCTCTGCGCTTCGGTCAGCCATTGAAAATGCTCTACCAGTTCAGCCGCCTCCACGATCATGGCCATCGCCAGGTTTTTCGGCGAATGGAACTGCTCCCAGTCGCGTTCCTGCACAAAAGCCTGCAGGCGGCTTCTTAATTCATCTAATGAATCACTCATGGCTAGTTATTCCTGAGCAGGTTTGTCTTTCCGGTTGGAGCCGGCCACCATTTTAATTTCAAACAAGCGGCACTCCAGCGGGCCATTGAAGAGCGGCGTACGTTTGGATGGCGTAAGCCGCATAAGCTTGGGCAGGCGCATATCTGTCGTGAGGAAATACGCATTCCAGCCGGCAAATTTACGTTTTAAGGTTTCGCCAATTTTCGGGTAGAGCGCTGCCAGTTCCTCGTCCTCGCCTATGCGCACACCATACGGCGGGTTGGCGACCAACACGCCCTCGCCTGCAGGCGCCACGACTTCGGTAATGTCAGTTTTAGCCAGCTGCACTGCTTCCAATAAGCCTGCCTGCTGCAAATTCTGTTTGCTCACACGTACCGCACGCAAATCAGTATCACTGCCATAGAGCTTTTGAAACGTAACCGGCTTGGCTTTATCCAGAGCCTGTTGACGGATTTTCTGCCAAGCTGGTTCGTCAAAGTTTTTGAGTTTTTCAAAACCGAAACTGCGACCGCTACCAGGCGCAATATCCAGCGCCATCATTGCCGCTTCCAGTAGAAATGTGCCGCTGCCGCACATAGGGTCTAGCAAAGGCATGCCAGGTTTCCAGCCGGATAACTTGAGGATGCCGGCCGCCAGATTCTCGCGCAACGGAGCTTCTATGCTCGCCCGGCGCAGACCGCGCTGGTACAGAGCCACACCTGAAGTATCCAGGTAATATTGATACTCGTCTGCTGCCAGATAGGCATGCAGACGTACATCGGGCTCTTTGGTATCGATGTAGGGGCGGCTATTTACCACCTGGCGGAAGCGGTCGCAGACTGCATCCTTGATTTTCAGCGTGGCGAATTCCAGACTCTTGAGCGGACATTTCACGCCCGTCACTTTCACCATGAAATCGCGGCCTACATCGAACCATTGCGGCCAGTTGAGTTTCATCGCAGCGTTGTAAAGATCATTCTCGGATGCATATTTCCCGCGCCCTACCTGCCACAAAATACGCGTGGCAATGCGGCTTTCCAGGTTGGCGCGGTAGCACAGCGGCAAATCCCCGGCAAAGCCGACACCGCCATCCGTTGCCATAATGGATTGGGCGCCAAGCGCGACCAGTTCGTCCACTAGCAGTCTTTCAAGGCCGCGCGGGCAGGTAGCAAAGAATTGGTGTTGACTCATGATGCAATATCGCTTTCTAGCAATAGTCTGTTGTTTGTGTTGGCGTTGTGATCACGCAGCTTTTCAACAAATTCCAGAAACTCGATTTTATGGTTGGATTCAAGCGTTTTTGCGCGCTCCCGCAGCTTGGCCCAGCGCAGATCAGCCGGTGCCCGACGGAAGCCGAAGACAACAATATTGCCAGGCCGTCCGGTAGGTAACATCAACACGCGTTGATTGAAGCTTTGTTCGATGCGTTGCAGATACACATCAAAATTCCTGTCCGAGCCCCACAGGTTAATCGCCATCATGCCGTCGTTAGTAAGCACTCCGGCACAGCTGTCGAAAAACTCCTGGGTACACATATCCGACGGTATACCCTTGCTGTCAAAGGCATCAATCATCAGCACCTGTGCTGAAGTCTGGTTTTCCTGCAAATAAACAATGCCATCACCTTCAATGACCTGCAATTTTTCATCATCCTCCGGCACATGGAAATGGCTGCGTGCGATGCTGATGATTTGCGGATTGATTTCAACCACGCGGGTGGTGATTTCGGGCAGATAGTGATGAATATATTTGGGCACCGAACCGCCGCCCAAACCGATCGCCAGCACCTGTTTTACCTGGCTGGAAAACAGCAGAAAAGCCATCATGCCGCGTGTATAGGTCAGCTCCAGCTCAAACGGTGTTTTGATGCGCATGGAGCTTTGGATAGTATCTGTGCCTAGATGCAACGAACGCACGCCATCTGATTCGCTCACATCAACGCTGGAATCCTCTGCAACGCTACGATGAATACTACGGGCAAATTTACGCGGTCCAAGACGGAACATACTAGGCATTCATCTCGTTTTCAGTCGGTGTTGCGACCGCAATATCTGCAACCTCAACCACTTTCACTGCAGCCGCTTTAAAACGCGTATCCAGCTCCATCAGCAAAGGATCTATGCGCTTGATTTCAAGTTGCACCTGCGTCCCTACTGCCAACTCAGGCAGGCTATGGACCTTGGTCATATAAGGCACGCCGTCCAGCCGCACCAGGTTTTCGCGCCAGACTGTGGCACTGACCTCTGTCAGCCCCTCCTGAATCAGGTATTGCAGGCACCAGTAACGCTCCATGCGGGTCTGGAACTCATTGTACGCATTGTAGGTAAGATCAAAATCACGCATCGCCGTGGTCAAGGCTTCACTATGCCGGGGATAAGCCGGCTCGGCATTTTGGATTACCGAAATGATTTGACGTTGATTGATCAGATCCACAGCGCGGCGCAATGGCGAAGTGCTCCAGGCATATTGCGCCACGCCCAAGCCCTGATGCGGTTCGGCCTTGACTGTCATATAGACCTTGCCGCCATTCTGTGCGCGGTAGATGCCGGGAATGTCATGGGCGGCCAGCAGACCGCCCCACTGGCTGTTAGCTTCAATCATGAGCTCCGCCACCAGCTTATCCATGGGCGCACCACGGCGACGGCCCACGATACTCACGCGGCCAGCTTCAACGTAAAAATTGTAATCAATCTGAACAGGCTTATTCGGATCATGCTTGCCACGCGCTTTTTCCAGCGATTCTGCCAGCTTGTGCAGCAGCGAGAGGCGCTCCCAATAAGGATGGCCGCTGGAAGCTTCCAATGTGTCCTCATTGAAATACGGTTCCAGCAGGTCGTGGCGCAGATTAGCAGCGATCTTCACCATTTCCACTTTGCTGTGCCGGTTAACAATAGCCAGATCAGGCGCAACATCCAGGTAAAGCGAGAGTACTGGTCGCCACTGCCCTTCGTTCAGGCTGAAAGGCGTAATCGCTGCTTCCGGCAGCATGGTGATCTTGTTGCCTGGCATATAAACCGTGGAAAGGCGCTGCATGATCACTGCATCCAGCGGGCTGCCCATGGCAATACCCAAAGCCGGCGCTGCAATATGGATACCCACACGCGTATTGCCATCGGCCAGCTGTTGCACTGAGAGAGCATCGTCGATCTCGGTGGTGGCGCTATCATCAATACTGAAAGCCTCTACCTCGGCGCGCTCAAGCTCCTGAAATACGGTAACTGGCTCATGCGCCGGAAAATCAAAACCCTGCGGGAAATACTCGCGCAAAAAAGCGCCCATATGATAATCACGCGCTGAAGGTATTGCACCGCAGGCTTCCAGTAGCTTGATATGACTGATATGCGATTCTGCCGCGGCCTGATCCAGCGCTTTCCATTCCAGCGTATTCTTGTCGGGGTCGTAAATCAGCATGTCCCGTTTGTCGGCAAACTCAGGGGGCAACTGCTGGGCTTTTAACTGCGCTACATAAGCCGCAATCTTTTCTGCCTGTAAGCGCTTTTTCTCAACGGCTGCCAATGCAGATTTGAGATTATCTTCCGGAGCTGCCTTATAGTGCCCCTTACCCTTACGGTAAAAATATATGGGGGCGCTATGCAGGCTTATCGCCACAGCCGCCGCCTCAATCGGGCTGGAGGTATGGCCATAATAATCCCTGGCTAGCGCTTCGAAACTGAATTCAGCTTCACCGCAGCATTCCCACAGAAAAACCGTGTCCAGCGATTCGGCTTGCTGCTGCGCGGATTCCATGAAACCAGCCAGCGCACCTTCAAAGCGCATGAGCACATTGGCTGTCTTGATCTTGGAGCGTTTACCGCTGATGGCTTCAATTTGCAGTGACCCAGGGTTCTCAGACATTACTGAGGCTACCTTGAAACTGCCGTCTTCTTCGTAAAATACATTCATGATTTGGCACGCTATTGGACGTGCATGGGTGCTTGAAAAGTTGCGAGTGCGTATTTTACCGTGGTTTCACACTTAGTCTTTGATGATTTAACGGTAGCCGTTAAGATGCTTCATATTTTTCCACTTCGTTGGACGTCTCTCAGAAATTCATTGTATGAGATGAAGCGCTAGGAGCCGCGCAGCGAATGACGAAGACATATCATTAGATAGGCAAGGAATGAGCGAGCACGCGACACCGCGATTCGCTCATACAATGAATTTATAGAGACAGCCAATGGATAAACGCATTCCCGTCACCTTACTCACCGGTTTTTTAGGGAGCGGCAAAACCACCCTGCTCAATAAACTGCTTAATCACGACGGCATGCAAGATACCGCCGTCGTCATTAATGAGCTGGGCGAAACCGGCCTGGACCATATCCTTGCGCGCACGGTGGAAAGCGAGCACATCGCCGACAACATGGTGCTGCTCAGTTCTGGCTGCCTGTGCTGCACCTTATCCAATGAAATGGCGGCTACCCTGCGCGATTTATTCTTCAAACGCGCCTTAGGCGGAATCCCCGAGTTCAAACGTCTGGTGATTGAAACTACAGGCATGGCCGACCCTGGACCGATACTCGCCAATCTCCTCAACGAACCTGTCATCGGCTCCACCTACAGGCTGGATGCAGTAGTAGTGACGATAGACAGCATCTACGGCCAAAGCCAAATCGAAGCACATGCAGAGGCACGCAAACAGGCGGCTGTGGCCGATGTGCTGCTGATTACAAAAACAGACCTGGCAAGCAAAGCGCAACTCGACACACTATGCGCAAAGCTGCAGACACTTAACCCCGGCGCCACGCAACATCTCATCACACACGGCCATATAGATCCGCAGCTCATTATCAATGTAGGCTTGTTTGATGCGGAAGGTAAAAAAGCCCAGCCGCAACGCTGGCTGCGCGCGCCGAGCCGCTCCAAGGCCACGTGCGGGGCGTTGCCGCAAGCTGTGCACGACGATGAAATCAGCAGCTTTACCGTCACCTTGCCCAAGCCGCTTAGCTGGAGTCAGCTTGAGCCCGCTTTAAAGTGGCTATGCGCCACCTTTGGCGAAAAACTGCTACGCCTGAAAGGCATAGTCCATGCCGAAGATCAGCCCGCCCCGCTCGCCATTCATGCGGTGCAACACACACTCTATCCGCCCACCCTGCTCGAAGATTGGGCTGAAGACGAACCGATAACGCGGGTAGTGTTGATTGGAAAGGGTTTAGATGAGCTGAAAATTCGTGATACGTTGATGCAGATTTAGACTGCATCAAAACTTACACGCCAGCATCAGTAATTAGCCCCAACAGTCATGTATTGAATCTGAAAGTTTAAGTTCAGCGGCAACCGTAGATCGCCGTCTGCAGCGAATGGTTAGACCCTTTGGTGGGCAGGATCTGGTGCGGATTATTCACGGCACCTGTACAGAAAACCCCAGCGGGGTCAAACTGCTTTAGCGCTTTGGATTAGCCTTTCAATTCAGACCAAATCTTCTCCAGCCGCTTCACCGAAACCGGGAACGGCGTTTTCAGCTCCTGCGCAAACAACGACACGCGCAGCTCCTCGATGAGCCAGCGGAAATCCAGCAGCTCCTGCGTGAGTTTGTCGGCTTTTTTCTGCTTCTCGACGGCTGCTTCCCAGTTCTGCCAGAGCACGCCAACGGCCTGGGCATTGCGGCCATCCCGGTCCGGGTTGCTCGGGTGCTTTTCTATGCGCAAACGCAAGCCTTTGAGATAGCGCGGCAGATGCTGCACATGCTCCCATGGCGTGCGGCTGAAACAGTTTTTATACAGCAACCAATTGATCTGCTGCTCCACATCGCGCTTGAGGCGGTTGACGGTGGCTGGCATCTGGCTCTGCTTGGCAGCTAGCAGCTGATATTCAGTGGCAATCGCCTGTACCTGCCGCGCCAGTGCTTCCGTGACTGCCGGCAGGCGCGTACGGGCACGCTGCTTTAGTTTCATGAAGTCATCGTTACTGCGCGGCAGCGGATCATCGCCGATAAAGGCACGGTCGGCGATTGTGGTCAGCATGTCCTCTTTGAGGTCGTCAGCATTGAGGATATTGCGCAGCACCAGCGCATATTGGGTAAAACCCGGCAAGCCCTTTTCCAACTGCTTCATCTGCTCTTTAAGCTCGAAACGCATCAGGCGGCGCACCCCGGCACGATGCGCCTCCATGGCCGCGGCCTGCGTATCAAACAGCCTGATCGCTACGGAATCTTCACAATCCTCCACTGCGGGATAGCCGGTCAAGGCGACGCCATCACGGCTAAAAGAAAGGGTTTCCGGCAGATCGCCGAAATCCCACTGTTTTAGTCCTTCACGCTCAATATCCGGGGTAGCCGAGCGGAAAGTCAGTTGTGCCGCCTGCCCCAGCTGGTTTTTAAGCGCAGTCCAATCCCGCCCTGTCGCCAACTCGCGTCCGGCATCATCCACCACGCGAAAATTCATCGCCATGTGTTCGGGCAGCTTGTCGCCATCCCAGTCGGAGACTGCTACGGCAAGGCTGGTCTGCTTGCTGATGAATTCGGCCAAGGCGACGCGTACTGGCCTTTGCCTAGCCGGCGTGTGTTCTAAAAACTGCGTGACAAAATCAGGCACTGGCACACACACGCGGCGTATGGTCTTGGGCAAGGCTTTGACCAGGTAAGTCACTTTCTCGCGGATCATGCCTGGCACCAGCCAATCCGTGACCGCAGGGTCAAGCAGATTGAGCAGATGCAACGGCACAGTAGCAGTCACGCCATCCAGCGCATGGCCGGGTTCGAAACGGTATTTGAGTTGCAGCGTGACTTCGCCCACCTGCAATGCCTCCGGGAACTGGGCTTCCGTCACGCCTGTGGCGCCGTGGCGCATGAGGTCGTCGTGGGTCAGGTGCAGCAGCCTGGGGTTGTCTGTTTCGGCGGCCTCGCGCCACTTCTCGAAAGCGGCGCCGTTGACAATGTCCTGACCGACACGGGCATCATAGAAGGCAAACAGCACATGCTCGTCTACCAGCACATCCTGCCTGCGCGCCTTGTGCTCCAGCTCCTCGATCTCGGCGATGAGTTTGCGGTTATGGGCAAAGAACGGCGCACGCGTGTCGAATTCCATATTCGCCAGCGCTTCACGGATAAAGATCTCGCGCGCTTCCTGCGGATTAATTGGCCCGTAATGCACACGCCGTTTGGGCACAATAGTCAGGCCATACAAAGCCACGCGTTCCCACGCCACCACCTGTGCCGGTTTGCGGTCCCAGCGCGGGTCGGAATAATGGCTTTCGGTAAGCCCGCGCGCCAGCGGCTCTATCCAGTCCGGCTCTATCTTGGCCACGCAACGCGCATAAAGCTTGGCGGTATCCACAAGCTCCGCCGCCATCACCCACTTGGGGCGCGTCTTTTTCAAAGCCGAGCCGGGTGCAATGCTGAAACGGATGCCGCGCGCGCCTTGGTAAGTATCGGATTCGCCATCCTTGAAGCCGATGTTACCTAGCAGCCCGGCGAGCAGTGCCCGGTGAATCTGGTCGTAGGAAGCCTCTTGCGTATTCGGATGAAAACCCATGTCGCCGACTATGCCCGCAATCTGCCCATGCAATTCACGCCACTCCTTCAGGCGCAGAAAAGACAGAAAGTGGCTATGGCATTTATTCAGCAGCTCACGGTTGGATTTCTTGTGCTTAAGTGCTTCGTCGTAAAACGCCCATAGCTTGAGAAAGCCCATGAAGTCAGAGCGCTCGTCGGCAAATTTGGCATGCGCCTGGTCAGCGGCCTCGCGTTTGTCCATAGGCCGCTCGCGCGGGTCCTGGATCGCCAGCGCAGAACCGATAATAAGGATTTCGGCAAGGCAATTTTCGCGCTTCGCCGCCAAAATCATGCGGCCCACGCGCGGGTCCAGCGGCAATTTGGCAAGCTGCTGCCCGAGCTCGGTGATTTGACGTTGGTCATCGACCGCACCCAGCTCTTGCAACAATTGATAGCCATCGCTGATCAACCTGGAACTGGGCGCTTCAATGAATGGAAAATCCTCCACGTCTCCCAGCTTGAGTGCAGCCATGCGCAGGATGACGGAGGCCAATGATGACCGCAAAATCTCGGGATCGGTATATTCCGGACGGGCGTTGAAATCTTCTTCTGCATACAGCCGCACGCAAATACCATTGGATACACGCCCGCAACGCCCCGCTCGCTGGCGTGCAGCAGCCTGCGAGATTTTTTCGATCTGCAATTGCTCGACCTTGGCACGCGGGCTGTAGCGATTGACGCGCGCCAAGCCTGCATCAACCACATACTTGATGCCGGGCACGGTCAGCGAGGTTTCGGCCACGTTGGTGGCCAGCACGATGCGCCGGCCATTGCTGCCGCGAAAAATCTTCTGCTGGTCTTCAATCGAAAGCCGCGCGAATAAAGGCAGAATCTCCGCGCCCTTGACGTGGTGTTTACGCAAGTGCTCAGCGGTGTCGCGGATTTCGCGCTCGCCGGGAAGGAATACCAGAATGTCGCCGCCGCCTAGCCTGGATAAATCATCCACGGCATCAAGAATCGCCTCTTCTATCTTTTCCTCGCGCTCGTCCTCTTCAGTCTCCTGCAGTGGGCGATAGCGGATCTCAACCGGGAAAGTGCGGCCTGAAACCTCAATCACAGGCGCACCGTCAAAATGCGCTGAGAAGCGCGCAGCATCAATAGTGGCACTGGTGACAATGACTTTCAGATCTGGGCGTTTGGGCAACAACTGCTTGAGATAGCCCAGCAGAAAATCGATGTTAAGGCTGCGCTCGTGCGCCTCATCGATGATGATGGTGTCATAGGCATTGAGGAAACGGTCGCCCTGTGTTTCTGCCAGCAATATGCCGTCCGTCATGAGCTTGATGTAGCTGGTTTCAGACAGCTTGTCGTTGAAGCGCACCTTGTAGCCCACCGCCTGGCCCAGCGGCGATTTCAGCTCCTGTGCAATACGCGAGGCTACCGAGCGCGCAGCAATACGGCGCGGCTGGGTATGGCCTATCAAACCGCTGACACCACGCCCCAGACCCAGACATACTTTAGGCAACTGTGTGGTCTTACCGGACCCGGTCTCGCCACAGACGATGACCACCTGATGTTTGGCTATGGCCGCTGCGATTTCATCGCGTTTACCGCTGACGGGCAATTCCTCCGGAAATTCCGGTCGAGGCAGGCCAAGAATGCGTGCAGCAAGGCGCGCCGAGGAATCGCGAACTTTAGTGGCTAACTCCGCCAATAGCTTTTCAGCTAGTTTATTTTGCTCCAACGACGAACGCGCTTGCTGCAGGCGGCGGCGTAGCTGAAAGCGGTCTGCCAACATGCAGTTGGCCAATTGCGCTTCAAGCTGGGAAATGATCTGGCGTGCGGGGAGTATGTGTGGGCTGCTCATAGAATGAGCGTGATTTTAACATGCGCAGCAGCAATCAGTTCGCGTTCGCCATTCCCCGATGACAGCGTATGCATGGCGGCAGCCCGGCTTGTGCCAGACATGCTTGACAAGCCCATCAGACCAACATCTTGTGGAAATAAACGACGGCGTTCGATTCAAGCCATTACCCATCTATTTATTAATCCGCCACCGATGACCAGCCAGGCAAACAAAATAGCGCCCAGCAGCAGTGGTTTGCAACCGGCCTTTTTTATGGCTGAACAGTGCGTGCTTAAACCAAGTGCTGACATTGCCATGGATAGCAATAGCGTATCTAAACTTACGGCACTAGCTACGATGCCTTGTGGCACGATGGATAAGGAATTCAGTCCAGCAACCGCAATAAAGATCAGTGCAAACCAGGGAATGGTGATCTTTGGCTTTTGTTCTGCATGTAAGGCTTCACTGTTCTGGTGAGAAGCTTTTGCACGTGTCACGTAAAGCGACAACAAGACCAGGAATGGAGCCAGCATCATGACCCGCACCATTTTAGCGATCACTGCGGTATTCGCTGTTGCATCGCCTAAAAATTGGGCAGCAGCTACTACCTGCGCAACTTCATGCACAGTAGAACCGGTATACACACCAAATCCCTCAGCGGTCGCAGGTAAAAAATGCCAGCTTGCATTCCACTGAAAAAGCGCAGGATAAATCAGCATGCTGATCGTACCGAACACTAAGACAGTCGAGACGGCCACAGATACTTGCTCTGCACGCCCCCGCAATACAGGCCCGGTCGCCATCACAGCTGCTGCGCCGCAGATAGAGCTACCTGCGCCTATCATAATGACGGTATTCGTATCTAGCTTAAAAAATTTACGCCCGACAACCCAGGCCAAAGCAAAAGTAGTCGTGAGGATTAAGGCGTCAATGACCGCGCCCTGGACACCTATATGTGCGATGTCGGCAAAAGTTAACTTGAACCCGTAAAGAATGATGCCCAGTTGCAGTAAGCGCTGTCTTGAGAACAGTACACCACTGGCACTAGCGTGAGCGATCTTTGGATAGAGCGAATTGCCCAATAAAATGCCCAGCAAAATCGCCAGGGTCAGCGGACCTATAGCATGTATTTGTAGCCAGGGGATACTGGCTAATAGCAGTGAGCACAAGGCAATGCATAGACTTAATAAAATACCGGGTATATAAGTTTTTAAAAATGTGTGCATGCTGCGCCGTGCCTCAAGAAAGTATGGATCACACTTTACAGAACTTATATATACAATAAAAATGGATTATATTTGTAATATCAACCTATAAAACTAATAGATTAGCGTGCCGCTAAAATTACCGAGGAAACAATGCGTCTGACCTTGAGGCAACTGCAGATATTCATAGCCATTACCCAAAGCGGCAGCACCACTGCTGCCGGCGAACAGGTGGCGCTATCGCAGTCAGCAATTAGTGCTGCAATAAACGAATTGGAGCGTACATTGAATGTGCAGTTATTTGACCGCGTCGGCAAACGGCTGATACTGAATGACCATGGACGTGCCATGCTGCCACCAGCAATGGCATTATTGAATAGTGCTGAAAGCTTGGAACAAGCATATCTTGGGACTGGCCCCAGTGTTTTAATTATTGGCGCCAGCTTGACCATAGGTAATTATCTTCTGCCAGGGCTACTTGCAAACTACTGGCGTGCGCAGGGTATCGCGCTAGGCGACCCTACTCCGCCGCTTCAAGTTATCGTAGCCAATACAACTGATATTGCTAGCAAAGTAGCTAATTTTGAAGTGGACATTGGCCTGGTAGAAGGTCCATGCCACCGACCGGAAATCGCTGTTACTCCATGGCTGGAAGATGTACTCCTGTTTGTAGCTGCCCCCGGCCATCCAATAGTGCGTGAATATGGCAATGAACTAATACCCCCGGCACGCCTGGCGAAGGCTAATTGGCTATTACGTGAACCCGGTTCAGGCACACGAGAAGCGCTGGAGCAGGCATTGCTTCCTCATGTAAATCAGCTGAAGAGCAGCCTGGAATTCAACGATCATGAAGCTATCAAACAAAGCGCAATGCAAGGTCTGGGTATTGCCTGCCTATCACGCCTTGTCGTTGCTGACATGCTGAGTTCTGGACAATTAGTAACACTCAACACAATATTCGGCAGCCTCAAGCGCCGCTTTACTTTATTGGTACACCACCAAAAGCAAATCACCCCAGGTATGCAGCAGTTCATTACGCAAGCAGCTAAAATTGACCGAACATGATTGTTCCGGCCCTATTCATTTCGTTCTTTTTTTCCAGTCAATAAATAAACCGGTCGCGCATCTCTTCCAGATTGAGCTCCAGCAAAATCTGTTCAAGCCGCACTTGGGCGTTCATTCTCGGGCTATTTTTGTAGCGCGCAATAATCAGCTCGTTTTTCATTGAATGCTCCCATCCCACAAGCTCGGTGACCGTTATCTGGTAGCCATGCGCTTCGAGCTGCAGGCAGCGCAGCACGTTGGTGATCTGGCTGCCGAACTCGCGTGTGTGGATCGGGTGGCGCCAGATTTCCGACAATGGTGTCTTAGAGAATGATTCATTCTTATGACGGCGTAGCACTTCCGCCACTTCGGCCTGGCAGCAGGGCACCAGCACCATAAACTTGGCCTGTTTCTGCAGGCCGAACCTGATCGCATCATCCGTCGCCGTATTGCAGGCGTGCAGCGCTGTCACGACATCCACCTGTTCAGGCAACGCTGTAGACTGAATCGATTCTTCCACACTGAGGTGCTCGAACGACATGCGTGCAAAGCCAAGGTGCCGGGCTAGCTCGCGCGACTTTTGCACCAGTTCCTCGCGTGTTTCAATGCCAACAATCTGCCCGGACTGCTGCTGCTTCATGAACAAATCGTAGAGAATAAAACCCAGGTAGGATTTCCCCGCACCGTGATCCACCAGCGTCGGGTTCTCGTTCTCAGCCATGACTTCCATCAGCAATGGCTCAATAAAGTGATACAGGTGATAGACCTGCTTGAGCTTGCGGCGGCTATCCTGGTTGATTTTTCCGTCACGCGTGAGGATATGCAGCGCCTTGAGCAGCTCGACGGACTGATTAGGCTTGATTTCGGGGATTAATGTCATAGTATTAGTTTAACTTAGCTGTGAGCTGGCAACCCAATGTTAAAATAGCGTTTCTGCGTTCATCGGCGGTAAAAATGAGTATTCAATGGTTCCCAGGTCACATGACGGCAGCAAAAAAGAAAGCTGCAGAAACTATGGAGTTCACCGACGTCGTGATCGAAGTGCTGGATGCGCGCATCCCTGAAGCCAGCAGCAACCCCATGATTCACGAGCTGCGCCTGCACAGGCAACGGCCAAACCTGAAGATACTCAACAAGGCCGACCTTGCAGACCCCGCAGCTACACAAGCCTGGCTCAACCACTACAACAGGCAGGACGGCGTCAAAGCCGTAGCACTATCGTGCAAAAAGCCGGGGGATGCCAACAAAGTCCCTGGCTTATGTCTGGCGCTGGCTCCGCATCGAGGCAGCCATCTGAAACAGTTGCGCATGATGATCATGGGCATCCCCAATGTTGGCAAATCCACACTCATGAATGCCCTGCTCAACCGCCGCATCGCCAAGGTAGGCGATGAGCCTGCAGTCACCAAGGTGCAGCAACGTTTCGAACTTAACGAGCTCATGAGCATAACCGATACGCCGGGCATGATGTGGCCAAAAATTCAATATGAAAGCGATGGCTACATGTTGGCCGCCAGCCACGCCATTGGCCGCAATGCAGTGATTGATGAAGATGTGGCGATCTTTCTGGCTGAAGTGCTGCTGGCACGCTACCCTGACTTGCTCACCAAGCGCTATGGTTTTGCTACAGCAGGCATGGATGCAGTGGATGTGGTTGAAGCAGTCGCCAAACGCCGCGGCTACCGGCTTAAAGGCGGCACGCTGGATATGGAAAAAGCCGCAATGACGTTTCTGGTGGATTACCGCTCAGGCGCGCTGGGCCGCATTAGCCTGGAGACACCGGAAAGCCGAAGTATCATGATTAGCCGGAAGTTAGCGGAGCACCATGCAATTAAAGCCCAGGAAGACAATGCCAGCGAAACCGATATTCATAAAGTCGACATCCACAAAGACTGATGCCCTATCAGCCTGATTGGCAACGACCTCATGTCTGGCAAGCTTAATGTATTGGCCTGGCTTTTCAGACAGCAATGCCCGCGTGTTCTCGCACATGCTTATCCTGATCCGACTTACACTCTTTAATCTAAAGGCGCCCAATCATTAATCAAGGCAGCCTGCCCGCAATAAACGCCTTCATGATCAAGCAAGCTCCACACCGTCGCATTCCTTATCATGAAACGCCTACCATCCTTGGCGATGCGCATGCCTGAGTAGTCATCTACATAACCGTCTCGCGTTACGCGCTTCAATAAGTCGGCCCTGCCCTCTCGTGCCATGGGCTCTGCAGAATAGCGTGAAGGCAGGCGGATAAATTCGTCCCAGGACATGCCAAATAACTTCAATGCCTGCTGGTTCGCGTAGTTAAAGATGGGGTCGGCTTGCGTATCGTGCGAAACAATTGCAAAAGACGCATGGAATAACTGGTATACAGCATCTGCAGAATCCGGCGCTGCGTCGACCAGCGGCAAACCTGTCCAGTGCTGATAACTGGCACACAGAATAGATGTTTGGCGGGCGAGGAAACCCTGGTCAGGCGATAACTCGGTCACGGCCGCACCTGACTCACCAGTAATTTTCTACGGTAATCTGCCCTGGATCTTTACGGCGATGCCTTTTCAGACCACGTTCGATGAGCATCTGCGTCACAGCCTCAACCATTTGCGGGTTGCCGCACAGCATTATCTGGCTGTCTGCCGCGTTGATCTTGATGCCCGCGCGTTCTTCCAGACGACCATCCATGATGCTCTGCGGGATACGGCCTGGTAATGCAAAATCAGTAGTTTCGCGGCTGACAAAAGGGATAAACACAAACTGCCCAGGATGTGCTGCCAGCACTTGGGCAATGCGCTCCTGATAATTCAGTTCAGACAGTGTGCGCACGGCATATACCAGCACTACACGCTCGAAGCGCTGCCAGGGCTGTTCTGTAGCCAGCATGGCCAGAAATGGCCCAACGCCAGTACCTGTTGCAATCAACCACAGATGGCGCGACTGCGGCACTTCATCCAGAATCATGAAACCGTTGGCACGCGGAGCGACTAGAATTGAATCGCCAGGATTGAGTTTCACCAGCGTGGGAGTCAGTGGGCCATCTGGCACTTCGATGTAGTAAAACTCCAGCGGGCTAGTCTTAGGAGCATTGACCAAGGAGTAAGGCCTGCCTTTGACCTCACCTTCGAGTTCCAGGCCGATTTTAGCGAATTGCCCCGCCTGATAAGGCTCGATGTCGGCCGCAACATAAAGAGTATGCAGCCTGCCACCCCAATGCTTATGTTCGACTACTTGACCTTGATTCCAGGATGACATGGTGTTTTGTCCTCGATAATTTGCAATTATGCATGAGTGTCCAATCATAAATCACAATCTGGTAATAGGCGCTTTCGAGCAGCTTGAAATTTTGCTTAATCTAAATAGCTGGCACAAAGCTCCAGTTCAAAAAAGCGTTAAGTATCACCCTTATTTCAGCCTCACGCTCCCGGGAGCAGCCAGCCAGTATGGCTCCCAGCATTCAAGCGCGTGAAAGCCGGAAGCTTCAAAAAAGTTTGCCGCTGAGTTGTTGGCAGCGCCCTGCCCGTGCCATTCAAGGTAACTCCTGCCTCCTCCTGGCCGCATAAGCCGCAGCATCTGAAAAATGCAGATAGCAGTGGCACCTGACTCCATGAACGGCTAAACTTGCGCCCGCAATGCTGTCAAAACTTAATTCCCCACAACGCGAAGCGGTCAAATATCTGGATGGGCCCCTGCTGGTGCTGGCTGGCGCTGGTAGCGGCAAGACGCGGGTTATCACGCACAAGATTGTTTACCTCATCGAGCAATGCGGTTATGCGCCTAAAGAAATAGCTGCCATTACCTTTACCAACAAAGCTGCTCGTGAAATGCAGGAGCGTGTCGGCCAATTGCTCCAAGGCAAGCCCAGCAAAGGCCTGACCATTGCCACCTTCCACTCGCTAGGCTTGCAGATGCTGCGACAGGAAGCACAGCTGCTTGGTTACAAGCCGCAGTTTTCCATCCTTGACTCTTCCGATAGCTTCAAAATTCTTGCGGATGTGCTGGCAACTACGGATAAACAGTTATTGCGCAAGACGCAGTGGCAGATTTCGCAGTGGAAAAACGCCTTCATCACGCCTGACCAGGCCAAGGTGCAGGCCGATGAAGAACTCACGCATGCCGCCGCCAAGGTTTACCAGATCTACCAGCAAACACTTAAAGCCTATCAGGCAGTAGATTTTGATGACCTAATCAAGCTGCCGGTAGAGCTGTTCGAGCAGCATCCGGAAGCGCTGGAGAAATGGCAGCGCAAGCTCAAGTACCTGCTCATAGATGAATATCAGGACACCAATACCTGCCAATATAAGCTGGTAAAAATGCTGACCGGCATCGAAGGGCGGTTCACCGCTGTAGGCGATGATGACCAGGCTATATATGGCTGGCGTGGCGCTGATGTAGAGAATTTGCGCCAGCTCACGGAAGATTTCACGCGCCTGAAAGTAATCAAGCTGGAGCAGAATTACCGTTCCACCGTACGTATTTTGCGTTCGGCTAACCAGGTCATCGCCAACAATCCCAAGCTGTTTGAGAAGAAGCTATGGAGCGAGCTTGGCACAGGCGAGCTGATTCAGGTCAGCGCGGCGCGGGATGAAGACCACGAAGCCGAAGCAGTCGTCATGAAACTCATGGCGCATAAATTTGAGCACCGCACGCGCTTTGCCGACTATGCCGTGCTTTATCGCAGCAACCATCAGGCACGGGTTTTTGAGCAGCAGCTGCGCAACCATAAAGTGCCTTACACCGTCTCCGGCGGCCAGTCCTTCTTTGATAAGGCAGAAATTAAGGACCTGGTGAGTTACCTGCGCCTGATTGCCAATGAGGATGATGACCCTGCCTTTATCCGCGCCTCTACCACGCCGAAGAGAGGCATCGGCAACACCACGCTTGAGCGTCTTGGCGAGTACGCCAGCAAGCACCATCTGTCATTATTTGCTGCTGCATTTGAAGGCGATTTTCAGCGCGATCTGGGTACACGCCAGTTAGAAGATTTACTGACTTTCTGCCAGTTCATCTACAGGGTGCAAGAGCGTGCCATGCGTGACCCCGCAGGTGAAATTCTCAACGACATGCTGACCGCCATTCAATATGAGGCATTTCTTTACGATAGCGAAGAACCCCGTGCAGCTGAGACCAAGTGGAAAAATATCCTCGATTTTGTCGGCTGGCTGACGAAAAAAGGCGAAGGAAATGGTGAGGGTGGAGAAGAAAAGACACTGCTTGAACTCACGCAAATGGTCGCTCTCATGAGCATGCTCGAAGGCCGTGAAGATGGCGAACCGGATGCAGTCAAACTTTCAACACTGCATGCTGCCAAAGGCTTGGAGTTTGGCCATGTATTTCTAATCGGCGTGGAAGAAGGCATTCTCCCGCATCGTGAAAGTGTGGATAACGGCAAGATCGAGGAAGAGCGTCGGCTCATGTATGTAGGTATTACGCGCGCGCAGAAATCGCTCAATATTTCCTGGTGCCGCAAAAGAAAAAGAGCCGGAGAGACAGCAAGCTGCGAGCCCAGCCGTTTTATCGCCGAACTGCCGCAAGACGATGTGCGCCATTTCGGCAGCCCAACGGCTGACCCCGCCGCCAGCAAGGAACATGGCAAGGAAAGAATGGCGCAGATTCGCGCAATGCTCGGCAAATGAGCCGAGAAAACAACAGCCAGCCAAGTATTAGAAAGTTAAACAGCTAAATGCCTTACATCACCCTGGATAATGCCTCATTGGCCTTCGGTCACCATCCATTACTGGATCAGGCTGCTTTTCAGCTTGATCCCGGCGAGCGTGTCGGCCTGATTGGCCGCAATGGCGCGGGCAAATCCAGCCTGCTTAAAGTCATTGCGGGCGAAAGCAAGCTGGATGACGGCACAATATGGCGTGCACCTGGCGTACGCATTGTGTATGTGCCGCAAGAACCCGCATTGGTATCTACCCATACTGTATTTGAGGCTGTTGCCGAAGGCTTGGGCGATTTGCAGAAAGTATTGGTGGAATACCATGAGGTATCACACCAAATGGGCGAACCCGATGCTGACATTGATGCGCTTATGCAGCGTATGCAGGATTTGCAGCATGAACTGGACAGCAAAAATGGCTGGCAATCTCAAGCCAAGGTAGAGGCGGTATTAAGCCGCTTAAGCCTGGATGCCGACACCTTGGTTTCAAAGCTTTCCGGCGGCTGGCGCAAGCGCGTGGCGCTAGGCCGCGCCTTGGTGGCAGAGCCTGAGGTTCTGCTACTGGACGAGCCCACCAACCATCTGGATCTGCAAGCCATTGAATGGCTGGAAGACCTATTGCTCGGCTTTAGCGGCAGCGTATTGTTCATCACCCATGACCGGCGCTTTCTTGACCGCCTCGCTACGCGCATTACTGAACTTGACCGAGGCAACCTCACCGACTTTGTAGGCAATTTCACCAATTACCAGATTAAAAAAGAAGAACTGCTGGCCGTTGAAGCCACTCATGCTGCCAAGTTTGACAAGGTATTGGCGCAGGAAGAAGTATGGATACGTCAGGGCATTAAAGCACGTCGCACGCGTAATGAAGGCCGTGTGCGGCGCCTGGAAAAACTACGACTGGAACGCGCGGCACGGCGTGAACGCCAAGGCAGCGTCAAGCTCATGTTGGATAGTGGCGAGCGTTCAGGCAAGCTGGTAGCCGAACTTGAGGATGTTAAAAAATCCTACGGTGACAGGACACTGATTAACGGCTTTACCACGCGTATTTTACGTGGTGACCGCATTGGCCTGCTGGGCCCGAATGGCGTGGGGAAAACCACCCTGCTCAAGCTGATTCTGGGTGAACTGGAACCCGACAGCGGCACCATTCAACGCGGTACCAACCTCAATATCGCCTACTTCGACCAAATGCGCGAACAGCTGGATGAAGAAGCCACGCTTGCTGATACCATCAGTCCAGGCTCTGAGTTCGTACAGATAGGCAATGAACGCAAACACGTCATCAGCTATCTGGAAGATTTTCTGTTTCCACCACAACGTTCCCGCTCGCCGGTGAAGTCCCTCTCCGGCGGCGAACGTAACCGGCTGCTGCTGGCGCGCCTGTTTGCGCGCCCTGCCAATGTGCTGGTGCTGGATGAGCCAACTAACGATCTGGATATAGAAACGCTGGAACTGATGGAAAGCCTGCTGCAAGAATTTGAAGGTACATTGTTCCTGGTGAGTCACGATCGCGCGTTTCTGGAGAATACGGTAACGCAGGTCATTGCCTTTGAGGGCAATGGCATCTTAAGCGAGTTTGGTGGCGGTTATGATGACTGGCAGCGTTTTACCCTGCAACGTTTGGCAGAACAAGCTGCAGAAAAAACTAAAGTAGCCGCGAGTAAAGGAAGTAACAGTAAGCCCGCTACCCATAAAAAATCAGCAAACAAACTGGGCTTCAGGGAAACGCAGGAACTGGAAAGTCTGCCCGATAAAATTGAAGCCTTGGAAGCCCAACTATCCAATATCAACAACAACTTGGCTGATCCTGATATTTATCGAGACCGCCCGCAAGAAGTTCAGAAACTGCAGGCAAAGCTGGCAAGCGTTGAAATAGAGTTATCGCAAGCGTTAGCCAGATGGGAGCTGCTCGAAAGCCGTCGCTAACCGCTAAGAGCCGGGGACATTCAAGTGGCGACTAAAGTAAACCAGGCAAATTTTAGCCTGAAGTGTATTAGAACCAGGGTCGTAATCGTCAAGCCACTGCTGCATTGAATGGTTCCAGAACTAGATTCGCTCCATTACAGAGCGCTACAATTTTATCAGGTGCAACTGCAGGGCTAATCAAAAAACCCTGCCCTAGATCACAGCCAAAATCCAGCAAGCATTGCGCCTGTTGTTCGTTTTCTATGCCTTCCGCAATCACCTGCATATTCAAGCTACCGGCCATAGCGATAATGGCATGGGCAATGGCTTTGTCATCCGAGCTATCTTGAATACTCGAGATAAAAGAACGATCTATTTTGAGTATGCTAATCGGGAACTTTTTAAGATAACTGAGTGAGCTATATCCCGTGCCAAAGTCGTCAATTGCCAGCCTGAAGCCTTTGCTGGCAAATTCATTCAATTTTTTTATTGTAGTCTCAGAGGCATCTATCAAAGTACTTTCGGTAAGCTCTAATTCTATCCAAGAGGCGCTGACACCCACTTCGGAAATAATATGAGCAAATTGCTCAAACAAATTAGCTTCACGAAATTGTCGGCCACTCACATTGACCGCAATGTTTAGCTGCAAACCCTGGGCACGCCATTTCTTGAGTTGCAGACAGGCTGATCGAAATACCCATTCGCCAATCGGAACAATCAGCCCACTTTCTTCCGCAACCGGGATAAACTCAACTGGGCTGATGCGCGCAAGCTGTGGGTGTTGCCAGCGTAACAACGCTTCAACGCTAGTGATATGACGTGTTTTAATATCAAATTGTGGTTGGTATTCCAGGTAAAGCTGTTTTTCTTCTAGCGCCTTGCGCAGCTCAGTTTCTATAGTCATACGATGCTGGGTACGAAGGCGCATTTCGCTATTGAAAAACTGAAAATTATTCTTGCCTTGATTTTTAGCTTGATACATGGCGGCATCAGCGTTTTGCATCAGGGCATCTATATTGTTCGCATCTGCAGGAAAGAAACTGATACCGATACTGGCACCTACAACAACTTCATTACCATCCAGATTGGTATAGGCGGAGATTTTTGCAATAATTTTTTGCGCAATGTTTGCAGCATCTTCCGCACGTTCAAGATTAGAGAGAATAACCCCGAACTCGTCTCCACCCAAGCGTGCAACAATGTCTTCTGTACGCACGGTATTTCTTATAGTTTGCGCCACCTTGTGCAGTAGGATATCGCCCATATGATGACCAAGCGTGTCATTTACCATCTTGAAATTATCCAGATCAATAAACATCAAACTGAACTTGACTTCATTGGGTAGTACCTGCGAAACAGTTTTGACTAAACTGCGATTAAAGAAATGCCGGTTAGGCAAATGTGTGACAGTGTCATAATGCGCCAGCCGATCGAGCCTTTTCTCAGTTTCTTCTTTTTGCTGTAATTCCGTGTCCAGGGAATTGTTGTGATCCTGGATTTTTTCAAGCATCTGATTGAATCCCGTGGCCAACTCCCCCATTTCATCATCGCTATGAAGTTCATAGCGCCTCGAATAATCATTTCCATCTGAAATCAAATACATAATTTTAATCAGGCTGTGCAGGGGGGCCATTAATAGCCCCTGCAGCCGGTTGAGCACTAACAGGCCTATAGCTGCTGCAAAGTACATAGCAACCAGGGACAGCATGATAAAAAACGTAACCTGCTTGTAGATAGGGGCAAGGTCTGACTCTATATAAAAATAGCCCACTTTTTTATTATCAAGTTTAATGACATGCAAATACTGCAGGTTCTTCCAATTGAATTGATATGTTTGGTCCAGCCTGTCGACAAGTTTTAGATCGGGCGGCAACTGTCCTGCCAGCTGATCATTATTTTTTGAAAACTCGGCGAAGCGCTTGCCCTGCGCATTAAGCAAGACCGCATAACGTACATAGGGCGAGTTACGCAGCGAGGTGAGCGCCTCCCGAGCTGAACTCTGGTCACCAAAGGTTAAAGAAGCCGTCAGGCTTTCGCCAAACATTTTTGCCTGTGAGGCAGTTTGCTCCAATAACTGATCGCGCTGCGAGAAGATGTAGATAGAAGCCGTTGACAGCAGCAGCAGCAGCATTACCACGCCAACTGAGATCGAGTGGATGAGCAGGAGTTTTTTTCCGAAACGAAGATGCGAGTACCAATTAAGAAATTTCCGCTTCATAGTGGGTAAACTACTTTCGCCAGGCGCAGCAATTTGGAACTCAATTTAAGCCCCACTGATTTCGCCAGCTCTGGATTAGCCTCAAATATGATTTTGCCATTCACCACCAACAAATTAATCATGACTTCACTGGGCGGAGGTGCCGCGTCTTCCGCGATGATCAAGAGGGCTTTATTCTGCAGCTTACTGATGAGTTCGGCACGCTTCGGGTTGGCCAAGCCACCCAGGATTACGAGCGCTTGGCAATCTGTTGCATCAGATTGGTCATTAAACTGTATGACAGAAAGTTTTCTGCCCTTAATTGACTTGCCCTCAAGCTGACGCAGCGCATCAAGTAACGGAGATTTCCCATATACGCAGAAATTGAAATTCGTCTTAGTTTCTGCTGGCCATTCGACAAACAGCGGAATATTGTACACAATAGCGGCTTTGAGGCTGCCTTCCGAGACTGCGTCGACAGCCTGAGCAGGCAGGCTAGAAACCACCCCCTGCCATAAAGCAAGCCCTATCCAGACCAGTTTATCAAATCCGAGAGCTCGCCCTTGGACGGCACCGATGCAGTGATGCAATGTGGGCATCATCAAAAGTTATACTCCGCTTTGAGGCTAACTACACGGCCATCCTGGCGATTTACTAGCTGTGGGATGTCAGTAGAGGCTGGCTGCTCATTGTGACGGTTGAACACATTATGCATGCCGAGTGAAAGATTAACTTTAGAAATCAACTTGTCTGTACTCAAATTGAGATTAACCAGCAACTCAGGCTTAGTGGTGGCAGCACCATCCTGCGAGATGCGCGTACCGACATACTGCCCCTCCAAACCCAGCAGCGCCTGGTGATTAAACATTGGCGTGCTCATGTTAATTTTGGCGTTATGCCTTGGTGAGTTTGGCAGATCGATGGACTCGAGTTTTTGCCAGGCGTAGCTGGTGCGCAGACGAAGGCCATTGTTGAATTTACGTTCCGCTTCCAGTTCAAGGCCGTTGGCATCTATCGCTGGACTATTCTGGTACTGCACATATCCGCCCATATCAACCTGCAGCGATAAATCCTTGAGCGTGTAGTGATAGGCCGATGCCAGCCAGCGTGTATCACCTGTATTACGCTCGATTGCCAGTTCAAAATTCGAGATGATTTCGGGCTTCAACGATGGGTTACCTATCTGGTCATATCCGCTAGGCTCATAATAAAGCTCATAGAAGTTGGGCGTGCGAAAAGCTTTGCCGTAAATCGCCTTGACAGTAGTGGCTTGATTCAGGTTGTGCATCAGAGCGATACGCGGGCTGAAATGGTTCTCTTTAACGATGTCATCCCAGTCAGTGCGTGCGCCCGCATTAAGGCGCCAATCTGGCAAGAATGCCCAGTCGTCCTCTACAAACAGCCCATAGTTATAGCTGGCTTTCCTGGAGTCCAGCATGCCGCCCAGCTCATCGTTATAAAACTGATCCACCTTGTATTTGTTATTGTATTCCACCCCGGCCAGCACGATGTGATCGCTTAAGCCACGGTAAATCAGGTTGAGTTCCGTCCCCCAGGATTTGCCTTCTCCAGTTTCGTCAGCCTTGTAGGGAGTGTCCGGTGCCGCCAAAGTGACATAGGACCCGGTGAATTTATAAGAGCCAGTAAAAAGCCGCGCCTTCATCGACAGATCCTCGCTTAGCGCCTGCTCGTAAGCAGCTTGCAGAAAGTAGGATCTGTCCTCGATATAAGTGCGAGTATCATTGAAAACCTGCCCATACTGGCCTGTTGGGGTCTGTTTATGACGGTCGCCCCAAACACCTTCCAGCGTTAGCCCCATGGGTAAGGTTAGTTTGGCAAATAGCTCTTTATCACGCCCGCTGTCGTTATCGTGCACCTTGGCAAAGGCTGGTTGGAAGAAGTCTGGGTTGCCGGCCAGGTGCAGGTCATTGTTGTTGTCTGAGCGGTAGCCGCTTGCCGACAGCAGAAGGTCTGCATCATTTTCAAAGCGCTTGCCGTAGCTGAGACGGCCTTCACGCGTGTTCTGGCTATCAAAGTTAGCTGCAACCTGAGCACCGTCGATAGTTTTGCCTTTTTTAGTCACCACATTTACCACGCCAAAGAAAGCATTGCTGCCATCCAGCACAGAACCTGGCCCTGGTGCGTATTCAATTCTTTCAACCAGATCCATATCCAGCGGAAAGTCACGTCCTATGTAAGCCTGATCAGTAAGTGCGTCGTTGATGCGATAACCGTCAATTTTCAGCAATATGCGTGAGTTGAAGTCGCCTGGCAGGCCAAAGCCACGTGTGCCAATAAACTCATAAGTGCGGTCGTTAGTAATATAAACACCGCGCAAACTCGCCAATGCCTGCGACAACGTGCGCCAGCCATAAGCTTTAATGTCTTCTGCAGTAAGAACGGAAACCGAGGAAGGGGCCTCCGAAGACTTCTGCTCGTATTTGGACGCAGCAGAAACCGTGATATTGAGTAGCGCCTCAAGCGGCAAATCAGTTAAATCTTCCGCCATAGCTGGTGGTGTACAAGCTGCCAAAGCCAGAAAGCATACCCGTTTGGCTATATTGAGATTTTTCATAGCTACCTATCCTAAGAAAATTCTCGCATATATTTCCTGTTTTCTAACCGTTTCATTATCACATTAATTAACGGCACATTAAGGAATATCTGAAGTACATGCATCCAAGCTTTCGAAAAAAATAAAACTGCTTACCTATCAATGAGTTTTCTTCAAAAATGATGTTTGGAATTTAGATAAAACGGTGCTGCGAAGTGCCCTGCAATTAAAAGCCTCCCGAAAGGCACTCTTGATAGCACTGGCACATGCGACTGCCATGGACAAAAAAAGTGGGCTACTTAAAACAAGTGCCCACTTCTATCTTTGAATTGGTGCCCCCGACACGAATCGAACGTGTGGCCTACCCCTTAGGAGGGGGTCGCTCTATCCACTGAGCTACGAGGGCAACAGCGACATTTTCTCATAATTCTTGTCTCAGATTATTTAGGCTTTCAAAAAATGATCTTAATTTGCTCAAATAATGGGCTGATATGATGTCACCCATGCATTTAAACTCACGGAATCAAAACCAAAGAATTAAGACGGAGGAATCCTGATGAAACTATTGGCTGTAGTTGCTTTAATAATACTGGTCTTGATGGCTGTTCGTGCAGTGGCTTTTGCTGGCGCTGTACCAAAAATCGGCCAGTCTGCGCCGGACTTCAACCTGCTAGATGCCAAGTCCCAATCGCATAGTTTGACGGACTATGCTGGCAAATGGCTGGTGCTTTATTTTTACCCAAAAGACGATACCCCCGGTTGCACCAAAGAAGCTTGTAGTTTCCGCGATGATTTATTCCAGCTCGATAGACTGGGTGCAAAAGTCGTGGGGGTAAGTGTTGACGACGCTGGATCACATGCCAGGTTTGCACAAAAATATCATCTGCCTTTTCCATTGCTTGCGGATAAAGATGGAAAAGTTGCTGATAGTTATGGCGCTCTGACAAATTTAGGAATTATAAAAATTGCCAAACGCTATACTTTTTTAATCGACCCTACAGGCAATATTGCCAAAATCTATCTCAGCGTAGATACATCCCGCCATTCGCAGGAAATTATCGACGACCTCAAGCAACTGAGTGCTCCATAAGCAAAGAAAAACACCGGCAGCTTATCCCGGCTGCCGCGCCCCATATAAATAGGTTTGAATATGAGGAAGTTGCAAATTCATCTCTAATCAGTGCTTGGCTTTTTGCGGCTCTTTTGATTTGGGCTGAGTGATGAAGGCTCCAACCGGTGCTGAAGGTTGCTTCTGCTGTTTGGGCTTCTTCGCTTCCTTGCTGCTTCGTTGCTGTCCTTTAGCCATGATATTTCTTCTTTCAGTGGTAGTAATTTTCAATTCCTGGTCAACAACATAACCACGTTGCAGGCGCATTCGTGCCATTGAGATGGCCCCAACTAGCGTAAATGCAGGATCGAACACAATGTGTTTTGATGATAGGCCGTTACAAGAAAATATGTAGTTTTTCTTCAGCCATACATTGATTTACTTACTTTGTTATTGCAAGCACCAACAAGTAGTCAACTCTGTCCTGCCAAGCTGGCAATGGAGTGATCATTTGAAGAAGACTAATACTGCTTGTATATATGGTGCCGGGACCGGAATCGAACCGGTACAGCCGTTAAGCCGAGGGATTTTAAGCTGGATCATGGGCACTACACCGAGGTCAGCCAAGCTACGCCACAGCCCTCTTGAGCGGGTTTTCTCTTGAAGCATCGTGCCTGATGATACCCCGGTGTTCGACCCACATCGACCCGGTTCCCTTTCGCTTGGCTCCTAGCTGGCTCCTGGAAATCGGGTATTTCCAGGAGCACGCATGGCTAAGATCAAATTGACGAAAACGGTTGTTGACGCTGCACAATCTCAATCCACCGACGTTGAACTACGCGACACCTTGGTGCCGGGTTTCCTATGCAAGGTTACTCCAGCAGGCCGCAAGGTCTTCATGATTCAGTACCGCACCAACGCCGGCGAACGCCGCAAACCGTCGCTTGGGCTGTTCGGCGAGTTGACTGTCGAACAGGCCCGCGCGCTGGCGCAAGACTGGCTGGCCGAGGTTCGCCGTGGCGGCGATCCAGGCGGCGAGAAGGCAGATGCGCGCAAGGCACTGACCGTCAAGGAACTGTGCGCCCGATTCATGGAAGACTATTCCAAGACGCGCAACAAGCCAAGCACCCAGCGCTCATACCAGCATCAAATCGATCGTTGGATCATTCCCACCTTCGGCGGCAAGAAAATCCCTGAAGTCTCGCGCGCGGACGTGATCGGGCTGATGAAGCGCATGGAGAACTCACCTACACAAGCCAACCGTGTACTCGGCTGCATCCGCAAGATGTTCAACCTCGCCGAGTTGTGGGGCTATCGGCCCGACGGCTCGAACCCCTGCAGGCACGTTCCGAAGTATCCAGAAAAAGGCAAGACCCGCCTGATCACCGATGCGCAGATGAGGCAACTGTTCGGCTATCTCGACAAGGCCGATACCGAAGGCCTGGAGCACCCGACGCTGACCCTGGCTATCCGGCTGCAGTTCGAATTTGCGGCCCGCATGTCGGAAATCCTGCTGTTGCAGTGGGACTGGATTGACCTTCCCAACAAGCGTGTGGTTTGGCCGGACAGCAAGACTGGCAACATGCCCAAACCCATGAGCGAGGAGGCTTACCGACTTCTGTCGAGCGCCGCGCATTACGAAAACTCCCCCTATGTCTGCCCGTCGATCTTCAATCACAAGCAGCCGCTGACCGGGAATTCGTACTACAACGCGTGGCGGCGCATCCTCGATCGTGCCGGCGTGCCTCCAGTCGGGACGCACGGCATCCGCCATCGATCAGCCACCGACATCGCCAACTCCGGCATTCCGGTCAAGGTAGGCATGGCGCTGACCGCGCACAAAACGGTCACGATGTTCATGCGCTACGTGCACACCGAGGACGACCCGGTGCGCGCCGCAGCGGAGTTGGTCGCCAATCGGCGCAAGACCCTTGTAGAGAGTCGTCCGGTTGCTCCCGACGATGTTCCTGAGCCTGTCGCCGACATACATGGAGCGACGCCGGCTTACCGAGCCTTGCGTCATCACAGGGGGAAAAACCACTCCATTCCTCCCGACGACAAGCGGGCCACCAGCATTTCAACCGAGTCTGCTGCGTCATGACCGTCCAACGGCCTTTCAACGGGACTTCGCTAGTTTTGACTTCTGTGAAGTATAAGTTACAATGGAGGTTGCGCAATGATTGAAGTGCGCCGGTATCAGCGCCTTGATGGCGAGGTGCCACTGACCGACTGGCTTGCCGGAATGCGTGATGCGCGGGCCAGGGCCAAGCTGGAAATCCGTTTTCGGCGGGTATCCCTGGGTATCTTCGGTGACATCAAGCCAGTCGGCGAAGGTGTGCTGGAGTTGCGCGAAGACATTGGTCCCGGCTATCGCGTGTATCTGGGGCGGCATGGCGCAACGCTCATCATCCTGCTCAGCGGCGGCGACAAGCGCGCACAGGATGCGGACATCAAACGAGCCAAGGAATACTGGTCGGACTGGAAACGGAGAAACACATGAGCAAACTCAAACATGCCGCTTCGGTTCCTCACACCGAAGCGACCATCGCCGAGCTTCGGACTGATCGGGCCTTTGCAGTGGAATACCTGAAATCGGCACTGGAGGAATTGGACAATCCAGAGCATCGGGCCGTCGGCCTGCTCGCGCTGCGCGATGTGGCCGAAGCCTATGGCGGGCTTGCGAACGTGGCGCAAGAAGCGGGCGTCACCCGCGAAGCGTTGTATCGGGCGCTATCACCGAGCGGCAACCCGACGCTCAAGACGCTTCTGGCAGTGCTGCACGCTGTCGGTATGCGGTTGTCTGTTGTGCCGGCCGAGCCTACCCCGGTTCATGGGTAGTCCCCCCAGGCTGATGCCGAGGCCGAACCGCGCATGGCGTCAGCGACCTGCGGTGCGGCGACCGTTCCGATTAAGCGCGTCGTGACGCACACGACGGCAGCTGTTCAAACATGACAACACCCACTCAATTGTTTCCGAGGTCTGTAAACCCGCATGGATACAGGCCTTCTTTGTATAGACCATCTAACTTTACCGTCATATTTACCGTCAAAAAACAATCGCTTTGACTGGCGCGGGAGATGCACTCGGTTTGCGCGGCGACTACGCCCGCGCATCAATCATCAATGAGTAATAAACAAAGTTACATTTTACTCTGCCACGGTACAGTCCGTCGATAAGCCGATGGCTCCCCTGTCATTGCGAAAAGGCTCACCACCTGGTCCACCAACGTGGTCGTCCGCGCATCGATCTGCTTCATACTCCACGCCTCGGCTGTTGCGAGCTCGGCGTTCAGCTTGAGACCGTTCTTGTAGCCCAGGGCACGACTTTCACTGTCAGTGCGATCGCGTTTGTCCTTGAAACTCTTGTTGCCCAGCGCGCTGTTGAAACCCGAGATCGTCAAGTTGCCCAGCTTGTGGACATGGGTCTCTTGAATTGCCTTGGCCTTCTTCGCGTCGCCGTCCGCAATCATGGTCACCCAGGAAGCGGGAATATTGTCGCCCTGCGGGAAGATATGCTCAATGGTCCAAACGAAGAGCTTGCCTTCGTATTTCCAAAGATCCACCCAGGTCTCCTTGGTCATGCTCTGCTCGGCCAAAGCACACAACACGAACCGGGTGACCCCGGCGTTTTCTTCATAAACGGCGCCATCCAGCTTGCTGCGGAAGCTCGCATCGCTTGCCGACACCGCCAGTAGTTCATCCCGGACCGTCTTCACCACCGCGTCGCCCGACAGCGTGGCCACCTTGTCAATGGTGGTCATGAACAAGCGGGTGAGGTCGCGTGTAGGCGGCGTGTCCGTGAGGTTGCGTCGAACGAAGAAGCAAACCAGCAACTGAGCGATCTCGCCGAGCTTCGTAACGTCGATAGCAAGCGCATCACGCCGCACCAGCATGTACAGCATCAACAGATATGACGGGGCACCCTGAATGCGGTCCAGATCCTTCAGTGGCTTTTCCAGCAGCGCCCAAGCTTCCTCGTCATTACGGGAGAGCATCAGCGCATACAACTGACCAGCGGCGCGAATTCCCTGCAAGTGATGTTTGGCATCCTGGTTGATCAGCTTCTCGTAAATCTGGATCAGGTTGGAGCGTGTGGCCACCGGCCCCAGGGGGTCCTTCTTTTTGTCGTCGTTGCGGAACGGCACATTCAGTGGGTCTTTGAACGCGTTGTAGTAGTGCCGGAAGAAGCGTTCCTGAATACTGTAGTCATCCCCCAGGTAGCCCAACAGCTTGTTCCACACATCGAAGTAGTGATCGACCTTGCTAGGCTCGGTGGTTTCCAGTCGGGCGAGTAGCTTGTTCTTGATCAGGTCGATGGCCGTGAGAGGCATTCCCCGGTTGTTGAGCGACTCGAACAGTGTGTAGGCATCGGCATGGCTGGCCACTTCGATCTTGACCAGACAGGCTTGGCTTACCTTGTCGAGAAAGGCCATGATCGATGCAAGACGATTGCTCTCACCGTCCACCATTTCCTCAATGCGCACCTGGAAGTATCGGAAGGCACGGAATATCTTGCGGTTGCCTGCGTAGGCAGGCGCATCGCATTGGCCGATCACGCCCACATCGGACAAGACGGCGCGGTAGTCGTTCTGGTTGTTGTTCTGAATCTGCGGGATGACGCGCAGTTGGTCGTCGCCCTTCTTCAGCACAAGCTTGCGCTTGAGGTTGATCAGCTCAACGCGCTGATCGTCATCCAGATCCTTCTCATGCAGCTTCAGTGACTGATATAGTGCCGCGAAGAGCAGAGACAGCGTCGTCAGACGTTGCTGGCCATCCACCACCTCCAGGCGCTGTACGGCCAGGGTGTCGGTGGTCTGGTTGATGCAAATGATCGAGCCCAGAAAGTACCCAGGGTCATTCTCTTGCACATCATCAAAGAGAGACTCCCATTGATCCATCTTCCAGGTGTATTCGCGCTGGTAGCGCGGGATTGCATAAACGACACCTGCCTCGATGTCGAAGAGCTGCGATATCGGATAGTTGTTGACCGACTTGATCATTTGGCTTTTTCCCTCACAGCTCTTTTTTCGGAAAGACTCACCTGATGTTCATTGATTCGATGGCTCACCTTGCCGTCGTACTGCAACGATTCAGAAAGAATCAGAATCATGTCACCCCCTTGCGACTTGGCCCAACGCTCCGGCCTGCACTCAAGAAACTCACCACGTTGTCAGCGTCCTCTGGAGTCGATGACATCAACAACGCCTGCAACAAGCTGGGTTGCACGCGCATCTCACGTGCCACGGCGGACTGCGGCACGCCGAAGTGCTCTTTCATTACCTTCAAGCTTTCGGAGATGACTTCAGGCTCTTCATTCGCAATCAGATGATCCTCCGACTCCTGCACTGCTTCGCCATGGCGATTGAGCCCTACGTACCCTGCCCTCGCCTGATCATCCGAAAACACACCAAGCTGCCGACCACGAAAAATGATCGCTGCCTTTGATACCCCCCAACGCAACTTCAACTCGGATAAGCCCGGCCAGTTGAGCCGCGTACCACGGATCGCTAGTCCGCATTCGCTGGCGAACGTGCTTCGCGGCAGTAGAAACGCACTGGCAAAACGGTTGGCTTGCGTCTCGGTTAGCCGGTCACCGGTCAAGACGCCAATATGCAACGAAAAGTGCCCCAATTCGTGAGCAATGCCAAAGCGTTCACGACATGCCGAACGGCCAGAGCTGTTCAACGCGATCAAAGGCCGCTTTGTCGCAAACGACACGGCATCGATTTCGGTTGCCAGGCCATGCACCTTCATCACCACCGCGCCGGCGTTCTCCGCAATGCGCGTGACATTGCTCAGCGGACCCAGACCAAGACTAAAGAGCGAACGGAATTTTTCGGCGGCGCGCTCGATCGTCTCGGGAGACTCCGGATCAGCCTCACCCACTTGATAGTGGGGCAGTTCGACGTGCTCATCCAGCACACCCACCAAGCGCTTGAGCATTTCGCCGCGCGCGCGCGCGACCTGGCGCAACACAACCTTGGTCGTCAGTTGCCGACGAAAGTGGCACTGCTCATCGGCAATCGGATTCGGATCGAGGTGATAGAAAAACTCGGGCAGGACATCCAATTCTTGGGCAAGCGAATTCTCAAGTGGAGCGGCAACTGATTCGGCTCCGGTCTCCACACGACTGAGGAACTGCTTCGACACCCCGACCCGCTCCCCCAACTCTGTGAGCGACAGATCGTGGAAGAGGCGGATAAGCCGAAGATTGGTTCCAACGAAGTCGCTCATCGCACTGCTTCGGAGGCGGCATCGCCTTCGTCGCGCCGCTTCGGTGCCACCTGGGGCTTCGCCACGTCGACGGGTTGCGGCAAGGTCTGCTGACCTTCCACCCGTAACACACGCACAGCGTTCGACACCCAACGACAGGCGATCACGCCGCTGGGCGTAAAGCCGAGAAACTCGACCCGCGGTTCGGCCGCGCCATCGTGGCCCCGGTCAATGATGAAACAGAAACGGGCGGGTTCGCTATCGGTCGCGAATTCAAGGAAGTCCAACTGGTAGCGATTGGCCGTCAGTACCGCATCTTTCGACGGATTCGAAGGATCGTCGTTGCTGAACCTGCAAGGCACCCCGCCGACGGTGAAAACGATGTCGTTGTTGCTGTTCGGCAGGCCGAGCCATGCATGCTGCGCCGACAGTGCCTCCGCAATGATCCGGTTTCTCTGTCGCCCAAAGGTGGTACAGCCACGGGTGTAGCCGTTGTCAGTCGGGCGGGACAAGTCGTCTTCTGTCGCATAGAGCTCGTCCAGCAGCCATTGCGACACGGCCTCCAGACGGTCAGAGGAAAGTTCGGGATTGAAGCTGGCTGGCGGCGGCGGCAGGGTCATTTTGTGCACTTTTTAAGATTCGTCAATCGAATTTTGGTGCAATTTTCGCGATTCGTCAATCTTTTCATTCAACATTAAGCTCGTAGGCCATTGATCGACTTTGCACTCCCGAGCTTTAAGACTTGAAAAGTGTCAGAAATGGCGTCATACTTCTTTCAGTCAGGAGATATCACCATGCAGACCCTCGCCAAACAAGTCTTGGAACACGCCACCGGAGCGCCGGAGGGCACCCCTTTGGTTGCCAAAGAACTGTTGCATCTAGGTAATCGTGCAGCCGTGGATCAAGTTCTGTCTCGCCTGGTGCAGCGCGGCGCCCTATTGCGCGCCGGTCGCGGCATCTATGTAGTGCCCGTCGAAAGCCGCTTCGGCACCCGCGCGCCGTCGGCCGTCAAGATGGTCGAAGGGTTGGCAAACCAGCGTGGGGAAACCATCGTGTCGCACGGCGCCGCCGCCGCCAACGCGCTAGGCCTGACCACGCAGGTCCCAATGCGAGCGGTCTATCTCACGTCCGGCCCCAGCCGCCGCTTAAAATTGGGCGCTCAGATGGTCGAGTTCCGACACGCGCCAATTTGGCAACTGATTTTTCCTGGGCGGGCTGCGGGCGAGGTAGTGCGGGCACTGGCTTGGCTTGGCCCGGAAAAAGCCGGGGAAGCGATCCAGAAGCTGCGCGCCAAGCTGCCACCGTCCGAACTGAAAGAAGTCGCTTCGGCGCGGTCGCGCCTGCCGACGTGGATGGCCCAAGAGGTCAGCGCCCTGGTGGCCTATGGTTGAATTCTTCCAGCTCTCTACCGCCGAACGCCTGGAGGCGCTCGACCTCGCAGCGAACACATCGGGCCTGCTGCCCCATCTGCTGGAAAAAGACATCTGGGTAGTCTGGTCGCTGCGGCGCCTCTTTGCGGGCCCTTACGCTGACCACTTGGTATTCAAGGGTGGCACGTCCTTGTCGAAGGCCTATGGCGTCATCCGGCGCTTCTCCGAAGACGTGGACCTGACTTACGACATCCGCGCCATCGCCGCAGATCTGGTGGGTGATGCGGATGCGCCACTGCCGGCCAGCAAGAACCAGGAGAAAAAGTGGAGCAAAGAGATTCGTGCGCGCTTGTCGGACTGGGTCGGCGCCGAGATCGTGCCACGTCTCACGCAGGACCTTGAGCAAAACGGCTTGCCGGCAACGGTGCGGGCCGAGGGCGACAAAGTGTTCATCGATTACACCCCACTGGCCACCGGCACCGGCTATGTCGCGCCCGCCGTCATGTTGGAGTTCGGCGCCCGCTCGACCGGCGAGCCCAGCGAACCACGCGCGATCCGCTGCGATGCGGCCGCGTATCTGCAGGGGGTAGAGTTTCCCACCGCAACACCACAGGTCATGCGCGCCGAGCGCACCTTCTGGGAAAAGGCGACGGCGATTCACGTTTTCTGTGCGCAGGGCGCATTTCGCGGTGGCGACCGCTTCGCGCGTCACTGGCACGACGTGACGAGACTGGACGCGGCCGGCTTCGCCGCCACGGCCATCGCGGACCAAGCCCTCGCCCGCGCAGTGGCCGATCACAAGAGCGTGTTCTTTGCAGAAAAGAACACACGCGGCGACGCCATCGACTATCACGCAGCGGTTGCGGGTGGACTCCAACTTGTACCGGATGACGGCGCGTTGGCCAAATTGGCCGCCGACTACCAATACATGATCGATGACGGCTTGTTCCTCGATGATGTCGAGCCATTCGAAGCGCTGATGGAGCGATGCCAAGCGATCCAGCAGAGGGCCAATGCAAAGCAACCGTCACAATGAAATTCAATTGACATCCATCGAGCATCGGATACGGTACTCGACGAATATCGGCATACTTTTTGTCACATGGCACTAAACCGCCCCTCCGGCACGTAGAGCGGGATCGATCATGCCAGTGCCTCATCAGGCTGGCCGGGCAGCGCGACGACATTTTCCGCGCTGAACCAATCCGTCAGCTTGGTCATGGCATTTGGGCTCAGAAACTGTGTGAAGAGCAGCGCTAGACGAACCTTCGGCCGAGAGCAAGCGACGCAGAAGAGATTTCGATTATTTTCGTAAAACTCCAACTTGTCGGCCGGTGGGCCGGCGTCGCTCCATGCGAGCATCTGGGCGAAATCGTACTTATTCCAGCCTCGGCCGACGACCACGAGGACATTCTCAAACTCAGCGCCCTTCACGCCATGTTTCGTTGCAAACGGCGTATGGCCATCAATGAATCGGTCTAGCGCTATAACCTCAGCGTAAGAGACAGCCCGCAGCTTGCGCAGCTGCATGACACGCCGTGACTCTCCCTCGACAGGTTCAGACCCCGTTTCCGCCAGTCTTCTTTCGCGTTCCTCCACCGCCTCGGGAAGCCGCATGTGTGGCTGCGCAGCAATATAGTCGATCACCTCACCAATCGATCCAGAAAGCCGTAGCGCGATCAACGCCACCATCGCGTCAGCCCATGCGACCTTATCCATGTGCTTGCGGATACGCGGCATGCCCGCGCCGAAGCACTCGAACATCTCGCCGTAACGCCGCGCTTCGAACGCCGCGCAAGCCGGTTCGAGCTGGTCGGTCAGAAACTTGATATGGGGATCATCTTTCTTCAGCCAGGGGTCGTTGAACTGACCGTAAATCGGCGGGATGCTCGCGTATCCTTGTTCGCGAGCCAGAACGCTATGGCTGAGCATGAGTATCTTCGTCTTCTCAACTGCGAAATCCCAGCCCTCGCCGCCTAGCCGTCTCTTGATGTGACCGAAATAGGCCCTGGCCGCGTCGGCGCTGGTGTCGCCTGTCCAGTGGCCGCCGCCCTGTCCCGTGCGCCTGACTCCTGGCCAGGCATTTGTGTGGAATACGCGCGCTTCGCCTGGCGCGTCAGGGTCGCTCACCATCTGCGGCAGATTGGGGCGCATACGATTCAGCATCTGCACGATCGGGGCCACCGAGCGGAAATTGGCGTTCTTGTCGATTACCTCAAGCGCGGCATGCTCAACCGAGCCGCATCCGTCGCCATAGATTTTCTGCCAATGATCGCCGAACAACCCAATCAGTGGCCCTTCGCCGCGATCGAGAAACCATGTCTTAAGTGCGTCAACAAACGCCGCGTCGGTGTCCTGATACTCGTCAATCAGTAGCACCGGGTAACGTGCGGTTAGCACCGCCCGAAACTTGGGCAGTGCCATGACGTGAATCATCAGTGCAAGCACATCCTCATGCCGGATCGTGACCTGCTCTTCCCCCACGCTTGGGAAGCCGAGCTCATAGTGCACCCGTCGAGCGCCGATGCCACTAGTTGGCTCCAACCTCTCCACCCACCCGGACAATCTGGGCACGATCGCACGCAGGGTCGTCTGAAAATCCTGCAGGATTGACCAGCAAAAGCCATGGACGGTCTCTGACCGCACCGCCGGATGTGCTCCGATACGCGAAAGTATCTCGTCCTTGGCGACGTTCGTGTATGTGATGCAACCAACCTGCTGACGCTGGCGAAGAAGCTCTGAGCCGCGTTGGTCTATCAGTCGGCGAAGCGCCTTGTCGAGCGAATAGGTTTTGCCCGCACCGGCGCCTGCCTCCAAACGAAAGCTCCTCCCTTCGTCGAGGCAAAGGAACATCCGTTCAAGCGCGACGCGGCCGGCGGCATCGGCGGGACTTTCGACACCATCAGCCATTCTCGCCTTCCTCCGCGACATTCAGGGCGACACCGGCCACTTCGGCAACGATTGCGACAGCGACAGCGGGCGGGGGCTCCAGGGCGGCAAGGTTGCCGTGAGCCAACCAGCGCAAGCCCTCCGAAATGTAGCGGGGCACGTTCCAGTCCGTGTGCTCGATTGCGTGCTCCAACGCAAACGTCGACTTTTTCTGCTCTGCGGCGTGTTCATAGGCGAGTTCGGCGGCATCCCCATCGCCAAGTGGAAAGCGGCCGGGATTTGCAAGAATGAACGCATCTTCAAAGCTACGCGCGCACGGCCCGCCGTTTGCCTCGGGGATTTGGTAGGCGAGCCGGCGAACGCCGACCATCTTTTCGACCGACGTCTTCGCCAGCAATGCGGCTGGCGAAACATCATTTTCGAACCAAGCCTTGATGCAGCCGTTACTCGTGAATTCGCCCCCCGCAACGGACACTGCCACGCGCTTCCCTTTTTCGTTGGCTTTCACGGCGTCGATGTCGGTGATGATCAGTGCGCGTAATTCAAGGAAGGTCAGAAGATCGAAAAACCGGTGCGCATAAGCACCCCCGACCTCCATCACCGTTAAATACTGGCTCGCCAGTTGTGGCTCGCCAGCAGCAGCGGCGTCAGTCTTGCGAATCATGGCCGGAAGCAGGAGCCGCTCCGAGGTACCCTCGATGAGGACGGCCTTGTCGGCGAAGAACAGATCACACCGAGTCAGGGTCAGATACTGGTGCAAGAACTCCCGGTCGGGCGCAGGCGCGTCGCCCATTCCCTGTCGCAAATCTTTAATAACCGACCGGCGTAGGCCTTCGCCATCCGGAACTGACAGGAAATAGCGCATGGATTCGAAACGTGCTTCGTTCGCCATGTGCGGTGAATGGGTGGACACGACGAACTGCACCGGCCAAGGCCGGTTCTCGTTGAGTTGCGCCACGAACGCGCTCGTGATCTGGTCGAGTTGGCGAATGAAGACCTCCTGCATTTGCGGATGCAGATGGGCCTCCGGCTCCTCAATGAAAACTAGATGCACCCCAGCCGCCGCCGGGGTCGCCTGATACTCGCGAAAGAAGCGCAGCAACTGCAGGAGCATATAGACGAGGTTGCGTACCCCGAGGCCGTTGTATGTCTCGGGCAATGTGACGCCGTTCACACCCAAATAGCGAACCTTGGTGTGGTCATTGAGCAGCTTATCGACATCAAAGCTGGTTTCGGTAACTAGGCCGGGGTCGGCCAATCCCGGATAGCCGAAAAGATCGAACGTGGGCAGCAAGGAAGTCAGCTTCGCATTAAAGCCGGCATGCAGGTCACCCTGGATCTGCTCCACCGCCGCTTTCAACTGTTCGGCAGTCGTGCGTTTTTCCGGATCAAGTGGATCAGTCAATGCCGACTGGAAGAGCACTTCGACGACTTTGCCGAGCACATCGCGCTCGCGGTGGGTGTCATCGTCCAATCCGCGCTGCGCGTTAATGAAGCCCCCGCGGACCAGCGCGGTGAGCGTCTTCGGCTCTAGGGTCTTGCGATTGGTTGAATCGTTAGGATCGACCGCCTCAAGTGACGATGCATAAGCGCCCGGCAACCGGCTCCCGAGCGCGCGAAACAGAGTGATACGGTCGGCGGCCATATCTTCGCCGGCCGCGACGATCCCGGCGAACAGTGCTTCGATTGCCGTCGATCGCGGACCAAAAGTGAGAACCAGCCGCGCCTCTGAACAGTCTGGATTGAGATCAATGATGCAGTCGCTGAGCGGCCCTAGATCGGGCGCATCTACATCATAGGAAATGTCGAGGGTGATTCTGATCGACGGGAGGTGTCCGAACACATCGGAGGCATCTGCGTCGGCCCGAAACGCAGCGAATGCTGTCCAAAAGCATTCATGACAGCCGAGGGAGAAATCCTCCAGCCGAAACGTCAGAGTCCGTTCGATAAGGAGCCGACGGAACAGCTCAGCTATTGAGGTCTTGCCGCTGTTGTTGCGGCCGACGATCAGCGTCGTCCGCTCTTCTAATCCTATCGCGACACTCCGCAGGAGTCTGAAATTTTCAATCTCTACATGCTTGATGCGCATTTAATTTTTCTCCCCATTCCCATGTCTATGAAGCCAGAGGATTTCAGATCAATAGACCGACGGCACAATGACATTATTTCGATTAGACCTCGATGACGATCTGCTGCGCGATCGCATTGTACAGATCGACTTCCATCTGCTCGGTCCGAATCGACACGATCAGGCTGTAACGAGCCGGCAGGTCGTAACGCTCCAGCGCGGGCCGCGTGCGCCACCATCCGGCCGATGGGTACACCGCAATGAAGCCTCGACTGGCGAGTTCGGCGGCAGTCCCCTCCCAAACATCCTGATGCAAGGAGCCTCGGTGGCGCTGCCGATCGCCCAAGTACCAATTTGGATCTTTTGGGTTGACCGGGTCGCCATCATCTTCCCGCTCAGCGGCGGCATTGACCCGTGCAACAAAGTCCTCCGTGGTCGCATCGAGCGGGCGCTGAACATCGAAACGCAAACGGTGCGACGGATAGTGGAACTTCGAAGCAGTACCGCGCGCGGAAGGATTAGGTTCAATGAAATACGACAGGGTGACGCGCATCTGCACCTTGGCGTTCTGCAACGCCTCCAATTGCTCTTTGGGCCACGGCAGCGCATGCAAGTTCATGTCGCGGCTCACGATCCCTTTCTTTTTGTCCTTCACATAGGGATGGACCAAATCTTCAACGACCAGGGTCAGCGAGTTGCTCGCGCTCCACTGCGCACGCTCCAGATCAGGCGTACCCCACCCGCAGTGGCGGATCAGGTCGACATAGTCGTTCTTGTTCACCGGCCGATGGACGGGCAGATACATCCCCCGCATCGCGTCGCTCCATTCGGCAGAGTGGACGATCAGGGCTCGAATCGTTTCCGGACGAAGTGCGGGATAAGCACTCATCAGCTGTGCCGCCATCCGTGCGCACAGGGCCGAAGCGGCGCTCGTCGCATTGGTCGTCGTCAGCAAGCGCTCGTCCGGGCGATGATGCGTGGTGAGCAAATTGAGGCTCGGCATGCCCGCAGCGCCGAACGCATCCCGACTGACATTGCCACCCTCTAACACCACGTCGGGCTTCAGTGGCCAAGCACCGTCCCAAGTCCGTGAGGTCGTGGTGTAGGGACTCAGCCCACCTTCCGCAGCAATGACCTCAACGGCAGCATCTTCGGTATCGATCTTTTCGGTACATGCACCCACGGTAATGGCGTTCCACGCCTGCCCAGGATCATGGACCAAGTTGGTTGACAAGCTGGCGGGATAGGCCATCCAGGCATCGTGCTGATTGGTATTTCCTGCCGATAGGATAAAGAGCCTGGGAAACTGTCCGGCCCCGTCAGCATCCGCCGCCAATCTATCCACAGCGGACGACCATGACGATGGACGGCCGCGATCGTGATAGTCCGAAGCGGTCACGGCCGATGTGAAGACGCGACGGCGCTGTGGCGCTGCAATCTCCGGGCGACTTACCCCTTCGGCGAACAAATAAGCATGATGCTTCGCAGTGCCTGGGTTAGCGCCATCATTTGGCGTGAGCTTGACCGACTCGATACGGTGCTGTGTGCGAAAAAGATCATTGGCCCCGAGCTTGTCTGTCAGGTCACCGTGTGCCACCAGACCGGCTAACCCGGTGCCGTGATTTGCCCGGTCATCCACACCCCACTCCGGTTCGACCGTATGCAGATCGCCGCCCGCCAACAAAGGGGCCAACAGGGGATGACCACGGTTGACCCCCGAGTCCAGAAGACAAACGTAGGGAACCTCATCACCATCGCCTGCAAATTGCGTGCGGTCCACCAGGTCATTCACCCATTGCCGCTGCTCGTCCACACCCATTCCATCAAAGAATTCAGCCGTATCCTTGGCCCTGCGCAGTTCCGCCACGCAGTTGAGCGTCATCACCGACGCGGAGAACAGCTCTTGTGAGCCGTACATCAGCAAGACCGTGCGTTCCGGAAAATTGGCCTGTGCAGGGCTAACGATACAACCGGCCAGCTCTGCGACCTTCTTAAAATCCGCCACCACATTCTGGCGTTGGCCAACTCCGCGCGCTGGAAGCCAGACCTCCCACCAGAATGCTGCGGCCGGGTCTGCGGGTAGCAGCGCGGGATCGTCCGTCCACAGGGCACGCAACTCCGCAACACGAATCGATGCAATGGTGTCGAGCAAGGGGCGGTGGTCGATGGCGTCGCCGTTCTTGTTCTTCTTTTCTTCGAGGTATGCAGTTACGTACCTCTCGAAATACGCCAACTGGCCATCGGGAACAAACACGTTGGCGAAAGTGATATCACCTTCCTTGCGAACACTAAGCAGTTCGATTTTCTTTGTGCTGTTGGCAAGACTCTCAAAGGCCAGCTCGACATCGGGTTGGCTGACAAACTGGATCTGCAAGCCCAGCCCGCCTTCCAGTCCTTGCTGCTGCTGCGCGGCGATCGTGGCGGCGGCAACCGGCTTCAATGCAGTGAGCTGGTTCTGAAGCGATTGGCCATGCTGTTGTCGAGGCAGTTCAGGCACGGCCTTGCGCCCACCCCCATTGGGTGTGTGCGCCGTGAACGCAAGCGGCTTGGCCGTGTTGTGCAGTACGAGGTGCGGACGCTTATCGTGAGGTTGATCCGGCATGGCTGGACATTGTCTTATTGTTATTTGCCAGCTTTTGGCTAAGCTGTCGGCGCTCCAGCAACGCAACGCTCAGGCGCTCTTGCGTGGTGCGTTCTTCGTCATGCATAACCGCTTCTTTAATCGCATCATCTACGGCGCGGCGGATCTCAGCGTAGCTGAGCCCTTCGGCTTTAGCGGCGAGTACCTTGAGCGGGAACGGCTTGGGTACGAAACCGCCCAAACGCGAGCGAATCAGTTCGCCCGCCTGCGCCACTGTCGGGAGGTGATATTCGATCATGTCGTCGAAACGACGGAACAAGGCGTGGTCTAGAATTTCCGGATGGTTGGTTGCGGCGATGATGAGACTGTTCGACTGGTCGTGCTCGATCATCTGCAGAAAGCTGTTGAGCACACGCCTAATCTCGCCGACATCGTTGGCTAGCCCACGCTGCGATCCGATCGCATCGAACTCATCAAAGAAATAGACCCCACGCACCTCGGCAATCGCATCGAAAACCTGACGCAGCTTCGCAGCGGTCTCGCCCATGAACTTGGTGATAAGCGCGTCCAACCGCACCAGGAACAAAGGAACGCCCAGCTCGCCGGCCAGCACCGATGCCGTCATCGTTTTGCCCGTACCGGGAGGCCCCACCAAAAGCAGTTTGCGACGCGGCGACAGGCCATGCTCACGAATACGCGCGAACAGGCGCTGCTCCTTCAAGATGCGGTGCAGTTGCTCCGAGGCCTGCACATCAAGCACCATGTCCGCAAGCCGATTCTTTGGGTAAGTAACACCGAGCAGATTGGCGAGTTCGCCGCGCGGTCGGGCAAGTGGAACCAGCTTGCCTGGTTCGCCCGGTACCACACGGGCCTTCGCTGCATCGATCATATCGCGCAGTTCTTCCGCCAGTTTTCCGTGCCCGACCTTGGCTTCGTGGGCGGCCACCTGCATGGCGACGGAATAAAACTGACCGTCATCCCGGCTGATATGGGACTTCACCAGAGCTTTCAATTGTTCCGCGCTAGCCATGCCATCCCTCCCTTGAAGTATGTGCGGAAGCACGTCCGAGGAAACTCTCCCCGTCGATGCCAAGCAGCGAGCCCTTCATGCGGCCACCGTAATGCCGGCGGAGTCGGTGCAGCGTGCAGGTCGAATCACTATCTCGACGTGCTGGTCGAGCGATACAAGCGCCTGCATTAGACGCTCAAGGGAAATGTTCTGGAGCTTATAGCGTCGAACCTGGGACACCTTGGGCTGCGTCATACCAATGATGGCGGCTACTTCGGTCTGGCTGAGGTTGCGCTGGTCGATCAGGTCATTGATCTTGACAGCGAGCACGGCCTTCGCGGACAACTCTTCTCCGCCGTCGATCCCCAGATCGACAAGCACGTTGTCCGTCCCTGTATGGTTTTCGCTGCTTCGCATCATGATCTCCGGCTTGACCCACGTGAGGCAACCATATATTTTGGTCGCGTTCAGAGCAATTGGCGCCCCTCGTGCCGTGAATTATATCCGTCCGGGTATAGCCTGACAAGCACAACGTGATTGACCATATGCAGGCGCGGACAACCTTGTTGTTCACCCAGACTAGCCGTTATAGCGTCGGTCAGGTAGAAAGCACCCGATGACGATTTGCCGTTCTAATTTTTCCGTATCGATATTCGACAAAACAGCAATATTTACTGTGCAGCGAATCCTGTTGGCTGATTCCGGGCGTCCCGGCGTTCCACCGTAGGGCTCGCGGGCGTTGCCCCGCGCCTCGTGCCGAGTCACGGCCATTCGGCATTGATCCCTGACGCCTCCGGCCCTTTGGGCCTGCGCGCTCCGCTTGCCGTAGAGGCAGTGGAGTGTGTGAGGTGGCCTTGCTGTTCCCTTCAACGTACCACGCCGTTCTCGCCGTCAAGGGCTGCGCGTGCCCTGCACGCTGGCGTCCATGCGGCCGTCTGCGACCCCTGACTGCTTGCGCTGCGCCGTGTTCCTCCGGTTCCAGGCAATTCCGCCCGATTCGGACTGGAGCACGATCATGTCGCAACTTACTCATTCTCTCGATTCTTCCCTTCTCGTTCGCGATGTCACGGGCGACTACCGTCCGGCCAATGCCGACGAGGTGTTGCAGGCAGCGCAGCATGTGCTCGCAAGACGGATGCACGACTGCGAAGCCCTGAACTCGCCGCAGGTGGTGCGCGACTTCCTGCGGGTGAAGCTGGGAGCGCTGGAGCACGAGGTGTTCGCCGTCATCCATCTGGACGCACAGAACCGTGTCATCGAATACGTCGAGATGTTTCGCGGCACGGTGAGCCAGACATCGGTGTATCCGCGCGAGGTGGTCAAGGAGTCCCTGGCCCGGAACAGCGCTGCGTTACTGCTGGTGCATAACCATCCGAGCGGTTCGATCCAACCGTCGCGCGCCGACGAGATGCTCACGCAGGCACTGAAGGCGGCACTGGCGCTGGTGGACGTGCGCGTGCTGGATCACTTGATCGTCGCTGGTGGCGACATTCTTTCTATGGCGGAACGCGGACTGTTGTAGCCCGAGGGGGCATCGCCCCCTTTTTTGCTGCGTCCTTGACGTCCAGTAAAGGCTGCGCGCTGCGCTTGCCTCCAGGGGTCGGCTGACGCCCACCCCGCCGCGCAAGCTTGGCGCCCCACAGGACCGCCGAACAGGCTGCGCCTGATCGGCCAGCACACAACGTCGATTGCGCGCTACGCGCTTTGCTTACCTCCAGCCAGGCGTGCTTGCAGCACGCAGTGGCGCTCGCCGCGTGGCGTGGGTTCTGCGCATCCCCAGGCCCTCGGCCGCTGATCGTCTTTCCCCAAGTGCATCGCTTTCTCCCGCGACCTTAGCCAGCGGTGCCTGGCCGTCAAGGCGCTCAGGGCCGTGTCCTCGCTGCGCTGTGGGCCGCACCAACCCTGCGCTTGTTTCCTTGACAGCCAGCCCCTCGCTGGCCCGGTTCTTCGCGGGCGATGAACTCAGGAAAGACGGCGGCAAACAGGGACCGGCTCAGGTCTCTGCGCCGAACCCACCAAAGCCAAATACCGGGCTCTGAATCTTGGAATCCGGTCAGCTTTGAAACCACAGCCTCAATCTTTGGAGAAAAACCATGCAACTCAGTTTCCGTTTCGCTTCCCGCTCGCCGATGCTGCGCACCGATCATCCGCTGTCAGATGATCAGATTCGCGCCGTGGCCCCGTCCATCTTTGCCGAGGACAAGCACGAAAGCCGCTCAGACCGTTACCGCTACATTGCGACCGGGGCGGTGCTGTCCGAACTGCGCAAGGAAGGATTCCAGCCCTTCATGGTGTGCCAGACCCGCGTGCGTGACGAAGGCAAGCGCGAACACACCAAACACATGGTGCGGCTGCGCCATGCCAACCAGATCAACGGCGCAGAGGCCAACGAAATCATTCTGCTGAACTCACACGACGGCACCAGCAGCTATCAAATGTTGGCGGGCCTGTTCAGATTCGTCTGTAAAAACGGTTTGGTATGCGGCGACACCGTGGCCGATCTGCGCATTCCGCACAAAGGCGATGTGGTCGGGCAAGTGATCGAGGGTGCGTATGACGTGCTGGACGGTTTCGATCTGGTGCGTGAACGCCGTGACGAAATGTGCGCTATCACGCTTAACCGGGGCGAGGCCGAGGTGTTCGCCCATGCGGCGCTGTCCCTCAAATACGACGACCCGGCCACGCCTGCACCCATCACCGAGTTACAGCTATTGATGCCGCGCCGCCGCGATGATGACCGACCCGACTTGTGGAGCGCCTATAACCGCGTGCAAGAAAACCTGACGCAAGGCGGGCTTCAGGGACGTAATGCCACCGGGCGCAAACACAGCACCCGGCCAATTCAAGGCATTGACCAGAACGTGAAGATCAACCGGGCATTGTGGATGCTGGCCGAAGGCATGAAGCGGCTCAAGGCTTGACCAGTTGAATCAGCGAGGGGGCGCAACGCCCCCTCGACACCAAAGGCAAAGCAGCGGGCGCCATGCCGGGCCGCCGCGCGCCCATCCGTTTCGTCTGGGCGCGCGGCGGCGATCGCTACGCGAGCGCTTGATGGCTGCAAGTGTTCGCCATCAATGGCAAGGGCATTCAGTCTATGCAGGCTTGATGCTCCGCATGGGTGCGAATTCTACTCAAATCCGCCCCCTGTTCTAATCCCAAACTCGCCACTAATAATCATCCAAAGTCGGCCACTTGTTCTACTGCAAAGTCGGCCACCGATTCCACCGACTTACCGCCATGTACATCCGGCGGTTCACGACACTCTCCAGGCATTCGCACAACTTGCTGACGTCTGACCGCTTAGTGAGCATGAAGGAGCCGTTCAGAAAAATCTTTCGTCGGTCAGCAGCTCGGCCAAAGCAGTCGGTGGAACTTGCACAGTTCAATGACTGGAGTTGTGCGGATCCGGTTCACTCGGCGCCGAGCAGGGTGGCGAATGCCCCATCGTTTACCAAATGGGGAGCGTGACATCAGCGAACATCGTGATGTGGGCATAGGCTTTGCACATAAACGTTACCCGCTTTTCAGTCGACTTACTTTACGATGCATCAGTCTACAGCCGGGACCCTTTTCATGGATGGGCAACATATCAATGAGGGACCGTTCTGGGTATCCCTGCGGCCAGCAGCGCGGCGTATTGCTCGGCAATGAGAGGCAGGCTGAAGAAATAGCCTTGCCCCTCTTCGCAATTGCGCGCCTTCAAGAAGGCCAGTTGCACCTGTTCTTCCACGCCTTCGGCGACCACCCGTTGTTTGAGGCTGGTGCCCATGGCGATGACGGCGCTGACGATGATGCCATTGCCTTGAGGGGAAGCAATGTCCTGCACGAATGACTGGTCGATTTTAAGGACATCGATCGGAAATTGATGCAGATAGCTCAAACTGGAATAGCCGGTGCCGAAGTCATCCACCGCCAGCTGCACCCCCATATTTTTGAGCCGCAGAAGTATCGCAGTGCTGGACTCGGCATCGCGCATCAACACACTTTCGGTAATTTCCAGCTGCAGGCAGCGCGCCGGTAGCCCGGTCTCGTTCAGGATAGCGTGAACGCCTTCCACGAAATCCTTATGGCGGAATTCCAGGGCGGAGATATTGACGGCAATCGAACCGGGCTTCAATCCGGCTTCTTCCCAGCGCTTGGCTTGTGCACAGGCTTCACGCAACACCCAGCGCCCGATCGGCACAATCAGGCCGCACTCTTCCGCGATCGTCACGAAGCGATCAGGCAACACCATGCCCCACTGCGGATGCATCCAACACAGCAAGGCTTCGGCGCCGGTAATCATCCCTGTATCCAGATTGACCTTGGGCTGGAAATGCAGCACGAATTCCTCGCGCTCCAGCGCTTGTCGCAAATGGGTTTCGATGACTTGGCGCTCGACTACGCGCACATTCATCTCGCTTTTGAAGAACTGGTAGTTGTTGCGGCCTTTTTCCTTGGCCTGGTACATCGCGGTATCTGCATTTTTGATCAACGTTTCCGCATTCTGGGCATCCGCGGGATAAACGCTGATGCCGATGCTGGTCGTCACATGCAGCTCATGCCCGGCAACGGAATGCGGCACAGCCAGCGCAGCGAGTATCTTGTCGGCAGTCAAGGCAGCGCCTTCCGCATACTTGTCTTCCGACAGCAGCACTACGAATTCATCGCCGCCCTGCCGGCTGACCGTATCGGAACTGCGCACGCAAGCACACAGGCGTTGCGCCACGGATTGCAGCAGCTGGTCGCCGACAGCGTGGCCGAGCGAATCGTTGATGTACTTGAAATTGTCCAGGTCCAGGAACAGCACGGCGAGCGTCGTGCCGTGCCGTGCCGCCAGTACGGCCGCCTGCGCGATGCGGTCGTTCAGCAGCACGCGGTTGGGCAAATTAGTCAGGAAATCGTGTTGCGCCAGATGCGCCATTTTCGTGGCCATCGCCTCTGCTGCCGTGATGTCGTGGAACACAATTACCGCACCGGCAATCTTTCCATTTAAGTCGTGGATAGGCGCGGAGGAATCTTCTATCGCCACTTTGCTGCCATCACGCCGGACCAGGATCGTACCCGCAACCAATCCCATTGGTTTGTCTTGCTGCAATACCACTTCGACCGAATTGGGCTCGGGTTTGCCCGTCGCGCCATTGATGATTTGCATCACCTCGCTGATGGGATGCCCACGGGCTTCTTCCTTCAACCATCCTGTCATGTGTTCCGCAGCAACGTTCAGATAGTCGACATTGCCCGACATATCGGTGCCGATGACTGCGTCGCTGATCGAGTTGAGGGTGATTTCGGCACGCGCTTTTTCCAGATAGAGCATTTCCTCGACGGCCTTGCGCTGGATGACGTTGCGCAGCGATTGCGGTACCAGATAGCTTCCAAAGTGACCTTTCGACAGATAGCCTTGCGAGCCGCGCTGCACCGCTTCCGTTGCGAGCGCTTCGTCCTCCTCTGCACTGAGCGTCAAGATCGGCGTCTGGGGCGCGGCGCCGAACAGCGTGTCGAATGTTTCGATACCTTGGCTGTCGGACAGCGACAAATCCACCAAAATCGCGTCAATACCCCCTGCGCGCAGCCGCTCTAGTGCGTCAGAGAGCCGCGTAACCCATTCGATATCGAATGGGCCGTCTTTCGCCTTGTGGAGCACATCCTCCAATGTTTTAGCATCGGTGGCATCACCCGTGATAATCAGAATCTGATTCGCCATAACACTCCTCCTCTGATCATTCTTTGATCAACTTTGCGTCGCGCCAAACCAATGCCTCCGCAACGCGTAAAGATGGGAATGTAAACTGGTTACTTGCCTGCAACGGCGAGGTCAGACGTGTCCACGCTCTTCACACCTTCAACGCCTTGAGCGATGTCCTTCACGTGATCGATGGCATCCTGGTTTGGCAACGCCCCCTTGAGAGCCACCATGCCGTCAATCGTCGTCACACTCACTTCGAAGCCTTTACTTAAGCTGTCAGCGAGAATCTCGGATTTCACCTTGGTGGTGATCCAACTATCGGATACGGCCTGTTTTGTCTTCGACACCGTTTTGCTGCTCCCGGGCGTACTCAGATTGTTATCGACGCTCTTGACGCCCTCGACCGATTTTGCAGCCGTCTCAGCTGCAGACTTTGCATCCGAACTGCTCGCCGAGCCTTTGAGCGTGACCACGCCATTGGTGGTTGTCACCCTGATTTTGGACTTCTTGAGGCTGCCTTCGCCCATCAGCGTGGCTTTTACCTTGGCAGTGATAGCGGTGTCGGTGATCATTGCACCCACGCCGTCGCTATGTGCTTGCGGTTTGGATGCGTCATCGGAAGCCGCACCAGCCGAGCCAATGCCAAATCCGAATACCAGACTGGTGGCGATCAGCGTGTTGCAAAATGCGTTTTTACAAAATGCGATCATATTTTTCATGGCGCTACTCCTGTTTGTAGTGTGCACGACTGTCTTTACGAACGAAATGTTCATAATGGCAGCCTGCTCGCGAGCGCTGGGCCTTGTCGGTGCGGTATCGTACATAGCTACCTGCCTCATGCCGCAGCGTTCTGCGGCATGACAGGACACCCCATCGGGGGCACTACTTGCGAACGAACAACAGCGCAGCCCCCGCCACGATAGCCGCCAACCCGGCCCAGATCTGGATGGCCTTATGCGGATGGCGCGCTGTATCAGGTCTACACGAGTCCGGGCCGCGTCACTGTCATCGCCTTGCAGCAAGGTGAAGAACTGGTGACGGTCTCGGCCGGTGACACTGTGCGCTGGATCGTCGGCGACACAGCCAGCGGTGCGGGCACCAGCCTGCGTGTGAACATTCTCGTGAAGCCAACACGCATCGGGCTGAAGACTAATCTGGTCATCTCGACCAATCGCCGCACGTACCTGCTTGAACTGTCTTCGACGCCGCAGGCGTGGATGGCATCCGCATCATGGGACTACCCGAAGGACCGCCTGCTGGCCTTGCAGAAGCAGGCGCAGCAAGCTCAAGCCTCTGCACCGGTGGACTCGGGCTTGTCGCTGGAGCAGATCAAGTTCCGCTACGCGATTTCCGGCGACAGCCCACCGTGGAAGCCGCTGCGCGCCTTCGGCGACGGCGAACGGGTCTACATCCAGTTCCCCGCCGGCATCGCGCAGGGCGAGTTGCCGCCGCTGTTCGTGATCGGGCCGCAGGGCGATGGCCAACTCGTGAACTACCGCTTCCGCTCGCCCTACTATGTGGTGGATCGGTTGTTCGGTGCGGCAGAGTTGCGGCTGGGCGCTGACAAGGCCGCCGTGGTTCGCATCGAGCGCACCGATGGCGTGGGCAGCACGGCACGGAGGCATTGAGCATGAGCACGCCCGCCACGCCGCAAACACCACCAACCGGGCCGAATAAGGCCGACCCGGACACATTGGCCCTGCGCGCTTCGCCGCGCCCAGTCACGCGGCTCAATCGGCGCATGCTGGCGGTGTTTGCAGGGGCGCTCGGCATCGTCATCCTGGGTTCCACGCTCTGGTCCTTGCAACCGCACAAGCGCGAGCGCAACCCGGCCACCGAGCTGTACAACGTGGATCGCGTCTCGCGGGCCGAGAGCCTCGACCAATTGCCCAAGGATTATTCCAAGGTGCCGGTGGCTGCCAAGCCAGTGCCCGTTTTGGGCGAGCCATTGCCGGGCGACCTGGGGCCAGCCATAGTTGCGCAGCGTAATGCGGGGGCGCCCGCGCAGACTGGGCGCATTGCGCAGCCAGGTGATGCCGAGGAGGCAGCACGCTCGGGGGTTTTCTTTCGCAGCGGTGCGGTAAAAGCAGCACCGTCACCCACTGCGAGTACGGCCATGCCCGAGCCGGTATCGGGCAACCAGCCATTCAATCCGATGGCCCCTGCGGTCGCATCGGCACAGCCGACCGACCCGACAGCGGTGCAAAACCGGCAGGATCAGAAACAAGCCTTCGTCGCCAATGGCAGCCCAGCCAACGATGGCGCGACTCGCAATCCGGCCAGCTTGCAATTGCCAGCCTCTCCCTATCAGGTAATGGCGGGCACTATCATTCCGGCAGCGCTGGTGACGGGTATCAATTCCGACCTGCCGGGACAGGTCATCGCCAACGTCACCGAGGCGGTCTACGACACGGCCACGGGTCGCTTCCTGCTGATTCCGCAGGGCTCGCGCCTGATCGGCCGCTACGACAGCCAGGTGTCATTCGGCCAGCGGCGCGTGTTACTCGTGTGGACGCGGTTGATCCTGCCCGATACCTCATCCATTTCGCTCGACCGCCTGCCCGGCATCGACCCGGCGGGTTATGCCGGACTGGAAGATGGCGTCGATTGGCATTGGGATCGCATCCTCGCCGGTGCTGCGTTGTCCACGCTGCTCGGAGTCGGTGCCGAATTGGCTGCGCCTGATCGCACCGGCAGCGATAGCAAGATCATCATCGCCACGCGCCAGAGCGGGCAGGACACAGTGAACCAGGTCGGTCAGGAGATCACCAAACGCAATGTGAGCATCCAGCCGACGCTCACTATCCGGCCCGGCTTGCCGATGCGGGTCATGGTGAACAAGGATCTGATCCTGCGGCCGTATCAGCCGCTGTTCTTCCAGAGGGGATCGTCGCAATGAGCGTGTCCGCCAACAAGCTGCGGCTGGGGCCGCTGCCCAAGACCGAGACCGTCAAGGTCACCATTGCGCTCGCCACGACGTTGAAGGCCGACTTGGAGCGCTACGCCGCGCTGCATGCGCAGACCTACGGCGAGCCGATTGATGCCGCCACGCTGATCCCGCACATGCTTGAAGCGTTCATGGCGCGGGATCGGGGATTCAAGCGGGCAGCGCCACCGCGTACCGCCGCTGCGCAGAAAAATGAAAAAACCGTCCCTGGTTGAACAAGGACGGCTCTTTAAATTGGTGCCCGAGGCCGGAATCGAACCGGCACGACCCTTTCGAGTCGAGGGATTTTCTTAACACTTCGGCTTTCGCCGCCAGCGTGAACGCTGTTCGTGGTCTGGAGCACGCCTTCACCATAGTCTCTCGACTTTAGGTGCCCGCCGTCTGCTCTCTACACCTTCCCGCGAATCTTTCGATCCGGGGCTTGGCTCGGTGTTGGCTCGGATGCTTGCAGCATCCAGGGCGTTCGCCGAATTTGACGGGCTTCACCTCCGAGGTTTCCCCTGGAGGGCTCAAATTGCTTCAAGTCCCTTGTGTCTACCAATTTCACCACTCGGGCTAACTTGGCTCGTTGCCGAACCGATGTTTCGCCTAGCTACGCTAGGCTTGTTTCAACTATACGCCTCCTCTTGGCTCCTAAATGACACCTAGTAGCCAGAGGGCCGTGGGTGCCATTTGCACAAAAGCCCTGGAAACCAGCGCCAGTTCAAGCTTTACTTCCACATCCCCGATGAGAAAAAAACTTGACAAAGGGGATTTTAAGTCCCTTGTGTCTACCAATTTCACCACCCGGGCGGATGGAACTACCAGAAAATCGTTACAGGAGATGCAACAGAAATTTTCTATCTGCTTACTGAATTGCGGGGCGTATTCTAACACTTACTCGGCAAGTTTTAGCAGAGTTGCTCGCAAAGAAATCGTCAGCCAGGGGATTTTTGGAATTATCCTGAAAACTGCAATTTAACCGACAACCTGGTTGCTCAGGAACACAAAAAAGCGGAAACATTAACATGGCAGTTAATGTTTCCGCACTTTCTTACGGATACCCGCAAAGCTTTATTTAACAGCTTCTCTGACTATCATCCAACGATTGTCAATACGCTCGAATTGCAACTGCTTGGTTACGCTATCGCTATAGCCTGGCGCGACATACAGCTGAGTGAATTCAGCGCTCGCTTTATCACCTTCGATATTGACTTTGATATTTCGCAGTGTAATTTTAATTTTACTGGAACCGGGCAAGCGTTCTTTACGCTGTGTCAACCAAGCCTCCCTGCTCTGCTGATTCTCTGGCACAAATTTGTCCGCATAAATTTTTTAACGGCATCCCGCAAGCTATGGGCCAACCAAAATAACATCTCGTCGTGTTGGATGCTATTCTGACTGAATCTTTAACATAGCCTCTGACGGATACACATCAGTAACTCAGTGCAGCAGCATACGCGATTAATATCCTATCGCCCTTTTAATAAGCGAGCCCATCATGAATACTGAAAACCAGCCCGCAGCAAGCCATCCCAATCTTCCAGTCGACATATCAGGCGCTACACTGCCGCCATCGCCATCAGACTTGGCAGTAGAAGCGCGCGGTCTGGCGCTACGCATCATCGCCACAGTCGCATTGATATATGCATTGGATTGGGCACAGAGCTTAGTAATATCCCTGTTGCTGGGGATACTCCTGGCCTACACCCTCACCCCCCTTGTCGAGTGGCTGGTGAAAATGAGAATACCGCGCATGGTGGGGGCTACCGTCGTTATGGCAATTATCATATGGGCCATAGTGTTTGGCGCGTACTCCCTGCGCAACCAGATACAGTCCATCATCACCCAGTTACCCGAGGCAGCCAACAAGCTTTCTGCTGAGGCCTTGCGTATGCAGAAAGGTCCCCTGAGCAATATCCAAAAAATGCAAAATGCGGCTACTACCGTGGAAAAAGCCACGAGCGCAGTGGCAGGCACTCCACCGGGCCAGCGCGCCAGGCACGTTGTCATTGACTCCAGTCCTTTCAAAGTTGGCACTTTTCTCTGGTCGGGCTCCAGGGGGGTTTTGGTGTTTGCCGGTCAGGCCATGATGGTGATTTTTCTGGCCTATTTTCTTTTGCTGTCGGGAGATATCTTTAAACGCAAGCTGGTAAGGCTTGCCGGACCATCGTTATCAAGGAAAAAAATTACTGTAAATATTCTCGATGACATCAATAATTCCATCCAGGACTACATGTTCATGCTGCTACTCACCAATGCGCTGGTAGGTGTACTCACCTGGGGTGCACTGAGCTGGCTTGGTCTGGAAAACGCGGGCGCATGGGCGGTCGCTGCCGCCCTGCTACATCTTATCCCCTACTTCGGCCCTCTAATCACGGCAATGGCCACGGGAATGGCGGCTTTCCTGCAGTTTGATTCCTTACTTATGGCCGTGTCGGTAGGCGGCATATCGCTCGTAATTGCCACTTTCATCGGTATCTTCGTGACTACCTGGCTGACAGGCAGAATCGCCAAAATGAATGCAGCAGCAGTGTTTGTCTCGCTGCTGTTCTGGACATGGCTATGGGGAATATGGGGCATGCTGCTGAGCATCCCCATCATAGTCATCATCAAGGTGGTTTCACAGCACATCGAAGAGTTGCATCCGATAGCAGAATTGCTCGGCAATAATAAAAGTAGCCCGATCCCCAAATAACCGGCGATGACAGCATTGGGAAGATAAGAACCCCAAGTGCTGAGGTTGGCAATGAATACCCGATCTATTTTCAGCGTATCGATGAGGTAGCATGCAGGCGATTTAAGCCGGAGTAGCCAGGGCCATAATCATCCAGTGCGAGACTGCAACCCGAGGCAATCAGTTTGTTCAAATTCAGAAGCGCTATTTCTGGACGTTCAATAATGGCTGTTTCCAACAGCTCCAAGTTTAGTTCTGCAGTTGGCAGATCATGGCGGTCAACAATGAACTCTACTTTCTCCGTCTACATCTCACTACTTAATTGATCCGCAGTCAAATTAGCGCTGACAAAGAGCGCATCAAAACCCGTATACTTCCTTAAACATACATATTCCTGTATTGGATTAATTACAGATGCACCGTTCGTTGTATCTAACAGTTAGATAGCGACAGCAAAACCCGCGCCATATAAATTAACCCTCTGTATTACCTTACTCCCGCCTTAAAGTTTGGCACTTTAAAAAGCACCACTTTTAGAGTAGATTCATTTTTGTCCTGAGCAATTATATTTGGCGGCATACACTCAGCCCTGATTCATTTAAGCATTGGATAATACCGCCGGAAGCACGCATACCCGAGAAATTCCGAAAGAGGCTCAATATGGAAATGCATCCCGAACCTGATTTGACCATACTTACCACTTGCCCTCGCGATTGTTACGACAGCTGTGGCATTGTCGTCACCAAGAAACATGATGTCGTTATCAAGATCAAGGGGGATCCGAATCATCCAGTGAGCCGAGGGAAACTTTGTAAAAAATGCTCTATCGCCTATAACCACGAACTGATAGATCACAACGTACGTGTTACTCAACCTTTGCGCAGAATTGGCCCTAAGGGTCAGGGACAGTTTGAACCAGTATCGTGGGAAGATGCATGTTTGGAAATAGCCACTCGATTAAATAACATTGCAGCATCAGTCGGTCCCCAAGCTATATTCAATGCCCACTACACCGGCACTATTTCATTGCTTGCCTTTCTATTTCCATTACGTTTCTTTAACAAACTTGGTGCCACTGAAGTCAATCCTGACACAATTTGCAACATGGCGGGCCATGTCGCGCTCAATTATGTTTATGGGGCATCATTGAATGGATTTGACCCGCGAACGGTCGATGCGACGCAATGTATTCTGGTGTGGGGGACAAACCCGTCAATATCTGGTCCGCATGTCGATGAGCATTGGTTGGGTAATGCTAAGGCCAAGGTGGTAGTGATAGATCCGGTACGAACTGAAACAGCAGAAAAAGCAGATATTCATCTGCAACTGTTTCCAGGAAGTGACGCAGCACTAGCATATGCCATACTGCATGTCGTCCATCGTGAGGGCATGATAGCCCACGAATTTGTTACAGCCTATACCCTCGGGTGGGAAGAGATTGAGCCAGTCCTGGCAGATTGTACTCCGGCATGGGGTGAGTCTATGACCGGCGTACCTGCAGCCTTAATAGAAGAGGTGGCAGTGCTCTATGCTCAAGGGCCCTCTCTTTTGTGGCTTGGCCAAGCCCTGCAACGTCAGCCCAGCGGAGGCAACATCATGCGTGCTTGTGCTTTGCTGCCTGCCTTGACAGGCAATCTAGCAAAAGCAGGTGCTGGTTTTCTTTATCTGAACTGGGATCTGCCACAACGGCATATAGACGATGCCTATCTGACGGCACCTCATCTTTCCGCGGGAACGCCGCCGCGCATCAGTCACATGGACCTCGCGGCCAACCTTGAAGATGCAACAAAAAGCAGGGCGTTGCTGGCCTGGAATATCAACATTGCCGCATCCAGCCCAGAACAGGAACGGCTTAGAAATGCCTTGATGCGTGAAGATCTATTGACTGTAGTAGCAGATTTGTTTCTAACTGATACTGCGGATTATGCAGACTTTGTACTGCCGGCCGCCAGTTTTTTAGAGTTTGATGACCTAGTGGCAGGATATTTTTACTTAACCCTGTCTGCGCAAGTTAAAGCGATGGAGCCGATTGGGCAGGCTTTGCCTAATCAGGAGATTTTCAGACGCCTGGCCAGAGCAATGGGCTACACAGAACCCGAGTTGTATGAAAGCGATGCAGATATCTTGGAATCTTTGATGCAAAAAGCTGATCTTGGCGAGACGTTCGGCTCACTGGCTGCCAAGGGCACTATACCTGTCCCTGCAGAGCCTTGTATACAATTCGCTAATCATGTTTTTAATACCCCATCCGGCCGCATAGAACTGGCATCTTCAGCCGCAGAGCAAAGTGGCTATCCGCGTATCCCCTTGCCCCTTGCAGACGACAGAGCTAAAGATGGTTTACTTCGTTTGCTGTCACCCGCTTCCGCATGGACTTCAAACAGTGCGTTTGGCAATGTGTCAAAAATCCGGATGCACGCAGAAAACGCCATCATCCTTATGCACCCGGATGATGCTGCCGATCGCGCCTTAAACACAGGAGATCAGGTACGCGTAGCGAATCAGACAGGTCAATTAGTCGTAAATCTTGCAATATCTGATAGCCTTCCTCGTGGTGTAGTCTTAATGCCCAAAGGCCGCTGGCCAAAATACGAACCTTCGCGGGCGAATATCAATGTTCTAAATCCAGGAATCAAGTCAGACATGGGCGAGAACAGCGCAGTCCATGGCATTGAGGTAGAGGTTCTTTTATACGAAAAAACAGAATAGTCTTTGATTTACTGGCAATAGGATGGGGAGGCGGTTCATGACGACGCTGCGCTGCCCAGTAAACGATCCTGGCTCGGATTAAACCGCGTTGCTTTAGCTAGCTATATGGCGGTGAAGGCCGCCATGATCTTAGTCCTTGCGATCTTAGCCGTCCCGCAAATACCCAGCGGGCACAAAGGCCAGGATGCGCACAATTCAAAACGCCTTTAGCCTAAATCCACCTGGACGTGGTGCTCCCGACGGTCGTCCACAAGGGGGATACTGCCTTGCGATCGCACTATCCCATCCACACCGGCTCCATTTACCACGGCACCATTTATTTCGACACCGTCCACCATCACGCGGATCACATGCTCTGGCTTTTCACCGATGCGCTTGACTGTGATGTGGTAGTAGGTCTCGCGATAGCGGTAACGGATTTTGTACGATCCCCAATGAGCCGGAATACACGGTGCAATGCGCAGGCGGTCAACTTCCAGATGCAGGCCCAGTAGTGTTTCCACGATCAGCCTATACGCCCAGCCCGCCGCCCCGGTGTACCAAGTCCAGCCGCCCCGACCAGTGTGTGGCGGCGCAACGTAAATATCCGCACACATCACGTACGGCTCAACCTTGTAGCGCTCCATATCCTCCGGTCTACTACTGTGATTGACGGGATTAAGCATGGCGAACAATTCCCACGTTCGCTCCCTGGCACCCAACATGGCAAACGCCATCGTGGTCCAAATCGCGGCATGGGTATATTGGCCACCGTTCTCGCGGACACCGGGCACATAGCCCTTGATATAACCGGGCTCAAGGTCTGATTTATCGAAGGGCGGGGCGAGTAATTGGATTAACTGCGCATCGCGATGCACCAAGCGCTTGTCTACCGCTTCCATCGCCTGACGGGCTCGCACGGGATCGCCGCCGCCTGAAATAACCGCCCAACTCTGGCTGATCGAATCGATTTGGCATTCGTCATTGCCGGACGAGCCCAGGGGTGTGCCATCATCGAAATATGCGCGCCGATACCAATCGCCGTCCCAGGCATTGGCCTCGATGTTGTTGCGCAACAGTGCAGCCTGCCCCGTACAAACCTCGGCAAAGGCCTTGTCGTCTCGGCCACGAGCCAGGTCCGCAAACAGCTGGAGGTTATCGTACAGGAACCATGCCAACCAAACGCTCTCGCCCTCACCATCACGGCCGACGAGATTCATGCCATCGTTCCAATCGCCGCAGCCGATCAGCGGTAATTGATGTTTGCCAAAGCGTAAACCATGTTTGATTGAACGCACGCAATGTTCATAGAGGCTTGCCTCTGTAGCCGAGCGTTGCGGTTGGTCGTAGTAAGCCTCCTCTTCCGGATTCAATTCGCGGCCCTCCAGGAAATGTACAGACTCGTCGAGCACTCCCGTATCTCCGGTCGCCAGCACATAACGACAGGTTGCATACGGCAGCCACAGATAGTCATCGGAGAAATGTGTGCGCACGCCCTGCCCATTGGGCGGATGCCACCAGTGCTGCACGTCACCCTGCGGGAACTGGCGCTCGGCGCAACGGATCAACTGCTCGCGGGCAAGCCACGGTGTCGCATGAATCAATGCCATGGTGTCCTGCAATTGATCGCGGAAACCATAAGCACCGCCGGACTGATAATATCCGCTACGCCCCCAGACCCTGCAGGACAGCGTCTGGTAGACCAGCCAGCCGTTGGCCAGTACGTCCAGCGCAGGATCCGGCGTCTCTACGTGCACCGCATCCAAAATGCGGTTCCAGTGCTCCCACACCGCTTCCAATGCCTCCCGAGCGCCAGCCGGCCCGCCGAAGCGCCGGATGAAATGTTGCGCTTCGGCAGCGTTGTGAGCCGCGCCGAACACGAACACGATCTCGCGCTCCTGCCCTTCTGCCAGTTCGATCTTGGTCTGTATCGCGGCGCATGGGTCAAGACCCGCACCTGTCTTGCCGGATAACCGCTTATGGTGCATAGCCGCCGGGTTGGCCAGTGAGCCGTTACGGCCAAGGAACTCTGTACGGTTTCCGCTCATCGTACGCTCTAGCTCGCTGACCTGCGCGAAGACGACGCGGTTGGCGCATCCGCGGCCGTAAGCATTGCGGGCAAACAGCGCCCCGCTATGCAGATCCGTCTCGGTAACGATGTGCATCTGATTGTAGTGTCGCCATTCACCGAGCACCAGTTCCCAATACCCCGTCAGCGACAATCGACGCGGGCGCCTCGAATGGTTGCGCAGCTTCACCACCACGAACTTCACCGGAGCATCCATGGCGACGTAAGTGAACAGTTCTGAAGCAATACCGGCTTCATCATGCTCGAACACGCTGTAGCCAAAGCCGTGCCGGCACACATACCCGGACCGGCCGCGGGCGGGCAACGGCGTCGGCGACCAGAACGCACCCGTTTCCTCGTCGCGAATGTAGTGCGCCTCACCGCTGCTGTCGCTGATCGGATCATTGTGCCAGGTGGTCAGCCGGAATTCGTGTGCATTCTCCACCCAGGTATACGCGCTCCCGCTCTCGCTGACGACCGTGCCAATGTGCGGGCTGGCAATGACATTGACCCACGGCGCCGGCGTGCTCTGCCCAGGCTCAAGTGTGATAACGTATTCGCGCCCGTCGGACGTGAAGCCCCCCAGACCATTGTAGAAAATGCGTTCACGCGCCGGCAGCGGCTGGGCATGTCCAGCTCCCGGTTGCAGCAATGGCTCCAGACGATCCGATACACGTTCTGCCGACACGCGGCGTTCTACCTGCGCGACCAATGTCTCGGTGGTATCGGTGAACACGACGCGGGCGACCGTCTGGAACAATACCCGCTCATCTTCGGACAGATCTTCGGCACGCCGCACAAAGACTCCGCCCGGTTTGTCGATCATTTGCACTTCGGGGCCCGCGTTGATCAGCCCCATGATCAGGTCCTGCAGCACCGCCCGGTAGCCCGAGAAATCCTCGTTTACAATCACCAGATCCACTGTCAAGCCCTTCTTCCGCCAATAAGCATGGGCTTGCAGCACCTGTTTTACCAGGTCGATGCGGTTCAGGTCGCCGATACGTAGCAGGATTATTGGCAGATCGCCCGAGACGGCAAAGCGCCACAGCCCGGACTGACCAAGCTGGTTACGAGCAGTGACGCTGGGCGCGGCGCGGCGTAAGGCATTGACATAAATGACGGAGGTGGCCAGTCGGCCATAGACCTGTGCATCGGCTTCAGTTATGTTGAGGTGGCGCAGCACCTCCTGGCTCTGGAACCATGCCATTTCAAAGGCACGCTCAACGAAGTGCCGGTCACAATACTTATCTAGCAAAGCCAATGCCGCCTCGCGCGTGTCCGCGACACCGGAGATGATCTGCACGGTCGTCGATGCGTCGGGTGACAAGGTGATGGTGCGGCGGATCGCCACGATGGGATCAAGCACCGAACCCTCCGTGTTTGACAGCGTCAATGGGCTATCACTGCTATCCAGTACCACGGGGTTGACTGCCGTTCGACCGCGCCCGATAAATTTGGCGCGGTCAGTCTCGTAAGACGGCTCACCGGCATTAGCACCAGGTGCTGCCATCAGGTGAAACATCCACGGCACCTGCTCTCCCGGCGTGCGCCGCCGCCGCGTGCAGAGAATCGCCTGCCGGTCGGGCAGGATTTCAGTCTGCACGAATAAATTACTGAAAGCACGATGTGCCAAGTCGGCATTCAACGACGCCAATACGATCTCCGCGTAGCTCGTCACCTCAATATTACGGGTACGGGGCGACAGGTTGGTAAGCGTGACACGGCGGATCTCGACGTCGTCTTCAGGTGAAACGCTGATCTCTGTGTGCGCTTCAATCGTCTGATCGCGCCGCCGGTATTCAGCACGCGCCTGCACGAAAATAGCCTCGTAGTGATCTGCCTGGCGCAACGTCGGTTGATACGCAGTTGACCAATAGCGCCCCGTGTCGCGGTCACGCAAGTAAATGAATGTGCCCCAGCAATCGGCAGTGGCATCCTCGCGCCAACGGGTGACGGCCAGGTCGCGCCAGCGGCTGTAACCGCCACCGGCATTGGTCGCCATAACGTGGTAGCTGCCGTTGGACAACAAGTGAACTTCAGGTATCTGCGTGTTCGGGTCGGTAAACAAGCGCATGACCGCGTCTGCTTCCGCGACGGGCGGTCGCGCGACGGCGCTCACTTCAGCAGCGTGCGGGTGTAAGGTAGCCCCCTTCTTCGGCACACGCTCTTGCAGGAGCAGCTCTGTGGCCTTTATTACAGGCACGGACATGAATCGGCGCTGCATCGGCTGGTTGAGCAGCACATGCTCAAAAGCCAGCAGGCTCATGCCCTGATGATGCGCCATGAACGTACGCACGACGGCGTGATTCTTACCCCTGGGCACACGCGCAGGCGTGTAATCGATCGCCTCATAGAACCCATAGATGCCAAGGAAACCATTAGCGGCTAGTGCCTGCAAATTGCGGCAAGCTTCCCGGGGCATCACCGTCAGTGCTAGTGCGCTAGCGTAAGGAGCGATGACCAGGTCGTCTCCCAGCCCGCGCTTGAAGCCCAGCCCGGGCACGCCGAAAGCCCGATACTGATAGACTTGATGCATGTCGGTAGCGTTGTAGCAGGACTCGGAAATGCCCCATGGCACAGCGCGTTGCCGGCCGTATTCGATCTGGCGCGACACCACGGTCTTGCATGTATGTTCCAGCAAGGTATTTTCAAAACCTGGCATGATCAGCCGCGGCATGAGGTACTCGAACATCGAGCCGCTCCACGAAATCAGGCTCACATTACCGCCATGGCTGGTCAGCAGGCGACTGAGCGAGAACCAATGCTGCTGCGGTACCTGCCCCTGCGCGATGAGCAGGAAACTGGCCAGGCGCGCTTCTGATGCCAGCAGATCGTAGCAGGCGGGATCGCGGTGCCGTTCGCCCACGTCATAACCTATGCTCAGCAAGTCGCACGACGTATCGTAGAGAAATTCAAAATCCATCTCCGCCAGTGCGCGGCAACGATCCACCAAACCATCGATAATCCTGAGCCTCTCAGCCGCGGCTGAGCGGCCTGCGGACAGAGATCCAGTGCCAACGGCCTGCGCGCTGGCCAATTCCGCCAGTGTGGGACTATTGTTATAGTGCCGCGGCTCGGGCACCAGGAAGCCAAGGTCCTCTCGCAGTGCGTGGGATTGCTGGTTAAATGCCTGCGCCCAGTAATACAGTTCGCCATCTATATCAATATCCGCTGGCAGCCATGCAACCAGCTCCCCGCTGGCACGGTGAATTTCATCCAGCAAGATCTCTGCGGTGGTCAGCGGTTGCGGCTGTGCGTTAGGCGTGAGCGGAGGCAGCGTGAGTGCATGTAGCTTATCTTGCAGAGACTTGATCTTTTTCGCCAGATCCGGGGCTAGTGAGACAGGCACGTGTTTGGCAAGTACCTGCAAGGTGTCCTGCAGCCCCATTAACGCGGTTGATGACAGTACCGGCTGGTCTTTCAACTCAGTCAGCCCGGCTTGCAAGGTGAGCAGGCTACCGACCAGGTTGCCGCTGTCCACCGAAGAGACATATTGCGGGTGAAGCGGCTGCAGCGTGCGCGTGTCGTACCAGTTGTAAAAATGGCCGCGGTAGCGTTCCAGCTTTTCCATCGTAGCCAGTGTGTTCGAAGTCAAGCGCAGGAATTCTCCGGCAGGAATGTAACCAAAATCATACGCCGCCAGATTCGCCAGCAACGACATGCCTATGTTCGTGGGCGAGGTGCGCGAGGTAATGATGGGCGCCGGATATTCCTGGAAGTTATCAGGCGGGAGCCAATTGTCCTGTGGACCGACGAACTCCGCAAAGAAGCGCCAGGTTCTCCGGGCCGCTGTCCGCAGGAATATCCGTTGGTCTGCGGTCAAGTCCGGTAAAGGATGTACAAGCGGAATGCTGATCCACCAGCCAACGGCTGGCGACAACATCCAGAGCAGCAAGATGGGCAGACAGGCAAGCAACTCCGCCGGCTGACTGCTCCCCAATGTCCAGGACCAGGCTAAAGCCAAGCCCGTTAACAAAGTTAATGCCGGGGCGATCCACATCTCCATAAAAAAATCAGTCAGCGTGCAGCACGCGTTACGCTTTGAATACGCCGGCAGATGCCAAAGCAGCAACCCGCGTCGTGTGAACAGCATCCGCACCCCCGAGTGCAAAATGGCATCCAGGCAAATCAGCGTGTCGTAGGGCAACAATATCAAGGCCAGCATGGCGAGTACTATCGGGCGGCCCGCGGATTTGCTTGTCAGAACCACGTGTACTAGCCAATCACGCTCTCCTGGCTTACGGATTAGCTCGATCACAGCCCCCAGCAATGCCGGCATGAACACCACGCCCGCAACCAGAAGTGTCCAACCCCACGCCGGCCCCGGACCAAACAACCAGCCCCCCGCCAGCAAGGCAAGCAGCGCTGGCGGCACAAGGCTGCGCCTAAGGTTGTCAAAAATTTTCCACACAGACAAGGCTGTGAGCGGATTCAGTTGCCGTCTCGCCTTCGATCCATTGAATTCCCGGCCGGGCGCGTACGGCAGCAGCCAGCCGGCAATCTGCCAGTCGCCCCGTATCCACCGGTGCCGCCGACTGGCCTCTATGGTGTAACTGAGCGGATGCTCTTCAATGAGATCGACATCGGTCACCAGCGCCGAACGCGCATATCCGCTTTCCAGCAAGTCGTGACTGAGAATGAGATTCTCTGGGAAGCGTCCATCGACGGCCTGACGAAAAGCATCAACGTCGTAGATGCCCTTGCCGATAAATGATCCCTCCCCGAAAATATCCTGGTAGACATCCGACACTTCACGTGTGTACGGATCGATGCCAGACTCCCCCGCGAACAGTTTCGTAAAACGCGACTGGCCAGCACTGATCAGACTGATGGAAGCGCGTGGCTGCAGGATCGCATAGCCTGCGCCTATACGCCCTTTGTCGGCATCGTACACCGGCCGATTGAGAGGATGCGCCATGTTTCCTATCAGGGTGCGTGCAGAATCGCGAGGCAGTTGCGTATCCGTATCCAGGGTGATGACGTACTTGACCGTACCGAGCATGGACGTATCACCGACAATATCCGAGAACGCGGTTTTCTCCCCTCCCCTGAGCCGGGCATTGAACTGCTCCAGCTTGCCGCGCTTGCGCTCATACCCCATCCACACGCGTTCGTATGGATTCCACACCCGAGGCCGGTGAAACAGATAGAAGATGCACGCGCGGTCATCAGCGTAGGCCTTGTTGAGTGCCTGGACAGACGCGCGGGCGTGGGCGAGCAAGGCGTCATCCTCTGGCAGTGTGCACTCAGGCGCATCGCGGAAATCCGTCAACAAGGCAAAGAACAGATTAGGATCGCGGTTACCGAGATAGCGAATCTCCAGAGCTTCGAGCAGATCATCAACCTCTTGCGTCCTGCTCAGCAAGGTGGGGACTATCACCATAGTGCGGTGTATATCTGGAATACCGTGTGAAAAATCCAATCGTGGTAATGCACGGGGCGGTAAGAATAGCGTAACCACCAGATTCACTAGCGGGACGGCCAGCGCCGAGAGAGCGATGGTGAGGGGGATCGCAAAAAACCAGTATTGCCAGGCGCTTACGCGCTCTGCGCCGAAAGAGAAAAGTGCGGCGGCCCATGTTGCCAGTAGCGTGAGCAGCAGGATAGGGCCAAGGTAAAGGGTCAGGCGGTAGTGCCGGCTCGCCCGGTTGACCCGCAATTTCCACGACAAACGGCAGCCGACTGCACGCTCCAGCATCTGCCGCCCGTCATCTATCAAGTAATACCCGACATGCGCGGTGCGATCGCTGTTACCCAATCGATCTGCAGCAGCTTGCGCGAGAACAATGGCCTCGCGCGCCACCGCCATCTCACTGCAGGCGCCACCTCTCGCCACGTCTTCAATGACATGCCGGTAACGGTCGCATGTAGTGAAATCCTGGGCAGCGTACATCCCCATCGGGTCTTCACGCAATGTCTGTTCGACGACACTGAGCGACTCGACGTAATGCTTCCAGTCCATTGCGCCGATAAAACGCAGACTGCCAATGCTGTTTGCGATGGAGATCTGGTTGGCCGCAGCCGTTCGTCCGGCCGCCCCCGACAACTGCGTTGCGGTCATTCCTTGTTCGAGCAGTTTTTGCTCGATCCAGATTTGAACGAACGCCATAGCGGACCCCTGCGCCTGCAGTCTTGCGTAAAACTCCTCCACAAACTGCGCGGTCAGAGGCACATCGGCATCGGCAAACTCGGCTAGCAAGTGGATAAGCCGCCTCGGCTCCTGTTCGGCCACCGCGAGCATGCGGTCCGCCCATGTGACGGCTGCATCAAGCTCCTCGCGCCGACGGGCGATACGCAGCGCAACACGGCGAAGATTTTCCAGCAGCGCCAACTGCAGCATGATCGGGAACGCCCACAATTCGCCAAGCTTTAGCGGTGCAGCAGTCTGGTAGGCGGCGACGATATGGGTAGCGTTGTCTCTGTCTACACGACCGTCCATGTGAGAGATCAGCTCTAATGCCAGATCATAGATACGGGGGAAGCCGGCCGACAGGCCGTCAGCCAGCCGCGGTAACTGCCGGCTATATCCGCGCGGCAGATGCCGGCGCGCCAGAACGATCTGCTGTTCGATTAAATAGAAATTATCGAGCAGCCAGGCTTCTGCCGGCACGATCCGTTGCCCCGCCGTGGCAGCGGCTGTCACGACATCATAAGCCGCCAGCAGCACGCGCGCATTGTCCGCCAGCCGTGGCAGCAACCTGTCCGGCCCCGGGCGTGGGTCAATTCTATGTCGGCCAGCCAGCGTTACCGCGTGACGCTTTAGTTGCTCAATGCTGAACAGCTCCGAGCGCAGCACCTCGGCATCCCGGTCGTTACGCAGCGGATTCCGTGTACGCGTCGAAAATCCGAACTCATCGATAATAATGACATTCTCCTCGCTCGAACTTGGGTTAGTCAGCGCAGCCCTGATGATCCGTATTTGCTGAAAACGCAAACCACACGCTTTTAAACCGTCAGCAAGTTCCAACTTCATCGAAGAACACCGGGGATTTGATGTAGGTGATTCCCCGAAAAAAGCAAATAAACATCATTGGTTAATGTAGCATGATTTTTTCCGCTCTAGTATTGCCAGCAGTGACCGACCTCCCTCATCAAGCATCCTCAGTTGATCACCATCAACCCTTGCGCGCGGCGATGATGGGCATGTCCAACGCACATCCGGATTTGCGTCAGATCAAGAAAACAGGCCTTCATCATTTTGATTCCTCCATGCCACCAACAGGTATATGTGAGGACGCAAGAACAGCCGCGGCGTGTCTGGAATTTCCCAGTGCGTGGTTTTTGCAACTTAACCTGACGATGCTACTGAGATTGCCATCACGTTGACGGTTTCTCCAGGACAATAGTCACGAGCAAGGACGCATCTTCTGTTGAGCGTAGCGCATGAGGCACTTTACCCGCCAGATACATGAAGTCGCTGGCACGCATGGTCTTGCATGTGCCTTGGGTGATGACATCAATCACGCCCTCGATGCAGTACATCGTAATCGGGCCGTCGACCACATGCTCAGGTAACGCCTTGCCGGCGGGCAGGACGAGTCGCATGACCCTGAGCTGCTCGTCATGCAAGAGCGTGGTTGACTGGGTATCATCGAGCGGCGCGCCCAGCGGCCGAAGGTTGATGAGTTCGCCGGACGATACATGGTGGGTAGCCATAATGACTCCTGTAAAAAAAGTAATCCTATCCCGGCTTGCCATCCAGCCGAGCGCGCGTTAGTACGGTCCAGTAGCGTACCTCATGCAGGCCAGATGCTGCAGCCACAACAGTGCCGGTAGCTGGACATCTACCATAATACAGCCCAGTCGAGGCGATGCCACCTAAGACACTGACAACCGCAGCGACTTGCATCAGCAAAAATACTGTAACCCCGGACTTCCAAATCGCGCAATGCCATGGCTACATGGGAGTAGATCACTGCTAGTGTTACCGTATCGATAAGGAAACGTGTGACCGAATCTTGAATTGTTAAGAGGCATATCTGAGGTGTGTGACAAGCAGCCTGGCTATCTTTCTGGACCAGGCTATAGCTATCTGCTGCGGAGTTTATTGATTATCTGCCATGATAGCCAGCCGCGCCGCAGCCATTTGCCTGCGCGGCCAGGCCGCAACACTGCCAGCAAGGCGGCACCGCCGACTATCCATGCGGGGTGGCTCCTGATAAAACGCAACGCGCTAAGCCCCTGATCAACCAGCGTCAACGGTATGCGCCACGGCTCGATACTTTGCGCCAGCGCCGTTCGTTGAGCCGCAGCCTGCGCAACCAAGTGCTCACGTCGCTCAGCCAGCCGGATCAATTTATCGTTCATCAATGAGAGTCAAGCTGCTGTCGGTCCTTGAGCAATTCCGACAAGCTCGTTGCAAATAGTCTTGGCTTGGTTTTCGACTTGTGAATAACAAACCAGAATGCCGCTATGCCGGCTGCCAGAAAGCTTCCGGCAAGCACACCCAGCACCAGAATACGGTATGTATCCCAGAATATGGCCACAAGCAGGATGGTCACCAGCACCACGCCAACCCCGAGGCAAAACAGCGCTACCAACGCCAGCAGCAGCAGCGACAACATATGCTCGCGCTCTTCCTCAAGGTCTATAGACAACAGATCTAGGCGCGTATGTACAATGGCAACCAGCGTTCCTGCGAGGACCGTCAGCGACTCAAGCAGCCCCTTGCTCCCGCTCGGGTTCTTCTCTGCCATGGTGTAGTGTCTAACGACGGCCGATGAGTAAACCGACTACAAGGCCCACACCGGCAGCGACCCCTATAGCTCTCCATGGATTTTCATGAACATAAGCGTCGGTAGCCTTGGCAGCTTCTTTGGTTCTGACAAGCAACGCCGCTTGCGCGTCAGCCATCCTGGCTTTCACAACCTTGAGTGATTCTTCCGCCTTGGCGCGCACCTCCGCCATCTTCTCGCCGCCCTGGTTGACAGTAGCTTGCAGCAGTGCTTCCGCATCTGCAACTACCACCTTAAAATCGTCCATCAAATGTGCGTTGGTAACTTCATCAGATAATGTTTTCATGATTTTCTCCGTTGTTAGCTCTATTCTATATTGGATGCTTATAGTTCTACTTTACGCTTATACCGTAAAAGGTTTAACCGTTACAGATGGGGCGATTCAGTACAACTGTCTAGCTTGACCCCACGCATGTCATTGATATTACCACCATACACCCAACTCAGGCTACCGGCCATGGCCAGCACCATTGCTAAAATCTTGGCCGCACTCATCTCATCTTCTCAGATAGCGACAGGTATAGAGCCTTGGGCGACGGAGCTGCCAGGTAAAGCACAAACCGTTAACAAGCGGATTGCTTTACCCAACAGGCCTCTGCATAGAAAAATTCCCAGGTTAGTTACAAGCTGCGACCTTGAATGAGGCGTATCACTATCACCACAATTGCAATAACCAAAAGGATGTGAATGAACCCACCCATGGTGTATGAAGAGACCAAGCCAAGCACCCAGAGAATAATCAATATAACCGCAATAGTTTCAAGCATTTTTGCTACTCCTGGTAAGACAGGTAGATTTACTGTCCAGATTTAACCCGCATGTCATTCTTGACCGAGGTCACGCCCTTGACGCTGCGTGCGACTTCGATCGCCTTTTTAATATCGGACTCCGAGCTGACGAAACCGCTCAGCTGGACCACACCCTTGTAGGTTTCAACGTTTATTTCGAAAGATTTCAACGAAGGCTCATTAAATACTGCCGCCTTTACCTTGGTCGTGATAGCGCTGTCATCAAGGTATTCCCCTGTACTTTCTTGCTTGGACGTCGACGCGCAACCAACCGTAGTCACCAGCGTTAAAGCGATGAAAATTGCAGAAATGTAATTAAGTGGTTTCATGGCTGTACTCTCCTTATAAATTTAAACAGAAAATAGATGGTGCCACGCTACAAATGCGTGTCTTACTGTGAGCCTGTGTCTCGGCCACCCTTTCGGCAGCCTTAGCCGGTTTGCCAGCACTGCCAAAATTGTTCTAAAAGATGCGCCCGTTAGCATTGATCAGGCCAGCCCGGTTTCAATCAACCTGAGTTCAATCATTGTCCTCTTCTTTCAAGATGCATTCTGTGCTCCAGCGCACTTAACTGGCAGATATTTTGGGGCTGCGATGTAAATTGTAGCATTGACTACCGCCCATGGTCCCCACGATGATCATGCCTACGCTCGTCGTAGGCCTTCATACTGGCGATCACGACACTGCTCCCCCTCCGCAAACCCTGAGCATTATCATGTTCGGGCCCAATTTATATTGCAAAAAAAACGGCGGCACGTAGCCGTCGTTGTATCCCTGAGCCGCTCGATCAAGCGCACTGTTTGCGACGCATGCTGCCCAAGCCAGCCAAGCCGATGCCCAACAGGGCAAGAGAGGCTGGTTCTGGGACACCGCCGCCGCCATCGCCATCGCCACCAGTACATGGAGGCTGCCCGGGCTGGCCGCACGTATCTCCACGTGCCGCAAAGTCCACAGAAAGGTCTTCGATTAAGCCATGGGATCCATCAAGCACAATGTTATTGATAAAGGCGCCTGTCGTGCCACTCCATACCGAAAACCGGTTATTGAAGATATCTGACACATAAAAATTAACACCATCGAACGCGATACCGGTGCCGTTACCATGACCATTGGTATCAATGAAGCCTAGCTGGAACAGGCTGCCGTCCAAGTTATATATGTCATACTGATTGCCGCCGGCGCGAGCGTAGCCGCCATCGTAACGGTTGGCAATCAGCTTGCCGTTGAAATACTCAAGGCCATCGTAGTAACCTTCAATATGCGTCAGGGTCGGGTCGAGCGTGATCGTATCCAGCAAAGTGCCGGTAGGGGAGACTTTGTAAGCCTTGGTGGTACCGGAGTAATCACCCACCCAGAAATCGGTACCGTCGTACGAGATGGCCTGCAGGACGCTTGTACCGGCAATGGTAAATGCTACTCCCCCATCAACGTTCGTACTCGCGCTCCTTTTATACACATTACCGCTGTCGTTTACAGTGTAATACACCGTGTCGCCCACGACGACGATGCCGCGCCCGTTGCCCTTGTCTTGCGTGAGCGTGTTAACCTGTGCGCCAGTGGTTGGGTTGAATGACCCCATATCACTACCCGCACTATTTTCCCAGATCAAGGCAGCGCTTGCGGTCCCGGTTAATCCGCCTAACATCACAACCGCAACAGCTAGAGAAAGCGATTTGTATTTGAATTTCATGATGCTCCCCTCACAATGATTGTATCCAATAAATGCGATCAGACGTGGTTTCCATACTGCCTAATCACTATCAGACTGTTCTTAGTAAGTCATTAAGCATCACCTATGCCAACAGAGTGCATGAAAATTTATTTTGCTTTAATTTCAATATGTTAGCGTATTACATGCGAGGCGTCCGCAGCTTGGCTGGAAAGACCCCCAGTGAGGCTGTAAAAATTCCCGACACCCAAAACACAGTGCTTTTGGCTTATCAGTGTCCATAACAGCAAGCCGAATAACTGTGGCCAACACACGCCAATAATCATGCCGCCATAGGCCGCTGATGTTGCCGGGCATCTATCGCGGTTGATTCCATCTATGCAGATGTAAAAACGCTCGACATCTTACGATGCCGAGCGTTTTATTTGGTACTGCCCAGACTTAAGCGGCTTTGCGCTTGCGCGATGCCGCGAGACCGGCCAATCCCAAACCCAGCAAAGCGAGAGAGGCAGGCTCTGGCACGCCAGCCGGCGTTCCCAGCGGGCCACCCAAGGCTAGCAGCGCTGAGCCATCACTGCCGAAATACGCGGGATCCGCATTTACCAGGCTAATGAAACCAAGCGGCGTGAAGGCCGAGGTTCTATATGCCTGATGTTCATAGCAGCCCAGCACGCCGGGCTGGATGAATCCTTTTGACAGCCCGTTCGCATTGAAAACCTCGCCGTCGGTGCAACCCGGACCACCCGCTGTACCGTAGGAGGTAATGCCTCCGAAGTGTTCAGGGCCAAGTGCATTGACTGCGGCCGGGAGAATATCGCCCCCAGTCGGTCCACCACCGTAGTTTTCAAGCGTGATGTTCAAGCCCAGCACTTCGGCAGCACCAATCAATGCTTGATCCGCAGCCGAAATGGAAGTTGACGCATCGGGAGCGCCGCAACATCCGCCCGGAGATTGAAAGTAGATAGCACTGTAGTCACTGAGACTGAAACCTGTGAGCGAATACGTCGAGTTATAGACTGTGCCGGCAGGTGCTCCGCCCAGTACCCCTCCAGTACCCATTACCAGAACAGGCAAGGATGAGCCATTTATCATAAACGTGAAAAGCTGGCTGGTATAAAGGCTGTCATGGTGAAAGGTCGTAGCATCCGAGCCTTCCAGGACGATCTGATTTGCCCAGACTGCGCTAGAACCCAGACAGGCTAGTGCTACGACTGCTCGCAATGCTTTCATCTTTGTTATGGATTTCATGATAATTCCCCTTCAATTAAAAATGAGGTCAGACACGATTTCTATATCTCTTGGTACTGTCCTTACAAAAGCAACAAGCCTCAACAATGCCAGCAGAGCGAATAAACATTAAAATACATTTAAATACAGCATGTTAAATAATGACACAGAGGGCGTAGGCAGTTTGTCTGACAAGTTTCCAAGCAAGACTGTAAAAATTCCCGACACTCAAATGCGACGCTTCTGGCTTGTCAAAGACCTCGCCAGCAAACAATGTTAAGTGTCCTCCAAAGCACGAGAAGCCGTCCAGTTCAAGACAGTTGCTGTCCCCGATTGCCGGGAAAAAGCTCCGGCTCGGGTATCTGAATAGCCTTAGCCGGGCATTTCTTCGCCTCCCGCTTCATCAAGGGCGCCTATCTGATTTCTTATGTCGATAATTTTTACACATATAGCACACATATATTAATAATGCATGGATAACTAATTGATAAAAAAAAGAAATGTATGATATGGAATAAATAATGCTTGCATGATGAGCATGAATTCACGTTGGGTTGTCCAACTTAGCCGTCCCTACAAGGAGATAATCATGAAAGCAATATCCAAGTATGCAAGAAGTACAAGCAATGCCCGCTCACTTAGATCGTTATCGGCCCTAGCATTGGCAGTGATAGGTGGGTTTTGCGCCTCCTCACCGGCATGGGCCACACCGTTGCTGGGAGCAGATTTGGCGAGCTTTACAGTTCTGGGCGCCTCGACGGTGACCAACGTCCCCACAAGCACCATCGTCGGAAATGTCGGCGTCTGGTCAAGCGGCGGCGCGAATGCAATCACTGGCTTTAACTCATCACCAGGCGTGGGCGTGTCGGACCCGCAGGTGACAGGAGGACAGGTCTACGCAGGCGGTGCGCTCCCGCAGTCGGCTCAGGGTCAACTTACTACAGCGATAAATAATCTGGGGTCTCTGGGGCCAGGCACCCTATTGGCTGCGGACCTGACCCTCGCAGGGATCCTCGCTCCGGGCGTCTATACCGTCCCTGCGGGAACGACCAATTTGTCCGGGACGCTTACTCTCGACGGGGGTGGCAACGCCAACGCGGCCTGGATTTTCCAGATGCCGAGCACGTTGATCACCTCGCCCAATTCGGTCGTGAACGTGATCAATACCGGTTCAGGCGCCGGGGTTTACTGGAATGTCGGCAGTTCCGCGACCATCGATGTAAACACTACATTTCTGGGGAATATACTCGCGCTTGCCAGCATCTCCATGAACAGCACCGCAACAGATCTTTGCGGTAGAGCCTTGGCAAGCACTGGTGCCGTGACGTTGATTCAAAACAGTCTCTCAGGTGTTTGTACCGGCATTCCGGCTGGCAGCGGCGGCTTGAGCGGTGGCCTGGATGTTACAACCATACCAGGTGGCACTACGGAAGTAGCCTTTCTCCCGTTCGTCCCCGTTACCGGTGGCGGGGGAAGTGTACCCGAGCCCGCCACGCCAGCGCTGCTAGGGCTTGGACTTGCGGGACTTGTATTTGCACTCCGCCGTCGCTACAGCTGAGATCAACTGTTCTCCACGGCAGACCACTCTTCGGGGGGTTACAACTGTTCAAACACTTCACCCCACAACCCCCTTACGGCTTTCACTTGTGGTTGAATGTCAGCCAATGGTGCTCGCGCCTTGCTTGCGCCTTGCAGGCGAATGCTGTGCTGGAGGCGGCGATACTGGCGATAGGCGGCGGCCACCCGTTTGGCTTTTGGCTTATCAAGCAAGCCTAATTCCCCGAGCATTTTAAGCAGGGCAATATTGCCGATATTACCTGTCAGTTCCGGGTGTTGACCGGCATGAGCCAGCACCAGGTATTGCACGAGGAATTCCACATCGACGATGCCGCCCTTGTCATGTTTTAAATCGAACAGCTCGCTGTTGTTAGGGTATCCACTACGCATTTTATGGCGCATGGCAGCGACTTCTTCGCGGAGTTTATCGATGTCGCGTTTTTGGGTAAGCACCTCGATGCGGAGCTTTTCAAAAGCGGCACCGATAGCGGCGCTGCCGGCGCAATAACGCGCCCGCGTCAGCGCCTGATGCTCCCACACCCAGGCATGCTGCTGCTGATAATCGCGGAAGGCATCTACCGTGCTCACCAGCAGCCCGCTCGAGCCATTGGGTCTGAGCTGCATATCGGTTTCATATAACATCCCGGCTGAAGTCTGGCTATTGAGCCAGGTATTGATGCGCTGACCAAAGCGCGCATAAACCTCTCCCGCGCCTGGCGTGTCATCTTCATATAGAAAAATAATGTCGAGGTCGGAGGCATAGCCCAGTTCCTTACCGCCGAGTTTGCCGTAGCCAATAATGGCGAATTGCGGCTGCTCGCGGTGTTTGCCGGGCACCGTAGACCAGATGACTTCAAGCGTGGTTTGCAGAATCAGGCACGCCAATTCGCTGAGGTAATCGGAAAGCTTTTCCAGACGCAGCTTGCCCGCGACATCCTGGGCCGCAAAGCGGAATACCGCGGCGTGCTTGAAATGACGCATGACATCCATTTGCCGTTCCATATCGCCTTCCACTTCTGCCAGACGGCGGTTCAGCTCTGCGCGCATGGCAGCAAAATCCGGGGCCGCATACAGGTTGCGCGTATCGAGCAGCTCATCCAGCAAAATAGGATGCTGCGTCAGGTATTGCACCAGCCATGGACTGGCGCTTGCCAGCTTTATCACCATAGTCAAGGCTGCGGGATACTCTGCCAGCAGCGCCAGGTAACTGGCGCGACGACAGATGGTATCGAGCAGGTCGGAAACGTGCAGCAGCGTACTTTCAGGATGCGCCTGCTGCGCTGCCTGTGCGATCAGCATGGGCATCAGCGTATCAAAGCGCTGACGGCTGAGTTCGGGCAATTGTTTGTATCTTGCACTGGAATGCTGGCTGACAAGGCGGCGCAGCGTCTCTTCTGCTTCCTGATAGCCCAAGGCTCTCAGGTGGGCAATCGCTTCCTGTTCGGTGACTGCTCCCTGCCAGATTTCTACAACATCATTGTTTTCGGCATCGCTAGCCTCGGAATCATGATTGGGGTCGTTAAAAATTTCATCAAAATGCTGCTGGACACGGGCGCGATGCTGTTCCAGATCGGACAGGAACATTACCCAATCCGGGTAGCCCATACCCAAACTAATACGCGCCTGCCCTTCTTGTGTTGTCGGCAGCTCATGTGTTTGCGCATCCTCCATATATTGCAGGCGATGCTCCAGGTTGCGCAGAAACACATAGGCCGTACTCAATTCCTGTACGGTGTGCTCGGGCAACAGGTTTTTGCTTTGCAGTAATTGCAATACGCTCAAGGTGGAGCGAATCTGCAGGCTGGCGTCGCTCCCGCCGCGGATGAGCTGAAACACCTGGGCGATAAACTCGATTTCACGAATACCGCCGCGCCCGAGCTTGATATTGTCGTGCATATCGCGCCGGTTTACATCGCGCTGAATCTGGATCTTGAGATCACGCATGGAAGCAAAGGCGCCGTAATCCAGGTATTTGCGAAAAACGAAAGGCCGCAACAGCTGCGCGAGGTTCTCGCCCGGCCCGGCTATCACGCGCCCCTTGATCCAGGCATAGCGCTCCCATTCGCGTCCCTGGTTCTGGTAATACTCTTCGAGCATGGCAAAGCTGCAAGCCAAAGGCCCATCCGAGCCATAAGGCCGCAGGCGCATATCCACACGGAAAACAAAACCGTCATGCGTAATTCCATCTAGCGCGGCGATAAGTTTTTTAGATAGCCGCAGGAAAAAATCATGGTTGCTTATACGTTTGCTGCCATTCGTTTCGCCGTCTTCTTCATAGGCAAAAATCAGATCAATATCCGAAGACGCATTCAGCTCGCCGCCGCCCAGCTTGCCCATGCCGACGACGATAAGCTCCTGCCTGCTGCCGTGCTCGTCGACAGGCTCACCGTAGATGGCTTGCTGCCACTGGCTCAAATGCTGCAAGGCAAATTGCACGGTAACCTCGGCCAGCGCTGTCATGCTTTGCATGACTTCATCCAGGCCGGACTGTCCCTGTACCTCTTGCTGGCGGCAGAGATCGCGTACAATCACCCGCAGCATCACGCGCTGGCGCAGCTTGCGCAGTGCGGTTTGTAACGTGGCTTCGTCGCCGACTTCCTGCGTTGCGAGCCAATCCCGCATGGCCTGCGCGCTCCAGGGCCTGTGCAGGTTTTGCAATAAATCCGGCAGCAGCGCTGCATCGCTGAACAGCAGTCGATGGACGAAAGGACTGCAGCGCATCGCGTGCTGCAGATGCGCCTCATCATTAGTCAGCGTGGCATCTTCTTCGAGAATTTGAGCGATTGTGAGCATCTGAAATGAATGGTGATAATGCTATTATTGAGTTTACCCAAACCTAATTATAAGTCGCAGGGAGGCATGATGTCGTCGATTGAATCCATCTTAACCGAAACTCGCGTTTTTGCACCGCAGGAAGCCTTTAAACAGGCTGCAACCATCTCCAGCATGGAAGCATACCGCGCGCTCTGCGCCAAGGCGGATCAGGATTACACCGGCTTCTGGGCTGACCTCGCGCGCAGCGAAATTGACTGGCATGTACCCTTCACGCACATTCTCGACGATAGCGCAGCGCCCTTCTTCCGCTGGTTTGATGACGGCGAACTCAATGCTTCCTACAACTGCCTGGATCGCCACCTGGCCACACGCGGCGATAAAACTGCACTTATTTTTGAGGCCGACGATGCTGAGGTAACCACGGTCACCTACAAGCAGTTGCACCAGCGCGTTTGCCGTTTTGCCAATGTCTTGAAATCACAAGGCGTAACGCTCGGCGATCGCGTCATCATTTACCTGCCGATGAGCATAGAAGCAGTCGTTGCCATGCAGGCCTGCGCGCGTATCGGCGCCATACACTCCGTAGTATTCGGCGGTTTCTCGGCCCGGAGCCTGCACGAACGCATTACCGATGTTGGCGCTAAACTGGTTATCACTGCGGATGAAAGCTTGCGCGGCGGCCGCGCCGTGGCGCTAAAATCCGCAGTGGATCAAGCACTGGCATTGGGCGGCTGTGAAGCCGTGAAAAAAGTCATCGTTTACCAAAGAACCGGCGGCAACATCAGCTGGAACGCAGCTACAGACCTCTGGTGGCACGATCTGGAAAGCGCGGCATCGGACCAGTGCGAGCCGACCTGGGTCAATGCCGAGCACCCGTTATTCATCCTCTACACTTCCGGCTCTACCGGCCGCCCCAAGGGCGTGCAGCATTCCACCGCCGGCTATTTGCTGGGCAACATCTTGAGCATGCAGTGGGTGTTCGACCATAAAGCCACCGACATCTTCTGGTGTACGGCCGATGTCGGCTGGATCACTGGCCACAGTTACGTAGTGTATGGGCCATTGGCACTCGGTGGCACCGAGGTCATTTTTGAAGGCGTGCCTACCTATCCTGATGCTGGACGCTTCTGGCAGATGATAGAAAAACACAAGGTCAGTGTGTTCTACACCGCGCCTACGGCAATCAGGTCACTGATTAAACTCGGCGGCGATTTACCGAATAACTATGATTTATCCAGCCTGCGCCTGCTCGGCACAGTAGGCGAACCGATCAACCCGGAAGCCTGGATGTGGTATCACCAGACTGTGGGTAAAGAACGCTGCCCCATTACCGATACCTGGTGGCAGACCGAGACCGGTTCGCACATGATCGCGCCGCTACCGGGCGCAGTAGCCACCAAGCCTGGCTCTTGCACACTGCCGTTGCCAGGCATCATGGTGGATGTGGTGAATGAAGACGGCAGCGCTGTGCCCGGCCATGAAGGTGGCCTGCTGGTCATTAAAAAACCTTTCCCATCACTGCTGCGTACCATCTGGGGTGACCCGGAGCGATTCCAGCGCACCTACTTTCCTGACGCCTTGCATGGCTATTACCTGGCGGGCGATTCAGCGCACCGCGACAAAGACGGCTATTACTGGATCATGGGCCGCATTGATGACGTACTGAATGTTTCCGGCCACCGCCTGGGTACCATGGAAATTGAATCCGCACTGGTTGCCAATCCGCTCGTGGCTGAAGCCGCCGTGGTCGGCAAGCCGCACGACATCAAAGGTGAATCCATCGTCGCTTACGTCGTACTCAAAGGCGCCCGCCCCGAAGGCGAAGCCGCGAAGAAGATAATTGCCGACCTGCGTGAATGGGTAAGCAAAGAGATTGGCCCTATCGCCAAACCCGATGAAATCCGTTTTGGTGAAAACCTGCCGAAGACGCGTTCAGGCAAAATCATGCGCCGCTTGTTACGCACGCTGGCCAAAGGTGAAGAAATCACATCCGATATTTCCACACTCGACAACCCGGCAATTCTGGAGCAATTGAAGCAGGCAATCCACTGATTACTTGTACACGGCGTCGCAACAAGACCCCATAAAATAATCAGCGGCTGACCCAGCATAGCTGGATGGAGTACTCCATCAGTTTTGTCAGCGACCTTAGCAATCAGGATTCCGGTTACGGCTCATTGCGACCGGGTTTCCACCGCTTCAGCAGTAACGCATTGCTAACCACACTCACGCTGCTGAGTGCCATGGCGCCACCAGCGATGACCGGGCTTAGCAGGCCAAACGCCGCCAGCGGAATGCCCACGACGTTATAGATGAATGCCCAGAATAAATTCTGTCTGATCTTGGCGTAAGTACGCCCGGAAACATCTATGGCATCCGCCACCAGCACGGGGTCGCCACGCATTAACGTGATGCCTGCCGCATGCATCGCGACATCGGTACCGCTGGACATGGCAATGCCGATGTCAGCAGCGGCCAATGCAGGCGCATCATTAATACCGTCGCCGACCATGGCAACCAGCCCACCATCTTTCAGTTGCGCAACAATGCTGGCCTTGTCAGCCGGCAGCACCTGCGCATATATCTTGCTGATGCCAAGTTGCGTGGCAATTGCCGAGGCACTGCCCTGGTTATCTCCGCTTACCAGCGCGGTGATGACGCCCTGCTCATGCAGCCTGCTGATGGCTATGGGCGCCGTAGATTTAAGCGCGTCGCCAAACGCCAGCAAGCCCAACAGTCGCGGTGCCGGGCTTATCTCAGCCAGCCAGGAGATGCTGCGGCCTTCCGCCTCCAGCGCTTTAGCCAAACTCTTAAATCTTGCAAGGTCAACCTCCAGTTCCTGCATCAGGCGCGTATTGCCCAGACGCAACTCCTGCCCATCCACGCGCCCCGCGACGCCTTTGCCCGGCAGCGCGCGCACCTGCTGTACCGGTAACAAGGCAATTTTGCTGTTTTGTGCTGCTTGCACCGTGGCTTTAGCCAAGGGATGTTCGCTCCCCGATTGCAAACTGGCAGCGAGGCTAAGCAACTTGTCATTTTCATCGTCAACACTTTCCCAATTAGTGAGCTTGGGATGGCCCTCAGTCAAAGTGCCGGTCTTGTCGAATGCTACCGTCTTTATGGCGTGTGCCCGTTCCAGCGCCTCGGCATCCTTGATCAGAATGCCATGCTGGGCGGCGACCCCGGTACCGACCATGATGGCGGTAGGTGTAGCCAACCCTAAAGCGCAGGGACAGGCAATCACCAGCACGGCTACGGCATTGAGGATAGCCGTTTGCCAGTCGCCATTGAACCAACCCCAGCCAATCATGGTGACAAGCCCGATGGCAATTACTATGGGCACAAAAACCGCACTGACCTTATCCACTATGCGCTGGATAGGCGCTTTCCTGGCCTGTGCCGACTCCACAAGGCGCACTATGCGCGCCAGCACCGATTCGGCGCCCACCGCCGTGGTGCGCACATGCATCAGACCTTCGCCATTGACTGCACCGCCAGTTACCATATCGCCAGCCTTTTTGGCCACAGGCATGCTTTCACCCGTAATCAGCGATTCATCAACTTCGCTTTCGCCCTGCTGCACGCAGCCATCAACGGGAATGCGCTCACCCGGACGAATCATCACCATGTCGCCGACCTCCACCTGTTCCAGGGCCAGTTCTATTTCCCGCCCATCGCGCAATACCCTGGCCCGCTCCGGACGCAACGCGTTCAGGGCGCGGATGGCAGCCGTAGTCTGCCGTTTGGCGCGGCTTTCTAGCCATTTTCCGAGCAGTACCAGCGTGATGACGATAGTGGAGGATTCAAAATACAGATGACTCATGCCCGCATGGGCTGGGCCAAGCAGCAGATAAATACTCAAGCCATAAGCTGCCGAAGTACCTAGCGCCACCAGCAAATCCATATTACCTGTACCCGCTTTGAGCGCGCTCCAGCCAGCCTTGTAAAAACGCCAGCCAAGCCAGAACTGTACTGGTGTCGCCAGTGTTAATTGCAGCCATCCTGGAATCTGGCCATGCCAGCCCAGAAATTGCGCGACCATGGCAAGGGCTAGCGGCAATGACAGCACAGCTGATAATGCTACCGGCCACCAGTCGTAGGTCTTTCCAGGCTGCGGCTGTGCACCTTGGGTAACTGGCAGCCTGGCCTCGTAGCCGGCCGCCTCTACAGCCTTAACCAGCTGGGAAGTGCTGACCTGACCAGCCAGTACAGTGACCTGCGCGCTTTCCAGCGCGAGATTGACCTCGGCGGCCACCACGCCGGGTACCTTGTTAAGCGCCTTTTCCACGCGGCCCGAACACGAGGCGCAGGTCATGCCCCCTATCAACAGCGCAATTTTTTGCTGCGGCACACTGTAGCCGGTGGCCTTCACAGCATTGGTCAGCACAGCGATATCGACGCGGGCATCGGCATGAACCGTAGCACTTTCAGTCGCCAGATTCACCTCGGCATCGGCCACGCCAGGTACTGCGCGCAGGACCTTCTCCACACGGCCCGCGCACGATGCGCATGTCATGCCGCCAATTGGCAGCGTCCAATTCTGGGTAACCCCGATTTGCTCTATATTTTCCAATTACGACGCGCGCCCCCTCATTGCTATATGACCATCAAATTCGCAGTTTCAACCTTACCATCATGGCAAGGTCAAACAACTATTACAAATAATTGAACACGCATAAGTTTGAGAAAAGTATGCAATTTTTCAGGTGCGAGATTTGTCCAAGTAATTTAGTTAAAATTTAATAAGGAAAAATCATGAAGCTTTATTACAGCCCAGGTGCCTGTTCACAATCACCACACATTATTCTGCGAGAGGCAGGCCTTGATTTTGAACTGGAAAAAGTCAACCTCAAAACCAAGGTAACCGAACATGGACAGGATTACACGCTAGTTAACCCCAAGGGCTATGTGCCCGCCCTGGAAATCGAACCGGGCAAGGTTCTGACTGAAGGCCCAGCCATCGTGCAGTTTATTGCCGACAAGGCTCCCGCAGCCAGCCTGGCGCCGCTGCCGGGTAGCATGGAACGCTACCAGCTTCAGTCGTGGCTAAACTTCATTACCTCGGAAATTCACAAAAGTTTTTCTCCACTATTTAATGAGTCTTTCCCGGAGGAGGCCAAGAAACTATACAAGGAGCAGTTGGCTAAACGCTTTGATTTTATAGAAACGCATCTAACTCACCAACCTTATCTAATGCCTAGCGGGTTCTCCGTTGCAGATGCCTATCTATTTGTCATTAGCGGTTGGGCGCCGCATGTAGGCATCGACTTGAAAAAATGGCCACAACTGACAGCCTATCGCGAGCGCATTGCCATACGCCCGGCAGTTAAGGCAGCACTGGCCGCTGAGGGGTTCGCTTAGGGAGAGCGAGCAATTATCTGTTTTGATTTATGTAACCTCTGATCAATTGATCAGGGATTCTTTTATAGATGTAGCCCCGATCCCGTAACAACAAAATCCGGACAGCCGGCGCTCTTGTCGAAAAAATTTACATATAAGTCAAAAATATTTTCGACCTCTATTATATTTGCTATATTTTTCAATATGTTATTAACATATGGCGCAGTTGTTGCTTATATTTTATGCGCCGGCTGCTAAAAAGCCGAGCCTTAGGGAAGCCCTGAACAAGTCAGCATTCAGCGGCTCCAATTTATCGAATTACGGTTTCCGGTCGAATTTTCTTAGCCGATCGTTCAGAAACCGCA